>ERZ869921.1228-NODE-1228-length-11285-cov-7.613891_pt1 | contig 11285 bp, 10 predicted proteins | sample MGYA00579310_ERZ869921 | MGnify/ENA primary metagenome ERZ869921 (study PRJEB32216, sample SAMN09231816) | wastewater metagenome | place: USA: Maryland | collected 2016-06-21 | study: EMG produced TPA metagenomics assembly of the PRJNA472060 data set (Reclaimed...
TTCCGATCTCCTGTGCGCGGGGTGCCGCACCTTCGCCTCGGCCCCGCCTGACGCCGAGGTGATCCCGTGACCGCCGACACGCTGCGGATCGTCGTCGGCCTCGGCGCGATCGCCGTCACCGCGTGGGCGCCGTTCTTCGCCCTCGCGTGGCTCGGTGGCCTGCGGGGCGAGGCGCGGCGCCGTGCGCTGTCGGGGGACCCGTGAGCGCCCGCGCTGGACGCTACGGCGCGCTGCACCTCGGGCGCACGAGCACCGCCGAGGCCCCCGAAGTCCCCGGCCCGCTCTCGCCGACCGCGGCCGAGCGGGGCAAGCGCGGGGGCGCGGCGCGGTCGAAGGTGCTGCGGCCGGCGAAGGCCGAGACCGTGCGGAGCGTGCCTGCGGTCGCCCCTGCTCCGGTTCTGGTCTCGCTCGCGCCCGCGGGGAGCCCCCTCGGGGAGCGTGTGGCCGTCGTGCGGCGCCTCGTGGCCTGCGAGGCCCGCGCGGGCGGCGTCGAGGTCGTGGAGCAGCTGGTGGAGCTCGCGGCCCGATGCGGTGGCGCGGGCGAACTCGCGGCCCTCGTCGCGGCGGTGCTCGGATGAGCGGCCCCTGCGCCTGGTGCGGGGCCGAGGGCGCCCGCGGCGTGGACCCCGACGGGGACCCGGTTTGCGCCGCTGGCGAGGGGTGTGCCGTGCCGCGCCGCAGCCCGCCCGTGACGGCGACCGTGCTCGTGCCCGTGGCATGGCCCAGGGCGCGCGTGCGCCGCTGTTCGACGCCGTGGTGCCCGCGCCCCTGTGACGGCACGCGGACGCAGTGTGTTCGGTGCCGGAGGGTCGCAGCGTGATCGTCGAGCAACCGCGCCACGTCGTGTGCTTCTCGGGCGGGCACTCCTCGGCGCTCGTCGCCGTCGAGGTCGTGCGCCGCTACGGGACCAACGGCGTGGTGCTCTTGAACCACGACATCAACCCGCGCGTCGAGGACCCTGACGTCAAGCGCTTCAAGCGAGAGATCGCCGCCCTCGGTCTACCCATCACCCAGGCGGATCACCCCGACGTCGAGACGGTGGACCAGTTCGACGTGTGCGAAGAGGCCGGGGCGTTCAAAGGCGCGAGCGGACACGTCGTCTGTACCTCGCGCCTCAAGACAGAGCCCTTCGCCCGGTGGCTCGCGGTGAACGCGCCGCCCGGGACCGCGACGATCTACTACGGCTTCGACGCGAACGAAACCGCGCGCATCCAGCGCCGGGCGTCGATCCTCGCGGCGCAGGGCTACGAGAGCGCGTACCCGCTCGCGCACTGGCCCCGCACGCTCACGTCCACGCGGGAGATCGGCGTGGAGCCGCCGCTCACGTACACGCAGTGGAAGCACGCCAACTGTGTCGGGTGCCTCAAGGCCGGGCGCCAGCACTGGTACGTGGTCTACTGCACGCGCCCCGACGTCTGGGAGCGGGCGAAGCTCGCCGAGGACCGGATCGGCTACACGATCGTCAACGGGACCTCGCTCGCGGAGCTCGAACCGCAGTTCGCGGAGATGGTCCGCGCGGGCGTCGCCCCCACGGAGATCGTCCCGCAGCAGGCGTTCTGGGCCGACGCGAAGCGCCGTGTTCGCCTGCTCGTCGTTCCCGAGGAAGAGACCCGCGCGGCGATCCCCTGCGAGTGCGTCTACCGCCGGCCGGGCCGCGCTGCGGTGCCCCCGTGCACCTGCCTCGCGGGCGACGGCGAGGGCCACGCTCTGCACTGCGCCCGGGTGCTGGGCGACGACCTGCGGAGGGCCGCGTGATCACCCTGCGCCCCTACCAACAGGCGGCCGTGGAGCACGTCGCCGCGCGGTGGCGCGCGCAGGTGCGGCGCATCGTGTTGGTGGCGGCGACAGGGTCCGGGAAAACGATCCTGGCCGCACGCTTCATCCTTGGGGCCGCGGCAAAGGGCAAGCGCGCGCTCTTCCTTGTCCACAGGCGAGAGATCATCGCACAGGCTTGGGGCAAGATCGTCGAGGCGGGCGTCCCGGAGAGCGACTGCGGCGTGATCATGGGCGACGGGCGCATCACGCACCCGGTTACGCGCGTGGCCTTCGATGCGCGCAGGCCCGGGGCGCGCGTCCAGGTCGCGAGCGTACAAACCCTCGCCGCACGCGCCACGCGCGACGAGGCCGGGGCGATCGTCGCGACGAGCTGGCCCGCGGCCGATCTGGTGTTCGTGGACGAAGCCCACCACGCCTCGTCGCGCTCTTGGTCGGAGATCCTCGCGCACTACCGTGCCGCGGGCGCGACGATCATCGGACTGACGGCCACGCCGGAGCGCGCGGACGGGCGTGGCCTCGACGAACACTTTGACGAGCTCCACCTGGTCGCGACGCCCGCGGAGCTGATGGACCAGGGGTACCTCGTCCGACCGCGGATCTTCACGAGCGAGCGAGCCCCGGACCTGAAGGGCGTCAGCGTGCGCGGCGGGGACTACGCGCCCGGCGAGCTCGCCCGCGCGTGCGACCGTCCGCAGCTGGTGGGCGACGTCGTCGCTCACTACCAGCGTCACGGCGGTGGTCAGCGCGCGGTGGTGTTTGCGGCGGGCGTGGAGCACTCGCGGCACTTCGTTGAGGCGTTCCGGGCCGCGGGGATCGCCGCGGAGCACCTGGACGGCAAGACCCCCACCGACGAGCGTGACGCGATCCTGACTCGACTGCGCGAAGGCACAACGCGCGTGGTCTCCAACGTGGGCGTGCTCACCGAGGGGTGGGATGAGCCGCTCGTCGGGTGTGTGATCGCGGCCCGGCCTACGAAGAGTCTTGCGCTGTACCTGCAGATAGTCGGCCGGGGCCTGCGCCCAGCACCGGGCAAGAGCGCGGTGTTGCTTGACCACGCGGGGTGCGTCGCGGTGCACGGGGCGCCGCAGGATCCGCGGGAGTGGTCGCTCGCGGGTAGGCCGAAGCGCGGCGTGGCGAGCGGCGGGGCGTCGCCCCTGAAGCGCTGTCCCGAGTGCGGGCGCATGGTCGATCGGACGGAGCCCGCGTGCCCGGAGTGCGGGTACGAGTGGCCCGCGTCCGAGTGCAGGCCCCTGGAGCAGGTGGAAGGCGACCTCCGGGAGCTCACCGAGGCGGAGCTCGAGGCGCGCGCTTTGGAGCGCCAGCGCAAGGTCGTCAACCAACTGCTTTCGCGGCACGTCAACCGGCTGTGTGCCGGCGTTGACCCATTCCTCGCGAGCACGCCGGCCGACGCCTGGACGCGGGTCAACCGGGCCGTCTACGCGCTGCGCCGCAAGAGCCGCACGAAGATGAGCGCGGCCGAGCTCGCGAGCCTCGCCGCCGAACTCGGATCGCCCGGGGCCCTGGAGCGCCTGGTGCCGGTGCCCGCGATCGTACCCGAGGTGCTCGCGCCCGAGGCCGCGCCCCCGGTGGACGTGGCCTTCACCGAGGCGCGCCTCGCGGAGCTTGCCCTCGCGCACCGCACCCACGAGCTCGCCCCGCTGGCGCGCGTCGAGGTGCCCGCCGAGCCCGAGGAGGCCGTCGCGTGGACGCTGTAGCCGCCGAGGCCGCGCCCTGGACCTGGGAGGCCCTCGCGGCGGCCGGGTGCACCTGCGCCGTCGAGGTCGCCGGGCTCACCGCGCCACGCGTCGCGTGCTGGGCGCCCAAGCCCTCGCTCGGCGCCGAACTGCGGCGGGCGCTCGCGTGGCGCATCGCCGCCATGCGGACGGACTACGGCCTGAAGCGCGCGCGGGCCGAGCACCAGCGGAGCGCCCTCGTCGCGCGGGTGACCGACGCTGCCCGCGGGGCCTGCGGCTCCTGCGGGGAGCCCTGGCGCGCCGGGGACTGCCCCCTGTGCAACGCGGCTCGGGTCGCGGCGCTGCGGGCCGAGGGGGTGCTGGGCGAGGCCCGCGAGCGCCCGGACCCCTACTCGCGCGGGACCGTGATCCGACCGTCGACGCTCGCCCCGGTGCCGCTCGACCGGGAGTCGCGCTGGTGGTGGGCCTGCGAGAGGGGTCATGACAACTGGGGCCCGCGCGCGAGCGGCTGCGGGCCCTGCGAGGCCGCGCGCTTCGGCTTCGTCGACCTCTCGGCGCTCGGGGGCCGCGCCCCGTGAAGCGCCACGCCACCAGCGCCGCGGACCTCTTCGCGCACCTCACGCCAGCGCAGCGGGAGCGCCTCGCGGCGGCGCAGCGGGATCCGCGTGCGGTAGACCTGGTGCTTGGGCGCGAGGCGGTCGTTGCGCGCGCTGCGAGGCCCCGCGATCCCGTCGAGGTGAGCGTGCGGGCCGAGGGCGGCGCCGTGGCGCTGACGCTCAAGGGCCTGCGCCTCGTGTCGGTGGCGAACGCCCGCGAGCACCACCACGCGAAGGCCCGGCGCGTGGCCCGCGAGCGCGCGCTCGTCGGTGGAGCGCTCGCGGGGGTGACGGCGCCCCCGGGGCCCTGGCGCGTGACGATCGTGCGGGTTGGGCCGCGAGCGCTGGACACGGACAACCTCGCGGCGAGCGCCAAGGCCGTGCGGGATGCCGTCGCCGCGTGGCTGGGCGCGGACGATGGGCCTGAGGGCCCCGTCGCGTGGGTCTACGGGCAGCGTCGCGGCGGGTACCTGGTCGAGGTGCTGGTCGCTCGGAGCGAGCCGTGATGCTCGACGTCCACGCCCCGCTCGCGCGTGCGCTCGCCACGCAGGTGCTGCTCGCGCCGGGCGGCAACCGCGTGCGCGGTGTGAGCTTGCCCGGGACGATCTCGCGCAAGACCAACACGCCGGGCACCTACGACTGGCGGGCAGCGCCGGGGAGCGCGGAAAACACCGAGCGCGTGCGCGCGGAGCTGGAACTCCGGTCCTTGGGGGAGGTTCTGCGCACGCGGTACGCGCAGGAAGCGCATTTTTCCGGCTACGTCGTGATGCAGCAGGGTGACGCGCTCGAGCGGGCGCCCCGGGTGCGCAAAGAGACCCTCCCGTGGTTCCGGGCCGAGGGCTACGAGGTATTCACCACGTGTTTCCTGGCGGACGTGGACACACCCCGCGCGGCGGAAGTCAAGGCGCATCGTCCGTGGGATGAAAATCTGCGAAAAGAACTGGAAAAATTGTGGAGCTCCGGGGCAAAATCAGGGCCCTTGACTACGTGCGGAATCTACCTCTCGCCCCACGGGTACCGGCTGGTGCAGCCGCTCGAGGAGCCCCTGCCCGCCGACGAGGCCGAGCCGCGCCTGCGCGCGTGGCTCGAGAGCCTCAAGGCCGTGGGGTGCTGGGAGAACATCACCGTCGTCAAGGACTGGACGCGCCTCATGCGCGCGCCCTTCCACCGCCGCGCCACGGGGTACGTGGAGCCGGGGTGGAGCGACTACTCGCGCATGCGCCCGATCGACCCGCCCGAGGCCCCGGTGGAGTCCCGGAGCGCCGCGCGGGCGCGCAAGGCTCGCCCCTCGGTGGCGCTGGGCCCCGAGCTCGACGCCTGCCCGCGCGCGTGGGTGCCCGTCGCTGAAGCCCTCGGTCGCACGATCGGCGCCCAGGTGGCCGGCGGGTACCGCGACTGCTACCTTGCGCTCTCGGGGGCGCTGCACGAGCACGGCTGCCCCCTCGAGGCCCTCGGGCCCGTGGTCGCCCTGGTGCGCCGGCAGTACGAAGGGTGGGAGGCTTTCGGGCAGAACCGCGTGGAGATCGCGCGCGACACCGCGAGGCGCATCGCCTCGGGCGCCCCAGTCGCCGCCACGGCGGCCCTGCGGCGCGGGTGGCCCGCGATCGCCGCGGTGCTCGCCGAAGCCTGCGCGCGCATGGCCCCCGAGGCCGGCGGGCCGGTGTCGCCGGTCGTCGCTCGGGTGCGGGTGCAGCTGGGCGAGGCGCGCGAAGAGGTGCCCGTCGAGGTCGCCACGGAGCGCCTCCGGGCCACGATCCGCGACGCCTACGGGGTGGTGCTGGTCTCGGGGCCCCCGGGCCTGGGCAAGAGCGAGGCGGTGCTTTGGCTCGCGGGGCAGCTGCAGAAGATCGTCCGCCGCGCGCGCCCCGGGCAGCGCATCGGCGTGACGGTGCCGACGCACGACCTGGCGGCGCAGCTCTACGCGCGGGCCCAGGGGCGGGACGTCGCCGCCGCGCGCCTGTACGGCCCGCTCGCGCACACGCAGCCCGACGGGACGCCGACGTGCATCTACCACGACCGCGCCGAGGCCCTGGCCCGCGGCGGGCACTCGGTCACGCGGCTCTTCTGCGAGCCCGAGGGCGACGAGCCCTGCGAGCGCGCCAACACCTGCGAAGCTCGCAAAGGGCGCGAGGGGGCCGACGAGGCGAACCTCTTGATCGCCCCGCACGAGCTTCTGTCGCGCGTGGCCCGCGAGGTCGGCAAGGCCGGTACGCTCGCGATCGACGAGCCCCCCTCGACGGTGGACGTGGTGGCGCTCTCGCTGGACGACCTCGCGGGTGCCCGAAGGCACCTCGACGCGACGCTCCCGGGCTACGCGCGCAAGATCGCGCCCGCGCTGGAGGCCCTCGGGCACTGGGCGCGGCACGCGGAAGCCGGCGAGCGGGTGACCCTCACCGAGGCCCTTGCGCGCGGGCTGCCGCACACCGCAGAGAGCGTGCTCGCGCCAGTGACGGACCCGCTGGACCCCTCGGCCGACGACGTGCTCGCCGCGCTGCGCGAGGCGCCCGAGGGTGAGCAGGGCGAGCGCCGGGGTCTCGCGGCGCCGCTCACGGCGATGGCGCGCGCCATGTGCCGCCGCAACGCCGCGCGGGCCCAGGAGGTCGGCGCAGCCACGGCGGTGCTGCTCGCGGTCTCGCGCGCGGGGCAGGCGCTCGACGATGTGCCTGAGGCGTCGGTCACCGCCGAGGGCGAGGGCGACGAGCGCCGTGTGTTGCTCGCGCTGGCCAACGAGCGGATGGTCGTGGCCCTGCGCCGCGACGCGGGCACCGTGCTGCTCGACGCCGGGATCCTCGCGCACCGCGCGGCGATCGGCCGGGTGGCGGGGTACGAGCCGCCGTTCCTGGACTTCGCGGTACCCGACGGGTGCGCCGTGGAGCGCGTGGTGCTCGCGACCCTCGGCTCCACCCGGAGCGCCCTTGTGCCCCGAGGGGTCGCGGACTGGGCGCGGATCGCCGCGCTCCTGCGCCCCGCGCTCGCCTGGGCCGCCGAGGACCCGGAGACGCATCGGCTGGTGATTGTCTCGTGGAAGGTCGTCGAGGCTGGCGTGCTGCTCGCCCTCGAGGACCCCCGGGGCGAAGTGCTCGCGCGTGAGGCGCGCCTCGTGGGCCGCCAACGCGCCGCAGCTGTGGCCGCTCTCGGGCCGTTGCTTGGGCCCTGGCGGGGCAAGGTCGCCACCGGGCACTACGAGGCCCTGCGGGGCCTGGACCACCTGCGCGATGCCGATGCCCTGGTCACCCTCGGGGACCCGCGGCGCAATTTGGGCGTCGAGACCGCCCGCGCGCAGTGGGTGGGCGAGGAGGCCGACGGGCGCGTGGATGCCCTGGCCGCCGCGGAGCTCGACCAGGCGCACGGGCGCCTGCGCACGGTGCACCGCACCCGGCGCGCGAGGGGCCTGCACGTGGGCGCGATCGTGCCCGCGGGGTGGCGGTGCCGCACCGTGGCCGTCCGGGGGCTGCCCGAGGGGCGCCCGGCGACGCTGGCGGCCATGGACGCCGACGAGCTCGTGCGCCTGCGCGGGGGGCTTGGGATGGGCGTCCGGGAGCTGGCGCGTGCTTTGTCGGCGGGGCACCAGACCGTGATCCGGTACGAGTCCGGGGAACGCGCTATTCCAGCGGTTTTCGCAAGTGCCGTGCGCGCACTTGCCGCAAGTGGTCCCGAAACCCCCTGTATGTAATACCTATACAGGGGGTTTCGGGACCAGTTTCCGTCAACTGTGACCGGCCCCGCCGCGCTCCGAGGGCCACGGAGGCGAAAGAATGGAGCACGCGACGGCCCTCGGGGCCACAGGCTGCACCCAGTGCACGAGCACCGCGGAGCTTGTCCGGGTCACCGGCCGCGCCTGGGCCTGTCCCGGGTGCGGGGACGAGCTTGCGCCCGCCCCGGCGCCGGACCTGGTGCTCTCCCACGCGGAGAAGTTCCTCGGGCCCAAAGATGCCTTCCAGGGCCCCTGGCATCCCGAGCCGCCCCCGGCGCCTCTCCCGGGCCTCCGGCGCCCTTCCTGGCCCCCTGGCGCGTCCCGGGGCCCCCGCCTCGTCGTCTGCCCCGGGGAGCTCGACCCGCAGGCCCCGGCGACCGGCCTCGACCGCGCCGCCCGGGAGGCTGCTCGCCCCGCGGCCGAAGACCCCGAGCTGGTCAGGGTGCGGGCCCTGGTCTTCGCCCTCCGGCCCGACGCCCCGGACCCGATGCAGCCGCCGCCCGTGGAGCGCACCGAGACCCCGGCGCCGTACCTGCGCACCGGGGACGGAGCGCCGCCCTGGGACCGGCTCCCGCGGGGACTGGGGAGCGGCCCCCTGGCCGCGGCCGACCCCGGGACCGACCGCCGGGAGCATGTGCTCGCCGCGATCGCCTCGCTCCCCCCGGACGCCGCCGCGGTGTGCCGGTGGCTCCGGACGAGCGCGACCTTCGCCCAGGGCCTCCGGGGGCTGTACGTCGACGTCGGCCTCGCGTTCGCGAGCGAGGACCAGCGCACCGCGTGGGTGGACCTGACCGCGAGGCGCCTGGGGGCCGCGTCGCACGGCAGAGCCCTGGTGCTGGCGGCGGAGCGGGCGTGGCGGGAGGCGCCGTAGTCCTTGACACCCACCCGGACCCGTGCTCTCGTAACGTCAGATCCACCCGCGATACAGCGCCACACGTCCGTCTGACGTCGCGCGTACCGAGGCGGACCCTCCTTCCGATGCTGACCGTCGAGGACATCGCGCGCGCCACGGGTGAGCCCGTTCGGGCCGTCCAGCGGTGGCTTCGCCGTACGCTCGGTCCTGCGCCCCGCGGGCACCATCGCCGCGTGGACCCGGCCGAGGTCGCGCGGTTGCTCGCGGTGCCCCCGGAGGCTCTCGCGGGCCTGCTCGGGGCGCAGGACGAGGCGGCCTGACGCAGGATCCCTGACGTGTCTCGCCCGAAGAAAACCGCTCCGGCGCCACGGGCCCGAGCGGCCCGGACCGCAAGCTCCACGACCGCGCTGCAGCTCCGCACCGAGGGCCTCACCTTCGAGGCGATCGGCCAGAGGCTGGGGATCACGCGGCAGTCGGCGCACGAGGCCGTGAAGCGCGCCCTCGAGGTCGTCGCGGCTGAGCGACGAGACCTTGCGGCGCACCTGCTGGACGCGGAGCTCGAGCGCGTGGACTTCGTCTGCCGCTCCATGGCGCCCAAGGTCGCGAAGGGTGACCCCAAGGCCGCGATGGCCTTCCTCAAGGCCCAGGAGCGCCTTTCGAAGCTCCTCGGCCTCGACGCCCCGACGCGCGCCGACACCACCGTGAGCGGCCCAGGCGGCACCCCCGTCGAGGTCTCCGTTGCCGTCGCCGACCCCACCGCTCTGCACGCGCGCCTTGCCGCAACCGCTGCTCGTGCAGCTCGCGGCGCTGACCCCGGCGCAGCTGGGGGCCCTGACGGCGACGGAGCGGGCGGAGATCGCGGCGGCGCTTGACGCGCACGAGCGGTCCGAGGCCCTCGCGTCGCACCGCACCTTTGCCGAGAGCCCCCACTACTGCGGCCTGACCCTCTCGCCGCTGATGGCTGCGACGATGGACGCGGCCGAGGGGCTCCACGTCACCCTCGACGAGGAGGCGTGTCAGCGGCACTTCGGGTGCTCCCGGGTCCAGCTCCCCCGGCGCCGGCGGGCCCTGGTCGCGGTCCGGGCCGGCGGTCGCGCGGGCAAGACCTCGCGTCTGCTCGCCACCAAAGCTCTGCACGCGGCGCTCACGGTGCCGCTCCCGACCCTGGCCCCCGGTGAGCGCGCCGTCGCGCTCTTGATGGCCCCGGACCTGCAGCTCGCGCGGCAGATCCTGGGCTTTGTCCGCGGCTACTGCGACCCGTCGACCTCTCCGGCCCTGGCATCGCGCGTCCTGCGCGACACCGCCGACGAGATCGAACTCCGGCGCCCCGACGGGCACACGGTGGCGATCCGGGTCCGGGCCGCCTCCCGCGGCGGACGCGGGGGCCGCGGCTTCGTGCTGGTCTTCGCGGGCCTGGACGAGGCGTGCTTCTTTCGCGACGAAGCCTCCGGCGTCGTCAACGACACGGAGATCTTCCGCGCGATTGAGCCGCGCCTGGTCCCCGGTGCGCAGTGCTGGGTGGTCTCGACGCCTTGGGTCGCCGGGGTCGGACTGCTCGAAGAGACCCTCGCGCGGGACTTCGGCACCCACCGTACCGCGCTCTGTGTGAAGGCGCCTACGCGGGCCTTGAACCCGACCTGGGACCCAAGCTGCGAGGTCGAGGCCGCTATGCGGGAGCGCGACCCCGAGAACGCGGACCGGGAGATCCTGGCAATCCCGCTGGTCTCCGGCTCGCAGCTCTTCTTTGACAAGCCCTCCCTGGACGCTGCGGTGGACCCGCACCGGCCGCTGTCGATCCCGCCCCGCGACGGCGCGACCTACGGCGCCGGCGGAGACCTCGCCTTCCGGCGCAACGCCTCCGCGCTCGTGCTCACCGAGCGCACCCCCGCGAACGCCTTCGAGCTCGCGCTCGCCGAAGAGCGCCAGCCCGCGAACGGCGTCCCCCTTGCGCCTGCGGCGGTCTGCGACGCCTTCGCGGCGGAGCTGCTCCGCTACCGCGTCTCCGGGCTCTGGGCCGACTCGCACGAGCGGGACCGCGCCACCGAAGAGCTCGCGCGCCACGACCTCGGGGTGTACGCGCTCCCGGAGGGCCAGGGCGGCAAGGCCGAGCAGTACCTCTTCGCGCGGCGCCTGCTCCGTGAAGGCCGCGTGCGGCTCCCGAAACACCCGAAGCTCCTCTCGCAGCTGCGGGCGATCACGTCGAAGCCTGCGCCCGGAGGCGGTCTGACGATCTCCTCGCCCACGAGCCCCGACGGCTCCCACGGCGACCTCGCAAGCGCGTGGATCGCCTCGCTCTGGGCTGCGGACCATGCATCCGGGCCCGACGAGCGCACCACCCGCGCCGGCCGCCGACGCTGAACCGTCTGCTCTTCTGCTCTGCCATTCGCCCTCGTCCTCCCGATGCCCGCCCCCTCCTCCGCCGAACGCACCGCGGTCCGCGCTCCTGCGGTCTCGCGCACGCTCACGCGGTGGACCACGAGCGACATCGAGGTCGCCGAGGCGATCACCGCCAACGGCAACCTGAGTCGCGCCGCGGACCTGTGCTGGGCCGCGCTCGGGGACGGTCGCGTGCGCGCTGCCCTGGAGACGCGCACCAAGGGCCTCGTCAAGCTCCCGCTCGCGTGGGAGGGCTCCGGCGACGGGCGTTCCTCGGGCCGCGTGATCCGAGCCCT
>ERZ869921.1229-NODE-1229-length-11285-cov-3.280677_pt1 | contig 11285 bp, 16 predicted proteins | sample MGYA00579310_ERZ869921 | MGnify/ENA primary metagenome ERZ869921 (study PRJEB32216, sample SAMN09231816) | wastewater metagenome | place: USA: Maryland | collected 2016-06-21 | study: EMG produced TPA metagenomics assembly of the PRJNA472060 data set (Reclaimed...
AGATCAGGGAATCCAACCAGCTTCGTTGTGACGTCTCGCGCGTGGCGCCGACTGCAGCGGTAGAGCTCTGCAATATCGTCAAGGTTCATCAGTTCTGAGTTCATAGATTGCCCCTCACAGCCCCGTTGCGATTCGATTCCAGAGGGGTGCTGGAGAGTGGGCTTTTACTCTGGCTGGCCCCCGCCATGGTGGAGTTTTGCGATTCGATTGGCGCACCGATTTCAGCATGCTCAATTGCGCATTTCTGGCCGGTATGCTCAATCTGGCATGTCGTTCCCTTGGCATTGATGGCTGCGCGGTCCAAGCGTTCGATTTCAGCAAGGATCAAAGCTCCGGCTTTAACGAGGTTATTGCGGTGCCCCTTGGGCTTAAACCACGTCCAGTCCCAACCGGTAGAAGACCATAGACGCTTTGAGTCAATGCCAAGCCCAGTGAAGGGAGCTGCGTCCGCTATGGCGTAGGATGCGGCAGCTACCGCCATACCTGCGTTGTTGTGTTCGTCGTCGTGCGCAGGCGTCCAGCCCTCGATACTGATCTGCCGCTGGCGTTCGGCCAATACATCACTGGCAGCACTAGACAACTCCCGCGCTTGGCTTGGCTGCCGTGAAGCAGCATGCAGCTCGGTGCATCCGACAGTGCCTTTTACGCACTGGCGTGGCCCGGAATACAGCGGGTTCTGTCTGCATTCGCTTGGCTCCACCACCCGCGCTTGGCTTGGCTGCGCGACCTTCATCGACAAATCCAATAACCGTGCAATCTCTGCGGCCTGTTCGCGCAATAGATCGGCAGCGCGAACCACATACACATCGCCATCAGATGGGTTGAAGTCGGGTGCGTACAACTCGCTTGGGTGGTCGTAGTGGCCGCCGCCCTCAGTCATTCCAGAAAGAATGTCTGCCAGCTTTGAGGCTTCGCCATCCATGCGAAGGAATGATGAAAGCTCAGCGAGGCATTGTTTGTCGTGCGGTGTCACAGATTGCAAGCCGCCAACAAGAAAATCTACACGGGTTTGAATTTGTTGTGATTCAGCGGTCGTCGCGCCAAATTCTTTGGCCAGCTCCCCGGTTTTTGCAAACGGCCCGTCAATTGCAGGCTGGTTATCAGCCACTTGGCTCGGCCCCACCCCATGCATGCGTTCAGCGAAATTTACGCCAGCGTAAAACCCGTTGGACTCATCATCGGAAGGGTCTTCGAGATTACAGTTCAGACCAAACTCGATTTGTTCTTTTGTGAGGCGTGTTCGGCCAGTTGCGTCAGTCAACGCCTTCCGCAATTCATCAATCTCCTTTTGCATCAAATTCCAGCGCAATGCGCGGCCCTTGTTTTTAAAGACTGTTGGGTTGTATTGCTCTTGCCAAGTCTTTATCTGGTTCATGGTTTTGCTCCACTCGTCTTGATGACATCTTCCGCGCTTCTAAGCCCGTTACGCTGTGCCAGTGGCTTGACCGGCTGCGCGCCAATTCCAGAACTGCCAGAGAACACCAGAGGCATAGCCCTGCCAGCGTTACGATTTACATTCGGTGTACGCGCTTGATGCGCCAGCAGCTTCAACTGGCTGGCAAACTTCTGGTCGCCATAGAACGCAATCAGCCGGTCTAATTGGTGCAACTGTGCTTCACTAGGGTTCATCAAAGACAAACGCACGAAGGCGAATAGGATCGCACCAAAGGTCGCATCGTTGGTTTCTGGCTCCATCGGGGATGCGCCTGCTGCTGCTGCGTTCCAACCATCAAGCGCAACTTGCCGGGTGTTCATGTCGCTGAATACGACCTGCATGTACTTGCTACCGTTCCACCAAGTGTCAAACTGCTCTAAGGTTGGTTTCCGAGATTCGGCATAGCTGATGCGGGTGTCAAGGTCGGACAGCACTTCTTTGTGGTGCGCCTCCATCTCCGCCAGCCGCGCAAGCGCTGCGTCACGCTCGGCAGCCAATCTGTCATTCAAGTCTGCAGTTTGCGTGGACACTTGCGCCATCGTTCCCCATGACGTTCTCAGTCGCGCAACTTCCGCCTGCAATGCCTCCAACTTGGCCTGGAGGGTGGCGATGGTTTCGGCGGGGTAGAGTTTCAGCGTTGAATATCGCGTGAAGTGGACTTGCGCCCAAACTGGTAGCAGTGACACATACACATCGTCGCCGTCGTCACAAAGCTCGGTGGCTTCCACCCCCGCCCGCGCCACCAGCCCAGCAAGGACTTGCTGTTCGTGGTCGGCGAGCTGCTTTTGCAATGCCTCCATGGCATCCAGTAGCGCGATGATGGTGGCAGGCGTACACGCGTCTACCAAATCAGCAACAGCGCGGCGATGCTCTGCCACATTTGGCATTACGGACATTGGGCTGCTCGCAGCCTCAGCCAATGCCCGCAGTTGCGTAAAGTCTTGTGTGGTGGTCATGGTGTCCATTTCTTCACCTCGCATGTAATCGATACAGTTTGAGTCAGGGCCACGCGGCCAGTTTGTGCGCACTGCTTTTCCACTCTGGAATAAGCGATATCGGTCCCAACTACTAGACAGACAATGCCTACAAAAAGAACGACGACGAAGCCTATAAAAGGTATCGGATGGTCACCCATGATATTTTTCCTTGATGATTGCGGCGTCCACTGTCTCGTCCAGAAGTTCGCCATAGATTTCGCAATGACCGCACGCGCCCCAATTGCTATTGCGTCCGTACATGCAGAACACTTCGCTGCTGTCATCTTGTTCGCGCAGCCAGCGATACCGCTCTGCATCCTTGCGCAACTGCTCAATCTCTACCTGCTGAGCAGCTATAAGATCGCGCGCACCGGCCAGCGCTTCCATGTACTCGCCTGCGGTTTGTAAGTTACTCATTTGGCCAAAACTCCCCGGTGTAAAAAAAATTTACGAACATAGAGACCACGCCCACGGCGGCCAGCACTATCACGCTGACGATTGCGCCGAGGACGTGGATGGGTTTCAAGTGCTGCTCCAGAGGATTAGTGGCGCGTCCTTCGGGACCTTGTGCTTGCCGCGCGCCATGGGGTGTTTGGGGTAGCCGCCCTTGGTCTTGCCGAGGCAGTACACCGGCGTTCCCTCGGGCAGCTCGTTTTCAATCTCCTCGCGCACGAACTCGAACCAGTTGGCGGCGGCCTCGGTCTGGCCAGCCAGCGCGCCCCACGCGAGCAGCACGGCACCGGCGGTGGCCACCAGGGTCTGGATGTGGGCCAGGTTCTGCTGCAGGCGATCGCGGTCGTACCATTCGCTGGTCTTGTGCCACTCCAGCATTTGCAGCGCTGGCTTCGGGGTTGAGCTGCGCAGCGGAATCCCATTGACCACCTTGATGCCGCCGAAGCCGTTGAAGCTGGCGATGTGGCACAGCAAGGTGACGGTGGGGTCATCGATCTGGTGGTCCGCGTTGCTAGGGTTGAACAGGCACACCACCAGGACTGGCCGGTCATCCCACGTGCGCGTCAGGTCTACGCGGTACTTCCCGCAGGGGGAAATGGTGGCGGCCCGGATCACGATGGCACCTCGACATCATCTGGTGGCGAGAATTCCCACGGGCACTTCGTGACGGGCAGTGGCTTTCCAGCCAGGGCTCGCTCGTCAATTTGCACGCGGGCGGCGAACCAGCCGTGACACACGGCCCCATTTCGATTGGCCTGATGGCACATGAATGGGACATCCTCGATCACAGCTTTCAGTGCGTCTGACTGAGTGACTAGACAGCCGTTGGGAACTGTGCCCATACGGAAGGCGCAGGACTTGCAGCGCTCGTCGGCCTCTCCGACCTTGGCCAGTGCTTCGCAGGCGTTGTCGGACAACCTCGCCATCTGCTCTCCCAGCGCACGGCCGGCGGGCGAGACGCGGGAATGATCGTGAGCCTCTTTCACGCTGCCACTCCCTGCGCCTGGGCTTGCGCCAGCATCCGCCGTGCCGCCTCCTGCGCCGCCTTCTCCATCAGCAGCGGCTTCGAGATCCGCAGAATGTCCTCGTACAGGTTCACCGCATCCGACACCGCGATCAGGTCCGGCCCCGTGAAGCCGTAGCGGTGATGCCGCTGCCAGATGGCGTCGCAGTTGTTCATCCCCGCAATACCAGCCAGCATGGTTTCCTCGGCCAGCGGGTCGATGTCCTCTGCACGGATCAACGCCACGTTGAGCGCTGCGCCCAGGCGGTTGAAGTCGTCAGCGGTACCGTGGCCAGACTTCAGGCGCTCAAAGGCGATGCGCACGGCGTTGCTGATCTGCGTGGCATGCTGGGGGCAGGGGTCGCTGTTGGCGGCCAGTGTTTCCAGCCAGCTGGTGTTGCTGGCGTGCCAGCGGCGCTTGGCGTGCGCTGCGGCCCGGTGCTTCGTTTTCATGTCCGCACTCCATAGCTTGGGATTTCCAGAGCACGGGTAGCGCCCTGGCGAATGGGTTGGGCCACCTCGCCGTAACCAGTGCGGTACCGGCCCTTGGTGGTGCTGTTGCAGATGACCACGCTGGTGGCCTCGTTGGGGTGGCGCGCTGGCCTTGTGTAGGGCTCGGTGACGCCCAGGTCCTTGCGCTGCTCGGCTGTCAGCTTGTCCTGGGGTTTCAGGTATTTGGGGTTCTTGGCGGTCATGTTGTTCCCATCAGTGATTCGATGAATGCCTGCGCCGCTAGGGCGTTGATGGCGTTTCCGTAGGCACGCAGTCCACCGACTCGGTAGGCTTTTGCGCGCTTGAGTGAAGCCTTAGAAAGTCCTGCCACTGCCGCCAGTCGCTGTAGTTCGGGTGACAGGTCGCCCATGCTTCGGGGCATCCCTGCAGCCAGCGGCTGTGTTCCGGGCTCAACTGGCCGCCACTTGCCATCGCGGCAGTGGAGCCAATCAGCAGATCGCCAGAAGCCGTTAACCGGGCCGGGCCGCATATCGCCGCGAAATCCTGTAACCGTTGTTGCACCTTGGACCCGTCCGGCCGTTGCATCAGCAAAGCTGAATTCGGGTTGCCCGTTCGGTCGTTGTTGCATGACGTTGTTGGCCAGCCCGCCATGGCCACCTGATGCGTGAGCATCGAAGGAAAGGTGTTGCCGGTCTTGCCCTGTGATCTGGCCAGATACTGCTCGCCCGTCCCACCCGGCTCGCTGGCCGTGGGTGTGCCCCAGCCCGCCAGTGGAACCGTCTCCGACAACCCCATCGCCCCGGGTCGTGGCGATATGCTGCCCAGCTTGATTGCGTCCGTCGCTGTACAGGTCGGCCACCCCGTCAGCACCGCGCCCATGCACAAGTCCTGCGGCGAGCCCTTGCGCTCCATTTCCGACAGCGCGCCGTCCAAAGTCCTCACGTTCTTCTCGCCGTCCGCTTCCCGACAGGTCGGCCAGCCGGCCAAATTCGCCTGCCTCGGCAACTGGTCCAGCCTCGATCGCACTGAGCCGTCCGGGTTCACTCCCGTCGTGGCCATGCCCTCGGAGTCCTTGTAGTCTCTTGCTGCCGGTGTCACCCAGGGTGACACCGGCAGAGAAACCACCCCAGTAGAGGCGGTCGCGGATGTGCGGCCCACCGATGCCCGCAGTCGGGAACGGGATCGCCCCGAAGGCGTAACCCAAGGCTTCCATGTCAGTGTGTACAAGGTCGATCCAAGGCATTGCGTCCTTGCTCGCAACCTGCTCTCCAACGACCGCTGCAGGGCGGCGCTGGCTGATGAGGTGGTAGAAGTGTGGCCAAAGGTGCCGCTCGTCAGCAAACCCATCTCCTTTGCCTGCCGAGCTGAAAGGCTGGCAAGGGCAGGATCCGGTCCAGATAGGTTGGCTATCCGGGATGCCGCTGGCGCGCAAGGCGAGGCTCCAGATTCCAATGCCGGCGAAGAAGTGGCACTGGGTGAATCCAGCAAGCTCATCTGGTCGTACATCTTCAATACTCCGTTCGTCAACAATGCCGGGGGCGATGTGGCCTTCAGCGATCAACTCGCGCAGCCATGCGGCGGCGTCTTTGTCGATCTCGTTGTAGAAGGCTTGGTCTTCCATAGCGGTCAGGCGGTAGCGTCAGCGCCGGCGGCAGCGGCCAGGGCTTCCTCGGGGTTTTGTGGCGAGTTGGAGAACGGCCATGCAGCCTTTTCGGCATCGCTGGCGGCCTTGGCTGCATCCAGTTCCGCCTGGTTGATGAACGGGCTTTCCATCGCCTCGATGATTGGCGCCACCTCTTCCACCGTGGGGGGCGTCAGGATGATGCTGATCTCGTGCTGCACCAGGCCCGCCAGCTTGCCGATGATGCGTTCCTCGATGTTGGAGACCTGCACGCGGAACGACACTTCCACAGTGCCGCCTTCCTTGCAGGCGAAGCCAATGCTGTTGACGTCGCACCCGAACATTTCCAAGTTCGAGCCTTCGCCCAAACCGTAGTCGACGTCCAGGCGGTAGCCGGAGCCTTCGTAACCCCATTTCAGCGGGCTATCCAAGCGCGGGAACCGCAGGTTTGGCAGATTGGTCACTGGCTCGACGCCAACAAGATCGGCCTGGGCATCGTCTTCCTGTGCCTTGTAGTACAGGGAGGCCAGCAGCTCAGGGTGGAACTTGTTCAGGATGTCGTTGCCTTGATCGACAACGATCTTCAGGTCAACAGCGGGGACCAACTCTTTGCCGTGCTTTTCGGAGCGGACATTGACGGAACTGAGTTCGGCCTTGGTCAGGCGGGGGAACTCGAACTTTGGGTTCATGGTGTGGTGCTTTCGGAGTGGGGATGAATGGGATCAAGGTTTGTTCCAGGGCTTGAACTGGGCAATGCTTTCCAACGTTGGCCAGGTGCCGGTGAACGTGATGGCGCGGTCATCCAAAGTGACCAACGCGGGCGGTTTTTCGGTGACAAACCGAACGTCCTCTAAGCCTTGGCCGTCAGGGGATTCGTACCAAGCGGCGCCGGCGTGCGCCCGAAGCCAGCGCTTCATGGCGTCAAGGCCACCTTTTTGGTTCGAACGAGAGCTGAAAATCACAACGTCGAACCGGTGCAGCGCGCCCAGCATGAATGCAATAGCACCTTCAACTGGGCCGTCCGGGATGACATCTGCGCCTTGCCAGCGGCTGGTATAGCTGTGGACGACCCCGTCGAAGTCCAGGCAGAGAATTGGTTTGTAGGGCGTGCTCATTCGCCTACCCTCAGGACCATTGGAGCGGTAATGCCGGCGGCGCGGGCGTGCTTGATCAACACTTGGGCCAGGCCCATGGCCTCGTCCCCGGTCATGCCCATCCAGGCGACGGGCTTGGCGAAGCGCAGAATCACGCGCTCAGACTCGACGCCGACCTGCATGGCGATGGCGCCAGCGTCATCTGCGTTGAGGCGGCCTGCGGGGTATTCGCCCATCAACTTCCGCATTGCGGACTTCAAGGAATCGTCGCCTGGTGCTGGGGCCATCGGGTCTTTGTCTGGCCGGCTGCTGTGGTGGCTCATGGTGTGCTTTCGGAGTAGGGGAAGGGGTGACTTAGGCGGCCTTGAGGACTGGCGCTTCTGCGTCACGGATCCCGAAATAAACGGCTATGCAGCCGTCAACGTCACCGCCCGCGCTGTGGGCACCCTCCATGGGTTTGCCCATGAAGTGTTGGTATGCCTCGGTCAGCTTGGGGTGCTTGTTGCCAGGCAGTCGGGTGTGCGGCTTTGACTTCCACATCGTGCAGAAGTCCTTGCGGTCCTTCCATGCGTCGGCGTGCGAGTCAGCACCCTCTGGCAACTGAGCGTCGATGTGACGCTTGATGGCGATACGGACGATGCGCTTGTCGAACGAGATGTTGTGGCCGATGACCTCGCCGTCCACATCCAGCTCTTCAGCCATTGCCAGCAGCTGGTGCACGGCGTCAACTTCGGGGATGCCTTCGGCTGCTGCACGCTCATTGGTGATGCCATGGACCGCGATGGTGTCTTCTGGGATGGTCCAGCCATCGGGCTTGATCAGCACATCCATGCTGCGCACAACTTCGCGGGTGTTCAAGTTCACCAGCTTCGCTGCCAGTTGAACCATGTGCGGCTGGTCGGGGTGCTCCGATGGTTCCTTCCAAAGTGGGAGGCCGGTTGTTTCCGTGTCCAGGAAGAGGGCCAGCGCCGCAGCGATGGGGGTGACGGTGAGAGCAGTTGCTGTTTCCATGGTGGTCCTAGGTTGGTGGTGGGAAGTGGTTGGGGCGGCCCTTTCACAGGCCTTTGCTGCGGCGACCAAGAACCGTCGCTTTGTGACGCACCCCGATTGGATTTAGGCCGGTGTTGGGCCCTCGATTTGGAGTGGTGGTACAGCCTGCGCGGGTTTGCCCGCGAGTGCCCGTGCTTTACGCTCAGCCCATTCGTCTGGGGTGCGCATTTCGTAGCCGTGGCCCAGTCGCTCGGGCGGCATGGTCAAAGTAGCCACTTGCTCAAGCATTTCGCCCCAGCACAGGCCGTCGCAGCGCCGTCCGTTTTCTTCGACATCCCAACCGCAGCCGGGGGTCGGATCGAAGGTGATCGTGATGGTGCGCATGGTTACGCGGCCTGCAGCTCGCACACCGATTCGATGTGCTCGATGATTGCCTTGCCGATAGTGGTGAAGTCTTCGGCGTGATAGAGCTTCGACGCCTTGACGGTCTTGGCTTCAAACCCGAGCGATGACAGGAAGGCGCTGGTGACGTTGAATCCCAACTTGGCAGAGATATCGCCCAGCGTCATGGTCGGCTCGGATGCTGGCTTCGGCGCCATGGCCTGGCGCACGCTGGCGGGCATAACCGATACCGCTGCTTCATGGGTGATCGGGGCAGTGGGTGGCACGGTCGGCGCGGCCTGAACTGGTGCTGCTGCGCGGGCGGCGGCTTCTGCCTGGTCCTTGGCCAACTTCTCAGCCGCGGCTGCTGCAGCCTGTTCGGCTTCGAACTTCTCGCGCGCTGCCTTCTCGGCCTTGGCCTGCTCCTCAGCCTGGATACGGGCGCGGGTAGCCTCTTCCTCGCGGGCTTTGGCGGCTTTGTGGTCAGCGATGCGGCTTTTCACCAGGGCCTTGAAGTCGTCGGCCGCCTTGATCACGAGCTGCCGGAAGTCGGGGAACAAGAAGCCAAATTCCACTTCGTCGTCCAGGCGCTCCAGGTTGGCATGGATGCGGTCGGCGATGGCGTTGGCTTCGATCTTGCAGCGTGCCAATTCCGCGTCCAGCTTGGCCTTCATGCTGTCCAGGCTCTTGAAGCCTTTGATCACCTCCTGGAACTGGTTCGGCACCGCAGGCATGCAGTTGCGGGTGCGCTCGTTCAATCCCTTCATGTGGGCGTTTAGCCCGTTCACGGCATCGCTCATGATCTTGGCGCGGCGGTTTTCCTTTTCGGCCTTGACCAGCTTTTCCACCAACAGACGGTTGGTGCGCGCGGTTTCACGGTAGAGGTCCACCGTGCGGCGCATGGTGTCGATGCTGGCGGTCTGAGCCAGCGCATTGGATTCGGCCTTGTCCAGCTCTTCCTCGGCCGCTTTGAGGGTTTTGACCGTGGCTTCCAGGTCGGCGAAGTCCTGATCGCTTTCGGGCTTCTTGTTGATCCGGGTAACGTAGGCGGTCAGCGCGGTTCCAAACTTTTCCAGGTTGTCGACCAGGGCGATGTTTCCCTCCACCTTGATGACCACAGCGGGCAGCGCCATTTGAGGCGTGGCCACGGCGGGCACGATCACTTCGGTGGGTGTCCACTTGGCGGCGTCCTCGTCCAGCAGTTTCCAGCCGGCCACGATTTCGGCGCGCAGCACGGGGTCGGTGTGGTACCAGGCGTGGCGCTCTTCCACCAGCCGATCGCCTTCCCACTTGGTGGCGGAGAACAGGCATTTCGTGTCGTCGCACACCAGCAGCTGCTGTTCCATCTGCACGCGGTACACCTTGCCCAACAGTTTGCCGTCGTTGCGCAGGTGGCTGTCGCGGCCCTGGTGGGGCAGCGCGGCGCGGATCTCGTCGTTGGGGGACTTGTGCTCCCACGGGCGCTTTCCCATGATGTTCAGGCCGTCGAAGGACGCGGACTTGTCCTCGACGCTGCCGACCACAGGCGCCAGGTCATCACCCATGATTTCCTCGCCGATGGGGCGGGCAAGGGCTTCGTAACGGTGGCCGTTGTCGAACCGGGCTTGTGTGGCGCTGTCCACCTCGGGCACCACGCCGGTGACCATTTCGCGGATCAGCTGTTCGCGTGTCTTGTAGGGCGAGCAACCCAACATGGCCGGTGCGTCGCTGGCGTTCTTGTGTGCGGACCGGTGCTTGTGCCACTCTGGGGTGCCGGGGAGAATGTTGTGGGTTTTCATGGTGGAGGCTCCTTACTCGGCGTTGTTGAACTTGGCGGCCAGCTCGTCGTAGAGCGTTTCCAGCGGCTTGCGCTGGGCGTCATCGGTGATGGCGTTCATCAGTCCGGCTGCTTCGTTGAGGGCGTCCACAGTTTTGGCAGCGCGCATGCCGGCCTCGATTTCGGCGGCGGTGACGGTGGGTGCGTCGGCCGCTGGTTCGACTGCAGCTGGTGCTGGGGCTACTGGCTTGCGCAGCTCTGCCAGTTGGGCATCGGTCAGGCGGCCCTTGGTCTGGGCCCAGGCGATGACTTCGTCCACGGTGCGACCGTCGGACAAGGCTTTGCGGAACTGGGGCAGCTTCTTGGCAAAGGCATCGTCTGGCCAGACTGGCGCGTCGTCCTTGATGATTTCGCCGGTCGCACCATCGACCACGGTGCCGCCACCGGCCGCGGCGTCGGTGCCGTCGCCGTACAGGGTCTTACCCTCCATTTCCTCGGCTGTAGGCTGTGCACCACCGCCGGGGAATGCCAGGCGCAGCGCCTGTGCAGCGGCGCACTTGGCAATCTGGCCGCGGGGGCGCTTTTGCCACATCGCATTGGGGGCAATGGACTTTTCCTTGCCGCCTTTAACGGCGTAGTTCTCCATCCAATACTCAGTGGCGGTGAACTCCGCCACCATGCCGTCGGCGAGGCGCTTCTTCACCGTGACCTTTGCCCACTCTGGATAGCAGATATCAACGCCGCCAATCTTGGCGTTCACCATGGGGCCGAACTCGGGTTCTGTCTGGCCGGCGAAGTTGCCGGTGCGGTCGGCGTCGGTGCGATACAAGCCAATGCCCGGCATAACCACGTCGCGCATCTTGCTGGACTTGCTGTCCCACATCGGGACGATGTGCACGGGCTTCTTCATGGGGTCAAGGCCTGCAGCTTTGCAGTAGCCCAGCACCAGCTTGATGGATTGCACTGCGGCACCGGGATACAGGGAGTTGCCGAGTACTTCGATCAGCTCGCTGTCGGTCAGCGCCATGGCGGTGCTGGATTGGGTAACAAGGGCGTTCATGGTTTTGCTTTCAGTGGTGGAAGTACTTGCTGCCCAGGATCAGGACAGCGGAGATCGGAAGA
>ERZ869921.1230-NODE-1230-length-11284-cov-6.439487_pt1 | contig 11284 bp, 11 predicted proteins | sample MGYA00579310_ERZ869921 | MGnify/ENA primary metagenome ERZ869921 (study PRJEB32216, sample SAMN09231816) | wastewater metagenome | place: USA: Maryland | collected 2016-06-21 | study: EMG produced TPA metagenomics assembly of the PRJNA472060 data set (Reclaimed...
GACCGAAATTCGACTTACGCAGGCGCAGGTTGGCGCTGCGGTCGGTTTGTCGCAGTCGCAGACAAGTCGCGAACTACGTGCGGCAGGGATTGATCCATCTAGCGGCGGCTATTCGCTTCAAGACTTGGCGAGGTTCGCCGAGTGGCGAGTTTTGCAGACCATCGGAATGGTCGACGGCACGGCCTACAACTACGAGGCCGAGCGCGCCAGACTGACGCACGAGCAGGCCAACAAGGTTTCCCTGGAAGTCGCGGAACTTCGCGGCGAGTTGGTCCGCGCGTCCGAAGTCGGGCCGTATTGGGATGACATGGTTTCATCCATGCGCGCCAAACTGGTAGGCATGCCGCCGAAGTTGGCCGCAATGATTGCCGATGCGGTTGCTCGGGCGAAGTTCCAGAGTCAGGCGGAAGCCGCAGTTTACGAAGCCCTAGCCGAGATTGAAAAAGATGGATTACCCGCAGCCGCAAGAGAGCGACATGCTCGGGCGGTTGGGAAGTCACGCGCTGAGTCAGGCGAGGCAGCCGCCGAAGCTAACGCTTAGCGAGTGGGCAAACGAAAAGTTGATGCTGTCCGCTGAGGACGCATCGGAGCCCGGCAAGTACAGCACGACCCGCGCGCCATATCAGCGCGGCATCTTGGACGCGATCAGCAACCCGCTAAACAGCGAGGTCGTGATCATGTCATCGGCGCAGGTCGGCAAGACGCTGATAGCCAAGGCGGTCATTGGCTACTGCATCGACCAAGACCCGGCGCCGATGCTGATCGTTCAGCCGACGATTGAAATGGCGGAAACGTTCTCGAAAGACCGTCTGGCGCCGATGGTGCGCGACACGCCAGCACTGCGCGGAAAGATCGCCGATCCGCGGTCGCGAGATAGCGGCAACACGATCTTGCATAAGCGGTTCGCAGGCGGTCATTTGACCATCGTCGGGGCTAACGCTCCGGCAGGACTGGCAAGCCGCCCGATTCGTTGGGTGTTGTGCGATGAGGTTGATAGATACCCGGCAAGCGCAGGCACTGAGGGCGACCCGGTATCTTTGGCGAAGGCGCGAACGAAGACGTTTCACAATCGCAAGTTGGTGTTGATGAGCACTCCAGGCGACGAGAACACGTCACGCATCGCGCCGGCTTACGAGGCATCGGACCAGCAGAACTACTTGGTTCCGTGCCACGAATGCGGGCACATGCAGACGCTTCGGTGGGCGCATGTACGCTGGGACGACGGCAACCCGGCAACTTCGCGTTACGAATGTGAGCAATGCGAGGCCAAGTGGACGGACGGCCATAGGATTGAGGCGCTACAGGCGGGCATCTGGGTAGCAACTTACCCCGAACGGCGGGTTGCTGGGTTCCATTTGAACGAACTCTATAGCCCGTTTCGCATGGTTTCCGAGATCGTTTCAGAGTTCCTGGCGGCGAAAGTCTCGCCGGATACCCTGAAAACGTGGACGAATACCAGCCTCGGCGAGACATGGAAGGACGCTGGCGGCGACCGCAGGCAGCCGGAATTACTGGCGCGCAGGCGTGAAGACTACGACTGCACCGATTCGCAGGATGTTCCTGCTGGCGTCTTGTGGATTTCCGCAGGCGCCGACACGCAAGACGACCGGCTAGAGGTCGAGTTTGTAGGCTGGGGCGCAGGCGAGGAATCGTGGGGCCTGGATCACGTCGTGATCGAGGGCAACCCGGACACGCCGGAAGTGTGGCTTCGGCTTGAAGATCAGTTAAACCGGATGTTCGTGCGCGAAGACGGCGCGCGGCTTCCGGTGTCGATCATGCTGATTGACTCTGGCGGTCATCACACGACGCGCGTCTACGATTTCGCGCGAAAGAATCGCAGGGCTCGCGCAACGGTTGGCCGATCCGGCAGCCGGGCAGAGGTCACGCGGCCGTCGAAACAGAAGGGCGGCAAGATGACGCCGTGGGTTATCGGTGTCGATCAGATCAAGGCGCAGTTGCTGCAATCGCGCCTTCTGGTCGAGGTTGTTGGTCCGCGCTATTGCCATTTCCCTGATACCTACTCGGATGTTTGGTTTGAGCAGTTGTGTTCGGAAACGGCAGTGACGAAGTACAAGCACGGCGTGCCATACGTAGTTTGGGACGCAGGCCGGCGACGTAACGAGGCGCTTGATTGTCGAGTGCTCGCAATGGCTGGGCTCCGCATGGAGCGGCCGAACTTTGAAACGCTAGCGGCGCGGCTTGAGGCAGAGGCCAGCGCGCGGCGCGTTGGGCATACACCAGCGGCGCCGACATTGGCCCGCCGACCATCTAGCTACCTGAGCGCGCGATGACCTGGACAACCGACGACCTAACCGCGATCTCTTCGGCGATTGCGAGCGGTGCGCTATCCGTTCGCTACGCAGACGGCCGCAGCGTCACCTATCACTCTATCGGCGACATGCTGCGAATCCGCGACCTGATCCGCGCCGACCTCGGTCTAGTCGGCGACGACGCCGGCCGAACGCATCGCTACGGCACGCACAGCAAAGGCTTGGCATGAACTTACTCGACCGGCTAATCGCGTGGGCAGCACCCGCGCGAGGGCTTCGCCGTGTCCGCGCGCGGCTGCAAATTGACGCGGCGCGCAAGTATGAGAGCGCGTCCACCGGCCGCCGTTTCGACGGATGGACCACGCAGAGTACGTCCGCGAATACCGAGATCAGTCAGTCGCTCGTCTACCTGCGCAATCGTCACCGCGCACTTGTCCGCGACAACCCGTGGGCAGGCCGCGCAGTGCAGGCCATCGTGTCGAACGTGGTCGGCTACGGATTCACTCAAAAGGTGTTCGGGCCGGCGCGCATCGGCAAACTGTTTAAGCAGTGGTGGGGCTCGAAAGCCTGCGATGCGGACGGCCGCCACAATGGCGCCGGACTTGAGGCGCTGATCCTGCGCGCGGTCGCGGAGTCCGGAGAATGCCTGATTCGTCGCTATCCGCGCGCCGCTGCATTCGGTCCCGTGCCGCTGCAAATCCGAGTGCTTGAGCCGGACTATTTGGACAACGGCAAGACGGAATCGCTGACCAGTGGCGGGCGAATTCTTCAAGGCGTCGAGTTCGACCGTGAAGGAAAGCGCGTTGCCTATTGGATGTTCACCGATCACCCCGGCGATCTGTTGACGGCATCAACTACGTCGGCGCGCGTGCCCGCTGAAGAAGTCGCGCACGTATTCCGCGGCGACCGTCCGGGCCAAGTGCGCGGCGTGCCGTGGGGCGCTGCGTGCATCCTGACGCTGCGCGATCTTGACGACTACGAAGACGCCTATCTGCTGCGGCAGAAACTGGCGAACTGTCAGGTCGGCGTGATCTTCGACAGCGAGGCAAGCGGAGCCAATGCCGACGCCATCGCGCTAGGCACGCCGCTCGCAGAATCCATGGAGCCGGGCCGGTTTGAGTTCCTCCCGCCGGGCAAGGACATTCGATTCAACACCCCACCGAGCGCTGGCGATTATGGCCCATTTGTCCGCGCCGCGCTGCTGCGTGTAGCTGCTGCGTATGGCGTCACGTTCCAGGCTCTTACGGGCGACCTGACGAGCGTCAACTTCAGTTCCGGTCGCATGGGTTGGATTGAGTTCGGCCGCAACATCGATGCATGGCGCTGGCAAATGCTGGTCCCGCAAGGTCTGGACGTCATCGCCGGATGGTTCGCTGATTCAATGCAAGTCGCAACCGGCATCCGTGCCGAAAACATCAGCGTGCGATGGGACCCGCCGCGCCGCGAAATGATCCAGCCGAAGGAAGACGCTAACGCGCTGAGCGTACTTGTGCGCAATGGGTTCATGTCATGGCCGCAGGCGCTGCGCGAGCTTGGCGAAGACCCCGACGCGCAACTTGATGAAATCGCCGATTGGCAGAAGCGCATCGACAAGCTCGGCGTGCGCCTTGACTGCGACCCGCGCACCGATAACCCGCCAGCGCCAGAAGCGCCGGCAGACAATGGAGACATGAATAATGACGATCCGCCAGCGGGTTGACGGTCCGCCGCTGCATCGCGCAGCGAGCGTTGACAGTTTCGACGATGAGGCGCGAACGGTTCGCCTGTCGTTTTCCAGCGAAGAGCCCTATCTGCGCGCGTCCTTTTGGGACGAGCCGTGGGTCGAGGTGCTAGGCCACAACGACGATGAAGTTGATATGTCGCGGCTTGCTTCCGGCACTGCGCCCGTCCTGTTCGGGCACAACGCATTCGACCGCGAGGCGCATGTCGGCGTAGTCGATAAGGCATGGCTCAAGGATGGCCGCGGATATGCCGATATCCGAATCAGCAAGCGAGCCGGCGCCGATGGTGTCTGGCAGGACATCAGGGACGGAATTCTCAAGTCCGTCTCGGTCGGCTACCAGATTCAAGAGCGAATGCTCACGAAAGCAAATGAAGGCAGCGCAAACGAGTACCGCGTTACTCGCTGGCTGCCGATGGAAGTCTCGCTGGTACCTGTACCAGCGGATGCAACGGTAGGGGTTGGCCGAAGTGCCGAGCCGCCGCAACGCTTCACAGTCACCGAAAGGAAAAACGAAATGACTGACCAGACTGCACCGGCCGCTTCGGCCGTAACCGAGCCGGCAGCATCTGCGCCGGTCGACAACACCCGCGCTGTCGCAGACGCGACCAGCGCGGCATCTCAGCGCGCCGTCGAGATTCTGGGTATCCAGACCAAGGCGGGCCTTGATGCCGATTTTGCGGCCAAGCACATCGGCGCCAACACCCCGATTGACAAGGTGCGCGCGGAAGCCCTGGACGCGATGGCCGAACGGGCGTCGAAGGTTCAGCACAATCCGTCGATTCAGACGGGCGCCGACCAGATCGACAAGACCCGCGCCGCGGCTGAATCCTGGCTGCTGCATCGCTCCGGCGAAAAGGTCGAATCGGCCGCGCTCAACGGCAACGAGTTCCGCGGCATGTCGCTGGTTGAGCTGGCGCGCAAGTGCGTTGCGCTCGACGGCGGCAACACGCGCGGCATGACCAACAGCGAGGCCGCAGCCTACGCGATGCGTTCGTCGGGCCATCTGAGCACGAGCACTTTCCCGATCCTGTTGCAGAACACCATGCACAAGGCTCTGGAATCGGCTTACACCAACGTGCCGGACGTGTGGCGCGAGTTCTGTGCAGTCGGCAACCTGTCCGACTTCCGCCCGCACTACCGCTACCGCGCTGGTTCGTTCGGCAACCTGTCCACCGTGACCGAGAACAATGAGTTCACCCACGGCACGCTGGTTGACGGCGAGCGCGAGAGCATCACCGCAGGCACCAAGGGCAAGTTGCTCACGATCACCCGCCAGATGATCGTGAACGATGACCTCGGCGTGTTCATGAACCTCGTGCGCGCAATGGGTCGCGGCGCCGCTCGCACTGTCGAGGTGGACGTGTTCGCGCTGTTGGCATCCAACCCGACGATGGGCGACACGGGCGCGCTGTTCAACAGCACGGCCGTCACCACTGCCGGCGGTCACGCGAATATCACCAGCTACGGCGCGCCGGCCGTCGCGATCTTCGACACTGTTCGTCAAGCAATGGCGACTCAGTTGGACGTCGGGCAAAACGACTATGTGAGCGTTCGCCCGTCCGTCTGGCTCGGTCCGGTTGCTCTCGGCGGCGTCGCTCGCGTCACCAACGAGGCGCAGTACGACATTGACCAGAGCAGCAAGACGTTCTACCCGAACAAGAGCCGCGGGTTGTTCGACAAGATCGTCGACACGCCGCGACTCACGGGTTCCGTCTGGTACGCCTTCGCCAATCCGAGCGAGGAACCGGTCATCGAAGTCGGTTTCTTGAACGGTCAGCAGACCCCGTACACCGAGATGCAGGCCGGGTTCGAGGTCGACGGCGTGACCTGGAAAGTGCGGCTCGACTACGGCGTTGCCGCGGTCGGCTGGCGCGGTGCTCACAAGGTCGTCTAACCCACTCAGCAATCAATGACGAAAGGCCGCCAAGTGTGGGCCTTTCGCATTTCAGGAGTAAGGAATCATGGCAGTTCAGTTTTTGCAAGTCGGCGACACGATCAACTACAGCAACGCGGGCTCCGCCATCTCGGCGGGCGCCGTTGTCATCATGGGTCACACCATCGGCATCGCGCTGGTGGACATTGCGGCCACGACCGGAACGGGTGCTGTTGCGGTCGAGGGCGTCTTCTCTGGCGTCCCGAAAGTCACTGCGGCAGTTTTCGCCCAGGGTGAGAAGCTCATCTGGGACGTGTCCGCTGGCAAGTTCGACGACAGCGCGGCATCCCCGGCAACGGGCGACGTGACCGGCGGCGCAGTTGCCTGGGTCGCGGGCGCAAATCTCGAAACCACCTGCACCATCAAGCTCACCGCCGGTAACGCGACAGTCACCGCGTAATGGCCGACCCGTTCGCCACTGCCGACACTGTGATTTTCGCAGGCTCGCCGACAGTGACATCGACAGTCACCAACGGCGCGACGACTTACACCCGTCGCGCCTTGTTGTCTCGCGATGTTGAGTACGCAGACCTGACAAGCGGCACATCCATGCGCGTCGATACGGTTCAATTTCCGCGATGCGGCGGACTGCGGCCGAAGGTTTCGACGATCACCATCGGCGCGGTCGTCTACGTCCTTGAGCAGCGACTCAGTGACGATGGTTACGCCGAAACGTGGAGGGTCAAAGCATGAGCGGCGGATCGATTGCCGAGCGTCAGCAGGCACTGCTGGTTGCTCGGCTTGAGGCTATCCGCGTCAGCAATGGCTATCTCTGCGACATGGGCGCCCGTGTGTACGAAGAACGGGCGCACTTCGACGAGGCTGATGTGTTTCCGTTGCTGAATGTGCAGATGACGGGTGAGGCGGGAAACGAAGAGTACGGCCGCGAAAAAGTCACCATCAAACGGTCGTTCCGCGTCGAGATTTACACCGACGACGCCTATCGCTCGATTGCTCTGTTACAGGACGTGAAGCGCGCAGTGATGGACTTCAAGAGTCTCGGCAAGTTCACCGACGAGGATGGCCCGCTCGGCGTTTTGGCCTACGGCGGCACGGAGCAAATCACAATCGAAAGCGATGGAAGGTCTATTTCTGGCCTGTCCGCGCTTTTCACAATCAGCGGCCCCGAGACATGGGGTGAACCAAGGACATCAACGTGAAGACCTTCAAGTTTTCCAAGGAAGTCGTGAACGCCGGCAAGCCGTACAAGCCCGGTGACGTCGACGAACTGAGCGACGAACACGCCGAGAAATTGCAGCGGCTTGGATTCGGCGCAGTGGTCGAAACCAAGCGCAAGTAACCAGCAAGCAACCCCACCAGAAACCCGGCCTAGCGCCGGGTTTCGTCGTTTCTGGAGGCAGAAAACATGGCCGTTTCGGTCTACACCAAGAGCAATGAGTATTCCGTTCCGCGCGGCCTTGTGGGCTTCCAGGAGCGGCTGAGTGATGGCGTATATGACGGCATCGAGTGGTTCGGCGACGTGTCGGCGCAGACGGTCTCGGTCGAGACTGAAAATCTGACCCACGAGAGCCACGAGGGCGGCATCGGCCAGCGCGATCTGGACACGCCGATTCGCATCACGCGATCCGGCGGGCTGACGGTCGACAACTGCAACGCGGCCAACGTCGCCAAGTTCTTCGGCGCATCGGTCAGCACTCACACGCAGGCATCCACGCCAATCGTCAACGAGCTGATTCGGCACATCAAGCCGGGTCGGTCGTGGGTGCTCGGGAACACGTCTGGCGGCCTGCGCGTGCGCTCGGTGTCTTCGGTTGCCGTCGACTTCAAGGCGACGGCGCGTGCGAACACCACGGCGTACACGGTCGGTCAGATTTACGTGCCGGCCACGCCGAACAGCCACGCTTACATCTGCACCATTGCAGGCACGTCTGCCGGATCGCCGCCGAGCTTCACGACCGATGGCACGACGTTCGCCGACGACACCGCGACATTCAAGGACATCGGCGTCATCAACAGCCTGACGGCTGGCACCGACTACATCCTTGACGCGACGCGCGCACTGATGTCGGTCGAGATCACCGGAAAGCTCGCGACGGTCTACGCGAACGCAGTCACCGCGGTGGGCGCTGGCAATTTCGAGTTGCAGGTGGAAGTCGACTACACGCCGGCCGCGACCACTTGGACCAAGATCGAAACCGGGGCCGTTTCCAGCAAGCGCGGCAAGTTGTGGATCGAGCAGGACAACCCGTTCGGCGCGAATCAGCAGCTCGTGATCCCCGATTGCACGCTGGCTCCGGGTGGCGAGTTGTCTTTCATCGCGTCCGATGATGCGGTGTCTACGATGGAATTCACCGTCGGCATCAACATCCTGAACAGCACGACGCCGGCAATTCGCGTCGATCGCTTCGCGGCCTGATCTTATGACAACCGAAACCGGAAAGGCGCCCACTCGGGCGCCGCTGTCGTTGGCTGAGCTGCGCGCAGTGTCCGCGATTATCTCGCCTGCGCAAGCGGGCGGGCTGTCGCCTGTATTCGCACTGGTCCCGCTCTACGCGATCCGATCCGCGCAGCCTGAGATTGCGGTGTGGGCAATGCCCGCGGTCGCTGCTGTTTCGGCGATGCTCGAAATGCTGCCGGAAATCCTCACGGTTGAAATGCAGAAGGCTGCGGGGCAGGCGTCGGCTGAGATTGAAACGATACTCAGCCCGCAGGCCATGCGCGAGAAATTGATCTCTCGCCTTCGGATCGCGGCCTAATGCCCGTCGTCGTCGAATCGCCGGATATGGTGGCGCTTGTGCGCAAGCTCGGCGCCGTCAGTGCTGACGCACCAAAGGCGTTCAGCCAGGCGATTGTGTCCGTGGGCCGCGCATCCAAGACCGAAACGACACGAGCGGGCGCCGCGATCTACAACATATCGACGCGGCGAATCGGCGAAGCCGTGAAGGTGGACACGTCCCCGAATACCGTGTTCATCACCGGCAAGAAAAAGCCGATCACGGCGCGCTCGTATGGCGCGAGGCAGACGGCAAAAGGCGTCCGCATCAAGGTCATTCGGGCAGGCGGAGCGAAGCTAATCCGCAAAGGATTCAGCCCGAAGAAATTCAACGGCGTTCCGTTCAAGCGACTTGGCCGCAGTCAATACCCGATTGCCCCAATCGTCGGGCCATCGGTTGCCGACATGCTCAATAACGACTTGGTTTTCAAGCCATTGCAGGGGCGGCTGATCGTGCGCGCGACTGACGAACTGAACCGCAGAATCACGCGAGCGCTCGCTAGTGGCTAAGCAAGACGTTGAACTGCAATTCAAGCTAATCGACGGCGTAAGCCGTGGCTTGGCTGAAATTCAGAAAGGCGTTAGCGGGCTTGGCGCGTCGCTGGTCAAGATCAATGCTGCGGCTGAGCTGACTGGCAAGGCGTTTGGCGCCATTGGCGACGTAGCCGGCGCATTCGGCGATGCAGTTGTCGGAGCTGCGTCTGTTGAGGATGCGCTGACGCGTGTCAACACGATCACTAATGCCACTGTTGAAGAACAGAAAGCCCTACAGGACGCAGTGCGCGGCGCTGTCGAGGGCACGCGATTCAGCGCAGAAGAGGCAGCCGGCGCACTTGTTCTGCTCGCCGAGGATGGATTCAGCGCCAAGGAAGCGGTCGACCAGCTAGGCAGCGTGCTGCAATTCGCGCAGGCCAATGCCCAATCAGCGGCGACCGCGGCGGGCGCGCTCGGCGCAGTGCTGGACACGTTCGGCGAAAAGCCCGCCGTTATCGGTGCGCTTGCTGACACGCTGACTGCTGTAGCGCGCGGCGCTGGCACCAGCACGAAGGCACTTCAAGAGGGCCTGTCGGGCGTCGGTGTTGCGGCTGAGCAGGCCGGTATCTCGCTGAACGACGCCATCGGCTACTTGGGGTTGCTCGCATCGCGCGGCATCGAAGGCGGCGCTGCGGTAGGCAATTTCAACAAGATAATCAGGGAAATCGAAGACCCGGCGAGCAAGGCTGGGCAAGCGCTGGCAACTCTCGGATTGCAAGGCGCCGACTTCGCAACAGTCCTGAATCGACTCGGCAAGGATTCAGCCGCGGCCGAAACGGTCCTTTCTGCGCTCGGGCGCAAGCCACGCGAAGCGCTGCGTGTGCTGCTGACCGAGGGCGGCGGCGATCTTGGTAAGTTCGCCGGCATCATCAAGCAAGCGACTGGCGCAACCAAGGACGCATCGGATGCGCTCAACAACACGTTTGCGGGCGCGCTGGCGCGCATTTCAAACCAACTTGAGCAGACGCGCAACGACCTGCTGACGCCGATCCTGGCGCCGCTGGCGACGGAATTTCAGGCGTTCTCTGCCCAACTGTCCGAATTTGCGAAGACGGAGCAGTTCGCGCTGATCGTTGAACAGTTCCGTCTGTTCGCCACATCCGCAATTCAGTACGTCGGCGAGGTGGTTCGCTCGTTCGATTTCGCCAAGGCCGTCGAGGCGGTTCAGGCGTTTGCGTCCAACACTGCCGAGCTATTCACTAGCGTAGAGCAGTCGCTTTCGATTGTTGCGGGCGCGGTAAACGATACCGCTCGCATCATCCGCGACTCGTACCAGACGCTTGCTGATTTCGCCGGGCAAGTTCAGGCGCTCTATACCGATTTCGTAGACGGCACAACGAATGCGCTGAATGTCGCTGGCGACGGCGTCAAGGCGCTCGGCGAAGAAACTGACCGCGCGGGCGTCAAGGTTGAGCGCGCAGGAAAGGGACTCAAGCACACCGCGGACTTTGCGACCGAGCTAGCCAAGTCAACCGACGCTGCTGCGAAGTCCGCCGCTGGCGCGGGCAAGGCGCTGGATGCCGTAGCCGCAGCCGCTGCTGATGCTGCGTTCAATTCCGATTCGGTAATCAAGCCGGCAAAGGAACTGTACGGCGTACTCGGCGGCATTCCCGCGCCGGCTGGGCAAACCGCGGTCGCGCTTGAATCCGTCAGCGGAGCCAGCAGCACGGCGGCACAGTCGCTAAACCAGCTTGAGAGCAAGCTAAAAACAGTCCGCGAGGCGCTAGCCAATGCGCCGCAGGGCTCGCCAGCCTTTATCAAGCTGGCGCAGGACGCGGCGCTACTTGAGGAACAAATCAAGCTAGCCAAGGCGGCGATTGACGATGCGTCGGGCTCAAATAAGAACCTCGCAGACAGCGCGGATAAAGCCGCTGAGGCATTACGCCGGCTGCGCCAAGAGCAAGAGGGCAATACAGAGGCCGGCGGAAACCTTCAGCAGCAGAACGACGACACGGCTGATTCGTTCGGCAACATCGCCAACCAGTCGAGCTCCACCGCGATCAGCATCGGTACGCTGACGGAGGAATTCGTTCGCAACGCGCTAGCCGCGGCGGGCAATGCAAAGTCAGTCCGCGACTACCTGCGCACGC
>ERZ869921.1231-NODE-1231-length-11282-cov-29.379888_pt1 | contig 11282 bp, 22 predicted proteins | sample MGYA00579310_ERZ869921 | MGnify/ENA primary metagenome ERZ869921 (study PRJEB32216, sample SAMN09231816) | wastewater metagenome | place: USA: Maryland | collected 2016-06-21 | study: EMG produced TPA metagenomics assembly of the PRJNA472060 data set (Reclaimed...
GCCGTCGCCGTCGCCGTAGCCGTCGCCGTAGCCGTAGCCGTCGCCGTAGCCGTAGCCGTTGCCGTAGCCGTAGCCGTAGCCGTAGTTATTGCCAATGGCAACAGTCTCAGGGTCGATCAAAGCGGCCATGACGCGCAGTCCATCGTAGCGACGATGGCAAGAGGGTGAAGCCGCACTGTCGGGCAGGGGTCTAGCCTAGTTCTAGGCATCGGCCCATCGCTAGCGAGTTGCCCCAAACCCCGCGTCGTGCCCCACACGCGCACCACGGCGGCATTTTCGATCATGACCTCGTTTTCGGCCCTGGTTACATCACCAACGAACACCCAGCCGCGCTGGGCGATCACGATTTGCTTCTTCGTCATATTCATCTCGTGTTCCTAAAAGGCCCGCCTGGCAGGGAGCCAGGGCGGGAATAACCACCAAAGGGAGGACGTTGGCCCGTCACCCCCTGAGCACCAACCGGCTTCGTGGAAGTCGGGTGAGGGTGGCGGGTTGATTTGCATTATACGCAAATTATAAACTGCGTCAAGTTTATAGTGTGGCTATCCTCCCGCTGAGCCTCCGCTAAAAATTCTGCGGCTGTCATCCCAAAGGCAGTCGATATTTTTTCAAGCGTTTCAGAAGTATAGGCAGATTTTCCACGCTCTAGCCTAGAGATCGTGGCTCCATCTTTACCAATAATATCCCCAAGCTCAGCCTGATTCAGTTTCCGCTCTAGCCGTAGCCGGCGGATCAATCCTCCGACCTCGTTCATCTCTGTTCTACCTCTCAAAATCGAACTTCTTGAGAATATTTATAGCTAGATTTTGCGCGTTACGCAAAGTTCCCCGTGCAAAATATTTGCATTCATCCTTGCGCTTGATGCAAAATATGCGCATGACTAAGTTAAGATTGATTCGACAGGAACTCGGCCTGACCTTACAGCAGGTGGCCCAGCAGGTAGCTACGAATATCGGCAACCTCAGCCGCCTAGAGTGCGGCAAGCAAAATCCATCTAAAGCTTTAGCCGAGCGATTATTTAGATTCTACAAAGGCCGGATTTCGATTGCTGAAATTTTTAACATCGATGATCGACGCGAGCGCAAGCACTCAACGCCGGCTTCCCATCAAGACATGGCTTGACTCCCAACATGAACACGCTCCAATGGCATGAAACCGCCCATATAGCCCCACCCAGCGGCCAAGTCGTGCTGGGCTGGTGGGATCACTTTACGATCCAGACTGTTGTGCATCAATTAAAACCCCACCGATGGAACACCCCGGGCTATCAGTACAGCGAAGATCGGACCGAACCCCTGTTCTGGGCCGTCCTGCCAGAATCACCTCTACCCCCTGTCTCTGATGATTATACAGAATGACTCCTTTAACCGACTCCAACGAAGGTAGGCATACGATTCCCTGGACGGATGATGAATACATGCTCGTCAACGGGAGGAAGATGATTTACACGGTAGCCAGAGAACCCCGGAGAATCACCGTCCATTTGCCGGGCCGCGTCAGTATCCCGCTCAAAAAGCTAAAAGCACAGGGCTTTAGCGTGATCATGCCAAAAAATCTTAGAGAGTGGGATTACTGCTAATGTCTCCCGACCCGCTGACTATCCCCCTTAGAATTACTCCTTATTATGTGGAGCGTCCGAATCCCCGCGCGGCGTATATTCCACCCTCAATCCCCCCGGCCAGTACCAGCGCAGTAGAGGTATGCCCACATTGTAAATGTGCGCTTATCGCTCCGGCTCAGTGTAGAGAGCATGGTTCGATAGTCCCCATGCGTAGCGCCGTGGTTAATCCTTCCTTTTATTAATCGGCTTAGTCTCAATGTCTAAGGCAATCCTTAAACTTCCTATGAATATAGAGTCATGCAGTAAGAATCAGCAAATGGCTTTACGCTTGCTGAGGCAACATGCGGATGGATTAAAAGCGTCCGAATTATTAAAGTTGATGCGAGAAAATGTTAAATGGAATGTGCCTGCGGGCAGTATCGGTTCTTTGTTTAACAGACTGGAGTCCTTTGGTTTTGTCGAACATTCGACCAAATTAGGAGCGGCTTGGAAACTTTCTGAACTTGGACATAAATTGTTTGATAATGAAGAATATACAGAAACATATAGCCCGATCTCTTATCCTTCTCTTCCGTCAGGGACGATACCCGCCGTTAAGCTGAAATATAGTGGCAGTGGCAAGCCTTTACCTGCTGATGATATGGAGAAAGAAAATAGCATGAAGAATGATGCAAATGTGAATAGTTCTGTGATAGGGATAATCAATAGCTTATCTATGGATGAATCAGTAGATACCCCATCGGATGATTCCTTAGAACTCACTTTGAAAAAACTGGAAAGGCGATTACAGCCAATACCCACTGAGTCCGTCCAGACTTATCTACGCATTGTGCGTCTTCTCCCCGCCTATCTGGTGGAAATACTGGAACCCATCACCCGGAGCATCAGCGATGACTAAACAGTTTGATCCGCCAGAAGCGTTTAACTGCCCACAATGCAACATACTCTTAATGCCGCCGGTGTGTCCCTGTGACCGTGGACGTGAGTTGTTATTGCAATGTCCGTTGTGCGATTGGCAAGGACGGGGATTTGTGGGGAAGAATAATCCAACGTTGCTATTGACAGAACAGATGTTATCAGAACAGATGTTGATAGAGCGAATTGAAGGGCAAGCTGCAATTATAGGAGAAGTGAATTGACTGAATTATCCGTTGCGACCAGAGTTTATGGGACTGGAATTGTCCAGTTTGAGCCGAGCAAAACGGCTATAAAGGACGCAAAACTTCAGGCGGTTATTGACTACGCCAAGCGCGTTCAGGACTGGCCTACCCTGCTGGCCGCCATCGATCAAAAAATCGATGAGCAAGAAGAATTTGTTAGGTGGTGGCGGGAAACGGTAACGCTCGGAAAGGGCGGAGACCGTGGCAATCAATACACAGAGCCAAAAACGCAGACCGGCGTTTTTGGCAAAGACGACGCCGAAAGTCTTACTGGTATCACCCAGCAACAAGTTTCCAAGTGGAATAAGCGGCTCAGGGATAAGGAGAAGTATCGCGGGCAGTTATTGGGCGCGACGTACAAGGCGGCGATGATGTGCAAGGAGGAAGCGGAATCCTTCAACCATCGCGCACAAGGGACGGGAGAAAATGAATGGTACACGCCGGCAGAATATATTGAAATGGCGCGTCAAGTTTTAGGCGTCATCAATCTTGATCCGGCCACTAGCGAGACAGCTAACCGCGTAGTACAAGCTGAACAAATTTTTACTCTACAAGACAACGGTCTTGTTCAAGAATGGCACGGCAATGTCTGGATGAACCCCCCGTATTCACAGCCGCATATTCAACTTTTCATCGAGAAAATGGTTTCTGAAGTCGAGGCTGGGCGAGCGCAACAGGCTATTGCTTTGACTCATAACTATACCGACACCGCCTGGTTTCATTGTGCCGCCGAACATTGCCAGGCGATTTGTTTTACGCGCGGAAGGATTGCGTTTCTAAGCCCGGATGGCGATAAGGCGGCCCCCACTCAAGGACAGGCTTTTTTCTACTTTGGTGAAAATGCAGACGCTTTTAAGCAGGTATTTTCGCCGACTGGGTTTGTGGTGACGCTATGAGAGCGAATCAGAGACAAGATATTTACGGAATCGGGCAAGAGTCTGAACAAATGGTTGCCACCTATTTTTCAAAAAAATACGGATGTCTGGTGGTCCCGGTCAGCGAGTACACTAATAATACCGGCGTGAAAATCAATGCTCCCATGCTGATAGACAAGGACGGGCCTCTCATCAGCCCCGATCTGCTTATCATCAATAACAACAAAAGTTTTTGGATTGAAGTAAAGCAGAAAAGCGAACCTACTTATTACTGGAAAAAATCTCGATGGGAGCACGGCATTGATAAGCCTAATTTTGACGCTTACCTAGAGACGCAAAAATCCTCCTATCCGGTTTACATCATAATCCACGAAATCAATAGTCCCAATACCCCTGATTTGTATTTAAGCTCAAAAGATGACATTAGCGCCTTTAAGAAAATGAAATCCGATCTGCAAAGAAAAGACGTATGGTTGCGGATTTCCATCAATGACGCCAGCCTGCATGGGCAATGCCGCCCCAGCAATCCAGAAATGATAAGCACAAAAAACCCTCTAGGTCTTGGAATATATTGGCCGAGAAGTAATATGCAGGAAATTCAAGATTTCTTTGATTATGTCCAACAAGATTGGCGCACGGCATGAATTCCACAATGCTGCACCCCCTGCCCGATCAATACACTCGCTGCAACGGAGAAAATTGCGCGATGAAAGAGCAATGCGCACGTTATTTGAGCATAGCCCTGGATACGCAGGAGTATCCGCGTTGGTGCCCGCCGATTGAGCATCAGATGTGCTCGCTGCTGAAAAATGAACCCTATGCGTATCGTATAGATTCAGTTGGGAGCTTACATGAAGGCTAGTAAGATAGACCCCTTAAAAAACAAGAAACTTTTTGACCGTGAACTAGAAAGCGGACTGCCATTACGGCTGGCTTATATGGGCCTGCAAGCGGTTTCACACAAAGTACAATTTCTATGGAATCCGCCCCTCCTTAAATCAACGCTACTCCCTTACGATGATATAGATTTTGATAAAATACTACAGGAGTTAATTGATTATCAATTGATATGTCGGGAGGGATCATGGGGGACTCTTATTAAATAAAGAGGTAGATATTTTATGAAAATCCATCAACTTCCACTGCCTCTGGTTGAGATGACCCGAGGGATTATGATGGGACAAAAGGCAACTCTCATGCGCTGGCTAAAAATAAAGGGCAGAATCTACTGCAATGTCCAGTTTGATGATGGCTCAGACTGGGATTTCCCAAGAAGCATTATGAGGATTGTTACTGATGATGATGAGAAACGAACGGTTGGAGGAAAGGCAGAATGAGCGATTTATCCCCGCTTGAAAAAGCCAATCTTGTTGTTGCCGCTCGACGAGCAGCAGGAATTCCACTCATACGCTTAGACCCTATTGCTAAAGCCCACCTGAATCCAAAGTCGCTGCGATTTGCTATTAACGGCAAATGCTGGGATTGCGTCGGTGCTGGAGCCGATCCACATCCACGAGCTACGATTCGCGCTTGTCGCATTACCGATTGTACACTCTGGCCTGTTCGTCCTTATCAATCCGCCGCTGAAGAGGCCCCCAGCGATGAGTAAAGGCATTAACATAGCCACAGAGGAATGACTGCAATGAACCTGGATATTAGGGTTGACGTAGGATTTTTAGATCATTGGAAGACAGATACCCTGATCATAGAATGCGGAGCAGAGGGCGTTCTTTCTCTTCTGCGTTTGTGGATTTTCGCAGCGCAAAATAAGCCTGATGGGAGATTGACCGGAATTCATACGGACATGATTGAACGAGTGGCGAAGTGGCGCGGAGAAAATGGCACCCTCCTAAAAACCCTAAATGAAACTCGATTTATCACGCAAGATAATGATGGGGTTTGGTGCTTGCATGATTGGCAACAACACAACCCTTATGCCGCAAACGCGGAATTTCGAAAAGAGCGTGCTCAAAAGGCTAACGCGAAGCGATGGGGAAGGGAAAACACAAACGAACAAACATCTTGTAACAATAATGCTACAAGCATCCTACAAGGATGCTATGAGCATCCTACAAGCATCCTACAAGCATCCTACAACGATCCCCCTTCTCCTTCTCCTTCTCCTTCTCCTTCTCCTAAAAAGAAAGATACATCAGCTAACGCTGATGTTCGTCCACTCGCTGTCGCGAGCGAACCCGAACCGACCGCCGCGCTTCCTCCTGAACCCACTTCTGAACCACCCCCTGCACAGCCTCCGCTGAGGCTGGTATCTCCCTCCTGTCCCTATCAAGTCATCGTTGACCTGTACCACGAGGTTCTGCCAGAACTACGCATCTGTCGGGTGCTGAACGACACCCGGAAGGGCTATATCCGGCAACGATGGGCCTCGAAGCCGGGAGCCGACTTGGCGAAGTGGCGGGCCTATTTCGAGTACGTGCGTGCCAGCCCCTTCCTACTCGGACAAAAGCCCGGGCGTGCAGGCCGTCCGCCGTTCGAGGCTGACTTAGAGTGGCTGACCCGACCGAACAACTACGCGAAAGTGATCGAGGGAAAATACCTGGAGGGCGCGGCTTATGGATAATCCCTTGGCTTCTTTGGATGCAGAACGATCCGCTCTTGGCGGCGTATTTGTATCTCCGGTCGCGTTTAGCGACATCGCTGCGCGCGTATCCGAATCTGATTTTACTCAACATCTGCATCGCAAGATTTATCACGCTATGGCCGCAATGGACGCTGCGAACCAGCCGATAGACCTGCTAACGATTGCCGAATACCTGGAAAGCCAAGGGACGCTGGCCGACGGGGAATGGGCTTATATCGCTCAAATCGCCAATGAGACTCCCAGCGCGGCGAATGTCTGTACGTATGCTGACATCGTGCACAATCGTGCCCGACAACGGACGCTGTTGGAATTGGGCGCGGATTTGCAACGCTGGGCACTGCAAGACCGAGACGCCGAAAAGACTCTCAATCGTTTGCAAGAGGCGCTAGAGCGATTCTCTAATCCGAGCAAGTCCGCTGCTGACCCTGTTTTGTTCAAAGACTTGTTACATGGCGCTATTGATGCTATAGAACGCCGCTTCAACGGCATCGATGCACGCGGGTTGGAGACTGGCTTATCTGATTTGGATGCGCTCACGCTGGGATTACAAGCCAGTCGACTGTATGTCGTTGCCGGTAGACCGTCGATGGGTAAATCGGTATTGGGGTTGCAATTAGCGGCGCAATGGGCGCTTCAACACAAGCAACGTGCTTTGTTTTTTACCGCTGAAATGCCGAGTGGAGAGCACGTCGAACGACTTATTGCTTCTTTCGGACGGGTTGCATTGGATCGGGTACAAACCGGAAAACTCGATGAGAGTGAATGGGTGCTGCTTACTAACGCCATTACAGAACTGACCCCGGCGGCACTCTGGTTCGACGATACTCCCGCTCCGAGTCTGACTGAAATCCTGTCCAAGACTCGTCGCCTACATCGGCAACACAAGCTGGGGCTGGTGGTCATTGATCATGGCGGACTGGTGACTAGCGGCGGAGAAAACCGCACCCAAGCCCAATCGGCAGTGGCTATTGGATTAAAGGCTCTGGCTAAAGAATTGGCCTGCCCTGTTATCGCTCTAGTGCAGTTGAATCGGAAACTGGAAGAGCGCAGTGATAAGCGTCCGCTGATGTCGGATTTGCGGGAGACAGGCGAATGGGAACAATCCGCTGATGTCGTAGCGATGATTTATCGAGATGAGATTTATAATCCTGACAGTCCAGATAAGGGCTGTGCAGAATTGATTATTCGCAAACAACGCGGCGGCAAGTTGGGGACAGTGCCGCTCTTATTTCGTGGCGAGTATGCAAAATTTGAGTCTCTATCAGGAGGATTACCGTCTTGGAAACTACCGAAGTCTTCTCCGCGCAAAAGGGGAATTGATTTGTGAGACCATGCCACTCCTGGACTCGCGCTGAATTAGACTTGCTGGCTACCGTGTATCCGACGGGCGGAACAAAAGCCGCACAGGCTGCTTTCCCGCAGCTAACGTCTGAGCAGATTCGGGGAAAAATACGGGCGCTAGACTTGCATATAGAGGGGCGAGCGGAATATAGACAACAGGCGTCGAACGAGTGGATTGATGCGCAAATACGGCGGGCCTATCGCACACCGCAACCGGCGCTCGCTAAATTAGCGCGGGAAATGGATAGAACCGTGGGCTGGCTGAAATGGCGTGCGGGCGAATTGGGCGTGCGTAGAGAAAAGCCAGCGCCGTGGAGAAAATGGGAAGAAGCAGAAAAGGCTATTGTAGACGATGGGATTAATCATGCCCGCTCTATTCGGGCTATTCATAAGCGGCTACGGCAAGCAGGTTTTATCCGGTCAGTAGGGGCCATTAACACCTATATCTATAAAAACAATTTGACTTGTGATAGAGGGTTCTGGTGCGCTAATGAAGTCGCTGTACTGTTGGGGATAGATACAAAAACTGCTTTAGGATTGATTCAGGGAGGATACTTAAAAACGCAGGGTAAAAGTCTGGGGCCGACTTCTCGCTTTGAAGAAAGCGAAGTGGCCGAAGGACGACAGATGTACCGGATTACTCCGGCTTTGCTGCGGCGTTTTCTGCTGCAACATCCGGCTCGCTGGGATCACCGCAAAATGCAAAAAGAGGTTTTATTGGATTTGTTGTGTGGTGGGAAGGAGGGTTTGAATGTATTTGGCTTTGGCACAGCGGGAGCGCAATAAGCGTGGACGTAACATGCTGGCTTTGCAGACATAGCGAGCGGCGACAACGAGGACCGCATGAATGGGAACACGATTGCCGGCTGCGGCAGTCCGATTTCCCGCGCGGAGACCGCTGTAGCCAGTATGCACCGACCCCAGCAGCTTGGCGTGTCCCAGAATCTCCGGGGGCAGGCTTGGGCTACGTTGGGACAACGAGTTTGAGGGTAGGCCATGACCTTTCGCGCTGATACCTCAAGAAGCCGCCTAAAATCGCCTACAGGGCACGCTACGCCAGTACCCGCAGCTACCCTGCCAGCTAGTGCAGTAGGGCCGCTAAAATCCGATTTTAGGCACGAGCTGCTTGCTCACGAAATTTACCGGCAGTTGCGCGCCGGCTGGGTGTTAGGCAACCGCTGGAGACTGCTGGAGCGGTTCGGTGTAGTCGACGAGCAGTTTGATGAGGCGCTAGCAGCGAGCCAAGGGCTTTTGCGGATTAACGAGATTGGGATTGTCAGCGCAGTGGAGAAAAAACGTGAGCGAGATAGAGTTTGATCCTATCGTGGAAAGAGTTAGAGAGAAATTGCGATTACGCAGTTGTGCAGGGATAAAAAAATATGGCCGCATGATGGATAGAAAGGATTTAGATACAGTGGCGTGGCTGCGGCACGCGCAAGAGGAAGCAATGGATTTGACCGTTTATCTGGAACGGCTTATCGCTGAATTTAGATTGGAGACGAACGATGGACGGTAGACTGAAAGTTAGATTATTGACAGAAACCGCTAAACTACCGACTCGCGCTTATCCGACCGATGCGGGCTTGGATCTCTATGCGGATCAACTCGTCACGCTAAAAGCTTACGAGCGGTCGCTAGTCAGTACGGGAATTGCGATAGAACTGCCTACAAACACAGTGGGCCGTATCTTGCCGAAATCGGGATTGGCAGTGCAGGGTATTAGCGTAGATGCGGGCGTCATAGACTCGAATTATAGGGGAGAGGTAAAAGTAATTGTGGTTAACCACTTTTGTTTTTCATATCCAATTACCCCTGGAATGAAAATAGCTCAATTGTTGATACAGCCGATTTTACTGCTGGAGCCGCTTGCGGTAGCGGAGTTAACTCCGGCGGATCGTGGCGAAAAAGGTTTTGGGAGTAGCGGCATATGAGCATTATGCAGCGTCGGAAAGGAGCGAATGGCGAACGAGAATTTATCAACATGTTACGGGATGATTTTGGCATAGAAGCGACTCGAAATCTTGATCAAACGCGGGAGGGTGGAGCCGATATTGTGGGTGTAGGAGAGTGGGCGATTGAAGTAAAAAGGGCTAAGGAACCTAAGATAAATACCTGGTGGGCGCAAGCGTGTGAACAGGCAGAGAAGATCAATAAAATTCCTGCATTAGCATATCGCTTGGATCATCAAGCTTGGAGAGTGATTTTCCCGCTGCGCGCTATCCCTGGATTTGAGGAGCAGCCGCTATTGATGATGCTTGAAGCTGGATTTTATGAGTTTGCGGCGATTATGCGGGAGTTCAAAAAATGAGTTATAATCTAGAAAAACTAAAACAGGAGCTTATCCGAGATGAGGGCAAGCGGCTGACGCCGTACCGCGATTCACTTGGAAGCTGGACGGTCGGAGTGGGTCATTTGCTGCTAAGCAACGAACTGATGGAGTTCGTTGATGTAGTTGCAGGGAAACCGCGTAAGACGCTCTCAGAGGCCGAATGCGCCGCTTTCCTGGCAGGGGACATAGCAGACGCCGAAGCGCGCTTAACGCGCCTCTTGCCGTCCTGGAGGTGCTTAGATGACGTGAGGAAGCGCGCGTTGCTGAATCTCACTTTTAACATGGGCTTGCGGCTAGGTAATTTTGTGGCATTCTTGAAATACGTAGAAGATGAACACTGGAAGCTCGCAGCCCAAGAACTACGCAAGTCGCGTTGGTGGAAGCAAGTTGCGTCGCGCGGGCCGCGGATCGCACGCATGATCGAGTTCGGGGTAACGGAGTGAACGGCTATTTGATATTTGAAGGAAGCCCCGTCTTTCACACCTTGAAGGAACGCAGGGATGCGTGACGACCCCGCTGGTTTAAGCCATTGCGTAGCGACTCGATTCGCCACGCATCCGGCGGATGCGAATCGGCGCGAAGCAGGGCGTCCAGCGGCTCTTGACGCTTTATCCGCGCCGGTTTTTCGGCTCGGTTCGTGCGATCTGTCCCGTGGTTGCCACCAGCCGCTTCAACTCGGTTTCCACCAGATTGCTCAAGGTTCGGTTCTGTTCGCGGGCCAACTCCTGTAGCTGTTCGCGCAGTTCTCGGTCGATGCGGACGTTCAAAAGCACCTTTGCCATCGTTGTCACCTTGCGATTGTTGTAGTATCATAGTCGCATGATGATAGCACAATGAGTATTTCAAATGAATACCATGCCTGTAGTCGGATATGAGGGAGTCTATGAAGTTTCTGATAATGGAAAAGTGTTTAGAGTTGCAAGTGGAAAAAGATGTGTTGCTGGGAAAGAGATTAAGCCATCACTTAATTCTTCCGGATACCAAATTGTATCGCTTTGCATAAATAACAGTGTCCGTACAGTTAAGGTACATAAGATTGTCATTGATGCGTTTTTGCCTAATATAAAAAATTATAACCAAGTAAATCATAAGGATGGAAATAAACAAAATAATTGCGTCTCCAATTTGGAGTGGTGTTCTTCCAGTGAAAACAACGCTCATGCACATAAGATAGGTCTTAACAAAAGTTTGCTGTTGCCAAAGCGAAGTGTTATTGGTACTCACCTAATGACAGGGCAAAGGATTGAGTTTCACTCAATCGGTGAAGCGCGTCGGCATGGGTTCCATGATTCATCAATTTCAGCCTGTTGCAAAGGAATCAGGAATAAACATGGTGGCTATAAATGGTGCTATTCATAAGGGCAAGAACTGGTTGGGTCATGCGCCCAGCACCTGCAATGAAGCGCGAACCGAG
>ERZ869921.1233-NODE-1233-length-11280-cov-6.374878_pt1 | contig 11280 bp, 20 predicted proteins | sample MGYA00579310_ERZ869921 | MGnify/ENA primary metagenome ERZ869921 (study PRJEB32216, sample SAMN09231816) | wastewater metagenome | place: USA: Maryland | collected 2016-06-21 | study: EMG produced TPA metagenomics assembly of the PRJNA472060 data set (Reclaimed...
GAAGGGCCGGGAGCGGGTGCAGATCACGCTTCCGCCGGGCATGGCGGATGAGTTGTCCGACGCCGCCGCGGAGCGGGGCTGGGACCGGTCGCAACTTATCGAGGACTTGGCGGCGGCTTTCCTGAAGGCACGCGAAGAGACCGCAGAGCCGAAGAAGAAGGGGAAGTGACCCGCAACCCGGAAACCCGTTAACCCGCCGCCGCCCCTCAAAACCGCCTTGAATTGAGCACTTGCGGACACGTCACCGGGCGGGTACAAAACCCACAATTCGCAGGCATTCCCAGGGAAAACGGCGGCGGCTGGCGGCGCCTTTTAAGCGGGTGGTTGTGGGTTCGACTCCCACCGCCGGCACTGCTACAATCCCCTCACGGCCAAGCCTTTTAGGTATCCGCCCCGCGTGGGGCGTGCGGTCGGGAATGCCAGGGTTTCCGGGTTGCGAACCCGGAAACACCAATCCCGGAGTCCGCACCCATGTCCCGGCCGAAGAACCAGTTCCCCACGTATTCCAAGCACCCGCGGCACAACTCGGCCCGCTGCTGGCTCGACGGCCGGTGGGTCAACCTCGGCCCGTGGGACTCCCCCGCGTCCCGGGCCGAATACGCCCGCGTGTGCGCCGCCCTCGCCGCGGGGCGGCCGGCCCCGGCCCCGACCGGCCCGGTGACGGTGGACGAGCTGGTCGCCGCGTTCCGGGTCCACGCCGAGGCGTACTACGTCCGGCCCGACGGCACGCAGACCAACGAGGTGTCCGAGTTCCGGGCGGCGCTGAAGGTCGTCCGCCGGCTGTACGGCGACACGCCCGCGCGGGACTTCGGCCCGCTCGCGCTCCAGGCCGTGCGGGCCGCGATGGTCGAGGGCGAGGCGGCGGGGGGCGTGGTCGTGCGGGAGCCGTGGTGCCGCACCCGGGTCAACGCCCAGGTGCGGCGGGTCCGGCGGGCGTGGAAGTGGGCGGCCGCGCAGGAGCTCGTCCCGGGCTCGACGGTCGCCGGGCTGGCCGCGGTCGCGGGGCTCCGCCGCGGGCGGTCGGCCGCGCGCGAGACGGCGCCGAAGCGGCCGGTGCCGGAGGCCGACTACCTCGCCGCGCTGCCCCACCTGCTCCCCACCGTGCGCGGGATGGTGCGGCTGCAGCGGCTCGCCGGGCTCCGCCCGTGCGAGGTCCGGCTGCTGACGCCGGCCGACCTGGACCGGTCGGGCGAGGTGTGGGTGTACCGCCCGGCCGAGCACAAGATGAGCCACGCCGGCCGCGCGAAGGCGGTGCCCCTGTCGCCGTCGGCCCGCGCCGTCGTCGAGCCGTGGCTGGCCGGGCTCGGCCCCGACGATCTGGTGTTCACCCCGGTCCGGCTCCGGCAGGAGCGGTACGCCGCCCTGCGCGCGGCCCGCAGGTCGAAGGTGCAGCCGTCGCAGAGGAGCCGCGCGAAGTTGGAGGCCGAGAAGGTGCGGCGGGTGCCGGCGCGGTTCACCGACGCCGGGTACGGCGACGCCGTCGCCCGCGCGTGCGCGAAGGCCGGCGTCCCGGCCTGGACCCCCGGGCAGCTGCGGCACAGCTTCGCCACGGAGGTGCGGGCGCGGTTCGGGCTGGAGGTCGCCCAGGTCCTGCTCGGCCACGCCCACGCCGCCGTGAGCGAGGTCTACGCCGAGCGCGACCTGGCCGCCGGGATCGCCGCCGCCAAGGCGATGGGGTAGGTGCGGGCGCCCGCACCTCAGTCCGGGTAGCCGCCGGGGCCGGCGCCGTCGAGCGCGCACGGCGGCGCGAGGATCGCACCGGGGTCGGCCGGGGCGACCGCCCACGGCACCCGGCGTTCGGGCCGGGCCGGCGCGAGGTGCCCCGCCGGCACCGCGACGCGCCGGACCGGCACGGCGGCGTCGCGCAGGTAGCGGAGCACGACCCGGTGCGGCCAGTCGGGGCCGAACACCACCGCGGCCTCGGCGAGCGATGCCGCCGCCAGCGCCCAGCGAACGACCGCCAGCCGCCGCGGCCACAGTTGCGGGTACGGGCCGAGCGGCTGCACGGAGCAGCGGTCCCGGGTCCGCGCCCAGTCGCTGGCGCTGTGCCCCTCGCCGTCGGTGATGAGCACGAGGTTGTGGCCGGCCGACTTCGCGGCGGTGAAGGCGGCGAGCTTCGCCGCCACCAGGTCCGGCGGGGCGCGGTCGGCGCCGAGGACGAGCACGGGGTAGGCGTGGCGCGGGGTCACGCGGCGCCCTCCAGCTCGGCGAGGCGGGCGACGAGCCAGGCCCGCCACTTCGCCCTCGTCATCACCACCGGGCCGGTCACGCCGACGCGGACGGTCCCCTCCAGGCCGGGCAGCGCGAGCGGCTCGGCGAACGCGGGGGCGTAAACCGGCCGCCGCCCCGCACCGGTCCGCAGCGCGCGGATCAGCCGCCACCGCGACAGCGCGCGGACGTGGTACATGGCGCCGTTCGGGCTCGTCGAGCCGATGTGGGCCGCGATCTCCCGCAGGGACGGCGAGCGGGCGTGGTCCACGAGGTAGCCGCGGATGAAGTCGAAGACCTGCATCTGCCGCGGCGAGGGCTGAGCGAGTTTGCCGGACACGGGGCACCTGGGGCGGGGGATTCGGGACGCACCCCATTCAAGCGCCGGCCGGGCGGCGCGCCGATGTCGGTAACCGGCGGCGGAAGGAACCGGAAGGAAAAAGCCCGGGTGAGCTCGTGCCGGCAGGCATAATGGGGCGTCAGGGTGGCGGCGGTTTCCTTCCCCGCGGGAGAGCGATTTCATGGCGAACGGCGACACGGCGTTCGATCTGGGCGAGATGGTCGTAGTGAGGGGGGCCGGGTCGCGACTGATGAGAGTGGCGATCCCGTGCGTCGGGTCGGGCAACGGACTGGTGTGCTGTTCGTGGCAGGAGATCGACCGGGCGGGGGAGGCCCCGACGGTCGTGACTCGCTCGGCGTGGTTCCGGGCCTTCGACTTGGTCGCGGTGACGGCGGCCGACGCTAGTCCAACTTCTCCACGTCCGACGGCCACGGGCCAGTCGCCGGTGCCTTCAACCACGCCGGGTACGAGTCCAGGAACAGCACCCGGTAGCCCAGCCCGTCCTGGGGCGGACCGTCCACCGCCGCTCCCAGAGCCGCTAGCACACGCAGTCCGCAAACTGAGTCGTCTCGCATCGGTACTAGATACGCACCGTCGTGAATTGTCCGGATGTCACGATGAGATTCGATCACTGGTCGAATTCTCCCTAGCAGGGCTTCCCACATCGGGCCGTAGCCCGACGCCGGATTCGCACCCACCGGCCAGTCCAGCAGAATCAGGGCGTACTTCATCGGTCGCTCCTCCGGGTCGGGGGTGAGGGGCCGGGTCACTTCGCCTTGCGGTAGACAGCGACGAACTTGCCGAGGATGGCGTCGCCGCGGTCGGGCTGGAGCACGAAGCTCTTGCTCTTGCCGTCGCAGGAGACGACCCGGATCTCGTCGCCCCGCGTCGCCATCAGCTTCTTCAGCGTCAGAGCGCGGTCGATCCGGGCGACCACAATATCGCCGCCTTTGGGCTCCGGGTCTCGCTGAATGACCACGCGGTCGCCGTCGAAGATGCGCTCCTGCTCCATCGAGTCGCCGCGGACGACGAACACGTACCGCCCTTCCCCGCCGAGCTCCTCGCCGAGGTCGATCCGCTCCGGCGGGTTGTCGAAGACTTCGAGCGGGGTGCCGGCCGCGATGGGGCCGACATACCAGAGCTCGGCGTATCGGTCGGAGACGACCGGCCGGGCGACGCTAATAGGTGGCGGCGAAGTCGGCCGTGGCGGATTTGGGACCGGCTCGCCGACCTTCGGGATCGGCAGGAACCCGAGCCGCGTGAGGTAGTCTCGCAGCGCCTTTTGCGCGAGCGCCGTTTTGGTCGGGGGCACGACCTGGGCGTTCATGAAGTTGTCCACCCCCATGACCAGGTCAGGGGTGAGTGCAAGGTTGAGCGGCTTGCCCTTGCGGTTTGGCGGGTTCTTTCGAGCCATAAACAACATCGTAGACCTCCGCGTAAGCACACGTCTACGCAGAAAAAGCACACTTCGCAAAAGTTCTTCGCCCTTGCCGCGTAGGGTATTGCGACAATTCCGAGTGTGCACACACACTTCGCACATTGACACTCAATGAGCATGCTGGTAGATTCACCACACCAGTGGCACAAGTGCCCCACGGAGGGTCGATGAAAAGCGGCGTCATCAAAGTGGTGCCGGCCAACCCCGAGCCCGGCCGCGGGAGCCGCGGGTTTCTTGCCCAATTGCTCGCGGCCATTGGAAAGGTCACGCGGCCGGGCTGGCACCAACTGGCCGAGTTCAGCGACAAGCCGCGGCAGGCGCACTGGTACAGCGCTCGACTCAAAAACAAGCACCCCACCGGCTACGAGTTCTGCGCGACCACGACCGACGGCGTCGGCCGCGTGTACTGCCGCCGCACCCCGGCTGGAGCCTGACCCATGTCCGCCCCCCGCGTGCTGGCCGAGACGACGCTCTCCCTCCCGCAGGCGGCGGCCCGCCTCGGCGTGGGCTTCTCGTCGGTCCGCCGCTGGAGGGCGGCGGGCGTGAAGCGGCGGGCCGACGGGGTGAAGGTGCGGCTCGAAACGGCGAAGCGAGGCGGCGCCCGGGTCACGAGTGTCGAGGCGATCGAGCGGTTCCACGAGGCGCTGAACGCCGCCGAGCCGGCCGCCCCGCAGCGGACGCCGGCGCAGGCCCGGCGGGCGAGCGCCCGGGCGTCGGCCGAACTGACCGCGGCGGGGTGGTGAGCATGAGCAGCACGAGCGTAACCCCGCCGACCGCGTACACGGTGCCGCACGCCTGCCGGCGGCTGGGGATCGGCGTGGGGGCGTTCCGCCGCGGGTGGGCGGGCGTGTTCTCGGCGGTCGAGAGCGGCGCGAAGGGCTGGACGCTGCTGCCGGCGGACGAGGTCGAGCACGCGGCGCAGTACGCGGGCGACCGGGCGCGGATGGTCGCGGCGGTGCTGGCGTTCCGGCGCGAGGTGAAGGGGCACGCGGTCTGAGGCGTGCGGGCGCACACGCCACCACCACACGGGGAGGGCTCATCGATGGGCGAGACGAAGGCGGCCGAGGACCTGTTCCCGCCCCGCGACCGGGCGGCGGCCACTCCGGGCGAGTTCGTCGCCCACCTCCGCGCCGAGATCGACCGGCTGGTGGCCGACCGCGAGCGGGCGTGGGCACAGGTGCGGGCGGAGCAGGAACACAACCGCCGGCTCTCCGCGGCGTGCTCCCTCTACCGGTCGGCTGCGTCTCGCGGACTCACGATCGCCAAGGCGGGCGCCGAGGGCGACGTCAACCAGGACGTAGCGTCGGACGCCCTCGACGAGATGGTCGAGGACATCAAGCGGGCCGACGGGATCGTTCTCCCGCTCGCCGGCAAGTGACCAACCGGGCCGGCATCCGCCGGCCCCCAACCAACAGGAGTGACAGGTGCAGCAGTCAGCGTTGGACATGATGCGGGCGCGGGTGGCCGGCCCGCTGGGCAAGGCCCGGGACGCACAGGACCGGGCGATCGCACGGCTGCGGCTGATGCGCGACGACGCGAAGTTCGGCTCGCGGCAGTGGCACGACGCGAACGCGGTGGTGGAGGACCTGGAGGCGGTCGAGAAGCAGCTGGACGGCGTCGCCGAGGCGGTGCAGGTGCCGCCCGCGAAGCCGGCGACGGAGGCCGCAGCAGCGCAGCCGCCGAAGGGGTACACGGCCCCGGCCGCACAGCCGCCAGCGGCGTCGAAGCTCCCCGGGCTCATGTCGCTCGCGGACGTGCGGGCGCACGCCGCGGCCGGGTGCGAGGACTGCAAGGCGACGCTCGCCATCATCGACGGCCCGCTGACGATCATCACGGCCGCCGTGATGCGCGACAAGACCCCCGCCCCGAACGGCGTCGGCGTGACCGACCGGGCGGAGTGAGACACCGGGAACCTGCGAACGCCTGCCGGGCGGTGAGCGATTGCCCCGACACGAACGCCAGTAGTTGCCGACGCCGTTCGGCAGCGAACCGCAGGACACGGGGACGGCGAGTAAGGCCGCGAAGTGGCGTGACGGCTCGGAGAGACGAGCACCCGTGCCCCACTCTGGGGTCACGCCCCGCGGAAGCGGGCTGGCGTCACCTGCCCTGCCGGATCATCGGCGAAGTGGTGAGCAAGCCGGGGCTGACCGGCACCGCACACACGAGGCAAACGTGGAACTCGATACCGAGAAGCTCCTGGAGAACGCCATCCGCGACGGCGTGCGCGAGGCGGTGAAGTCGCGGTTCACCAGCAGCTACCAGAACCCGATCGAGCCGCTGATCGCGTCGGCCCTGGCGAAGCACGCCCCGGCCCTGACGGCGATGCTCACCGAAGCCATCGGATCGTGCCTCGGCGACACGGCGTTCCGCGAGCAGGTCGCCGAGTCGGTCCGCGGTCTCCTCGCCAAGCAGCTCGTCCAGAAGTTCGGCGGCGAGTTGGAGAAGCAGGTGAACCAGTTGAAGTCGGACCCGGCAACCCGGGCCAAGATCACGCTCGCCATCACCGACATCGTGAGGGAGCGGACAACCGCATAGCAGGCGTGCTTCCTCCCACCCTTCGCACGGCGGGGATGGGCCTCGGGCCTTCGGGCTGAGGAAGAGGGCGGATGAGCGAAGTCGTGCGAGGCCGAGCGACCGGCGGGACAAGGCGATTGCAAGCGCCAGTCGTTGACATCACTGCCCAGCGGAGAGACGCAGGGCACCCGCGACCGAGACCGACCCCCGAGCCGTGAATGGGCGAGCGGCGGAGGGGCAGACGGTCCACCGACAGCGAGAGTCGGCGGTCGCACTCGACGGGAACAGGGCGGGCGGGGAAGGCCGGCGGCGGAACACTCGCTGCCGGAACAGAGAGAGGCTCCGCCGGGGCCGACCCCGCCCGCCCGCTGACACAGGGGACGCCGTGACCGACGCCGAAGTGATCGCCACGACACACGGCTACGCCTGCCGGTACACGCCGACGATCTGCGACGGACCCGTGTTCCGCTGGAGTCAGGGGCGGTTCGAGGTGTCGGCCAGCCGCAACGGCGTGATGGTCCACGGCGGCGGGTTTCTGCTGGTTGGGCCGTACCTCGACAGCTTCCGCCGGGTGCTCTCGCTTGCCGAGCGGGTTCACGCCCGGCTCGCCAGCGACGACCGCGGAACCGACTTGTGCAAGCAGATCATTCGGGAGGCCGCCTGATGCGCCACGCCGCCGCCTTCCTGCTCGGCTCGCTCGCCGGGTCCGCCGCGATGGCCGCCTACGGGTGGGCGATGGTGCCGCCGGTCGAGCGCCACACGCTCCCGCGGCCCGCGTGGGACGCGCCGGCCCCGGCGCCGGGCGACCCGCTGGGGCTGATCCCGCCGACCTCGCTCCCGACCCGCTGACAGCCCGCTGTCACCACGCCCCCGGAGTCCCGCGATGGACGTGCCCGCCCCGACCCCGCCGCCGACGCTCCCCGGGACGTGGACCGTCACCGCCTCGCCGCGGTGGGGCCACGCCCGGGTCCAGGACGGCGCCGGCCACTCGCTCACGATCCTGTCGAGCTGCCAGCGGCACGCCGAGGCCGCGGCCGAGATCGTCGCCGGTCACGCGGCGCTGCTGGCCACGCTGGCCCGCTACGAGACTGCCCTGCACCGCCTCGCCGGGCACGCGACCGACGCCGCCGTGCGGGCCGTCGCGCGGCAGGCGATCGGCCTGGACGCGGCGGACCCGTTCGACGTGGCCGCGGCCTTCGGCGCGGTCGAGGCCGGGAGCCTCGCATGACCCTCGCCGCACTCCTCGGGGCCGCGCTCGCCGCCTCCCTGGTCGCCCTCGCCGGCTCGCTCCGCGAGGTCTACCGGCTGCGGCGGCTGCTCCGAGAGGAGCGGCAGCACTCCGACTGGCAGGCCGCGATCATCGGCCGCCGCGGCTGGCGGCGGGACGCAGGCCGCACCGAACCGAAGGGGCCGCGCCTGTGGCGGCAGGAGCCACCCCGTCAGGGATGACCGGGTGGAGGGCGGCGAACGGATTCGCCGCGGGGTTGCACCGGGAGCCCAGAAGTCCCGCGGTTACGCCTGACCGACAGGGCGCCTTGCGGTGGTGGGTGCGAGCGGCGGGGGCCGCGAGCGCGAACCGCGACCGAACACCCCGCAGGGCGCGACCGATACCGGTATCGAAACGCTCCGCCGCCGACCGCGAGCGGGCGAAGCAGCAGGCCCGCGAGCGGGCGCGGGAGCGGGCCCGGGAGGAGATCGACCGGGCCGCCGCCCTGGAGCGACCGACGCTGTACGGGCTGCTCGACGCCGCGGACGTGGCCGAGCTGGAACGCCGGCGGGCGAAGCGGCCCGCGTGACCCCGACCGACACCACCGACCGAGGACGCCCGATGACCCGCTACGTGCTGCTCGCCGTGACCTGCCCCGACGACCAGTTGCCGGCCGACGGCGAGCTGCTCGACGTGATGGTGCGGACCCCCGCCGCCGTCGTGGAGCCGGTCGCCGCGGGCCGGCCGCTCGACGTGATGGTGGCGGCGGCCGGGCGGTGCTCCGCCGGCGAGCTGCACGAGGCCCGGCTGTACAAGCTGCCCCGGGCGCACCGCGCGGTCGGCGACCGGGAGTGGCGGGATCACCTGGCGGCGGCAGCCGCCGAGCGGAACTGAGCGAGCCACCACCACCCGCCCCGCGTGGGGCGGGGGCAACAGGCGCGGTGCCGGTCCCGCGGGTGGGCTGACCGGCGACGCGAGCGTCCTCTAGCGGCCAAGACCCTCCCCGCCAGCACGGGAGGGAACGCGGGTTCGAATCCCGCCGCCCGCGCTGTGTGTGGTGAGTGTCGGTATTCCGTACCCCCAGGTGCCCCGTGGGACTTCTCGACCGTGTCACGACCCAGGCGCCGGCCCAGCCGAGCCGCGTCTACCTGTACGCCCAGGAGAAGTGGGGAAAGACGAGCTTCGCGGCCCACGCCCCGAAGCCCATCTTCCTCATGACCGCCGGTGAAACCGGCCTGCTCGACCTCATCAACTACGGCCAGATCGCCCCCGTCCCGCACTTCCCCGACGACTTCAAGTGGTGGCCGGACCTGCTCGCCGCCGTCCGGGCCGTGGCCGACGAGCCGCACGACTACTCGACGCTCGTCATCGACACCGCCAACGGGGCCGAGCGGCTGCTGGCCGACTGGGTGCTGCGGGAGGAGTTCGACGGGCAGATGGGCGGGAAGAACGGGTACGGCAGCTACGGCAAGGGCGACCTGGCGTGCATCCGGCACTGGGGCGAGTTCCTCCGCGAGCTCGACCGCGTTCGCGGGAAGCGTCGCATGTCGATCGTGCTGCTGGCCCACTCGAAAATCAAGAGCGTGAACAACCCCGAGGGCGAGGACTACGACCAACTCCGCCCCGAGGGGATCGACAAGCTGTGGCCGCTCACCCACAAGTGGGCGTCGGTCATTGCCGCCGGGACGTACCGGGTGGCGGTGAAGGACGACAAGGCCCAGGGCGGCCGGGAGCGGGTCATCCGGCTGCAGGGCAACGCCGCCGTCGTCGCCGGCAACCGCTACGGGCTCCCCGAGACGGTCAACGCCGGCGGCACCCCCGCGGCCGCGTTCGCGACGTTTGCCCGCGAACTGCAGAAGGCGAAGAAGGCACAGGCGAACGCCCAACCCGCAGGCCCGTCCGCGCCCGCCAGCCCGCCGCCCCCTCCCCCGGCCGCCGAGCCGGAGCCGGCCCCGCCGGCCGAGCCCGTCCCCGTGGAGCCACCGGCCGGCGGTCAGCACGCCGCGCCGACGCGAGTCGGCGAGGAACTGGCGAAGCAGGTGCTTCAGCTCGCGCACGACCTCGACCTGACGTGGAACAACGTGCGCGACGAGTACGCCGAGGACCTGGGGCTCACGGCGGCGCCGGTGTTCGAGCAGGACGCCGAGGCGATGGAGTGCGCGCGGAACACGCTCCAGGCCCGCGTCGAGCAGAAGGCGGCGAAGAAGCGGGGCCGCAAGGGCGAGCCGGCGGCAGAAGGGGGTGCCGCGTGACCGACCTCGAGCGACTCCAGATCGAAGTGGACGCCTGTGCCCACCTGGAAGCCGGCGTCCGCGGCATCGGCAAGCCGACCGACGTGTACCCGGATTGGGTGTACGAGGCCCGGGAGGCGATCCGCCGGCAGAACGCGAATCCGCCGCCGTGGCTGGCGGACCTTCTGGCCGCACTCGGCTGGCAGGGCGGCACGATCCACAACGCCCTCAGCGTCGTCCGCCGGCTGGTGGCGGTGTCGAAGGGCGAGCACGCGGCGGCGACGTTCCGCGAGGCTCACCCCGCCGACGACGCCGAGCCGGTGACGGCGTCCTGGCTCGCGGACGTGCTCGCCGACTACGCCGCCCGGCTGGCCCTCACCGGCGCCCCGGGCGAGCAGCAGATCCCGTGTCGGTTCGGCCGCCTCACGCTGGGCGTGTCGGGCGGCGGGCCGTGCCTCTGGCTCAACGGCGAGCTGCTTTGGACCGACCGGCACGCGGCCCACTACCGCATGGTCCGCGGCGACGTGCGTCGGCTCTTCGCGGCCCTCCAGCCCGGGGGCTCGCCGTGAAGATCATCCCCCATGAGCAGGGCACCCCCGCGTGGCGCTACTGGCGGCGTGCCGGGATCGGCGGCTCCGACGTGGCCGCGATCCTCGGCATCGCCCCGTTCAAGGACGCGACGCGCGACAACCTCCTGCGCGAGAAGCTGACCGGCCAGGAGCGCGAGACCAACTACAGCATGCGCCGCGGCACCCGGCTGGAGCCGCTGGCCCGCGAGCTGTACGCCCGCCACGCCGGCTGCACGGCCGTCCCCGTGTGCGTCGAGCACCGCGACGCCCCGTGGATTCGCTGCTCGCTCGACGGCGTGTGCAACGAGTTCCCCCGCCGCGGCGGGTCGCCGTCGTGGGTGCTGGAGCTGAAGTGCCCGCGGTGGGAAGTTCACGACCTCGCGCTGGCAGGCATCGTTCCGGAGTACTACGCGGTGCAGTGCCAGTGGCAGCTCCTGTGCTGCGGCCTGGATCGCTGCGACTTCGTCAGCTTCACCGAGAACGACCGGTTCGGCGAGGCCGACCGGCTCGCCGTCGTTACCCTGCGGACGGACGCCGAGATTCAGGGGCGCTGCCTGGAGGCGGCCGAGCCGTTCTGGGCGGAGGTGGTGGCGGGGCGGGAGCAACTGGCCGCGGAGCGGCGAGAGCGGGCGGCGCGGGTCGAGGCGGCGTTCGCGTGACACACCCACAAGGACCATTTATGCGACTGACTGAGCAGCAGATCGGCGACATGCTCGCCGCCCACGCCAAGTGGCTCCGGTCGGAGGAGGGCGGTAAGCGGGCCGTCCTCACGG
>ERZ869921.1234-NODE-1234-length-11280-cov-5.575857_pt1 | contig 11280 bp, 22 predicted proteins | sample MGYA00579310_ERZ869921 | MGnify/ENA primary metagenome ERZ869921 (study PRJEB32216, sample SAMN09231816) | wastewater metagenome | place: USA: Maryland | collected 2016-06-21 | study: EMG produced TPA metagenomics assembly of the PRJNA472060 data set (Reclaimed...
AGGGCCGGGCCAAGGTCGATGATGTGACCGCAAAGAAATGGCCTGCCGACGGACCTGTGTAGGCGTCAACGTCTACGAAACCCCTGAATCATGTTTGGTAGCGGAGGTTTCGTAGACATCACTTCCGCTCACCCCTCTTCGAGCAGGCCCGCATCCTTGAGCTTGGCCCTGACCTCGTCCGTGATAGGCCAGAGGCCTTCGCGCTCAAGCTCCCGGCGGAGAGCGTCGCATGTCACCTGGGTCAGCCTTTGAGCCCGTTGCATTGCTAGTAAGCGGCCCGGCGACTCTAGTTCGGGCGTGATACGCACTACCGAAGTGGGCCGGTGACGGTCTTGGCTACGGTCACTTTTCTTCTTTTCCATGACGGCCATTTTCGTCCCCACTGGTCACAAGATCAATACCACCCAAGAGATATGGCGATGCGCTGGCGTCTACAGTGTAAACGACTGCGGAATTTTTGGACTCCGGTGTTGACGGAGGCGTCTCCACCAGCTAGACTACTTACACAGTTGCCGATGGCAAATCGACAGCTGCAAAGAGTGGTGAGGGCCGACTGCAATCGACCCCCACCGGATCCGACCCTTACTAGGAGAGTCAGATGCAAAGTATGGTACCTGTCCAATCAGCCCTGTCCAACATGCAAGTTCATGAAACTGATGAGTTTCTGGCACTTGGCAAGACGCAAAGCCTGACCCAAGCCGAGATCGAAGAGATTCTGGCCCAAGGGTTCGACGACATGATCGACGACGATGCCGATGGCGTCACCAGCTGGATGGACACCACTGGAGAGGACATCGATGCCATGGCTTATGCTTATGCCTACGACATCGAACACAACCCCATCTACAAGATTGTCAAGTAACCCACCCCACCCAACACATCGCCCGGAGATATGACATGAGTTTCCCAGGATCCAATATTGTCGACGACGTCCGCACTCAGACGCAAATTGCCCTCAATGTAGCCAATGTTCTTGCTGATGGCTGGTCCAATACATTCCAAAAGCGGTCTGGTGACGACGGCTTGTATGATCCGCTCCGCGAGTTCCATGCGACTGTCATGCGGGCCTACGCCAAGCTGACCGTCGATCTGGGCCAAGTCATGGCCGATCAGCAAAAACCCCAAGCTTAATCCCAACACAATCCGCCGGTAAATTCTTTTGCCGGCCTTCCCCTAAATCCTCCATATGGAGCCGATTATGAGCCAGTACGCGCATAGTGTCAGTGTCAATTACTGCGGTAGTGTCAGCCTGTACTTCCAGCCTCACGACGACATCTCGACCGCAATCTTCCAGTCCAACAAGGGTTGTGGCAGCTGGACCCACATCGACTTTGCGACGATGGATGCTGCCGAAGAAATGGCCAAAGACATGCTTGCAGCCATTAAGAAACGCCGGGAAATGACGGCTGCACAGATTGAACTTCAAGAAGCTGCTCAGGCTGCGGCCATCGACCAGTACCAGGAAGAGCTTTGCCGGGCCGGATACCCCGGCCCTTATCTTAAGGAGCCTTTACCATGACCGTGACATTCCGAGTCCATACCAGCAAGAGCTTTGCCCCGATCGCCAATTGCTTCCGTTGCAATGGCAATCGATGGATGTCCTACAAGGAGATTGCTGAGAGCACCGGCTTGAGCCTGCACACCGTCTACAACTGCCTGAACTCGGGCCGCTTCCGCTACTTCGAGCGGGACATCAAGTCCAATCAATACACCCGATTCTATTTCCGGCTGTCGGCCCTGGGCCTCAAGGAGGCTCGCAAGTCATGAGGAAGGAACTTTTTAACTGCCTGCTGTCAGCAACTGCAACCGTCTTTGTTGTCTCCTTCGTGCTGTCATTCTGGATTTGTGCCATCGTCGGTGCAATCCGCATCCTCCACTCAATCAAGGGCTAAGCCATGCATTACATGCTCATTGCTGTCTCGGATCCCGAGGCCATTGATATCATCCGCCGGGATTCCTCTGTCACCGTCGATGTCCTTTGCGAATCCGATTCGCTGTTGTCGATCTCGGCTCATGCCGTCATCAATTGCTATGAGGGCCGGACCATCACTCAGACGGTCCGCCGGACCCGTCGGGATGTCCCCACCTGCAAGCCTGCCATCCATCCGCCCGGGTACAGTTGTTGTGTCTGCAACAAGGCCTTATTGCCGGGCCTGCCCTGTCACCGAGAGTGCGAACCGGAATACTACGGGTCGGCTCGACGTACTACCGCCAGCAAAAACTAAGGGGGAGACATGGAAGACAATGACTTCATCGACACGCTTGGGCCTAGCGTGAAATCGAGCCGATGGGCGGCCCTTATCCACGCCATCGCCAAGCATTTGCCCAAGATCGACAGCAAGGATTACAGCGATTTGTTGTGGTCATCGACAGCGTACCCGATGGGCGACACGCAATACCTCGTCGACCAGATCCGTGAACTGGCTGCGAAGACTGACGGAAGCCTTCGGCAGTGTCAAGCCTATGCCGACATGGAAACCACCAAGGCAATGCTTGACCTGATCGAATCGTAAACAAACCCTTAACTTTTACTCAAGGTTTACCATGCAATTTAAGAAAGCCCAACGTAAGCAGGCCAAACTACGGTTAGCACTTGCGGGGCCATCGGGATCAGGCAAGACCACCGGCGCGTTGAAGATTGGTGCTGGTATGTCAAGGCACCTCAACGGGGGCCGTATCGCTGTCATCGACACAGAGCAGGGATCAGCAAGCCTGTACTGCCACATCTGCGAATTTGACAGCCTGGAGCTGGATCCGCCGTACACCCCCGAGCGGTTTATCAAGGCCATCAAGACAGCTGAAGAAGCTGGCTACGCAATCTTGATTATCGACTCGGCTACTCACGAGTGGTCGGGAAGTGGCGGCTGCCTCGAATCGAATGAGATCCTTGCCCAAACTTCATTCAAGGGCAATACCTGGTCAGCATGGTCGAAGACAACCCCACGCCACCGGGCATTCATCGACGCAATCCTTCAGTCAAAATGTCATGTCATTGTCACCTTCCGAAGCAAGACGGACACGGTGCAAGAGGGTGGCAAGGTCCGCAAACTGGGCCTTAAGGAAGAGACACGGGACGGTACCGAATACGAATTCACAACGCTGCTGGGGATCACCCATGACAACCATTACGCCGTTGGCTTGAAAGACCGGACAGGCCTTTTTGCTCAGCCCCAGCTGATCACCGAAAAGACCGGCGAGGACCTTATCGACTGGTTGAACCAAGGTGCTGTGATGGTGTCCGAGCATCCGGACATCGAGGCCATCAAGAACGCCGACAATCTTGATGCCCTTAAGACTGCTTTCACCAAGGCTTACCACAACAAACAGCTTGAATTCCGACAGGCCGAAGTGATGGGCATCAAAGATTCGCGGAAGCTGATCCTCATGGCCCAAGTTGCCGAGGCCGAGCCGGTGCAGGCCCCGCCGCCGACATCGAAGCCTGCAGTTGCGCACAAGCCGGAGAAGTTCAAGTCCGACATTGAGAAGCTGGTCACCCAGCATGAGAGCCGGCTGCCGGATATTGCGACAGTCATCTACGACGAGATCTTTCCCCGCGTGGCTGGCCGGGAGGTGACTTCCGCCGCCGATCTCTCCGATGTCGAGGCCACCAAGGCCTGGGAATTGATCTTGAAATTCATCAGCAAGGAGGGCCAAGCGTGATCGAGCCTACTGACAAGATTGCCGAGCTTAAATCGTTGTGCGCGTTAGTTGGCCAGACGATCATGGCCATCGAACGCCGGGCCGAAAATGCCATCTGCATTGATTTCAATGATGGCACCGAGATCATGATTTTGGCTAATGCCGGCAATTTCTATTCGAGCCTCGTAATCCATCGCAAGCTCAGCAAAGCCTGCACCGCCTGCAATGGCGACGGCTACTACGACAGCGACGACAACCCCAAGTGCGGGGCCTGCAATGGGACTGGCATTGAGTCCGCAGATCGCTGATTGACACACGTCCGGCAGCGGGACCCCAGGTGCTGACATGACACCTGACAGCTGTGGGATAAGCCGTGAGTGCCCGGGTTTTACTACTTTCCCCATAACCACGGACCTTCCCTTTACTTTATCTCAATTGAGGATCTTACTATGAGTTTCTTCTCAGCCGCCGCAGTTGCAATCGTCTTTCTTGCTGGCTGCATGATCTGGGACATCGTCCATGCACCTGGCTACGAACCCCATGAACTCAGCGAGCACGAGACGCGCGGCCAGATGTAGTCGGATAAACATCGCCCATCTTTCAAACAAGGAGCAAGATATGCAAGCTTTTCTCGAGTCTTTCAAGACGGTCGATGAGGTCTATCAGGAGTGCAAGAAGCGGGGGATTAAGGGGCATATGCGGCGTTGTACGGCATGCATTATCGTTGAGTTGCTACAAAGCGAGTACCCCGAGCATTTTGAAGGTGGCTTTGTAATCGTCGACCCCGATGTCAATTCCAGCACTGGCATAATTGGCGTCTACAAACGATTTAAACAGACCATCGATTTAATCCTTCCACCAGTCATGAATGCATTCGCCCTTGCCTTTGACGAAGGCAAATATCCCGACCTTGTGAAGGAATCCACCAATGATCGGTAGGTTTGTGATTGTCCGCACGCATTCGGCCGGCGTCCATATGGGCTTCTTGCGGGCATGCGTCGGCACGGCAGTCGAACTGACCGAGTCCCGTCGCTTGTGGCAATGGACGGAAGCCTTCACCCTGAACGAGGTCTCGCAGAAGGGCTGTGGCGAAGAGAGCCGTATTTCGGAGCCAGTACCGGAGATCCTTCTAACCCAAAGCATTGAGGTGATTCCTTGCTCTCCAGTAGCCGAAGCCAATCTGCGTCGCTCCCGCAACGGTGCATAAAGCTGTTTGGGTTGATGCCGACTTCGGGGCACCGGTGGCTTATAGCTGCTGACTGGCTTGAAGAGGAAGGGGCGGAAGTCGAGGCTGCTGCGATCAGGGATGGAATATGGAAGCCTGAAGATGTCAATCATGATGGCGGCACCGGGCAATTCCTAGGCCAAGATGGATTCGGTCATGGCAATGGTTGCGGTAGATCCGAAGGTTGGGCCGATGGGGCTGGCGGAACTGGTATGGGCGAGCGATCATTCGCTGGCAGTGCTTATCCCAATAAGTATCGATCTGGAGAGGGCGGCTATCACTCGTACCATCAGATACCAACTGACGGAAGTTGGGCGCGTCAGATGGGTACTTGCGGTGGTATTTATCCATTGGATAAAAGCTGTCTTTCATGTGGCTGGGGCGACGGATTTGGCGAAGGTAATGGGACAGGGGAATAACCTATGGCCTTAACCCACCAAGCCTTTGCCCTCTTCCAACTCCTCCCGACATCGCCGCCTCATGTATGGATGATCGCCGCCGACTGGATCCAGGAGCAGGGAGCCCAGGCCGACGAGGTCACGGCGGCAGCATTCCGAGAGGGAATCTGGTTACTTGAGCCAGACACCAATGATCCGAGCAAAACGGCGGACGACGCGAGATGTAGAGGCAATGGCATAGGTGACGGGTGGGCCGATGGTCAAGGGGATGGCAATGGAGCTGGGTATGCTGACGGCGAAGGAATTGGGAGAGGCTTAGGAACTGGGTACGGGCTGGGAGACGGCGAAGGTAGCGTACACGGCAAATGTCATGCACACGGCTGGATTTTCCCTGCCACGAATTCAAGGAGAAGCAATGCAGGCGACAGTCTACGACATGGATGAGATTCAGGAGGCCCTGGCCCGGATGGTCGAGGCCTCCCCTCAATCGGCTGGGGAACTGGCGGACGAAATGAGGGTCGACAAATCGACGGTCTACCGATGGGCCAGCGGACTACGCCAGCCCATGCGGGCGCTGCAGCCGGTGCTGTATGGGATCCTGCGGGACCGAGGTTACCTTGACGGCGACCGCAATTGATTCCACGACCGGCGGTAAGATCAGGAGGGCATCCCCACTGTGCAGGATAACAGCAGCGATGACGAAGTCATTCAACATCAAATCCAAGCCGGCGGCCATGTCGGCAGAAGAATTCCGGGTCTTGCTGGCAAGGAAGAAGATCTCCAATGCCAGAGCAGCAAAGATCCTTTCGGTTCACCGCAACACCATCAGCCATTGGATCAATGACAAGCATCCGATCAGCCTTCCTTACAAGATGATGATCGATTCCCTGATTGCCAACCTCTAGAGTTCCACGCCCAGGATCAGCTTTAGATTGCATAGCGGTTCCGCATTGGTAAACCCGCTAGGCGATCACGAGGAGACTGCGTCAAGATGGCACTGTATTACCGCAAGATTTACCCCTCAATGTGGACTGACGAGCGGGTTTACAACCTTGAAAGCTTAGACAAGCTGGTGCTGAGTTACCTTTTCACTGGCCAGGCCAACCGCATCGGTCTGTACTTCATCTCGATTGGGAAAGCTGCCGAAGAGACTGGGATGGAGATCTCTGATTTCAAGTCCCGCATGAAAAACGTCGTGAAGGTCATGGGGTGGGAATACGACGAGGTGAATCGGGTTGTATGGATCCCGAAGTGGTGGCGGTACAACTCGCCGGCGACAAGTAAGAACCTGATCGGCAATCTTAAAGACTTTCACGATCTGCCCAAAACCTCGTTGAGGGATAAATTTCTCGCCAACGTGGCCGATCTGCAACCCTATCTACAGGCCATTCTGATTGCATTTGCCAAGGGCGAACTGAAAGAGACTGGCGACGAGAAAGACGATGCCACGGAGCGAAAGTCTAATCGCAAAAACAAGCCGTCAAATAGTCCTAAGCCCAATGCCACTGACGAGATGAATACATCTGCATCAGTGATGCCATCGCAGATCGGATCTAACATGCCATCTAAGATCGCATCTAAGATCCCATCGGAGATCATATCGGAGATCGCATCTAACATCGGATCGCAGATGGTGTCACTGATCGGATCTAAGATGGCATCTGCGATGGGATCTAACATGCCATCCTCAGAAGCAGAAGCAGAAGCAGAAGCAGAAACAAAAGCAGAAGACTTTAATACAAGCCGGGAGCAAAATTCGGCAGCGCAGTCTGACGCACCTGGAACCGCCGACGCTTTGCCTCCGGATCCCGCAAGGCCGGGACCGTCGGCCTTCGAAGATCTGGCTCTCTGGACCTTCCCGCTGAAAAACGGCTCCGAGTGGATGCTAATGGAGTCGAAGGTTAAGCAGTGGGAGGGGACGTATCCAGATATCGACGTCCGCCAGGAATGCCGGAAAGCTTGGCAGTGGATCATCGACAACCCCAAGGAAAGAAAAACCGAAGTCGGAATGCCGACCTACCTCAACACTTGGCTCAAAAGACAAAAGCCTAGCGGCAATGCATATGCATCACCAATGGTCAAGAATCTGGATGTGGTTGTATCGACCCCATCAGGCAATGAACCTTATGACCCTAAAACGGCTCCTGTGCCCTTTAATAGCCCCGAATTTCGTCGATCGTGGGTCAGGTGGTGTGAATACATGGTTCAGGTGGGAAAACCCGTTAATAGGCATGTAATCGAAGCCACGGCCGAAGAGGCCGAAAAGTGGGGTGAACAAAACTTCATCGACATGGTCCAGAACTCGGTGAGCAAAGGATACAAGAGCCTTGTGCCTCTCGATGATGCCATTCCGGAGAAGATGCCCAAGCCCAAACCAGCCGAGTCTAACGATTCATCCTTGATGCCGTGGGAGCTTGCAAGATTGCAAGAAATTCGTCGCACCGCACCTCGTCCGCCGGTGACGGAGGTGCAGTCATGAAAAACCCATTGCCAGCCGCCTTTCAAACGCCACCGCATAGCAAAGAAGATGAAGCGTACCTTGTCGCGGTGATGATGAGTTATCCGGACGAGATCGACGAGATCTTGACCCAGATTACCGAAGAGCACTTTTACTGGGACTGTCACCAGAAGCTTTTTCGTGTCGTGAAGAAACTTCGCGCGGCAAACCAGCCCGTCGATCCGAATACGGTTCTTGTGTCCCTGAAGGACATTGGTGAATTCGAGAATATTGGTGGCAGCGATTACCTCGTTGAGATTCTTACGAACATATCCTCGACGTCGGCGATTGAATTCTCGATCAAGCGGATCAAGGCATTCGCAATCCGCCGCCAGCTGATTCGGATCTGTACCGAAGCAATTAGTGATGCGTACACGCCGCGTCCGATCGAAGAGCTTTTGCCTGAGCTGGAGCACCGGTTACAGAACATCGGCAATGACCAATGCACCTCTCGACTTATTCCTGTGTCTGAATCTCTGAAGAACGACGCTGAGCGGCTTCAGCGGGTCAGATCCGGAAATGCTGATGAAGCCCCCATCCCGTCAGGTCTCGGGGATTTAGACATGGCATTGAGCGGGGGGTTCCGAACAGGTGTAACGGCGATCGGGGCCCGGCCTGGTTCGGGGAAAACCGCGATAGGTAAACAGATCTGCCGGTATGTCTCAAAGGAACTCGGTATTCCTTCGTTGTTTGTTAGCCTTGAGATGCCAGACGAACAACTCATTCAACGTGATATGGCCGGTTTGATGAAAATGGACATCCGCCGTTATCGAGATGGATGTGCGTACTGGACCGGTAGTGAGGATGCACTTTACGACAAAATGTACATGGAGTATCAGACAGCTCCGGCATATATTATCGATGAAGGCTATATGACGGTCTCCATGCTGTCTTCAATCCTACGGCGCGCAGTCAATAAACATGGCGTAAAGATCATGGTTATCGACTACTTAACCCTTCTCCAGCCTGATCACGAGACAAGGTACCTCTCCCGTCGAGAGCAGGTGGAATATATGACCCGCCAGATCAAGCTGATGTCTCGACAGCATTCAATGCCGATCATCCAGCTCTGCCAGCTGAATCGGGATGGTGAAGAAAAGCCTTCTCTCCGAGACTTCAGGGACTCCGGCAGCATCGAGCAAGATGCCGATAACTGCCTAATGTTGTGGCAAAAATACAACGTCAAGCAAGACCCCATCGCACATATCGGATGTCACGTAGCCAAACAACGTAACGGCATGTCCGGGATGGAAATTGATCTGAAATTCTACAAGCCATCAGCGACTTTCTATGACTGGAACAGCCATGAGTAAAACTAACCTTGTTGATGGGATGATTATTGAGGCCCTTTATAAGGCTGGTTACCAAGGGGCCTTTTTGCAGGACCATGAGCATGAAGCTTTGCATATGTTTGCCGATGGCATCAAAGATAAGTCTCGCGTCGAGAAGGTGCAGGAGCTAATCCGCTGCATCAAAATCATCAAGCCTTATGTCTACCAGCCCGGCGACGAGGAAGTACCCGACCTCGAAGACGAGCCAGCTGTCAAGGAGCCGACATGAAGCCATACACTCCGCCGTTGCCCTTCATGGCCCCTGATGATCTTCCCCAGACAGCAATTGTAATCTCAGCCCGGGTTAAGGTTACGCGCCGTCGCTGGAAGAAAGCCCGGACGATCTCCTTCGAGGAGTATGGCCTATGTGCATGCGGGCAAAGCAACCGCTTCGACGGCAATCTGACGAACTGCGGCGTCTGCGGGCGATGCCACTACAAGCTACGGCCGGAGCAGATCGAGGCCATCGAGCGTGTAAGCGGCCGTCGGTTCGAAGAGAATCTGGCGATGATCAATACCGCCATGAAGATGGTCGGCATTGCAGGCGGTAATGACACCGAGGAATACTTTTCTCTCGGCGTAGAGATCATTTGCGAGGCTGCTGGCCGGTATGATCCTTCGCGGGGTCGATTCTCGACGATTGCAATGACCTGGCTGAAAGGGAAGTTTAGGCACATGTTGCGGAAGAAGAAGCGGGAAGAAGCATTGAGCCTTAACGAGCAGATTACAGACGATGCTTCGCAGGCTGACGGATATGAAGACATCGAGGCAAAGGACTTTATACAGGCTTTAGGCAAATATGTAGGAAAGCCTGTAATACGGCGGATCCTTAACGGTACAGTAACCCGAGCCGACCGCAAGGAGCTGAAGCAGCATCCGGAGGTCATGAGGCTTGTGGCTGAAATGATGGGGCAGGTATAGCGAGGCCATCAATGAAACCGAATAATTACGTCCATTTCACGCGGATTGTGCATATATCGCATTGGCAACCGGTGACACGCTTGCGCTGCTTTGAAATCTATTGCAATGAGCAAGACGATGGTACCGAGAAGTTTGAGTGGGAAGAACGGCTTGTCTTGGGAATGGAGACGACTGTTGAAGATTTTTATCATGGTCCCCGAAGGGAGACCGAAGACTACTCTTTGAAAGGGTTGGCTAAGGCATACAGCGCCGATAGTCCCGCACATGAGCGATGTGACAAACTGATGGTACTAGATGAAGTTGGAGTTTATCGTATCCGGCCATACACACATTACGAATTCGATGAGCGGGTTGCATATGTTGTAATGTCGTCTTTGACCGATGGGCACCTTGTCAAATGCTTGATAAACGACGCCATCGAGAGGCTGAAAAATCACAGGCCCAAACCGCAGATTGAGGAGCAATGATGTTTGAACTGGTCCCGTTATGGATGGCGTTGGTGTTCGGCGTAGTGGCTGCCATCATTATCGAATCCTTTTTTCTCTGCCGTGAATATAGCGAAACTAAGTACTACAAGGATCTTGCGGCCGATCGCATGGCCGAGATTGCGGACGTCCGGCTGGCTAACACCGAGCTGCGGCATAAGGTCAATGAATTGATTGATAACAATCGAGATAGCCTCGATAAGCTCGATGTATACAGGGAGCAGGACGGGCGGATGTCTGCCAGTATCAATCAAATGCTCGAGACAATTGCGAGGTACCGCAATGAACTGCGAGATGCGCATGTGAAGATTGATGAATTGAGTGAGATGCAGATTTCGCTCCGTGATGCAGGCATTAAACATATAGCGGCGATCGAAAAAATTACGAATGAAAGAAATGATCTACAGGAGTTGATGCGGAAAGAAACCCGCGAGCTGAAAGCCCAAGTCCAGATGCACCGCACGAATGCCGCGAAAGCACAGGACAGCCTGCATTCATCGCATTTGCAACTGGATGTGCTGGATGGATTAGTCAATGACATTCGGAGCACGATCGCGGAGCAAGCGAGCAGCATTTCGCATCGCATACATGAGACAAAGGTGCAATATGGACTCAACTACGCTTCACTGGCTCCAGTCGATTCCGGACTCGCTGGAGCAGGACCTGTGGACGGCGATGCAGAGCCAGGATCCAACCACAATGCAGAACCTCCTCAGATATCTAGCTGACGTGAGAAGGGGCATCGAGGGGCTTGCAATTGTGGCGGCTGGTGAAGGTACGATGA
>ERZ869921.1239-NODE-1239-length-11182-cov-6.176867_pt1 | contig 11182 bp, 12 predicted proteins | sample MGYA00579310_ERZ869921 | MGnify/ENA primary metagenome ERZ869921 (study PRJEB32216, sample SAMN09231816) | wastewater metagenome | place: USA: Maryland | collected 2016-06-21 | study: EMG produced TPA metagenomics assembly of the PRJNA472060 data set (Reclaimed...
AATAAGATAGGCGCTGGTCAACTGTGAGCTTAGACAGATCACCCAAGATCAATGCTGATTCAATTGCGCTACTTTGTACGACGTTACTCATCTTTAGCTCCTTTTTTCGCTACCTTCGGAGTCATTACATAACTTCTAAGTGATGATGACGGCTCAAGCTTTGCGCCAGCCACTTGTCCAATTTTCAAATCTTCAAGTAAGCGATCCTTCTCTAAGACTCTAGTCGTCTCAAGAACAAAGTAAGCATCGGGAATTAAAGATTGATCTTCAATAACTAGGCTTGGCTTACTAGCAGAGAGCTTAAATCTCCAAGCGTGACCCTTGATTTCATCGAGAGACATTTCTGCCATAGCCAATTTAAGGCGCTCTTTCAAAGTTTCTTGAGCGTTCTTAAAAGACTTCGCAGCGACGGCATATCTATCTGCCTGAGCTTTATAAAGGGCTTCTTTCGATTTCATACCCTCCATAATGAAGTAATAAGAATCTACTTTGTCAGGAAGATGCGTCTCTTTAACTGAAAGAAACTTTTCAATCTCTTCAGTGATTTCGCCTTGAGACTCCAAAAGCATGGTTTCTAGAGAGTTAACTTCATTCGCAATTGCTAATAATGATTTTGATTCGCTCATTTTAAATCCTTAAGTTGTTTTCTCAAAACTTCAGCCAAATACCAGCAACCCAACATTTCCATTTCTACGATTAGCGCGTGAAATCTCTCTGCTTCACTCTGTAAAATAAACATGGCTATCCCTTTCGAGTTGGTACTCGATGAAAACTAGTTTATATGTCTGCTTAAGCCTCAAGAAGTAACTCGCGCTAACGAGTGACCATTGGAGCTACGAAGCTTTTTCAGAAGCCTCGTCTAATTCTAGAACCTGAGCGAGAAGTATCTGAGCTGGTTTGCTCAACATTCTTCGATCAGCCAAATAGTCACCAAGCGTGTTTTTCGAGACACCTATTTGCTTGGCGATCCAACCCTTTTTAAGACCCTTGTCTTTTATCGCTCTTTTTACCGTTTCACGGTCTAAAGTCTTGTCCATAGATTAGATATTACACAGACTTCGGTCTATTTGCAAGAAAAATAACACTGACTTCGGTCTTTTTTACACGGCGTAACGGGTTTAACATAAGCTATGGATATATTTGAAGTTTCCGGGACAAAAATTAGGCAGATGCGCGAGGACATGAATTGGTCTCGTGCTGAATTGTCGGAATTTTCAGGCGTCTCTGAAAGAACCATTCAGGATGTTGAGACGGGTATCACGAAGAACCCATCTATAGATACGTTCAAGGCTATTTTGAAAGCCTTCCCTAAGCCAGCAAATGAGCCTTCTAGGAATCAATTACTTGGAGCCCTCGTCTCTGTGCTTACCACCCTTGATGAGCGTCAGCTTGGGGACGTGTTGGACACCATCACTATCTATAGTGCCTCGCGCGCGCTGGTTGATGCACCCTTGGCAGATCAACGGACCGCCAAGTTCAAGATCTCTAACAGCAATAATAAGCGCAAAGGCTAACTCCTTTATCTTCTTATAACGCAACACACGTCCTACCAGTTCTCACAGACACGCTAACTAAACCCTGTAGGTTTGATCGGACTAAATAAATAAAAAGTTGAGTAGTCGCACTAAAGTTTTCCAGACTTTCGTCCGATAAGTATCTATATGAGAAACAGGTTTATTTGTTTATCATATTAAAAGGAGCAAAATGAGACTCATGTTATTGTTGGCATTTTTAGGTTTAGCTGCTTGTGGAAAAAACACCACAGAGCAAGTGCCTACTCTTGAACAGCAATATATCTTTACTGATTGCAAGGCCGCATCTTGCAAAACTATCATGTCTATCGGTGACAGTATTTCTTTAGGCTACATACCTCATTTAGCCGGAAGCCTAAAAGATTCTTACAATGTTTATCACCCACAAGAAAATTGCCGAAATAGCTATTATACCAGCCTTCATATTGACCAGTGGTTAACTGAAGTGCCTACGCCGGAAGTTGTTATCTGGAATAACGGCCTCTGGAATGCGTCCAGCACGCTGAGAACTACTCAATACAATGATGAAGGCACTTGGAATAAAACTACAGATGCTCAGTACGAAGATGACCTTCGTGTCACAGCTGCAAAACTTATAGCTACTGGCGCACGAGTCATCTTCGTCACCACGACTGAGCTCTCGCCAGAAGTCGCCGACATTACTGAGCAGTTTGATGTTGAGCGTGTTGCAGACTTCAATGCGATTGCTGCTAGCGTTTTGCCTGCCTACGGCGTTGAAGTTGTAGACCTCAATACTGTCTCGCAAAGTTTGTCTGGCGAGCGCAAAGATGGCATTCACTATACTTCACGGGGCTCAAGCATCTTGGCTGACTACATTATCAACCAGGCTGGCCTCTAATCGCTTCTTAAATTCCATTTAAAGGTCTTTGTAAAAAACTGTGAGATATTCTCAGCGACTAACTCTTGAACGTCCGTCGACGCGGCGGTTTGGTTTAGCCCAGTCAAATCCCAAACAGCATGAACTAACTCGTGAAGTAAAGTCGCCTTGTAGTCGTCACCTTTTAGCGAGGCGTCGATTTCGATTCGTTTTTCCTCGTAATAATAGAGCCCTCTCACGTTGTAATCTTTGATCAGGTTCTTCACTCGAGAGATCTTCACTCTAGTCCCAAAAACCATGACTGATTTCATCTGAGCTCCTTATTCCATCGTCCTTTAGAGTCGATGTTTTCAGAGATTTTTTTAACCACCTTTAGAAAATCTAAACCATGCCTGTCACGCTTCAAATAATTACAGTATGAACAGCATGGAACGCTATTGTCTTTCGTATATCCGACGCTATTGTCATACCGATCAATTCCGTTCACCGGAACTTTGACCTGGGCGCAATCCCTAGTATGTTTAATTAAGCGGGCTGGCGGAGCATCGCAGTAGTAGCAGTTTTCAAATACCAGATTTGCAATGTCAAAAACAGATAGCGACATTTCAATCTTTCTAGTTTTAGCGCTTTGCTTTGTTTCGGAAAAAGACCATGAGACGGCCCTCTCTTTTTCCGGACGCTTATTTGATGGACATTTTCCCACCATTCTAGCTGATGCGCCCTCTGCCTGGAGGCATCCGCACGATAGCGTTTCACCTCGCTTCACGCAACGAAGCAGGGCTATTTTTTCATTTCCGCAATCGCAAATAAATTTGAATAAAAATGTTCCATCGGTATATTTAATCTGAGTTTTTTCTATCAGCGTTAATCTTCCATATTTCATATAATTTCCTTAATCCACCTGCCGCGATTATTCAACACCATCGGAATTAAGCGAGGTTGTCCGTTGACGATCACTCCGCATCCGATGAGCGGACGCTTGAGATTAATTTTGTTGTAAGCATAGGCGAGATTTGAATCGTCGATCAAACAGCCACACTGAAGCCCGAAATAAAGACCGTTTGGATTCGCCCAGTATTCAACTTTAAACTTCTCATGGTAGTGGAACTGAACAGCACTCATTCCCATTGCTTGAGAGAGCTTTGTCACGTCGCTAGATTTACCGTGATGAAAATAGGCCTGCATCCCGTCGCTCATTCTCAAAGTCAGATCAGGAACCCAGTGCCACTGTTTCGGGGCTCCGAGCATATCGCGGTAACTCTTAATCACAAATCTTGGGAGACCATGAGCCTTTTGTTTCCTGTAGACTAGCGAGCCGTGATTCGATTCTAAAACATAGGCTTTCGGAAATAGGGCAAAGATCGGTTTTAGTCGATTGATCGCAGTCTGAAGCTCATCGCGTGGACTCATCAGATCAGGATCGTGGTCATGAAAAGAAATCGAGTGCCAGTCAACCTCATCACCACCAATAACAATGCACGGGTTTTTAGCACGATCGACATACTTCTTTTTAAGAGCTTTTAAGAAAGCTAAAGTGTCTGGGTGTCCGTAAGGCGTGTGCATATCAGACACGCAGAGAATCACGTCATAGGCCATCAGTAGCTCCAAAAGTGGGGGTCTCGTCCATGAGACCTATTTTAGTTAACTAGCTTCCTGTATTCAGGATCTCTGCTCGCCAGTACAAAGTGAGCAGCAGCAAGTGATTGATCACTCCTGTCAGCAGCACTCTGTAAAACTTGTGCGTACTTTGAGCCTTGAACCTTTTGCATCATCGCGCCCTTGTCATACACTGGCTTTGTCGATGCGTCTTGATCTTCTGCTGATCTAGGAAGTGCTTTTTGTCCTGGAGCACTTAATATTCCGGCCTTTTGTTCAAGCTGATTCACCATATTCTGAAATAGCTCGGGATTCTTTTTATAAACATCGAGCATTTGCGGCGATTTCAGGAGATTCTTAGAAATATCACCCGCGAGATTGCTCGAAGCCCCTTTGTAGAGCATGAAAGTTGGAATGTCTTTCACGTTACGATAAAGAGCGTCAGTCCATCCCTGTTCACTCGCCGTTCCTGATGGATTGAAGTTTCTAGGGAGAGATTGTTGAACCGTTTGAATGTCATCAACTAGCCCAGACTTATCGCCGAAAAGCATTTGCTTTGCTTCTGGGTTCAAGTCCCTACTTTGATTCAAAAACTTCTGCGGGCTTAACTTACCCTGACCATTCATTGAGTTATCAATGGCTGCGTCCTTAATGTCTTTTAACTTCCCGCCTTTTAAAAGATCGAATTGCTCAGGAAACTTTTCTTTTAAGTTCATAAGCTGACGGTTGTTCTCGGTGTTAAAAAACTTATCTGACATTCTCTCAGATGGAACTGCTTCGAGTGAATCTAGGAACGCCGAAGGGCCACTTTGTGTCTTAAGTCTTGCGTTTTCAGCAACTGAGCCCAGGTCTTGAGACAATTCTCGATAACCCGTTCTGGCATCGCGAAGGTCTCCAACAATATCGCGCCCGATCTGCTTACCATTTCGCAAGCCGCCTTCTTTGGCAGTTTGAATTGCTCCGCGCATGATCGAATTTTTCTCTAAAGTCGCAAGCTTTTCTTTAATTGCAAGAAGGACCTGCTTTTCAGCGCCTTCAGCAGACTGAATGTCTTTTCTAAGCAACGTCATTGCCGTTTTAACTTCGTCAGCGTTTTTCAGCTTTGGAATCATCTCTGCATATTGAGACGCTTTGCCAGATCCCCCCGTAAGCCTAAAAACATCAAGGTTTTCAATATTTCTTTTAATAGCCGCCTTTGATTTGTCGCCAATTGGAATATTTTTTGTACTTTCGGCAACTTCATCAAATACAGCACTCAAAGGATCTAAACGCTCTCCAACTTTAGCCGCAACACCGCTTTTAAAGGTTTCACCCAGCTGATAAGGACTAAGGTTTCCGGCTTCAGACAAAGCATCGTCACTCGCCGACATAAGTCTTTCAACTACCGCCTTTTGATTTCGATTAACGTGCTGACCTAGAAAGCTTGGTGATTTTGACAAGACGCCCTCAAGACGCTCAACAAACCCGGAATCATCTAACATTCCTGGAGTAACCTTGATTCCAAGCCTGTCAGCAGCTTCTCTGATTTGATCAGCATTGAGTTTTTTCTTTGCCGGACTGATAAAACTAGCCATTTTAGAAGCGCCCTGGTTTGCTAGTTTTCCAACTTCTTGGAAACCCTTTCCAAGAGCAGCACCCATACCTGCGCCTTTGGCCGTATCAAGAGCCATTTCACCAACATTGTCAGCTTCACTCATACCAAGACCAGTGATGCCTCCCAATGCAGCGCCTTGTTTTACGATATTTCCAGGCATGATTTTATTTAAAGGGGACGCTACCGCTCCGACCAATTGGCCAGCGCCAGAAGCAACGGGATTTTCATCAGAATCTTTTTTCATTTTTTTGCGATAAGAATCGCGCTGTGCTTTGTAGGCGTGTTTTAAAACTTCCCAGTCCAAAGTTGGACCGTCGTCTGAAAGCTCTTGTTCGCCAAAGTCTTTACCAATGCCTTTGACTCCGGCTGCTGTTCCGAGCGCCTCCAGGCCGCCCGATAGCTCATCAGAAAAGCCAGCAGATAAACCAGAAGTAAGGCCGCGAATACCAGACTCAACCACACTCGGCTTCTCATCATCAACCCATTCATTATCAATCGAAGGATCATCAACCCATTCAGACATTATCGGCCTCCAGCTACGCTTGGAATTTCTTCTACTGAGCCATCAGAATAAACGATGCGTTTAGCGCCAGTTTTCTGATTCGTTTGTGTTTTTAAAATAGTTTTTTCGTCAGCCATTGTTTTGTCTTGGCCGCCAGCAGGTCTGTAACCTAAAGAGCTCGCAGTAGTGCCGAGTTTACTTTTGATTGACGTAATTTGTGAATCTAGTTGTTTCTGTCGCGAACTATCACGAGTGAACAAGCTGTCCAAACTAGTTGGATCAGCCGTGATCTTCTGCAACAAATTCAAGTCTGGTCCAGCTAAAACTCCGAGTTCATAAAGTTCTGGGCTTTTACCTAAAAGTTGAATTTCTGTCGCTAGCGATTCCATTTCAGTTCCAGCATTGCCGCCGTACTCAAAGGAACCATTTTCAGCAACGAGTTGTTTCATTCGATCCAATTTAGCAGAAAGCTGTTTTGAAACTGCTGTCGCTTTTCTAAATTTTGCTGCTTCCTCTTCCTTAGGCATGACCTCACCAGTACGTTCAAAGCCCGGCACCGCTAACGCTTGATTTTTGAGCTCTCTTTTTTCATCGAGCTTGGCTTGCTTTTCGCCAGCCATAAGAGCAGCAGCTTGTTTTCTAGCCTCGACAGTTTCTTTTAACTGCAAAGGCTTGAAGATGTTGTCCTGATCAGCAGCAGATACATTTGCCCAACTATCGCCGTATTGAGCAGCGACTTTAGGAAATTGAGATTCCATCATTTTTCTGAAGTTTAGCGATTCTTTAGAGTTTGGATCTGAATTGTTAAGTGACTTTTTAACCTCAACATTTTTCATTGCGCCAGCTTTACGACGCTCAAGTGATCCGATAGTTGAATCATCAATGCCTTTTCTAATGTCTTGGAAGTTCTTTGCAGAATTAGAGGGATCTCTACCCGCTAGTGCATCTCCCATTCCGGCTGCGAACTGTGTCCAGCCAAGATTAGACTTCTGATCAGCAGCGTCCGCTTCGGCCTGAGCCATTGCGGTGTCACCATACTTAGAATCGTAATCCTCATAGAGAGACTTTGGCGGCGGTGGCATTTCAGGCGAAGTTTCTTCAACTTCACCCATTTGCTTTTTCATCAAATAATCTTTAACTCTTGGGTCCATGTTAAACCTCCCCTGGAACTTTCTTTTTAGGCTGATTCGCGCCGTATGCAGTAGCTCCGGCAGAGATAGCGCTTCCTAGGAAACGATTGTTTTCAGCAGCCATTCTTGCAGAGTTATCAGCGGCGGCTGATCCTGCTTGGTTTGCCATTCCCATTTGAGTCATCTGATTGTTAAAATGAACCTGATCGAGATTCTGATTATACTTTCTAGAATCATTTGAAACATCGGTGTTTTTATCAGACAGACCTTGCGTGTTCTGAGCGTTCCACTGTTGAGCATTGTTTCTAGCAGAAGTGTTATTAGTGATAACTTGTTGTTTATTTGCAGCGTTGAAGCGATTGATCTCATCAGATGCTTGAGCTTTTTGTGCTTGCTGATTGAAATCCTGGTTCTGCATCTGACCGCCAAGTTGACCGCTTTGCATGATCGCATCTAAAGCACGTTTTTGAGCTTGTGCATTCGAGTCCATAGCCATTTGAGCTTGTCGATTCGATGAAGCTTGAGCAGACATATTTCTAGCAACAAGTTCTGAACCCCCGCCAGACATTCCACGAGTCGCAAGATTTTGCATAATCGCGCCCTGATTTCCGGCGTTGTTAGTATTAATGTCACTCTCAAGTCTTGCTTGATCGGCTAAAAACTGAGCGTCACGACCACCAGCCGCACCAACTTCTTGAAGCTGAGATAAAGCATCGAGTTGGGCTTGTCTGAGTCTTGGGTCAGTAGCGATCCCACCCATCTCCGAAGGACCAAGATTTACAGCAGTTTCTAGTTCAGGGTTTAGCGCAACGACTTGCTTGTAAAGTTCAGGATGAAACTCCTCTAGAACTGGCAGAGGAATTGACTGAGCACGTTTCATCATGTCCTCATACATTTTCCCACTCTCATCATCTGAGCCCATCAGATAACCACCGATGCCACCGATTGCCGCGCCCCAAGGAACGCCGACTGACGCCCCCGCAGCTGCTCCTGACATTGCCGCATTAGTTTTGCTCATCTAGGCCTCCTTGCCGACTTGTTTTGAACTAGAACCGCGATCTAACATAAAGAAGAAATCTAATGGGTGCATGAGGTCACTGAAACCACCAGGCATTCCTCTGTAGCCCTCTGGGTTCCATAAACCAGCTGCTTTAAGTGCTGCCGATACTTCAGCCGATTTTCCAGATCTAACTTGTCCTTTTCCATAAACGCTATCCATCACGCTCTTAACTTTGGCTGCGTCTTGTCTGTTGTACTGGGCAATAGGTTTTACGAAACCCATACCGCCGCGTTGATCAACCAATGCCTGAGCCTGTTCAGGATTTCCATAGCGAGTTCCCTCGATAGCTCTGCGAAGAGTTTGGTTTGCATAAACGCCAGTCTCAGCAGCTTTCTTGGTGTCTTCATCGAATTTCGCTCTGTCCATACCGACAGGATTGATTGCAGTTCCATCAGCAGTAATTTGTTGCATTGAAGGATCATCAAATAGTGATTGCAAAGCTGTGTAACGCTTTCTTTCATCAGCGTTAGCCATGTTGTCGTAAGTCGCCGCTCGCCCGTCGAGATTTAGGTAATTTCCAATCTGAGAATCATAAAGTTCCATGCCCTCATTCAAACCAAGTAGATCCATTGATTCTTTAGTTAGATTGTAATCTCTAACGTCATTCGTGATTCGATTGATCAATGCCGGATTGTTGAGATTCGCATCTTCAACTCTGCGATTAATTGGATTCAATAGAGCATTTCTAGCCTCATCTTCAGCAGACACAAAAGCTTGCTTCTGAGCTTGAGCTTGAGCATTTGCCGAATTGATTAAATCACCAACTTTTTGATTCGCCCCACTCAATGCCTGATCAATGCCAGCATACTTCTGAGATAATCCTTGAAGGTTTTGCTTTGAGCCTGCGCTATTTGCGAGAAGAACTTGATCGAGTTTATTCTGACCAGCTGAATATGTTGGTTTCGAATAAGTGTCTTTCAAAAGCTGTTGCTGCCCGAACTCATTTCCAGCGTTTTTAACATTCTGACTAGCTTTTTGAGCTGCTTGCTGAGTTTCTTGATAACCTTGAACTTGATCAACGCTCTGTGGACCAGCGTAACCACCAGTTTGTTTTACTTCTTTGTATTTTGCTTTTTCAGCGTCTTGAAGCTCTGTCGCTCTGTTGATTGCTTCATTTGGATCATACGCTTCAGCCTTGATCTGCTGATTCTGATACGAGTTTATCTTGCTATTTGCATCTTCAGCCTGAGAACTCACGTCATCGGTAATCTTTTGACCCATCTGGTCTGCCTGAGTTTTATTAGCATCGAGATAAGATTGAATATTTGTGTATTGGCCCGATGATTTTTGAGGTGCAGCTGATTTTCCGGCACCTTCCTGACCTGGTACGTTGGTCGCAAAGGATGATGACTCTCCAGAGACGTTAACGGCGCCTGAGCCGTCTTGTTTTTTCTTTTCATTTTCTTCATCGAAGTTTGTAGGTGCAACAAATGGCATTTTTCCCCCATTATCCGTAGATAACTAAAAGTCTTGCTGTATAGATCTCACCAGTGTTCAGGCCAGTGATGCTGTTAATAATGATTTGACCGTCAGCGAAGTTCCAAGAGAACCAAGGCTGAAGATCCGAATAATTTCCTGTCGTATTGTTCAATAAATAAATCGGCGTCAATCCTCTCGGATGAACTGCAAACTTAGCTTTGAATTTCAAAGGAAAAGTTTGAGCTACATTGGTCCATTTCACTTCTCTGATTTCCTGATAGAAATTGTCCTCGATCGTCAATTGATTGGTAAAACCAGTCACGACGTTGCCAGTGAACTGATTAAGGCCCGAGAAAAGCTTTGAGATCCAACTAGCCTGGTCTGGAAACTCTTCAGTGCTAAATCTTTGAGGATCTAACTTCATGATCTAGAATCCCTCTCTGAAACCCAGTCATATTGAACGCTCACACCATTAAGCGACCAAGCTGCATAAGCATTGGCAACACTAAACTTAATACTTAACAAAGTTCCTCGAGATTTCTCTCTTGGGACAAAAACTCTGATTGGTTTTGGACGAGTGAGACCGCCCCAAGGACCCGATCCCCACGGCGATAATCCCCACAGTGACGAGCCATAATTTCCATTTACTCTAGTGTTTGAATAACCGCCTGAAAGATCAGTAAAGAAGCTCATGAAGCCATTGATGAAGCTTGAAGATCTAAAGAGTAACTGAACCTCTTGGAAGTGTTTCATCACCCCAGGATTATCAAAATGCTGAACTGTGTATTCGAACTGACAATCAATCACCTTGAGGACTGTAATGTCACCCACAGGCCATACTTTTAGGTCTGCGACCGTCACAGTGTTTGTTGAAGCGTCAACGGCTGTAACCATTGAATAGACCGAGCTTGACGAATACATCAAGTAGCCAAGATCAACGCCAACAGTGGTATTTAAGACAATTTCACGTCCTGAATAAGAAACGACACTAATCCCGTCAACCTCTTCATCTACAAAGTCCCTGAACGTGAGTGATTTTCGCTCATTTAAGACGTGCTTATCACCCGGATTGCAAAGATAAAGCTTATCATCAGCCTTATTGACGACTGCATGAGAAACATTCTTTACCCTCCAGGTCCAAGTCTGAGTGAAGGTGTTGTAAACAAATGCCATTGTTGGGCTTGTGTCGCTAGCTGCTGAAATAGTCCAAAGGTAATACTTTCGATCTGTCTCGTAGCTTACGCCGAATGAAAGTGTTTTAAGCTTTGTGTAGTCTGCCGAAATCAATTCTTGAAGCTGATCTTCGATAGGTCGTGAGATTACCTGAACACCAACGTCAGAGATCGTCACGATCCCTTGATCGCAAAGAGCAAAGATTTGATTGTTTACGACAGCTGCGCTATCGGGAGCAGTGATTCTTGTAGATGTATCCAATGGCGTGATAGACCAAGACCCGCCAGAACCCGTTAAACGAAATACCCCGTCGTCTTTTAAGATGAAAAGGGAATCTC
>ERZ869921.1240-NODE-1240-length-11164-cov-3.368800_pt1 | contig 11164 bp, 3 predicted proteins | sample MGYA00579310_ERZ869921 | MGnify/ENA primary metagenome ERZ869921 (study PRJEB32216, sample SAMN09231816) | wastewater metagenome | place: USA: Maryland | collected 2016-06-21 | study: EMG produced TPA metagenomics assembly of the PRJNA472060 data set (Reclaimed...
ACTCTGGCCCTACGTCAACGGGAAAGCCCTGATACACGGCCAACAACTCTCTGGGATGGACGTATCCGACATGCTCGATGTCGGGTACTACCTACTGGAGTCAGACCTCAATGTAGCGACTATAGAGCAATCAAAGGCTCAGGTTGTGATGAGGGAGTCTCTGTACCAATCAATCTACAACAAAACATATAAATATGGTGACAGTAGCAGGAGCAGCGGGAGATCTTACGACTTCGACAGTAATTCCGGGCTAGACGGCCTAGATGAGCCCCTAGAGCCATTCAATCCAGCGGCTGGCCCTGGGGCCCAGGGCAGTACAACTACAAAGTCGTACGTCCCTCCGACCCAGTTCAATGAGTCTTCTTCGGCTCCATTTGGAGAAATCCTCGACTCTCCAATGAACTAAAATATAACCTAGGAGGTGGCAGCATATGGCAGTTGTAGGCTCGGCAACTATTATTGTCCGCGCTGTCACTACTGGCGTACGAAACGACATCCGACGAGGATTCGCTGGAGTCGATAACGAAGGACGTAGAGCCGGTCAGCGTGTTGGCCGGATGTTCCAGCAAGGATTCCTTCGAGAGGCAGAGAGAGCCTACGACAAGTTCCGTGCGCTTTCTGCTGTCGGGTTCATCGTTGGTCCAGCAATTGCTGGAGTGGCGGCGGCGCTGTCTTCTGTAGTCTCTGGATTGTTTGCTTTTGGCTCTCAAATGGCGGCGGCTGTCCCGGCGGCTCTTGCTCTAGCCGGGGCACTGTCTGCTCTTCTTCAGGCGGCATTAGCAGTTAAATTTGCTATGGCTGGAGTTGGCGGTGCAATTTCCGCTGGTCTTAATGCCGGTGGGGGTGGCGGCGGTGGCGGCATGGATATGTCGGCCTTCTACGACCGTATCGAAGATGCTCGACGTAATCTAGCACTGACGATTGAGCGTGCAGCCGAAGCAGAGGAGCGCGCTCAACGGGCGGTTACCGAAGCCTATGAAGACTACCAAGATGCGATTATCAACACCACACGGGCTGTGGATGCATACAAGCGCGCCCAAAAAGAAGCGGCAGAACAGACGCAGCAACTGAACTTTGACGTAGAAGACGCTGCTCTTGCACAGGAGCGCGCTTCTATGGCTCTGGAAGAAGCCAGAAGGCGTCTAGCAGCGGTTGCCGATCTTCCGGTTGACTCTGCTGCACGTAAAGAAGCAGAACTTGCTTTTAGAGAAGCAGACCTAAACTACCGCCGCGCTGCGGACACCAACAACGACCTAAAGCAAGAACAAGAAGAAGCAGTAGCCGCCGGTTCGGCAGGAGCAGAAGAACTTGTCGATGCTTCTCGCGATGTGCTGGAGGCTAAAGAGGCTGAGGCAGACGCCTTTGAGCGCTATCAGCAGGCCATCATCGAAGCAGAAAGAACTCGTAGAGACGCGCAGCGTGACATCCTTGAAGCAGAAGAAGCACTGCTTGACGCTCTAGAAGCCCTCGAAAAGGCTGGCGCTGGCGGGGGTGGTGGTGTTGACGCCTTTGCTGCTGCGATGGCGAAGTTGTCTCCAGAAGCGCAAGACTTTGTTCGATACATTCTCTCTATCCAAGACGAGATAAAAAATCTTCGGGCAGCAGCAGGCAGGGAGATGTTCCCCAAGTTCATCTCCTCGCTGAAGATGATCGTCAAAGACGTGTTCCCTGTCCTTGAACAAGGTCTACTGAAAACTGGCAGTGCTGTTGGAGACTTTGCACTCTCTCTATCTAGGGCCCTCACAAAGACGAGCAATTTAAAGGCTCTTGAACGCATCATGGGCACCAACGCTGGTGTCATTCGTAACTTTGGTGCTGCTGCTGGAGATCTTCTTACAATTATTATTCAACTTCTAGACGCTGCACGGCCTCTCACTCTTGAATTTTCCGGGTGGATTCGTTCTGTTGCTGCTGGATGGAAAGATCTAGTACAAACTAATAAGCAGACTGGTCAACTAGGGGACACTCTTGAGTACGCTGGAGAAGTTGCCAAGCAACTCGGAGACGTATTCGGCAATGTTGTAACTGCCTTTGGCAACCTAGGCAAGGCCGCAGCCGGTCCAGGTAGCGGCGGGGAGATGCTCCTCAATACTTTCCAGGACGCCACTCAGCGCTTTGAAGATTTTACTGAGGCTATCGGTGCTGACGGCACGGCTGAAGCGTTCTTTATGAATGCAGCGGAAAATCTTAAGTCAATCAGCACTACAATTGTGAAAATTGTTAAGGGATTTATTGAACTTGGAGACAACGGCGGAGTAAAGCAGTTCTTCGATTCGATTAACGAGAGTGGCGGGGCTATTGACTCGCTCTTTTCTGCCCTAGAGAAAATGATCGGCGGCAATGTAGGTGCCCTCATGGGGGATGTCGCCAACAACGTTGCAAAAATCATTGATGGCTTCACTGAGTCGGGCTCTATTGAAATTTTCTTCTCTATTCTAAAAGAAATTTCCGGACTTTTTGCTGCTCTGTTTAGCAACGAAACGTTCCAAAAAATTCTTGTTGTTGCTGCTGCTATTCATGCTGTCTCTGCGGCACTGTTTGTAGTAATGCTGCCTCTTAAGTTCCTCGCTAAAGCCTGGATTGGACTATTCGCCAAGATGGGTGGAGCCATTGGGTTTATTCTCAATCCAGTCAAATCACTCACGGCTATAGGCGCTGCCGGGGGTCCATTTGCTGGTATTGCAACGGCAATTGCAGGAATCGGCACTGGTCCGATTCTGGCTATTGTTGCTGCTATAGCCGCCCTAGTCGCCATCATTGTTCTTGCGTATCAAAACAGCGAGAAGTTCCGAGATGCAGTAGCCAACCTTGTCGATGAAGTTGGCGGAGCGTTTGTTTCTGCCTTCGAGATTGTCAAATCTGCTATTTCTGGGGCCATAGATAGCATAAACGAGGCACTAGAAGTTTTTGGTGGAACTGGCAATGTCTTGAAGTCAATCGGAGACGCCCTGGGAGGCTACGTCTCCGTGCTGTCAGCACAGATATCCGGAATAATTAAATTCATAGCCACAGTAGTCGGTGGTGCTATAAAACTTGTTGCAAGTGCTATCGGAGGTATTATCTCCTTCGTCCGAGGATTTATTGACGGACTCTCTGAAGCCCTTAGCGGTATACAAGGTAGCGTTGGGGACGCGGCAAGTTTTTTTGACGGTCTTAGAACCGCCGCTGAAGTGCTCTGGACAGTGCTTAGCCGGGTGGTGGAGGGCATCGTAGGCTTTGTCTCTTATCTAATCGATAATTTTGCCCGACCCATTCTAAGCGTACTAGGCAGAATACTTGGGTGGATTGTTGGCGCATTCTTGACGCCAATGATTACTGTATTTACTGATCTAAAAGAACGCATCCAGGAAAACTGGGACGCTATTCTTCAATTCTTTGAAGACGGTATAAACCGCCTGGTGACTATCCTTAACGTGCTTATTGACGCATGGAATGTTGTGGCTAGAGCCATCGGTGCCGACGAAATTCAGCGTCTTTCAGAGGTTGATTTCAGCGCTTCTGCCCAAAGCGCCGACGATATGGCTGCCGCAACCAGAACTCTGGGTGACGAAGCGCGAGAAACCGCCACCGAGGTCGATTTAGTTGCCGCAGCGTCTGACCGATTAAACGAGTCTCAAGGTGCTGTACGATCCCTTATTTCCTATGAAGCGGCTCTAGACGATCTCAATCAAATGTTCAAGAAGAACATCAAAGAAATAGATTTTGGAACTAAGAAGGGACGAGAGTACGGAAATCAAATTCTCTCAAACATCTCAACCATCGGCGATCAAGTCGATGCTATGGACTCCGTAACAAAGAAAACAAGAGTTGCTTCTGATGGTCTTGACGTTCTGACTGAGGGACTCAAAAACACAAAGATGCCGCCAGAAACTAGGCAGGCACTTATTGATGCCATGCAGGGCATCATCGACAAAGTCAAGGCTGCTGGCGGAAACACAGACGAACTACAAAAGAAACTTGACCGTTTGAAGAGCAAAGAAATTAAAATTACTTTCACCACAAATATTGCAGATCTGCCGCCAGCAGCGCTAGCAGAACTTAAAGGGGTGTCGAAAGGTGGTCTTATCACAGGGCCGGGAACCGGGACCAGCGATTCTATCCCCCGAATGCTTTCCAACGGAGAATTCGTCATTCGCGCCGCTTCAGTGGATAAGTTCGGAGTAGACTTCTTCGACTCTCTGAACTCTGGTGTCATGCCGAGAGCCGCAGAGAGCCGGACTACAGTGATGGCTGCCGCCCCCGCTCCTAGCGCTCCTATAACTGTCAACGTTTACCCCTCCGCAGGTATGGACGAGCGCCAACTCGCCGCCCGAGTCTCTCGAACAATTGCCCAGCAGATGAGAAAGGGCGGAGCCTGACATGACCATTGAAAACGTCAGTCCTTCCTTCCAGGCCAAAGAAAATGCCGCTGTAAGAACAGCCCTAACTCCACTACCAGAACCTCACATCACCGGCATGAAGTTGCTGGGCGATGTCGCGCTCGGGTCTCTGGTCCTCAATATAAGATCCTCAAACGGAGTGATCTGGGTATGCACCGACATTGAGAATTGGTGGACTCCCGCCGAGCCTGATTACCCAAGAATTGAAAAGTCTTTCGGAGACGGCTCATACGACGTAAGTGGTAGGTACCAGCAGCGCGAACTTACCCTTGAAGGATCAATTCTTGTTCCAGATCCCCGTCTAGCCCCTAGCGCTCGCAGCACTCTTGTTGCTGCTCTTGATCTTGTCTACCAAGGCACCTGGCTAAAAGCCGTAGAGTCCCAGGGAGGGACGCATACCGCAGTTTCAGCGTCTCTTACCGACAACGTTGCGACTATTGCCCTGTCGAGCATTCACTCGTTTCAAATTGGCGATCTAGTGACAATTTCTGGGAGCAGTGTCAATACCTACAATGGCACATATCAAATCACAGGCGTGTCCGGCAATACTTTCACCTTCTCTAAGACAAACGCCAACCTCAGTCAACAGACGATCCAAGCCACAGCCACGGTCTCCTCACTCACTAAGGCAGCCTGGGTGCGTCTAGCAGGAAAGCCCGACATCGATAGCAGAAATGCTCGTGGGCGTCTTGACTTTAGTGTTGATTTGGTTGCACCAGATCCGGTGAAATATTACTGGTCGTCTGCCACCGATGGATTTGAGACGGCCTCCCTGACCCCAAAGAATACTTCTACATCAGCCACCGGAACCCACTCTGTCTTCAATCGAGGCAACACTAGAGTTGGTGTGGAGTTGGCGATTAGCGGCAGAGTGGTCGGCCCCCTCACTATCAAGAATACGACAACGAACCAGACTCTGACTGTGACATCTCCTATCGTTGCCAGCGGTGGCACCACAAACATCACCCGAAAAGGAGTGACCGGCGGGCAAGCCACTCTCACAACTTCTGGCCCCCACGGTTTGTACGTAGGGAAGCAAGTCACCGTTGCCGGAGTAGATTCCATCTTTAATGGCACCCGCACCGTATCAGCCGTGCCCGCTTCTAATAAATTTTCGTTTCCGCTTTCCTATGGATCGACAGTTACTTTTGATTCATATCAAGTGGGTAAGTCTGTGGCGATCTCTACAAGAGCCATTGCTAGCGGAGTCGCCACAGTTACAACGAGTAGCGCTCATGGTTTCGTTGCTGGCATGGAGGTATACGTCGCCGGGATCACTGGTCTGACCGGTCTTTTTACAATTTCATCGGTGCCTGATAGCACAAGGTTTACTTTCACGACTAGCGCCGCAGACGTTGCGTCTTCTTCTGTCACGGGAGCCAGCGCTCTAGGGAACATAGTCACGCTTTCCAGTGCCGCAGCGTTTACCTACATCGCCGGAGAAATCATTTCCGTGTCCAACATGGACCCAGCGGTTAACGCTTCTAATGTTTCTATTATCTCTGTTTCCGCAGACAAAAAGTCTCTCACGTACGCAATTAATCGGGCTCAGGCAGTGAAAACAGTGTCATACGATCCGTCTGAGCAAACGGCGGGGACCGATGTTGTTACCTTGACTACCTGGGGGCAGCATGGAGTCCGAGTCGGGGACACGGTCTATGTGCAGGGATGCGGCAGGCCCATCAATAATGATGTTGCCACTTCTGTAATTGCCGCGACGGCTACAAGCGTGACTGATTTTTCCATTAGTTACACAACTCCTACCGTTACAAAAACTATTTCTGGTCTTTCCCTATCGGCGGTGAGCGGTGGAAAATATCGAGTCACTGTGACAACTTCAGCCGCAGGAACTTTCCAGACCGGAGATCTTCTCAAGATGCGAGCAGTCCAACCCGGAGGGACGCAGCCGGTCGGTATTAATGGCACTTTCACTATGACGAGGGTAAACAATACAACTTACTACTATGAAGTAAAGCCCCCTAGTACAACAAAAAGTGGGTTGACAGAATACTTTGGGGCTGCTGCTCCTGGGCCCATATCTATCAGTAGCCAGCGAAACAACTACCTGGCTTTCGCCGATATTGTCGATCAGCCCGTTAACACTGCAAACACCAAGGGGGTCGGAGGACGTGTAGTTTCGTTTGCAATTATCCCAACCACTTCGAAGCAGGGATCTTCGTACTCAGACTATATCGAGGACACTGCCGCAACCGGAACAGTCACCTACGGCGGAGACACACTCACGCTCAACACCCGAGACCGCTCAGCGTACCTAAATACCAGTTCTGAGTACGCCAGAGGAAAACTGGCTGCGGTGACCGACTGGGTAGAACTCGCCCCCGGAGCCAACACCATCGAAGTTTCTGACGCGGGTAGCGCTACTTCCACCGCTACGGTCACCATGAAGTACCGATCTGGCTGGCTAGCGTAAGATATACTTTACAAAGACTAACTGACAGGATATAACGATGGATACGCGAGCGATTTATCGGTACATAACAACCGATCTTCTCACCGGGGAAGTACTTGCCGAGATACCCATGCAAGGCGTGTCTTGGGGGAGGGCTCTTCGGAGGGCTGGTCAGTTCAATGGATCAATCCCTGTCATTCCTGCCACAGCGCATCTGAACATCTACAAGTCCACCCTCCCTGGCAGAACAGCGCTCTACATTCTGCGAAACGATGTCTGCGTGTGGGGAGGAATTATTTGGGCTCGCGAGTATGATGCTGAAAATCGAACTCTTGATATCTCCGGGTCGGAGTTCATTAGTTACTTCTACCGTAGGTTTGTTTGGAAGAGTCTTCTAGACTCTTCTACCGGCCTGGGTCTATATGCCATGAGCCAGCCCATCCAAATTGGTTCGTACTCGCTGTCGAACAATCAGGCAACGATTACAACGAGGCCAATCCTTATCGGGAAAGAGCCAACCAACAGACCTCACTTGCTTTCTGTCGGTGACGAGGTCGTACTAGCAGATATTGATAGCCGTCTCGAAGGGGGAACGGTGGTATCAAGTACACCAGACATTTACTCCTTCACGTTCTACACAGAGAATGATGACACCATACCCCTCACTGAAACCACCCTCGGAACATTCCAAAAAAGCATGGACAACTACAGATTTGTCCGCGATCTCATTAATAGAACAGCAGAAGACTTCGCCGGGATCGACATTCGTCGGGATGAGTACCTTCCCGGAGAGACAAGGATGCTGTCTATCATCCAAAAATCACGTCTAGGGAGGGTTGCTCGACTCACTACAAGTGAGCCTCACGGACTTATTGCGGGGCAAGAAGTTGTCGTAAAAGATGTGGATAATGAGTTTGATGGTAGGTATACCGTTACTAGCGTTGCTAGTCCGTATGCATTCGAATACGACAATAACTTCAGTGATCTCGCTACTACCGCTGAAGACGGACTTCGTACACTTACTATTACCCAGTTTAGTGTCGTTGGGAAACTAGTAACTCTCACGACCGCAACTAACCACAATGCTTCCGTTGGCGACGAAGTTCGAGTGGATGCAGGTCGAACCCGAAGCCAAGTGACTATCACCAACCCAGACATGGATATCTTCGACGAGACCGAAGAAATCGACACTATCGTGTCACCCACGGTGTTTTCCTACAATAGAAATGCGTACTCAAACACCTATTGGTACTTCGAACGAAATATTACAAAGGTGGGCCTTGATTATCAGTCAAGCCCGGAAAAGTGGGTTGTGACTGTCGAAGTCGATACTCCACATAATTATATTCTTGGCGGTAAAGTTCAGATCGTTGGACTAACAGCCCCGTATGACTCCCCTGCTGGTGATGGATACACCATCACCGCAATTCCGGCTCCCAATCAGTTTAAGTACGAAATCGATCGAAACCGTAAAATCAGCAAAAGAGTGAGTAAGTCCGGGGTCGTAACAATTTACACAGACAAGGCTCACGGGTACAAGCCCGGGGACACGATAGTAATTTCAAACTACGGATCAGTTGCAAGTAAGGGATACAACGGTACATGGACGATTGATCAAGTTCCCAGCGTATATCGATTCACCTTCAAAAAAGAAAAGACAGTCAAAGTAACGGGAGAGTACGCCAAAGACAGCACGTCAATCACTATTCGCGCCAACCAAGACATGTCTCAAATCGAGACTGGAATGACCGTCAGTGTTACTGGTGGAAGTGGAATAGGATCGAGCAATAAAGTCACAGCGGTCAATATCAATACGCGAGTAGTGACTATAAGCGATGCCACCACCGCAAAGGCCGAGAGAGTCACGGCAAGCGTTACAGCCGCGAACGACTCCAACACTCTCACAGTTTCCGTTGCCAACTCTAAATTAATCAAGTCCGGAATGAGAGTGTCTGGAACTGGAATTGCCGCAGACACTCGGGTCACTGGCATCAACACTACTAATGGAAAAATTTCTATTGCACCTAACACTACGGCAGCGATCAGTGGAGCAAACGTACAGTTTGACCCCTATCTGAGTTTTTATATCAAATACAGCGATAACGCCGGAAAAGACGAAAGCCCACCTGCGAACGCTTCGGTAAAGAACATCTCAGACAAAGCATTGGATACGGTAAACAAGTCCAATGGGGAGATCGTGTCTCGAACAGACCGAATTAATGTTAATGGCGGCGGCTCTGTGACCCTAGGACCGCGCGCTTATGTCGGATCTTATGGCGGGTACGCCTCTAATTCAGACATTGGCATCTCTTTCGGTGAAGAGACAAACTCAGGTGTGTACACCAAAAAGAACAACTTCATCGGAAGCAACCTACAGAGCATCGGGGAAATTCTCGAAGAAGTGTCAGCGGGTCCAGACGGCTTTGAGTATCGTATCGACTGTTCTTTTGACAAAGCAACTCAGAAGTTCACCAGAAAACTCATTCTTTCCGGCTACGACTACCCGGATGACCCCAATCCAGAAGGAGTGAGGAGTCTAGAAAGTCTGGGAGCAAATAAGTACGTGTTTGAGTACCCCGGAAACATAGCCTCGTTCAGTCTCAATGAGTCAGCAGAAGATGCTGCTACCCGCTTGTGGGTGACCGGGTCAGATAACAATAATGGCAATGAGGAAGGCGTTCGACAGCCTATGTCGGCTGCTACCAAGCAGAGTCTTTTAGATTCCGGTTGGCCGGTTCTGGAAGCAGCAGAGCAGATTGACGGCGAAGCAGGCACCGCACGCCTGTACAACCAAGCAAGAAGTTTCCTAGAGGAGTCTCTGCCGCCTATTGACGAACTGACTGTTGAAGTGAACGGTTCTATGGCTCCCGTAGTGGGCACTTACGCCCCCGGTGATTGGTGCTCCCTCCTCTTTGAGGACCGCTTTATGCAAGAGCGACTAGCAAGCAATCAGGAACCGCGAGATAATATATTTGTTAGAAAGATATTTGCTTTTAAGGTAGATGTTCCAGATTCTTTTGGCATCCCTGAGAAGGTAAGCCTAGATCTAATTAGAGATACCGAGGTGGACACCTATGGCGACTAGCAGGCGGAGAACCGCCAAGAAGGACGTAGGTCAGAATCTCGGGGAACTTGAGTCTCGGGTAAAGAAGGTAGAGCGCCGCCCTCGGGCTTCTATTGGCAGTTTTTCTATTACATCAGATCTCATCGCTCCGGGATCTATCACTATTGACAAACTAGATCCGGCACTTCTCGCGCTGCTTCAAGACATTGCCGACAATGCTGGCTCAGCCGGTGACAGTTCTGAGTATATTGTTTCCGGTGGAGAAGACGGCGACGGCCTAGTTACCGGAGTAGTGGACTCTGTAATTTCTCAGTTCGACTTTTCGACGACCAGCGCCAGTGGAAAAAATAGTATTTACTGGCAGGATACGGCGCCTACTGGCGGAGAGTACGTAGAAGGAGATATCTGGTACGACACGAGTCTGTCTCCCGTAGACAACCTGCCTCAATACACTCCGCATCAGTATAAAGACGGAGCGTGGGTGGCAGCAGAATTTGGCGACGGGGCTTTCCGATTTATTGACGCTGCAAAAATCTCTACGGGAATCCTCGACGCAGGAGTTGCTATTCGTGTCGGCACATACCCGCTAACCAACGCTCTCGTTGGCAAATCTCGTGTCGAAATTGCCGCCACCTTCCCCACCCGTGAAGCCGCATCGGGTGAAGATCCAGCAACTATCCCCACCTTCTCAGCCATTAGGGTCCTCACGAAAACCGAAGTGGGGCAAACCGAGACAGGAGGATTCTACCCAAGCCTCCTCATAAATGCCGACAGTGGGAGTTTTAGGGTTGGCAGTGCAACTAGATACCTGTCTTACACAGCGTCCACCGACAAAGTTATCTTGTCTGGCACTATTCTAACCGGAGCAGACGAAAACGGAAACGCAACCTCTGAAAGTTTGCTCATCGGCACTGATGTATCCACCCCGCTCGGGGAGACCGACGGCAAAGACGGCATACGCCTAGGCCCCTACAACTACTGGTATCGCCCCAACTCGGTGACAGGCTCTACCAGTCTTATTTTTAAGGTCGGGTCTTCTGGCAACGAAGGACTCACAGTCACCAAGGGTGGCGCAGTCAATTTCGAGGGAACTGCCAACCCTACCGGTGGTGTCATCAAGGGGAAACTTAGTATTCGCGCTGTAGCCGGAGCAGTAGATAGAATTGAGATCGGGCAGAACGTTCTGTCAAACCGAGACGGCTTTAGAATTGACAACAACAATCACTGGACGGTGTCGAACACTGGAGGCTCCACTGCATTCAGCGTCGGGTCAAGCACGAAGCAACTGACTTACGACACGGTGTCTGGTCT
>ERZ869921.1241-NODE-1241-length-11163-cov-12.814818_pt1 | contig 11163 bp, 17 predicted proteins | sample MGYA00579310_ERZ869921 | MGnify/ENA primary metagenome ERZ869921 (study PRJEB32216, sample SAMN09231816) | wastewater metagenome | place: USA: Maryland | collected 2016-06-21 | study: EMG produced TPA metagenomics assembly of the PRJNA472060 data set (Reclaimed...
AAGCTAATTGATTACGAAATTTTTCTGAATCTTCAAAAGCTTGTTTTAAACCTTCTTCTGTATCTTCATATTCATAATCATCTGGTAAAAGTAATTTACCTTCATCTAACAACTGAGCCATGATTTTGTCAATAGAAGAAGGTTCTTCTATTTCTTTTTCTTTATTTTCAGACTCATCAGTATTATCTTCAGAATCATCAGTATCATTATCAGCAGAGTTATCATCTGTGTCTTCTACACCATCAGCATCATCATCTTCTTCTTTTTCTTTTGAAGTGAGTTTTTCTTTTTCCTCCTCTTCTTTAAAATTTTCACCAGGATTAAAAGAATCTTCATCTTCTATCGTAAACATAGTTAATTCAAATCCTGTATCCTGTTCCTTGTAATTTTCTTTTCCTGTTTCCATAATTGAGTACAAATTTAGTTAATTAATTTTATTGTTTATAATTATTTGTTAAATTTTTTATAACTATAGCGTTATCTTATTTATATTTATTAATTTTGACATACCTGTTTTTCTAATTTAGCTTTTTGACGAGCTAAAAAACCATCAGTAATTAAAATTTTTTTACCAGTTTTTTCATCTATATGAAATTTAATATTATTTTTATCAAATATTTTTCTTTTATAAGAATCTTTTGGTTTTCTTTTTCTACCCTTTTTAATTCTTTTTTTTATAATAACTCTTTCTTTTATAACCATTTCTTTTTTTATAAAAGACGGAATTTTTTCAGGATATCCTGGTTGACCTCCTTCTGTAGAATTTGTTAATCTAGCACCACGGCTTTTAAAATATTTAATATAATATTTTTCTGCTTCCTCCCAATTATCTTTAGCAACTTCATCAATTAATGTAATTATAATGCTATTATTTTTAGCACGTTCACTTTTTAACCAATTAATTTTATAAGTTTTTACATCAGATTTTGCTCTAAAAGCTTCACTCATATGCTGTTTTAATCTATTTTTTAATGTTCCATTAGTTTTTCCAATATATCTGTACATGTTTGGAAATTCAGAACTACTTAAAGCATATATTTTTGTTAATTTAATTTCGTCCATTTTTATTTTGCTTTAGGTTTAGGACGCATACGTGCTATTTGTTTTTGTGCTTGTATTTTTGCAAGTTCAACTTCTCTATCTTTTTGTGCTTGAGTAGCTTCATGAGTACGATCTTTTTCTGCTTCTTTAGACTCATGATTTTGTCCCATTTTGATTTTTTCAAGTTCAATCATATCTGGTATATTGTTTTCATTAACATCTGCGGCTTTAGCAAATCTTTCTGCAGATATTTGTGCAACTGTAATGTCAGTTTCAGCTTTGAGTAAAGCAAGTTCTTTTTCATGAGCTTGTTCATCTTCTTTAGCATCCAAAGCCATTTGAACTTGTTTCTCTTGAGATTGTTGTTGAGATTGTTGCATTGCTTCTTCACGTTTTTCACGTTTTTTCTTAGAAGCCTTTAATTCTCTCTTCAATTCAGACATTGAATCTGCATTTAATATTTGAACCAAGTCATCAATATCAATCTTATCATTTTGTAATAATGGTTGAGATAAAGCTCTAAGTTCTTCAAATACTCGATAATCTCTTGAATTGTCAGATACAAATATACCAAAAGAAGCATTTTGAAATAACTCTTCATCTACTTCAAGAATTTTACGAGATCCATCATTAAGAACAAACTGTGTTATTAAAGGTTTTTTAGTATAAGCAACTTGTGCAGTTTCTATTAATCCTGTTTTGATTTCTCTCCATAAATTATCATGAACCATAAATAAAGGTTCTGTAATATGAGAAGATTGTATAATATTTTGTTGTGCGTTAGTAACAGCTTCATATGCTGCAGTACCACCTTCTCTTTGTTTTGTTACACCTGCTGCTTCACCTATTTGTTCATCAAAATAAGCTAAGACTTGTGCAAAATTTATAATATTTTGAATATTAGATACATTAAAAGTATCTATACCTGGTCTTGTAGAAGCACCTGGTTGGTCACCACCTTGTAAACCGTTATAAACATAATATCCAGATTGTTCAAGAAAGTGTATAGTTTTTTCAATTGGGAATCGTGGATCTAATCTGGAAGAGTCAATACCAATTAACTGTCCTTTATCTTTAGCAATTAAAGTTTTAAATCTATCCATTGCTATTAAGAACAAATACTGATAAGGTTTCATTCTATCCATAGTTGATTGTGATGTAGCATTCATATTGTTATACACCACACCATAGTAACCTAATTTAACTTTGAAAGGGTTATCTAAAGAATAATGCTGATTAGATTTAGGTCCAATATTAACAAATACATCTGCATCAATTCTTGTAGCTTCCCATACTTCAGGAATCCATTCCCATTCTAATGATAAATTATCCCACTCATAAGCTGTATAAGGATTACCATTCTCATCTTTATATTCTACTTTTTTAGCATATTTTGGAGGAGTAAATGACTCATCTACTTTTTGTAATTGATCTTCACCATTCTCATCCACATAAGATAAAAATCCTACTTTACGTTGAGATACCCATTCTAAATGAATTACTTCTATGTCATCATAATAGCTAGGTCCATAAGAACCATATCTTGAGTAAAATAAATTATTTTTAGAATACTTGTATTCATAAGTATCCATATCTCCATATTTCATAGAAGGTGATATTAAATCATCTTTAGCACCATCTATTTTAGAAGAATATCTTTCTTCTAATAAATCTTTTTGTGAATCTTTTAAATCATCAGCAAATATATCAAAAACATCTCCAATAGTCATAAATGTTCTATATCCTGCATATAAACCATCTTGAATATATTTAACTTCAGGAGATTTATGATAAAATACTTTTAAAGGATTTAAAACATTAACTACAGGTTTACCATTAGTTATACCAACCCATGCATGTTCTTCACCTGATATATTACCATGTTTAAAACCATCATTCTTTTTTTCTTTAATCATTTGTTCATAATACAAGTAATTAAGTAAGTCACCAGCAAGTATTTCTTTTTGGTCAAGATAAGTCTCAGCCATATATTTTTCAATTTGCTCAGGGTCCATAGCTTCATTCAACATTTGTTGAACTTGTTGTTCTTTTTCTTGTATAGCAACTTGATATTCTTCCTGAGATTTATAAGATTCAGGTACGATTTCTGGGAATTGTTTTTCTATTTTTACTTTTTCAGCTTCAATAGCTGCTTGTATAGTTTGTCTATATAATTTATTTTTGTATTCTGTTTTAGATTTAACACCTTCAGCATTAACTAAAACTACTTTTTGATTATCTGGACGTTTATACTCTTCACCTAATAAAACATTAATCTTATTATATGTTTTGTTGTAGGGTTTAATTTCATGGGCTATTGCTCCTATTTCTTTCTTTATACCTAAAGAATCACAATATTCTCTAAAATCTTCTTGATCTAACTGGTTATTAAATAACCTGTAGTTTGACAACATGTTTTTTAAACGTCTATGTTGCCAATGTTTTTCATCTAAGAAAGTCTGATCAGTTTTATCTGATTTGTTTTGACAATCATAACAGAAATCTTCTTCATGATAACGAACAATTGAGTTTACAAAAGTTTTTACTTTTGCAAAATCATCTTCTTCTTTTTCTTTATATGATAATCGTTGTTTTGGAAAAAAACTTCTCATTTATATATTTTAATAAGTGTATAATAAATCTTCTTGATTTCTTTTTTTAAATAAATTTTCGTTGTCAAATAAAAATCCTAAAGGATCTTTTTCATTCTCTTTTGTATAAGGATTATGAATTTCTTCTAATCGAATAATACATCCAATTAATGCCATTACTCTATCAAAGTTACCTTTACGATTATATGATATAAGTTCTTCTATTAAAGGTTTAGATGTTAAGTAATCTATATTAGTTAAGTCTAATCCTGTTTTTTCATCAACACCTCTTTTTTCTGATAACCAATCATAAACATATTGTTCACCAATTTGTTTAAGTTTATCATTACCCATTGAATAACCAAACTTTCTACCTGCCATATTTGAAGTAGGCATGTGTCTTTGAATCGTTACATAAGGTGGTGGACAAAGTAAATCTAATCTTTTACGTTTAGTAAAAAAAGGTCTTACTTCACCTCGATCATTCTCAAAATTAATTTTAGCATTATAATAGATTGCAAGTTTTTCCAGGTTATAATTGTATTCTTCCATACCACCTGGATCAGGTCTTCCAACATATTCAGCAACAATTTCATCATGTCCATATCCTTGTAAAGCTAATTTTTTTGTTTTTAATACATATGTTGCACCTAAAGATTTACCACCATCTGAATCAATACCCCAAGGGTCATGTCCTATAATATATAAATCATCAGGAATAGTTCCACTAAGCTCAACTGGGTGTTCATATATAATAATAGCACCTTCAGTATCAGTTTTGTGATTAGTCGGATACTCCATAATAGGTCGTAACTTACCTTGAAGATCTGGTTCCCACCAAACTTTTCCTTCTTTATCTACTAACTGTCCTACCTGTCCTAAATATTTATAAGTATCATCAGATTTAAGTTTTGATAATCTTGCATATAATTCGGCAGTCTGAAATATATTACCTTCTGTTATCAAAAATGCTTCTGATGGTGTTTTACATTTTTGAGTTAATAAAGCATTATACGCTTTTTTATCTGAACCTCTTTTTGCAAGTCTTTCTAAATCAAGATTCCATTCTGCCATCCATCGATTAGCATTACCTTGTTCATCCATACCATCATAGAGTTTATCTTCTATAACTGCTTCACTACGTCTATACCACATTTCATCTACAAACCATCCACATTTTCCATTAACATCTGTTTTCTCATAGATATTATCATATTCTGCAAGACCATATTGTTTTGGATTATAAAACATATCTGAGAAGTCTTTAGTAGCAGAATTCATATCACCACCTGTTCCAAAAATAATAGGAATACCAATCATCTTATCTCCATCTCTAAACAATGGTTCTGATATAGTATATGCCATTTTCAAGTTTTCAAATAAGCCAGCTTCTTCAAATATCATTCGAGTTGCTGACTTACCTGCAGATTTAAATGCAGAGTTTTTAAATGTCATAATCTTAATAGAAGATTTATAACCTTTTATAATTTCTATACCATTAGCATTCTTTTCTTTATAACCTGCTTTAATTTCATCTTGTCTATCTATAACTCTAGCATGTCTAAACTCAGTATTTTCATTTAAGAAGTTACTCATCTCAAGTACCATGTTCATAGTTGCCTGTGCATGGTCTGCTAAATAAGAAGCTATGATAACATAAGATTCTTTAAAGAAAGTATACTTCCATAACGCTCCTGCAGCGTTTTTAAAAGAGAAACCTTTTCTACGTGCTTTAGCACATATCATTCCTTTTTTATCTTTGGAAGTTAATCCATATTTCTGTGGATTTTCGTTTTTTTCAAGTTCTAAAAACCAGTAATAATCCATAGAACAAAAATCAGGAAAGTCAAGTTTTTTAACTTCTTCACCTGTATTTTTATCTATGTTATACTTCATTATTCGAGTAAAGTTTAGATAAAAATAATGTTCCCCTGTGATTTTTATACCACAAGGGATTCCATTTATTTCAGGTTCATATCCTTCTAAACATCTTCTCTTTTGTACAGACCAATATTCATTATATTGAACTGTTCCTTCTATTGCATTTGTATAAGTAGGTGTTAAGTGAGTACCTTCACATGCTTTTACTGAACGATTAAAATCATTAGCAGCAGGTGAAAAAACAGAACTATCTTTAAATTTAAGATATTTCCATTGAGTATTACGCACAGGATTCTTCAAAGACATTTCGGAAACACTTTTCCTCACTGACTTTGGCACATCCTGTAGAATTAAATCCTCAGTCCATTCTATTGCTACCTGTTCGTTAATCATTTAATATTTCAAATATCTTGTTAAAATCCTGTTCTTCTATTTTTAAATTATCAAAGACTCCTACACCTTTAATATATATGTTTATAATTTTATTCAATTTTTGTGCTTTTTCTAAAGAAATTATTTTTTTAATTTCGTTTTCTCTGTCTGATATAAAGAAAGTATATTCGCCTTCTTTATCTGGATAATAGTAAAAACTAATACCAAGACTTGTTATTTTTTCTTTGTTAATCATTCTTTTTTATAACTTTTCCATCTTCTATAATAACTATAGAAGCTTCATCTCTACACTGTTTGATAAAATTATAAATCTTATTATAATCTGTATCGTGAATTGTATAAATATTGTCCTCAAAATATAACTTATATGTTTGAGTAGACTCGTCTGATATTAATTTAGTCTTTATCATTAATCATTTAATATATTGGAAGGTCTTACCCCACCTTTTATTTTTCTAGTTGTTTCTAATTCTTTTTCTGAAATCTCTTTAAGTTTCATATATGATTGAGCATACTTCTCATACTTCTCTATTGTTGCACCTATTTGAGTCATTTCACGTGCATCTGCAGCATCCATTTTCTCAAGTGTTTTATTAAGTTTATCTAATGCAATTGATATAGATTGAAATGCTCTTGTAATAGGAGTTTCAATTAATCGTTTATATTTTTCAATAGCATCTTGTACTTCCTTAGAAGGTTTCCATTTCTTATCAGCAATATAGTCATCTATAATAGTTTGTTCTCTCATAGATGCATCTAACTTAGCATAAACAGATTTAGGTTCAGACATATGATAAATGTATATCAATTCTTGTGTTGCTTTGTGTTTATCTTGCGATTTATCGTTATCCCAGATAGTTCTCATTTCAGGTATAAACAAACCTTCAGGAGTTATTCTTGGTATGTTATTTATTATCGTGAACATCAAGTTCTATTACTATATTATTTATTTTCTTAAATTCTTCCCACTTTTCTTTACTCATTAAATCAGGATATCTTTTTCCATCACATGCTTTATCTGCAAACCATTTATTAGGTACAGGACAAGTACATGCTTGACAGTGTCCTAATTTTTCACAATCTTTACACAAAGAAGCTCTATAAAATATTTGTTCTTGATTATGTAAAGAAGTTTGTAAAAAAGGTATTTTAAATTTATGACTTAATTTGTCAGCAAACATTCTTGAATTACCTTGTATAAATTGTTTAATGTTATTTAATGTTACTTTTGCCATTTTTAATTGTTTTTAAAACTTTACCTAATAAGTAATCTTGCATATACGTAAAAAATTCTTCAGAATCTTCTGTGTGATTTATGCCAATATAACGTCCTATATTACAAGACATATGATTTAATTCATGTACTAAAACACATAAACTATTTATATCATCTTTGATATATTCTCGCATTGTTAATACATTAACTGAACCTATAGACATTACTTGTCCTTGATCAGCATCTAAATTAACTTCATCTATTTTACGAATTATTTCTAAAAGTGCTGTATTTGTTTTAATTAATTTACTTAAAGCATTGTATATTTTTTCTTTATCCACATTCTTATAACCTAAGAACATAAAGTTTCTTACAGGATATATTTCTGGTGGTATGTATATAAAATGTTTTTCCATACTTTTAATATTGTAACGGGAACTGGATTCGAACCAGTGATCTTAGCCTTATGAGGACCACGAGATAACCTCTTCTCTATCCCGCTATATAAATTGTCCACCCTAAGCGCGCTGTTCTTATGAGAAGCGGGGTGGACATGTTTTTAAATTTCTTGAGGAATACTAATTATATCTCCTTTTTTAATATCATGTACAATTTCAGTATGTTGTGTACCAATAGCATAATTGTAAAATTCGTTAGCTGCTTCTAATACTCTTTCAGGTTGTAAGTGAAAGGTTTGTGCTGCTAGTGATAGGCAACTTAATCTAAGTTGAACTTCATGTTGTTCTTGTTGTGTCATTTTCCTGTTTGTTATTTTTATTTAGGTAATACAATGTTTTCTACTATAAATTCAGGTATAGTAAAATAATTTTCAAATTCGTTATTTACATTATCTTTATGTAACCATCTTTGCATTCTACCTGGATTAAATGCAACTGGATCTAAGTCTACAATCATTCCTGGTTTAATAGTGTTTTTAACTCCATCTGAACATCCTTCAGAAACTTGAATAACTACAGCACGATCTTGATACTGCATATTTTCTGAAAGTTGTACTTTCTTTTTACGCATTTCTGATTCTGAAATAACTTCTTGACTTCTTCCACCAGTCCACATACCAGTTGTATTATACATTTTCAATCTATGCATACGAACTAATAATTTAGGTCCAATAAGAATCATTCTATCTGTGATTTCATCACGAGTTTCATAAAGAGAGTTATTATATTCATCTACTTTTTTATTCTCAATCAATCCTTTATCCAAATTATCAAATATTACTGATTCCTTTTCTGCTGAATCTAATATAATCTTTTTACCTGGTAAAATAAGAGAACCATCTAAACTTACATTCCCTTCCATGTCCATTGTAGTTATTGAATCCTTACCTATTCTTGTAGTTCCAGGACGTAACTTATCAGTGTTTACTTTATTTAAATTTACTGATTTACCATCAATTTTACTGTTTTGTGCCATAAAATCCTATTTGTTTTTTATTTCCTTGGAGAACTTCTTTTAATTTTTCATAATTCTCCTTTACTACTACTTCACCATAATCGTTGTGTCGTAGTGTTATGTAATCTTTTTTAATACTTCCTTTATGATTATAATATTGTTGAAAGTCATTAATTTTATCAAGATTACAAAACCATTTAATTTTAAAATTTCTTTTAATAGGTTGATGAATAATTATCTCTTCCAAGACGCCTTCTTCATTTAACCATTCTTCTTCGACATAATTCATTAGGTCTACTACTTTGATAAACTCGTATCCATTATTCACTGTTAGTATTTAATGCTTCATTTCTTAATATCCACAGTTTGCTTATTCTACTGATAGTTGTTTCTTTATCAATATGTCCAGAACGATAATAGTTCAATTGTTTTCTAATTTCTCTATTTGTTTTATTTAGAGATGGACAAAATGTACCAAATCCATGTATTAATATTGGACCTGGTTTTCGCTCTTTCATGTGTTCTGCAATATATGCAAAAACATGTGTTTCTATCTTAGCTACTGTCTCAGGTGAGACATTATACTTATCAGCTATTTCCTTATACAAACTTGATATGTTCTTCATAATTATCTATGACGCTTATCTCATAACCATGATATTGATTCAGAGAAGATTCTTCAGATAATCCTATTTCATACTTTAACTGGATATAAGAAGCTCTATCTAATATTAGATTTTCTGCTGCACCTATTTTCTTAGCAGCATTCTTATTTAACATTTCTTTTTCTTCTAAATCAATTTTGTCGAGTATGTTATAAAACTCAGTCATTTACTTTAAATTTAAAATTTAATTCTAATTCTTTTACTTCTAATAGCTTATTAAGCATTTTGTTTAAAGAATATATATTATCAGAATCCTTTTCTATATATCCTTTTTTTCTAATGTCCTGAAGGTATCTATCCAGATTTGGTTTATTCATACCAATTACTTCACATACTTTCTTTTTAGCAAGATTACTAAATCTGTTATATCTGAATTTATCCTCAGTAAGTTTCATAAACTCAAGAACTACTTTACGTTCTCCATCAGTTAATCTTTTCTCTTTTGGATAGTTAGCTCCTAACATAATAAGAAATGTATTAAACATATCTTCTTTTGAAAGTTGCCTTTCTATTAATCCTCCTGTTTTCATTATGTTGCAAATATACGTCTTTTATTTTTAATAGGTAGAAAAGTTAAATAAAAATTATTTAATTCTTTTATACCCTGCTGGTATTTTAACAGCATTTCTTTTAAGTGCTTTATAGGTAACAGTTAAAAAGTCTGTACCATTTGTATAAAGTATTCCTGTAAACATTATTTACTATTTTTACAAATTATAATTTTTGCTGGTTCAAATTTTACATAATCACCATTTTTTTCAATTATATTATTATCTTCTTTTAGTTGTTTTATCAGTTCTCCTATTTCTGCACCTGTTCTAATTTCGTATTCCAATATTTCTTGATTTGGAAACCGATTTATGTATTCTTTACTAGAAATCAATCTTAATTCAAGATTATCTTTTATTATCTTATTTTTCATTCTGCTATAAACATTTTCTTAGCTTTATCGCTAATTGCTTTTATTTTATAAATGATATTATCTCCTTCTATTGTAGGTTCACCCACAAAATCAATATCATGTCCAATTATTAATCCTCCTTCAAAAGGATCAAATTCAACAGCCCATTTCTGGTCTAACTTCAAATTAAAGCTAGTATGCCCAACTCCTGGATAATCTTTCTTTTCTAAATCAGTGTAAATTTCTTTCATATTCTTTTTATCTCTTTTATATACCAATCCCCTTACAGACTTTTGTCTGTTGGGTTTTAATTACTCAAAACCTATTTAACTTTAGAATTTCATTTAAGCTGTACGTCAGTAGTTCACTACTTACACCCACTTGGTTACTTAATCTCCCTGTACTCAGGACACAATACTTATGTGTTATGCACCAACCTTAAACTTATATCTTAAGCCAGTTTTACAATTCTGGGGGACAACTCTGCTTTTATTTAAAGCTTACAACCCCAGGTCTACCTCTATAAGTTGCTGGTTCTTTTAACAGTTCTCTTATAGACGATTGATTTAATCAGCTTGATTATCTCAAATTGTAGCACAAAGATACATAAAAAAAGCTGAAATTACAAATTAGACAAGTTAAATTATTGTTAATAATAAAGGAAAATTATTTAATATTGGATAACTATGGCTTTTTCTGGTTTATTTTTATAAAAATTTTTTTATATTTTTTTAAAATTTTGTGTATATTCAGACTTGGGTACCACCACAAAGATAACCCCCTTATAAACTTGCACTGCAAGACAGGGGGGATACGATAGTATTATAAATAATTTGGAGTGCAAATGTTAAAATTTACAATCATCTTATAAATCTAATTCATTATGAACGGAGAAAATAATAAAATCGAACCAGTTTTATCAACTGATGACAAAAAGATTAACAGATTAAGTTCAACGGAAGTAACAAAAGCAGAGGTTTTTACCTTTGATAAAAATGTTACTGAGGAGGAATTTGATGCATTATTTCCTACAAATGTAGAAGGTATGCGCTTTAATGGTCA
>ERZ869921.1242-NODE-1242-length-11160-cov-15.290770_pt1 | contig 11160 bp, 14 predicted proteins | sample MGYA00579310_ERZ869921 | MGnify/ENA primary metagenome ERZ869921 (study PRJEB32216, sample SAMN09231816) | wastewater metagenome | place: USA: Maryland | collected 2016-06-21 | study: EMG produced TPA metagenomics assembly of the PRJNA472060 data set (Reclaimed...
GATCAAAAAGAAAAGTTTGATTTATATGTTAAACGTATGAAGGAGATCAGTGGCGTGCGATAGTTGTCCTTATTTTGGTGATATTATATGGTGTGGTAGAAATTGTAATTCAAGGGCTAAGACCAAGTTCAAAAAAAAATCACAGAAGAAATTTCGGACATGTATTACTACCCTCACTCGCTTATCTAAAATTTCATGATCTGGTAGCCGAGTTTCTTCTTCCTTTTGCCCACCTCCACCTCGCTACACCCCTCAGAATGAATGTTTTATATGAGATCAAGGGAAAGTACCACCAAGACCTAGATAACGCTCTTGCCTCTATTGGCGACTGCTTACAGGACTATGGAGTGATAGAAGATGATGATCTACTAACTGACGTTCATATTGTTAAATCTAATGGACATAAAGACTGGAAAATTGTAATAAAAATTGATATAATAGAGTAGTTGTTTATTAGGTTGTATCTAATATAATTACTAAGGCTCCACAGATACAACCTGTGGAGTTTTTGTTTTATGAACAAATATCATAAAAGATATACTGAACAGGAATTAAAAAATTTAATTATTGATTATATAAAAGCTAAAGGAGAACCCCCTAGACAAGGTAGGTGGCCAGTCGGGTTTCCATCATTTCAAACAATATCTAGACACTGTAAAAGTTATAATCAATTACTTATAGATATTGGCAGAGAGGATTTAGTATATAAACCAATTCCATCTAAGTTATGTAGGGAATTATCTACCATTTCTAGTTCTAAAAAAGAACATGGTGGTCATTGGAAAGGGGGCCGTAGTGTTCTTCACAGGTATATAGGTGTATGGAACCCATCTAAGCAATGGTATGACCAAGAACACAGGGTGGTAATGGAAAAATATATTGGTCGTAAACTTTTGGAGAAGGAGGTTGTCCATCATATTAATTTTGACAGCCATGATAATAGATTAGAGAATCTAGTTTTGTGTAAAGATGAAAAAGAGCATAAGAGTAAATATCATTCAGGAATATATTATAGACTGCCAAAAAAGTTTAAGAGATGACTTAAATTTCTAATTGTTTTTGAGATAGTCCTTATAATACTTTTTAAAATACTTGTGTTCATACTCCAAAGCACAACTATTACAACGTAATTGACTGGTATGATGCCTGTCCAATAACATTACTTTTTTACACACCTTACACTTACGTTCTAGGATGGATGTCTGGGGGGATGATATTTCCACACTCATCGGTTGAATACTGTAAACAATCAAACCAACCGGCTACTTCCTGGGCGATAATAGCATTAGCCTGTCGGACTAGGATTTTGTTCTTTTTGGGAGTACCACCTGTTTTCTGGGCGTTTTCTATTCTAATTAACACGTCAATACAATCACTGTGTATCTTATCATTTGCTACTTGATTGGCTAGATCAAGTACTTCTTTATTAGCAGTCATGTTTGACAATTGCTAAACTAAATAATAAACTATACTAAATACTGTTCAAAACCACTTCGTCGGTGAGTTTTAATTGAGCGGTATTTTTTTATTTAAAAACGTGTAAGACCACCAGTTAGAGTTTTGTTGTCCTCAATTTTACCTTCTAAGTGTAAACCTTTATCAACTGCCATTAGGACAGCAATGACTCCGGTGATGATGATAGCTCGCCAGTTGATACTATCTCTGGTAAGTTGGTCTACCAATAATGGGATAACTGCGACAGCGAAAACACGAAGGCCTTGTTTAATTGCCTCCGTAATTGGCTTAACATTTTCGTATGTTACTTTCATTCTTATTTTAACTTGTAATAATTGTAATCCTTTTTCTGTAATTGTATATAACCTCATAGATCTAAAATATTTAATATTTCTCTAATATCTTTTAAATCTATGTCTTTCGGAAAGTATGGTTTCTGTGCATGAAATCTACAATGACATTTTCGACAAAGCCACATCCAGTCACTAGTTTCATTTTTGTAATTACCAGATATATTGTGTAAATCATCTGGTGGTCTTTTATTACAAATACACATACAAGGTTTAGTTATAACTTCTTTCATTCTTGCGTGTTTCTGGTCGTAACCTAGGTCGTTAAAACTTTCTCGATTACGCTGACAAACATTACCCTTAGTCGGATGCATGTATCCACCTAATATTATGTTTTTAAACTTCATATTATATACACTATCATTATAACATTCTAAGTGTAGCAGTCAGTGGGCTAGACTGCTAGTTTGTGCCTAAATGACACTTTCCTAGGTTAAAATCCGCCTATTTTATAGCCCGGAGCCAACCTAGTACCCCTCTGTAATTGTGATGTACGAACTTACAAAACGAACGGGTAGGATAATTTTGATCAAAGGTAATCATAGAATTAACGTCAGCCCTTGAACAAATAGCAATGTGTCCGGCTATCCCAGTAACGAAAGGGTAAGTCCCCCAGATAACTATATCTCCGTTCTTGGGGAAGTTAGTTTTACCGTTTTTTATCTGACTGAAATATTTAGGATTGTATTTTACAAAAGCATACTTAGCATACGTTACCGGCGGGATAGCATCATAAGGTTGATAGCCTAATACTTCCTTCATAAATTGTCTAACAATATCCATACACTGATAGCCATAGGCCTTATCGTAGTCAACGAATTTACCGTTGTACTTATCAAAGAATTGTTGTGGGGTCATTTTCTTCCTTTATGAGCGTATCTAGTGATCGCTACTCCTAAATACATTCCTAATAAATAAAAGAATGTGACGACTAAAGTTGTGGCCGTACTAGCAAGAAATTGAGGGGAGGTAGCATTTGTTGCTGTAGGAAGTTGAGGAATTATCCTAAACATGTTAGTTAGTAAGATTAACGCACTATACGACCCTAAAGCTACTAGAGCTTTTTTAACATCTTCTAATTCCCCGTCGTAAATAACCGATCCAATAAATAATCCACACAAAACTGTAAAAGCCATTGAGGGAGCAAAATAGGGATCAGCAGCGATATAACATAGTGAGGCTAAAAATAAATGGATCATAGTCGTTTCTTCAAACCAATTATTATTTTTTCTAGTTGGTCAACCTTATTTTGAACTAATTTTATGTCTATTAATAGTCCCTTGTTAAGTTCTTGTAGATTCTCAATCTCAACTACTAATTTTTGATTAGTACTTTCTAGTTGTTCTAGTTTCTTTTCAAAACGAAATAGAAGGTAGGAAGCGACTGCGATAGGGAATCCGAAGTTAGATATTATTGTGAAGAATTGTTCCAAAAGTACCTCCTTTTATTTTTGTTATTTTTTTGAGTCATACATATTAGAGTTCTGCAGAAAAAGTAATAATACCACCAGCACCAACAGTACTAATAAGAATTGGCGCACCGGCTGTTAACCCTGATGCTACTGTAAACCCAAAGTCACCATAACAAGGAGTACTTGCTCCATTACTAAAAGAGTCGCATTGAATCGCCGATCCGCCAGTAAGTTTAACCGCAAAACTATCAGCAGCATTTACAGATACTATAGGTGATTGTCTCATTGGGGTGGGTAGAGAAATACCACATATAGCTAATGTAGTAGTTCTAGCATGACCTTGGCATATGTGCGCATCGTTGGCAATAGATGGATAACAAGCATTAAAATAATATCTTAAGCATGCCCTATATTCCTCATCGTAACTCTTAGGCATAAAAGGTAGAGCTACATCACCAGCACAGAGTTGGACTTGAGTGATTTCAAAGTAATCAGCCGCACCGGCAGTACCGACAGGAACATAATCTAAATAAAATCCTAATTCGTTTGTTGTAGCGGCTAATACAGCAGCAGTCGTAAAAGTAAATTTTTGCCAACTGGTAGTTAATGTTGCATATGAGTCGCCAGCAGGTTCGGAACCACCCAAATCGGTAACAGAGTTTGTATAACCAGTAAAGATATTCTCATCTGTTCCAGTACCAGATTTTATATATAAAAACAACTTATCACTTGAAGCTGAAAAATTAGCACCTTTTCTAGCGTAAAATGACATAGTTACTTTTTTACCTCGAAACTTAATTACGTCGCCAGTTTCTAGTGATTGCCCAATATAAATTAGGTTTGTAGCCGAGTTACTATTATCTCTTTGAGCTCTTGCACAATATGTACTTCCGGCAACACCCGTTCCGTCTTGTCTTGAAACAGTTGAGCCTGTTGTATTTCTATAATTCTGCCATCTATCAGCACCATAAGCGGTAGTTGTCGGCACGATACTTGTTCCCCTCTGCCATATATCAAAGTTTCCATTGATTAAGGCTTGTCGGTAGAGGGAGTCTGTATAAAAAGGTACTGCACTAGTAGCATCTAAAACGGGTGTTCCACCGATAATAGGTGAAGTAAGTGTTTTGTTAAGTAGTGTTTCAGTACCGGCAGTTGTAGAAACAAATTGTCCGACTAAAACATCTTTAAGTACCGAAGTGCCAGCGGTAACTCCTAGAGTGTTCTTAACCCCATCTAAATCTCCGTTAGTTATAGCGTGCCATCCGGCGTGATCTATAACGCCCATTAGGGCTGTACCAGCATAATTCGTTATTGGAGTGTTGTCTGCTGGGTAGGCCACTATAATTTCCTTTTCAATATAGTTTTAACATTTTCTAGTTCTTTTCTAAACGCTTCCTGAGTCATACCAGTATCCAGTGACGTAGCAGCATTTGCCAACATCTCTCTTTCAGCATCTGATACTTGACCTTGACCTTTTAGTTTTCCAACCGATGCAAGTGATAGTTGATCTTTAACCTGTTGTATTTGACGTTTTAGATCGTAAGCGCTAGTACCCGGAATATTCACTGTCTTGCCGATTATTCCTGTAGCATACGTTAAATCACTACCCAATATTTTATCTATATTATCAATGGTGTCATTAACTTCATTTTTTTGATTTTGGTTATTACCGCCTTGAAAAGTGACCTCTTTTTCATAAAGAGCATATATTTTATCTGCTGCCTTCTGATCACCACTCCGTAGTGCGTTTTGGTAAGCGGCAATATGTTCTTCTGGTGTATACCCTGTTAGTGTTTTTGGTTGTACGCTTTGTTGCTGAGAAACTTCACTAGTGCTGGGTGGTGCTATACTAGTATTAACTTGACTATTATCGGTTGTATTATTTTGTTTCTGATTGTTTTCTTGATTACCTGGGGAGATTAGTCTCATTAAATTACCCGCTCTTTCTGCCTGAGATATTCCACCAGCAGTTTTTTGAGCTATATTTGGTAGGTTTTCTCCGATTATTGAGCCACCCTTTCCTAGTAATTTCATTATTGCTGGACTTTGAGATGCCATACCAGCACCAGCTCCTACGACAGCCCCCGGTAATCCGAATGTCATTGCTCCTATAGCCGCACCAGTACCACTTGGCTTCAATATACCGAGTAAATTAACATTTCTTCCAGATGGAACCTTAGCCGCCAGATCTCTAAACTCTCTTAATTGTTGTAGTCTTTTACCCAATTCTGCACTACCTGGAGCATATTTTTCGATCACGCCAATCATTGCATTTCCTGCCAACCTTTCAGCATCTAGTCCTACTGGATCCAATTTGCCAGCCCTACCAATAGTACTAGTTTTCATGTTAGTAAACTTATCTATTGGAATACCGGCCACTTCATTGTTAGCTGTAACACCTTCCATGAACGACTTTTTAACATTTTCTAGTTCTTTGACTATTTTTTCAGCTGCAGGAGTATAGTTACTAGATTTTATTATTGCTATTTGTTCATCAATAGATGATAAGTAGTCGGATGGATTAATTGTAGTTGTTTTAGATCTTGCTAAATTATTGTACTCTTTTTGCGCAATTTTAATCAATTCGTCTGATTTTTTAAAAGCCTGAGTTCCAGTACCGACTAATTTATTTTCAACCATAAAATCATTAATTGTCTTACCTTTTGGCAAAACTTCTTCAAACTTGGTTACTCTTGGGGCGGTAGCTTTTAATATCTTAGTTGGCATGTTAGTACCAAATTCTTCCGCTGATTTGGCTGTATTTTCAACCACCTTTCCGATTTTTGGATTGATTATCTTACCAATTGTTTGTAATGGGTCAACTGCTCTTGACAATTTAGACACATTAGCCCCTGCATTAGCTACAGATTCCATTTTTGATAACTTACCCAATTTAGACACTGCACCTCCGCCCAAACCCAATACGGCACTTAAATCTAGTGCCGCTCCAACTGGATCGTTGTATAGAGTATTACCAACCTTTTTACCCATTGCAGTTGTATCACCCTTAAGTAAGTCTGATATACCGTATCTTTGATCGTAGAAATTACCAGCGGCTCTGGCGTATTTTTCCGCTCCTTGCTCACCTGGTACTAATAATTCAGCTGCACCCACTCCAAGTCTGCCCAAATTAGCGACGGTATTTTTTTCCATATTGGGATTAAGTATGTTTAATAGTGCGCTTCCAATCCCGCCGGCAGTGCTTACTCCACTTTTAACAACATTTCCAACAAAACCACCAATTGAAGGTTTATCTTGTTGCGTTTGGGTAACTGGCACTTTTGTCTCTAATCTCTGAGATTGTATGGGTTGATACCTGGCACTTAGCTCACTATCATCGATAAATCCTGTCTGCCCTGTTTGAATGTCTTTTACTTGTATTTTCATTGAGGACTCCAGCTTTTGGCCTGAGGTAAAAATGTTCCTCCGGCAGTACTTTGTAAACCATTAGTATTTGTTACGTTTGTTACCCCTGGTTTAGAATAATAACTACTTATACCCGTAGAGTTTGATGTACCCCTGTCAGATATTTGTGAGTTAATATTGGCTACCTGAGCATTAGTCAACTTAGTTTCGTTATTAGCTGATAGCTGAGCTATGGCGTTCTTAATATCATTCTGTCGTGACTCCTCCGCTGCAGCCGCTCTGCTTGCTTCTAAGTTTTGTGCATTAGTCGATAACTGCATAGCTTGATTAATGGCGTTTTGTCCTCCACCGGCTTGTAATTGAGCGATAGCCTGAGCAATAGCCTGTTCTTTTTCCGTTCCCTGAATACCAATATTCTGAATAGCGTTGTTTATGTCTCTTATGTCTGCTTCTTGGGCAAACCCTGTATCTTTGACTAAAGATTGTGTCTGTTGTTCTATTGGAAGGGTTGCACTAGCAATCTCCTGACCGGCAAGTGTAGATGATCCCTCAATTCCCCGTTTGCCTAGTTCGTTAGCTGTTACTACGGTTTGCTTATTAACCGAAGTCTGTCCAACACCTTTGATCTGATCTAGTAAGCTCTTATATCTATCTTGTAAGGGCTGTAGCTCAGCTTGTTTTTGGCCGACTAAGGTTTGAGTGTTTTTTTGTACTGTAGGAACTTGAGATTGAAGTGATTGAATAGCTGGGGCGATGGCCTCTCTTTGAGCCTGTTGAGATTGTTGCAAGTAGGCATCAAAACCACCAGATGACCCACCGGAATAACCACCAGAACTTGCTGGCCCACCTTTTCCGGCTCCACCAGTAGCATTATAGTCAGCAACTATGGCAGCTGGATCGTTCCAACCCGCATAACCTGAATATTGAGATTTGATTTGATCCGCTGATAGTGCCATTGTTATAAGTAAGTTCTAATAATTAAATAGTATTAGTAGATTTATTTTGTGTCAATTAACTTGCGTTTAACGTAAATAAGTGATCCAACAATTGTAAAAGTAATTAGATAAGGGATAAGTTCTCCGGTAACTGGTCTGACACAATAAGTTACTCCAGCACCAAACTTTTGGTTAATATAGTAAATGCCAGCAATGAATTGTCCACCACAAACACTGTAATGATATAGTTCGTGGGCTATAGTAGCCAAAAATACCGTACCTAGAGCATAAATAATCGCATCAATTATTTTATATAGTTTCATTTTTTTAATTCTAACTTCTCAATCCTTTTTAGTAGATTATCTACCTTATCATTTTTATCGGTAATAACCATAGGTTTAATCATCCCTTGACATTTCTTTAGTGCGTTATTTCTTATTTCTAGTATTTTTTTAATATCCATATTGAATCGCCTCTGCATAAGCAGCAACCACGGTTGTTCCTGTGGCTGTATCGGTGTCTGTTTTAACTATTAATGTATGTGTTCCTGCAGCTAGTTGTGACATGGATGTGCAACTTGTAAACTGTGACATTATTGCCTCCGTTCCCCCAGCAACCATATATGCTCCCGCAAAATATGTATAAGCCAATACATCTACTCCGTCACATACATAAACAGCACTATATCCAAAGTCGTTAGTAACATTTTTATTATAACCAAATGTAAAAAGATCTACGAGGACATTGGTTGGTCTTGTTAAAACTATTGGAGATAGTGTACCACCAGGAACCGGAGTTAGAGTAGTTCCACATGAGACAGTACCGGATGGGGATGCTGATGTTAATTTAAAATTACTAGCACTATTGATTCCAAGTGAATCAAATGATATTGATCCCGAAGAATTATAAATGTTTATATTTCCTCCAGTTATTGTTAATCCTGTACTATCACCTTTAACAATCTCACTCCCACTAGAATCTTTGATAGACAAGTAACCACTTCCATTGGCCGTACCTCCTAGAGTAGCAGTTCCACCTTGCATCTTACTAAAATTTAGATTTTGAACATTGTAAGTAGAAATAGCTCCACCCTCAGTATTAGCTCCAAATTCAGCACCAGTTACAAATCCAGTGTCTTGATTAGCTAATGAATCCTTATTCTTACCAAAGATATCATTTTGGCTTGTTTCTGGTAATGTTGGGTCTGATCCGATCATACTAGAACCCCATTTCTTCCCAGTCTACCGTCATTCCGTAGAAAGTAAATGCCGAGACTGCATTGGAATCAGTAATCTTATAAAAGAGTAATTTACCCCTTGAGCCTTCGGGGAAAGCAAATTTCTTAAATCCAGTCTGTAGATCCCCTAAATCAATCCATTTCTTTGAGCCAACATTAAAGGTGTCGGTTATGGCTATCTGCATCCTAGCCCCGCAACCAGGATTAAAGTGTACTCTCATAAAACTAAACTTCTTATCCATATCTGGCACGCCAAAGTTTAGTACTCCTTGTATCTTTGCTACTATTGGTTGGCCGTTGTCAGAATGACCACTCATTTTGTAACACTGTCCGCTTGAATCTCCGAATACTAATTGTTGAACCCCACTAGCATCAACATAACTTAGCCAAGCATCAGGTTTGTTATAAAGTGAATAATTAGACCATTCATTGTGAATATAATTATACGTCTGGACACAATTTGTTACCGTTTCTCCTGAAATATCACTCACATCTCCAACAGAATTATAGTAGTTAAAATTGTGAGCTATCCCGGGAGTGGTAGAGAAAAGACTTCCCGTTATACTTTCAACTTGTGGACTAATAGGAATAGAAATAGTCTCTGGCATTGCTCCGTAGTAAGCCATATACCCATTCCGATTAAGCCATATCCAGTAGTTTTCTATCTCACCTAAAGAGTAGGGTGATGTTGGGCCTTGATTAGTTGGTACGGTTAGTAGGGAGTATCCGTCCCACCTATAAATGCGTTGATTATTTTTAGTAATATTAAGTCGGTCATTGGCTACAAATATTTGACCTAGTTTTCCTCCACCACCGATATCAAATGACGATGAGTCCGCTGTCCCTGATGTTGCCCAATTAGTCCCGTCTAATGAGGTTGAGTAGAATAGAGTTGAGGCCGTTCCGGCTACATATATCCGTTTTTGAAATTCAGCTAGGTATTGTCCAGTAGGAGCTAGGGCCATCGTCCCAAATGTTGTTCCATCGGTTGATTTTAGTATAGGATTCTTTCCGTCACCAATAAATAAAGTATTTCCTAAGACTGCATGACCTATTTTGGTATTAGCGGCGGCGGTTGTCCCTCCACTTGTCGCTGTCCAAGCTCCTGTACCTTGTGCTGATGAATAAATCGTCCCACCAGATAGACGATAATTCCAAAACGTAGTTCCATCATTTTTAGTCCAATTCCACAGGTCAGTTACCGCACTACCATTAGCCGTTCCTAAATATGTCTCATAGCCATCTCTAGTAGTTTTAGCCCCGTGCGGATCAGCATCGACATTAACACAAGAGATTAACTCCCCAGGTTGAAGCATAAAGGGGGAAGTGTGAACATTAAGTCCTCCAAAGTTATATACTCGGTACTTTTGTGTTGCCATTAGAGGTAATAATACCCTTCATTGTCACTTATTGGCTCAACGGTAGTTACAAATTGTGGGCCAGTTTCGTGACGAGGGGTAATCTCGTTTTGAAATTCTAACTTACCATTATTAGCCATTATCATAAAAGGTGTTGCCGCTTCTTGATTGTTGTCTTTCATATAAGCCTGAGCCATAGCATAGTCTATAAAAGATTTAGTATATCCCCTCATTGGTACCGGTAACTCGTCGCTGTCGTTAACCATGTTGGTATTTAACTTCGAGTAAACAATACTAGCAGTAGTAGCGTAATCGTAAGGTAGTCGGCCTATTACGTTATCCCCTTGGTAAAAGAATCTCGGTCTATCGGATGAGAAGATGTCTGTTGGGGAGTAATCGTGCATATTAGTCTGTAAAGCGTTAACCGAACTTGTGCCTGTGGCATCACTAAACCATATACGATTGATGGTTTTGAAGTCGGTGGCAGTTATCGTGCCATATTGTTGATCAGCTGCAAAACTTACCGAGGTTGTCCCAATAGCGTAGGCCTTGTTCACTTTAATAGCCGTATTAGTCATTTGGTCTTTCCATTCATTAATCCAATCTGTTAGCGTGTCGTCGGTGACAAAAGCCGAGTTGAATAGTTTATCCCTAATTCTCTGGCGTAATCTTGATAGCGAGTATTGTGAGTTTCCGACGGGTAGTATCCACGATGAGTCATCGCTTTCAACTGATAATACCGAATTAAAATATGAGGTCTTGTAAGCATAAGTCACCGCACCAGCGGTATGATCAAACTGTGTGAATTGGTTGTCTAATTGGAGATCAACTGTACCATCGGTTATGGCCGTGGCTGTTCCGGCTGTTCCCGTAGTAGAAACCTTAAATATTACTTGATTAAATTTTATTGGATATACTGGTGTGTCTAGCGGATGGGAAAACCTTGTTGTCCCAACAATCGACAATGCTGTTCCTGATGGTACAGCAGTTCCCAGTACCTGTACTTCGGTTAATTCTTCTCCTGTCTCACCAATTTGTATCGCCCAAG
>ERZ869921.1243-NODE-1243-length-11151-cov-6.731615_pt1 | contig 11151 bp, 16 predicted proteins | sample MGYA00579310_ERZ869921 | MGnify/ENA primary metagenome ERZ869921 (study PRJEB32216, sample SAMN09231816) | wastewater metagenome | place: USA: Maryland | collected 2016-06-21 | study: EMG produced TPA metagenomics assembly of the PRJNA472060 data set (Reclaimed...
CCGCCGAGCAGCTGCTCGACCTGGGCGATGGCATTGGTGGTGAAGCAGAGCGTGTAGGTGTTGCCGTCAATGGCGAGGGCGATCTCGCCTTTCAGTGCGTTCGCAGCCATCGGCTTAGCTCAGCACCGGCTTGCCGGAGATTTTGAAGGTCGCGGTCGCGGTCATCTTTGCATCCACCGGCGCCGTCGGCTGATAGGCCGTGCAGATCGCCGAGAAGGTGAAGGTGACGTTCGCATCGGGGAAATCGATCTGGTAGTTCTGCTTCCCCGCGATGAGCGCCGCCACGAACGCATCCCCGGTGGATGGGACATAGTTCAGGTCCATCGATACCTCGCCGGCATCCATCAGCCCGGCGATGTATTCGCGGAACCGGTCGGGGCTCGCCATATGCGTGGCGTCGAGCGCATCGCGCGAATAGCCCGGCGGGGTGATGCTGGTCACCTCGGCGCCGAAGTCGGTGAACGTCTCGGTCGGCGAACCGCCGTTGCCGACCTTGAAGATGGCGCCGTATCCAATGTCCGCTTCTGTGGCAGCCATGGTGGTCTCCTGTGGTTAGGCCGCAAGGCCGGAAAAAAGCTGATAGTCCGCCGAGTGCATGTGCGTGCCCGGCTTGGGTTCGGCATCGAAGCGAGCCCGCTCCGACTGCTTGAAGATGCCCATGAACTTGATGCCGTCCCGCGTGCCGCGATAGCCGCTGAGCCTCGCCTCGATGGCCCGCGCCAATGCCAGCGCCTCGGCCACGGTGCCCGCCCGGCAATCGATCTGCACCCGGCTCTCGACGAGGCCCGACGCGCCCTGCATGTGATAGTCCGGCACGCCGCTGATGAGGTACAGCACCGCCATCGGGTCGGGCTTCCCCTGCTCCCCGACGTTCCAGTAAAGCCGGTCGCCGTTGCCGGTGAGCCCGGCAATGGCTGTGTCGGCGAGCAGCAGCGCTGTCAGGGATTCTTGCATCACTGTGCTGCCTTCTTCGCCGCGCGCGCCGCAACGCGCTTCGCCGTCTTGGTGATCTCGTCGCCGAGCCCTTCGGCCACCAGCTTGATGGTGCCCTGCGCATGCTGGTCGAAAGCCGGCCGCATGAACGGCTGCGGCCCGTGGTTCTCGTTGCCGAATTCCTGCTGCACGCCGGCCGGGTCGTTGGTGCCCATGTAGACCGTGACGAAGGCCTTCCCCTCGTCGCGCTTCGCCATGGATGCCTGCCGCTTGTTCAGCCTGGTGCCGATGGTGATCGAGCTTTCGAGGTCGGGATCTGGCGTCTCGGGATCATCCGGCGCGAGGCTGCGAGCGGCATCCGCCATTGGCTCGAGCGCGTCCCGCCCGACCCGTCGCAGCACGCCCTTGGCCGTCGCCTTGGTGAACTGACCGAGCGCCGCGTCGAGCTCGCGCAGCCCGTCGACCTTCATCGTCATCTTCATGGCTGCAGGTCCGGCCGCGCCGTCGTGGTGATCTCGAGGCCGTCCGGATCGATTTCCTTGATGCCGGTGATCTCGTAGACCAGCGAGCCCAGCACGATCCGGTCGCGCGGCGTCAGCGTTGCCGTCAGCGAGTCGCGGAGCACCCGAAACCGCGTCGTGATGGTCGCCCCCACCTCGGCCGCCCGCAGTTGCTCGCCATCGGACACGTCGAGCTTCTCAGCCCAGCGTGTGCCGAGTGCGGACCACTGCTTCACGTCCTCGTTGAGGCCGTTCTTCGTGCTCGTCGCGCGCTGCAGGACGATCCTGCGGTCGCGCTTTCCGGCGGGCAGGCCCATGGCTTAGTTCGAGACGCCCGTGGCCTGGAACGACAGGTCCAGAATGGCCGTCGTCTTGGCGATACCGATGAGCTGCAGGTATTCGCCGGCCCCGACATCGGCGAGCGGGCAGATGCCGCCGGCCGTGCCGCTGAGATAGTAGGACGTGTTGGCCGTGAGGGTGGCGCCGAGCGTGATCTCGCCATCGGTCTGCACCACGATCGGCTGGTTGAGCGCCGAGCCGGTGAGTGCGATGCCCGCAGCCGTACGCGCCTCGGACGAACCGTCGGCATCCGCCTTCATCCACTTGCCCGACGTGGCCTTGTAGACGGCCATGCCGGCAGTGATCGTCTCGCCGGCCACACCGACAGTCTGTCGGTTGTTGTTGCCCGGCACGCAGTTCGCGGCGGTGATCGTGAGATCGGCCATGGTTCAGTCTCCTGAGGTTGTGAGAATGCGATGCGCGGCCGAGGCGGCGCGGGAAGTGGACGGTGGGGAGCTACCCCACAGAAGAAGTCTCGGAGGTTTGGCTTGTTTAGGGCTGAAGGGTTTCGCGCCCGCCTTCGACGAAGTCGATGAATTCGCGCCGGGTCATCTTGGGGCGTGTGGGGGTCAGAGGACTGGCAGCAGCTCGGACTTCATCTGATCGTCACCGCTGAACACGAGGCGGTCGCCGGCAGCCAGTCGACGATCCACGGCCTGGTAGAGACGGAGCGCTTGACGCATCACCGCCGTCTTGCTCAGGCCCTTTCGCTCGGCCAGTTCGTTGAGCACGCCCATCTCGCGTTCGGTCAGGTTCAGCGTCATCGTCTTGTCGGCCATCGGCGTTGCCTTTCTGAATGAGGGCGTGCGGTAGCTACCAGCCATTGGCGGTCAACAGGGTCTTCACTGCCGTTGCGACGTACCCCATGCCCGTTGCAGTCAAATGCGCGTTGTCAGCCTGCAAGAGGCTGGTCGGCACATTGCCCGCCGCCACGTCAGCATCGTCCACCGGGGAGGTGGCGTGGCTGGCCAGGATAGCCTGGGCGTCCACGATGTTGTTCGGGTAGGCTGCCACCAGCGCTGTCTGGATGGCCGTCGTTAACGCGTTGTTTGGCGCTGTGTTGATGGCGATGCGAACCGGCGGAACGATGACGAACCTGCTGTGGCCAAGACTGGCGAGGATCGCAGCGTAATTCGCCATAGCGGTGGCGGCGTCGACGTTGCCAACGGCCGACCCGTCCCAATGGACAAACACGCCATCGGCGGCAAGCCCCGGCTTCCCAAGAACACGGGCCAGCTGATCGGACAGGTTGGTACCCGCCACGGCTGTAGTAACGGCGGGTCGGGCGAGACCCTGCAGCGATCCAGTCAGGCTGACGCCACCGGCGCCGGCGCAATAACTGTCCCCCTCGCACCAGATCACGTCGCGGGGCAAGTGCTCGCTGGCCCACACGGCCACCTGGTTGATCGTGCCTGTCCATGTCTCCCCGGTGAACGACCGGCCGATCCAGAACTTGCCGATGCCGGGAATCGTGGTTGCGAAGCTCTGCACAGAGGCGGCGCCTGACACGCGCGCCACGATGCGGTTTGGAGCGAAGCTCACCTCTGCTACGTAGGATGTCGATACCGTAAGGAGCCCGAGGTCGAGATTGCCCGTCTCGGTGTTGTTGCGGGTGATGATCAGGTGCAGGTGCAGATCGACGCCCAACTCAAGACGGACCCGCTGGCGCTCGCTATCATCTCCCCACTGCGCGAGCACCACCGCTGACGGCACACTGGCCGGAGTAGAGAAGGCGATACGAGACGCGATTGCGCCAACCACGAACCCGTTGTACGGGTAGCACTCCTTGGCCGAGGCATCGTCGAGATCGAGCCTGGTAGTAGCTGCCGCCGTACCGGTCAGAGCGATGCCCAGGTACATGGTCGAGGTGTTCGGCCCGAAAACCAGAGACTTGGACTGCGGAAGAGAAGCAAGGGTAAAACCGGTGGTCGCAGTTCCACCAAGGTCAGTGTTCGTGCTGCCCTGCAGGCTCGCAGAGGTAAGGGTGACGTGCGACAGAGCCGTTGCCGCGAGGAGGTACGCGTGGTCGGCAGTCACCGCCACCGGTCGGCGGGCACGGTAGGTTGTGGCCGCTCCGGTGAACAGGAGCCGCAAGGCGTTCGACACTTGTGACGGTTCGCCGTTGGCGGCGTATGTTGGGGCGTCAGCCCAGCTGTCGATGCCCGAGGCGAACCACGGGTCAGTGAGGAGCTCAGCACCGAACACATACGGACCGAAGGTACGGGCGATGCCGGATTTGGTGGCGCCTAGCGCGGTATTGAACGAGGCTTCGTCGGGATAGAGCGTGCCGTTGTAGCGGAATCGGCCATTCGCATAGTCAGCATCAAACAACGAACCGGTCTGCCACCACCCCACGCCCTCACGCGGGGAGTTGGCGCTGCGCATCGGCGCGCGCATTGGTGGCCGCAGTGCTGGCTTCAGCATCATGGCTCAGGCGCCCTGGTAGACGCCGCAGGACGCGCCAGAGACGCGGGTGAACCGATAGATGCCCGCCGCGAGAACCTTTGCAGGTTCCTCGCTGGTCAGCTTGCCGATGACGTTGTACGCGCCACCGTCATCCTTGAGCTTGACGATCACCTCCGAGCCGATGGCCGCCCCCTTGAGCCCGACGATGGTGTCAGTCGTAAGGGTGATGTCGGACGAGTCCGCGGCAGTGGTATTCGTCGCGAGGATCTGCGTGGCAGCCATGGTCGCCTCTCAGTGGTCAGGGTCCGCGCCGGTGGTTGGCCAGCAGCGCGTCGAAAGTTGTGAAGCCGTTGACGACCACCATTTCGTGGTCTGAAAAATGGTCGGCGATCTGCAGCAGCATCGCGTGGTGTACGGCCGGCGGCGCTGTTGCGTAGCCGACCACGGCGGTGACGATGATGCGGGAGCCCGGCTGGATCGCCGGCCACGACTGGTTGAACTTGAGCACGACGGCCGCATCGAGGTCGTCGGCGCGAAGCTCATAGACGTCGGTCGAAAGCGTCTGCGTTGCCCCGCCGGTGTCGACGTAGGTGATCGATGTAATCGAGATCGCCGGGGCTTCGGGAAGCCGCGCCATGTCGTCGAAGCTGTCGCACTTGGCGACGATGGTCTGCGAGCCGATGCGGATGCCGCAGTATTTCTCGACGTGGTTCCGTGCCACCGTGATCAGCCGCGTCAGTTCAGCGTCGAGATCGGTGTCAGTGTCGGAGCGCGCCTGCTGGCGAGCCTCGGCGATCGTCACCAGCTCGGTAGCGGGGACCGTGACGGCGGACGGATACCACATCAGCGCGTCTCGGCCCCCGGCTTCACTGCCTTCTCGGCAGCCGGCTTCGGCGAGCGCTTGCCCGCCTTGGCCTTCTCGACGAGATCGGCGTGGTCGTCATCCACGACATGCTCGCGGATGAGCCAGTTCTTGTGGATGTCGGCCATGGTTAGGCCGTGCACTTGAAGACGAGGAAGTTGATCACCAGCACGTTGTTGCCGGCGACCGACGCATCGAGGTTGGTCAGGCGCAGCTTGAAGCTACCAGCCGCCACCGCCGAAACCATCACCTCGAAGGTGCCGGCCGATGTGTGCGTCTTGATGCACGCGACCACGACGTCAGTCGCCGCAACGAGGGTGTTGGTGACCGTGAACTCGGCTTCGGCGCCAGCGGCAACCGTCTGCGACACGGTGGTGATAACGCCGGACAGCGCGCTACAGGTCACGCCGGTGGTGATCGAGGTGATCTGCGTGACGGCGGTCTGGCCCTCGAAGGTCAACTGGCCGCCGGACGCGACGACAATCTCGTCGCCGCCCTGCTTGCGGTAGACCTTCGGGCCGTAGGTGGCATCAGCCATGATGGAAAATCCTTTGCTGCGAGGACCGTTCGGCCTCTAGCGCTGCTGCGCTTCGGATTGATGGAGGATGGTCGGGGCGGACCAAAGCCCGCCCCTCAGGCTTCGACTTAGGCCTGGATGAGGTGCTTGACCGCCGCGGTGTCGGCGAGCTCGCCGTCGAGGCGGATCAGGCCGGCAATGCCGAGGTCCGGCCAGAATCGCTCGCGCATCACACCGATGATCGGGGCGCCGACCTTGCGCACGAAATACTTGGAGTGGTCGCCGAAGATCACGGTCTTGTTGCCGGTGGCCGGAGAGGCCATGGCCTGGTTGATGCTGTAGTTGTAGCCCAGCAGCGTCGGCGAGATGCCCTTCGACAGGTCGCCGCCGTTCCAGAGGTACTGGCCCTGGCCATCCTTGAGCTTGCGGATGGTCTTCAGGGTCGTGTCGTTGAACTGGAAGCGGGCCTTCGGCGAGACGCGATAGGCCGGATCGACCGAATGCTGCAGGTCGATCAGTTCGTCGGCGGTGATCGCAGCGACGGCCGCGGCGGTCTTGCCGAGCGAGGACGCGGTGACGATGCCGTTGGGATCGCCGGAGCCGTCGCCCGTGGTCAGTTCGATATTGGCGCGGCGGCCGAGGCGTTCGCCGAGGAGGTCGGCGAGCAGCTGCTCCCAGTTGAAGATCGAGTCCTGGGAGAGTTCGATCGACCACTTCACGAAGGTCGTGTCGTAGATGTAGGCGTTGAGCACCTTCTGGCCGACAGTCACGTCCTTGGAACCGTCGTCCGTCAGCGCCGTGTTTTCCGTGTGCTTCGCCACGGTCACGGCGGTGTCGTCGATGGTCGGCAGGTTGATCTGCTCGCCCGAGGATGTGATCACCTCGGTACAGATGCCGGGATCGTACATCGGCCCCCATGCCGCCATCGACAGGATGATCTTGTCGTAGAGCGTGGTCGGGACCGTGTAGCCGCCGGCGGTGTTGCTGGTCGACTGGGCACGGCTTTCGAACTTGGCCACGCCCTGCTTCAGCACGGCGCGTTCTTCTGGCGACATTTCGCCGGGCTGGACGCCGCAGAGAATCTGGCGGAAGACATCGCGGTATTCGGGCGCGTCGTCGTCATCACCGGCGCCGCGGTGCTGGGTGTCATCCGGCTTCGGACGGCGGGATGTGCGCTCTTCCTCGAGGGTCTTCTCGCGCTTCGCCTGCTTCTCTTCGGCAGCGATGCGGGCATCGAGCTTGTCGAGCTCGGCCATGGCGGCATCGTGCTGCGTCTGCAGCTCGGTGGCTCGGCTCTCGTCGGTGTTGGCGTCGATCTGGTTGAGACGTTCGCGGGCCTGAGCAATCAGCGTCCCGCGCTTCTCCTGAAGTTCGGTCAGGGTGGGCATTGGATTTCTCCGATGTAGGGGATGTTGAGCGGCCAGCTGAAGCCAGTCGCCTCCGATCTTCGGGCCGGGGTCCGTGTATTAGCGGGCGCTGAGCAGGAACCTGCGTTCAGCACTCTCCCGCTGTTTTCTCTGCCGGATGCGATCCAGCGCCGGGTGAACCGGCTTCGCCTTGCGGGCGTCGTCGAGGCTGCGCATGGCGATCGTGGTGTCATCGTAGGCCGGGAAGGCGACGATGCTGACTTCGTGAAGCTCGACGGCCTCGATGGTGCGCTTCGGCACGTCGCCGGTTTCGTCCCACGTCTGTTTGGTGACGATGAAGCCGAACGACATCCCCGAAATGTCGCCGCGCTCGATCAGCGTGGCTATATCCCGGCCGTCTGTCGTGTCCGGTAGGTCGATCTCGACGGAAAGGCCCGTCTTGTCCTCGGCCATCCGCAGCGTGCCAGCCGTGGACCGGCCAATCACCCGCCCGCTGTCGTGGTCGATCAGTGCGCGAACGTCGCCCTTGAGCGCATCCGCGAAGGCGCCTGGCGCGATGATCTCGCGAAAGTACCCGCCGATGTCGGTCTCGCTGTTGAAGACGGCAGCATAGCCGCCGACCTTCTTGCCGGAATCCCCGGCACGGAACTCAAGCGGGCGGGTTAGCGTCCGCGTTTCCAGGGTCATTCGCCCCTCCGTTGTCAGGATTGCCCGGCTGGGCAGGTTGAGTGCCGAGTGGCACGGTGGCGCCCTGCACCAGCAGGTCGTCACCTTTGGGCAGCGGCCCGCGATTGAGCAGCCCACGGCCCTCGTTGGGGGTAAGGAGCGCGTTCTGGATGCCGACCGCGAGGCCATCCATGCGGGTCTTGAAGTCGCCGCGCATCAAGCCGTCCAGTTCGTGCTCGACGAAGGTTTTGGAGCGCCGCCCGAACAGCTTCAGGTTCAGTTCGTCCTCGAACGCCTTCGCCCACTGCGCGATGAGATGCTTGACCAGATAAAGGTCCTGCTGCTCGACGTTCGCGAACGTGCCGCGCGACAGGTCCTGCAGGAACACCGGCGGCAGCCCATAGATGCGGGCGATCTCCTGCACCTGGAACAGCCGCGCCTCGGTCATCTGACCCTTGGCAGGGTCGAAGCCGACCGGCTTCAGTTCATAGCCCGCCGGGATCGGGAAAACCGGGTCGCCCTTGGACTTGGCGCCGTCGATCGCGCGCTTGATGTCCTGCTGCGCACGCTTCACCGCATCGGGTCCGGCCGGCATCGGGCCGACGAGGGCGAGAGGCGGTACGCCACCACCAGCGAAGAAGCCAGAGGCGTAGTCGCCCATCGCCAGAGCGAGTTGCAGCGCCTTCTTCGCCATGACGAACGGGCTGTATGCGCCCAACTGGTCGGGCTTCAGGAGGAACGGCGTGTCGATCACGTCGGAGGCCGGGATTTGGCCCTTTTTGCCCTGAAACTCATAGAATTTGCGGCCGTTTACGCGCTTTACCGTCGTTTTTGACGGCTCCATCGGCCAGATTCCGACGATCTCCGAGCCGTTCCGCTCGATCCACGAGAGCCCACGGCCGCCGGTGAACACCTGGTGCCAGTGGTACTTCCGCCAGTCGTAGGAGGTCCATTCGTCGTTGGGCGCCTCATTGACCAGCGATTGCAGGGCGCCGGGGAGCTTTTCGGTCCCCTTCGGCTTGGTGCGGAACACATGGATCGGCAGGTTCGCGAGCGTCGACGGCAGGAATGTCACCGCCGCGGCGAATGCAGGCACCGTCAACGCAGACGCCAGCGTCACCGCCGGCAGCCGCGCCGTTTCGATGCCCATGAACTCGAGGAAGCCCTCGGCGCTGATCGGCATGCGCGGGTCCTCAGGCGAGGCGCGCGTCTCCCGTCGAATTTCGAGGCCGAAGAGCTTCATGCACCCACCAGTCGGTAATCAGGATCGTCCCATGGGGACGTCGCATCTACGGTGTCGCCCAACTCGTTGTCCGCGGCCCCTACCCCCATCGCGAGGGTGACGAGCCCGTCGATGCGGCCCCGGCTGCGTTCCTTGTCGAAGGCCCGGTTTTCCTGTCCGTCGCTCACAACATGCGCATTGGCAGCGCACGACGTGGTGACAGGCGAGTCCTCGATGGTGATCGTCCTTTCGAGGATGCGGTCCTCGAGCCGTTCGATGCTTCGGGGCATCGTCAATTGCTTGTCCTCGAACCGGACCTGTTTGCCCTGCGTGTGGCTCACCAGCTTGAGGCCGCTGCCTTCTGCCTTGTCCGGCCCCTCGAACCGCCACACCGGGAAACCGATCTGCTCGCACGCGGCGATGAAGTCCGCGATGCCGGCAGGGTCGAAGGCCAGGAACTCCACATCATGCTCGGCGCAGAGCTTCTGCACCTCGGCTGCGATGAAGGTCTTGTCGATCACCGCCCCGTCGATGGCAGTCAGCCACCGTTCCGGCGAAGCGGCCCATTCGACATACGGTGCCTGATCGGCGACCGATCGTTCCTTCAGCCGGGCCTTTACCGTCCAGTACCATGTCTTGGCGTGCAGGTGCCCCTTGGCATCTACCCACACTGCCGTGAGCGCGGTCAGGTCGTTCTTCTTCGACAGGTCCAGCGACAGCCAGCACTTGCAGCCCTTGAGGGCCGGCACGTTCACCCGCCCCTGCACCGCCATCCAGGCGTCCTCGGCGATCCAGAACTCGGTCGCGCCGACGGGGATGCCGAAATAGAGGCGCTTCGTCGACAGCGCAGTCGAGAGCATCTGCTTGGCCGTGTTGACCATGCCCTCGATGTTCTCGCGCGGGAACGTGATCCCCAGCGCCGGCAGCGACTTCGACCAAACCTCAGGGGTCTCGAAGATCGTCTCGTGATCCTTGGCGTCGACCCGTGCGATGAAGCTGAAGGCTTCGTCGTCGAAGAACTTGCCGGCCGCCACCTTCTGGTAGAAGGCCGAGTAGTTGGACCCGATGATCTGGTCGACGGCCGGGGTATTCGTCCCCAGCAGCATCAGCGCGTCGCCCGGCATCTTGCCGATGGCGGCCTTCCACACCTCGATCGAAGTGTTGGACTTGAACTCGTGGATCTCGTCGGCCGCGACCAGCACGGGCTTCGGACCCGACACCGCTTCGCCGTTCGCCAGAGCCTGAAACAGCGAGCCCGATTCAGGGAACTCGATCTTCCAGGCGTTGTCGCCCTCGCCGCGGATCAGCGCGATGCCGCGCTCGACCAGCGTATCGGCGTCGTCGACTTCCTCGCCATCAGCCGGCGGGATCGGCCCGCGACACATCGCGACCGCATCCTTGAACAACACGTTGGCCGTGTTCCGGTCCTGGCCGATGGCGAACGCCTTGGCGCGCGGGATGCCATAAAACCCGGTCATGTAGAGGCCGATGGCCGCCATCAGTGGCGACTTCGCCTGTCCCTTCCCCGTCTCCAGCCATGCGGAGCGAAACCGCATCCGGCCCGACGTCTTCCGCCAGCCGAACAACGAGCCGACAACGAACACATGCCACGGCAGGAGCTGGAACGGCTTGCCGACCTTGGCACCTTCCGAGATCGTCAGCATCGCCGGGAAGAACCCCAGCGCGTGCGCCGCACGATCAGCCTCCCACCGCAGGCCCCGGTCCGGGCCGTGCTTCAGGTCGTCGAGGTGGCGCTTGCACGCCGCGATCTCGAACTCGCCGGGCAACGAACCATCCGGCCGGCGCCCAGCCGCTACCGCGACAGCGTAAGCGGTCGTCGGATCATTTGACGGCGGAGAGATATCCGTCGGCAGCTCGGGCCGCTTTCTTGCCATTGGCCACCTTCGTCGCTGCTGCACGCCGGCGCGGCGACAATCCAAACTCCGCCTCGAGCACCGCCGCGTCCGACGCCGCCTCGCGCATCACCGTGAAGTGCGGAGAGGTCCGCGCAATCGCCCGGCTGTTACCGCGCTTCGGCTTCGTAACGGCACCGTGCTCGGCGACTTCGCGAGCAGCGCGGTCGTAGAGCACGTAGGCCACGATGAGGCGCTGAAGCGCATGAGCATTGCCCGGCGCGATCAGCGACCGCTCGCGCAGCTCCGTGGTGACAACGCGCCAGTGCTCTCGGGCCGCAGCGATCTCCAGCACATCGCTGAACATCGAGTCCCAATCCGGCTCCGGCACCACTGCGCCGGTGTTCTCCACCACGTTCATGCAACTTACCCCTACGGGGTACCCTCAACTTTTAGGTCTGAAATCGTGTTCGGTGCGAACGTCGG
>ERZ869921.1244-NODE-1244-length-11151-cov-6.647621_pt1 | contig 11151 bp, 15 predicted proteins | sample MGYA00579310_ERZ869921 | MGnify/ENA primary metagenome ERZ869921 (study PRJEB32216, sample SAMN09231816) | wastewater metagenome | place: USA: Maryland | collected 2016-06-21 | study: EMG produced TPA metagenomics assembly of the PRJNA472060 data set (Reclaimed...
CACGGGAAGCATCCGCACCACCGGCGATCCGCCCCACACCCGCAAAAAGGGGGCTGTGATGCCTGCGAAGCGCAAGATGACCGCCGCAGACGTCGCCGACGCTCGCCGCAGGATCGCCGCCGGTCAGTCCCTGCGCTCGGTGGCCCGCGAGATGGGCTACGACAAGCACACCGTCTCTCGCCGTATCGCTGCCGTTTCTGGCGCGTCGGGTCCGAGCATGACGCAGACGTCGGGTCCGATCGCGAAAGCCTCGCCAGAGGGCGCCAGCGAGCGCCGCGTAGCCTTCCTGTTTCGATCCGCCGCACGACTCGAAGCGCTCATGGCCGGCGCCGACGCGATGGAGGCCGCCCGGTTGTCCTCGGAGCTGCGCGCAGTCCACGCCGAGCTCGTCCAGGCCGACCTCGCCGCCCGCGCCGAACGTGAGGCCGCAGGGCGAACGTCAGAGGTGACCGCGAAGGTACGCGAGCGCCTAGCCCGCCTCGCCGCCTCGTCGTTGCAGCTCGTCACCGAGACCACCACGACAAGGGAGACCGACCGTGCTGCAGGATGACGAGCTCGAGCTGGTGCTGAGCCTGTTGGCCGCGCTCGCGATGCGACTTGGCCAGCGCTGGCAAGAGCTTCACGCCGAAGACCGGCAACGTGTGATCGCTGCGCTCGAAGGCGTGGCGGAGACGCTCAACAACGACACGCCGCCTCGGCGGCTGGACGCGTGAGGGAACCATGGAAGAGAAGTTTGTTTGGAATGGGTTTTCAGTCGACCGGAGGCACCAGAACGGGGAGCCCAAGACGGTCATGGAGCTGCGTGACGAGGTGTTCGCTTTGCGCGACGCCGCACGCGACGCACGCGCCGCCGCCGCCGCCGCGAAGTTCACCTACTCGCCCACTGCGCCGATCGCCGCGCCGGAGGTGAAGCAGGCGAAGGTCGACCCCGCCGACGTGAAGCGCGAAGCGGCCTACTGGCGCGGCGTGGCCGAGGGCGAGGCTTTCCGGGCGCACGCTCGCAAGGTCGCGACCAAGCAGGCCGCTGCCGAGTTCTCGGAGTCGGAGCTTCGTGGCTTCGAGGAGCTGGAGGCCGCCGGCTACAAGGTGAACCGCGAAGAGTACAAGCGCCGCCGCGCCGCGCTCGGGGGTGCATCGTGAGCGCCGCCCACAACGTAGAAGTGCACCGCTCCTTCGCCGCCGGCATCGCCACGCGCATCGACAACCTTCTGGACGCAGCTTCGCCGGCTGCCAAGCCCTGCCTGCTCGCCGCGCGTACGCGCTGCGAAACCATCATCGTCGAGGCGACCGCGCGCGCGTCCAAGCTCGGCGGCGAGGAGACCGAGGTTCAGAACCTCCGCGCGGCGATGAGCAAGGCCGCCGAGGAGCTGAAGAAGTGTCGGGCGCACCGCGAGCACTTCCTGGACTCGGGGAAGTTCACGCGCGAGGACCTGTCGAAGCTCGACGAGGAGATCGCGTTCCAGTTGGCGCGCGAGCAGTCCTCGCGTCGTCGGTTCGAGCGAGCTGGAGCCAAGGCCGCCGACATCGGGCGACTGGAGCAGTTGTCGCGGCAGCTCCGCAACGACTGGCGCGCCGCCGAGGAGTCGAGCGCAGCGATCGCGCGCGCGCTGCTCGAAGAGAGCACCAACCGAGGAGCAGAGCAGGGGCAGGCTTTCGTCGACTCCGACAAGGCCCCGAACCTTGCGACGATCGGTCTTCTCCTCGCGAGTGAGCCGGAGGCCATCGCGGCCTTCGAGGAGCAGATCGCCCGCTCCAAGTCCAAGCGCGGCCGCATCACTGCGGAGGGTGGTGGCGAGCTCGAGTTCGCGCCGTCGCGTGACGGAGAGAAGTTCAACGTTCCGCCGACCGGCGCGGCCTTCCGTGAGCCGCTCGACGAGCGCGTGGAGAAACTGCGAGCGGCCTACAAGGCGCGCTTCGGTCGCGTCATGGTGGGCGTTGCCCGCACCGTCGACGCCGCAGACCGCGACAAGTTCGCGTCCACCTTCGCCGCTGCGCTGGGGGCCGCGTGATCAGACTTGGGCCAGTCGAAAGACTGCTACGTCGAAGGGACGTAGGCACGTTCGCGGGTTTCGATGCCGCCCGCTTGAGCGTGTGCCCGACCGTCTACCAGGAGACCGGCGCCCCTTCACGCCGGTGGGTGAGCTGCGCAAGCGGCCGGACCCGCGCGCCACGCACGGTATTTGCGCCCGTGCGTGGCGTCTCCGCCCGCTCTTCGACTCAAGAGAGCGGCAGAAAGCCGCGACGTGCCGAAGGCCAGGCACGTCCCCGCAGTCATGGGCGGGTGCTCGGAGTGGCAATTCTTCGCAGGGCAACGCGGGTTCTCCGCCTGCGGGACGTCATAGCGGCGTCCGTCACGTTCGCATCCGGGGGGCGCGACTGCATCGCGCTCGTGCTGGGGGATGCGTGGCCCCGAAGCGAAACTTTTTCAGCGCCGGCCTCGCCGGCAGAAAGCAGGACACGATGAACAACTACACGACGCGCGCGATCGATCGCGCGAGGCTCACGCGCACCGAGCCGTTCAAATTTGGGAGCGTCATCAAGTCGCTCTCCGACGAGGCGCAGCAAGAGCTGGATCGCCTCGTCGCGGAAGCTCACGCCGAGGACAAGAAGCAACGCGACGAGCTCTCCCTGCTCCTCGGTCGACTCGGCCTCACCGACGATGACTACCGCGCCGCTCTCGCGGCAGAGGCGGGTGCAAAGTGACGAACGCGGAGGAGTGCGACGCCGCCCGCGAACGGCTGGATCACGTCGCTGCCAAGCTCGTCGACGCTGAGAATCGGCACGCGGCCGCCGAGGCCGAGGGCGCCAAGGTCGCGGCGGAGCTCGACGCTGCGCTGGACGCTGGTGACGCAAAGGCCGTTGCACGGCTTCAGATTTCCAAGGCCATCAACGAGCGCGCGCTGACCACTGCCGCCAAGGAAGTCGAGGAAGGCACCAGCGCTTGTTACCACGCGCGACGCGCCTACTTCGAGGCGAGGGGGCGCGCGTTCGGGCTCGGTGCGTGGCAGGATCGGCACGCGGCAGACTTGGACAAGCTGCGAGCACTGCGAGCCAAGTTTGAGGACGCGCAGCGCGAAGCGCTCTCCTCGCTCGCCGCCGATCTCGACGCGTGCAACGCGGACTTTGCCGACCTGGTGCAGCTCGCGCGCAGCATCGGAGCGCAGCCGCCGGAGAAGCTGAGCCGCAGCGCAGCGATCAACGCGCTCGACGCTCTCCGCCCCAACAGCGCGGGGCTGAACTCGTCAGCGAGGGCCGAGGCCGACCCCTGGCCCGCGTTCATGGCCTACGTCTCGAGGCTCCCCAACTTCGAGGACACGGCCAAGATCCCCAAGGCCCGACAGGTGGTGCGGTACGAGCGCACGATCCGCACGCTGCAGGCGGGCGACATTGGCCTCAGTGCCGCCGAGCTCGCAAGCATCAAGGCGAGGATCGAACGGCTGCGCGTCGAGTCGGACCGCGAGGAGCTCGACGCACGCACCGCGGAGTCGTTGGCACGCGAGGCCATGAGCCCGTTCCATCGCGCAGGGTTCACGGAGCACTGAGATGGCCGACCAGATCCCGAACGGCCCGTGGCACGACACCCCCGACGACTGGGATAAGGTCGAGCTCGCCGGCAAGGTGTGGCCCGGCCTCGCAATGGTCGAGGTGGACCGGGCGAACAAGTGGGACACGAAGAAGGCCCAGGGCAGCCACGGCGGCGAGCGAGAGTACAAGGGCGCCGACCTGGCGCCCGTGCGCATCGAGATCCGCTACTGGACGACGGAGCACCACGAGCAGGTGAGGGAGTTCCTGCCCGACATCGAGCCGGTACCGGGCAAGAAGAAGCAAGACGCCGTGTCGATCAAGCACGCGGTGACCATCCTGCGCAAAGTGGAGTCGATCACCGTCGACAACATCAGCGGCCCGAAGGTCTCCAACGGCATCGGCACCATCACCATCACCGCAACGGAGTACCGCAAGCCGACGAGCGAGCACGCGAGCGGCACGGCCAGCGGCAAGTTCGTGGGAGGCGACCCGCGCAACGCGCAGGGCAACTGCGCGACGCTGCAGGACCAGTACGCGCACGCGGTGGGCAGCTACGCGACCGAATCGGCCAGGCTCAATTCGCTGATGGCCATCGCTGCGAGCAACGGAGACACGTACCAGTCAGACGGCAGCGCTACCCGCGCCGTCGAGCTGGCCGTGGAGAACGCGACGCGCGCCGCACAAGCTCAGCTTGCCGTGGAGCAACAGAAGGTGGTGTTGCAGGACATCGGCAACCAGATCCGCGAGATCCAAGGCGAGATGGAGCGCAACGGCTGCAACCAGCGATCGCCGGGTTCGAGCGACGAGGCGAACGACCCGTGAGCGTCTGGAGCCAACACGGCGCGCGGCTACTCGACGTGGCACGCACCATCCCCGAGGAGCGGCGCGAGCTCACCGTGGCGTGGTTCGATGCGAAGACCGACAGCGCGGCCCCGTTGACGCTGCGAGGCCTGCTCTTCGCGCAGTCGCTGCTACGGGCTGCGTCGCCGCACCTGGCGCCGATCTCCGAGGCGTTCGAGCGGCTGCTGTGTGAGCCAGTGCCTCCCGGTCATCGCCGGGTGCTCCTCGTCGACCACAACGACGAGCACCACGTCCGGACCGAGGCGGTGTGAAAGGCGATGCGGTGTGCGCGTAGCCAATCGCGCCGCCGCGTGTAGCGCTCGACGGCTGCGAAGAGGGCGAGGACTTGAGCGTCGGTCATGCGTGAAGGTCGCCGGAGGGGGCGACCAGCGCTCATGGTTTCACGTGAAACATAACGAAAGCCATTGCACCCATTGCATACCACTACGATGCGTGTTAGGTCTCTCGAATGCGAAACGCAGTCGCTGTAGAAGTAGGGATGCCCCGACCACCGAGTGACTCTGTGCAGATCGCGATCCGTGTCCCCGCCCACTGGATGACCGAGGCCGACGAGCTGGCCAAGCTCATCTCGCGACCCGGCTTCGAGGCATCACGCACCGATGCCTTCCGCGCTGCCATCGCGCGCGGGTTCGAGGCGCTAGGCGCCGAGCTCCGGCCGCAGACGGCAACGAAGGCGACGAAGAAGCGCTGACAAGAGTTGAGGCCGGCTCCCACGGCAATGGGACCGACCTCGCGACCCACAACGGAGCGAACCCGTCATGAGTGAGAAGATTCTAGCACCGAAAACCGCACCGTCGCAGCTGCCATCGGGCGCTTGGGTGCTGCGCGTTGTCATCGATGGCACGCGGACCCGCATCCCTGTTGCGCCCGCTGGCGCCAGCGAAGCGCGGGCACTCGCCGCACACGCTCGACTCGTGGCCCGCTGGCCGGAGGTGGTGGAAGCCTTCCGGCAGGGCCGCGCCGAGGCCGCCAAGGAGGCGCAGCGCGCCGAGGGGCCGACCTTCGGCGACGTGGCGAAGCAGTGGACGTCGGGCGAGCTCGCGCGGCTGTACCCCGACCACGTGAAGGCCAAGCGCACCGCCGCCGACGACGCGCAGCGGCTCCGGCGCTACGCGGCGATCGTGTCGGAGGTGCCGATCGCCTCGTTCACTCTCGACCACGCCGAGGCCGTCATGCGCGCGCTTCCCGAAGGGCTCGCTCCGGCGACGCGTCGCCAGGTAGCGCAGGCCGTCACGAAGGTTCTCCATCTCGCGGTGTACCCGCTCTGCTTGCGCGCGGCGAACCCCATCCCGCGGGGCTGGCTTCCCGCTGTTCGGCGGAACCTACAGCGCCAGCAAGAGACGCCCTTCCCGAGCGAGATCGATCGCTTCGTGTCGTGCCCGAACGTGCCTCACGTGGTGCGGCTGTTCGTCGGCTTCATCGCCCGAGAGGGTATGCGCCACGAGGAGGCCGCCGGCCTCACCTGGACCGACGTCGACCTTACCCACGGCCTGGTTCACCTCTCACAGAACAAGACCGACGACGCCCGCTCGTGGGAGCTCCGGCAGGACACCCGCGCCGCCCTGGACTCGTGGCACCGTCGCCTTGGTGCGCCGAAGGACGGGCCGATCTTCGTCACCGACGACGGCGCAGCGCTCGAGCTGCGCGCCGACACCTACCGGGCCCACCTGCTCCTCGCAGGGGTCGACCGCCACGAGCTCCACCATGGAGGGAAGGCTTCGAAGCCGACCGCGATCCATGCGCTGCGAGCGCTGTTCGTCACCGAGAGCTTGGCGCAGGGCCGATCCGAAACGTGGGTCACCGACCGCACTGGTCACCGGTCGCGCAGCATGGTCGACACCTACCGCAGGAAGGGCCGCGCGTGGGCGCGTCTACCTGCTCACGGAGACCTCGCCGGCCTACTGAACGGTGGCCACGACGCTGGCCACGACGATCAGGGAGCTGCGCACGCTGCACCGGAAAACACGAAGGATGTTGAAGGGTGGCCCCGCCGGGTATCGAACCCGGACTCCGTGAGGAAGCGGATTTTAAAGCCGTCCACCGAGCTGCACCACGAGCGCCGATCGCACGAATTGCCCGAATTTGAGCCCATCCGGCTCGACCGCAATGGTTCCGATCGCGACCCTTCGCCACTGAACATGGCCACGACCATGGCCACGACCGAGGCCGCCGAGCTGCGCGCGCTCGCGTGGGGCGCTGCGCTCCTCGGAGCCTTGGATCTGGAGTTGGTGGACGACTGACCGCTCGACGTCGGCGCCTGACCGCAAGGTCGGACGTCGGCGCCGAGCAGTCAGCTCGGAAGGGAGAACGACAACCATGAACCAGATCCAGAAGCTCGCCAACGCTCGCGCCTGCGCCGAGTCAGCCCTCGAAAGGGTCGGCCATGCTCTCGCTCATCTTGCGGCCCTTGGCGAGGCCGTTGCGACCGCGCAGGACGGCAGCGCAGACGGCGCCGAGCTGGCGGAGAACTACGCGTTCTCGGCCTACGAGATGCACCTGTGTGCGCGCCAGCTGCGGGAAGCGCTTAACTTCCTTCCCGGTCCGAGCGCAGCGCAGGAAGCGGCCCTCGCAGAGTCGGCGGTGCAGCCGTGAGGCCGCTGCAATTTGATAGCGCGAATTCCGCGCTATCAAAAACCGACGAGGTTTCTTGCTGGCGCTGCCTGTCCACCGTGGGCCCGTTCGTCGAGCTGGACGGCATCAAGTGGCGCCGCCGGGGCGAGGCCAAGCTTCGGCCGGCGCTCGTGTGCCAGCGCTGCAGAACAATGTCACAGAGCCGGCCCGAACAGATCGATCTGTTCGGTGCGAGGTAGAGTCGACCCATGGCGAAGGATGAAATGGCGTGGTTCGAGCGGCCCACCATGACGTTTACGGAGCTGGGCCGACGCCTCGGAGAGGACCCCCGCACGCTTGAGGCGCGAGCCGAGAAGCTGATGCTGGAGGTGGTGGACACCGGAAAGAAGAGGCTCGTCACGACCGCTAGCGTGCTGCGGATGTACGAGCGGCTGGAGGCCCCAGTCACACGCGCGCATGGGAGCTCGTGGGCTGCCGCTGGTCGCGCTCGCGATGAGGCCCACTACGTGAGCACGATCGAGTGCCCCCATTGCGCGGCCTTCCTGTCCTGCCACGCATGCGGCTGGAACGGTCCGGGGCACGCCAAGATGGCGGCTCACGTGGGCGAGACGCCAAACCCTACCCCAGCCGTCTACCGCTACGGCCAAGCCCTCGCCGATGCCATGCCAGATCGCGACTCGCTGACCAGCGAGTACGACGCCGACCGAGAGGACGACGACGAGCTACATCACGACGACGTCCATCCGGCTTACCCCGAGGAGGACGGCTCAAGTGATTGATCTTGTTTGGAGCGAATCGCAAAACCGACAAAAACCGCAAGCCGGATCGATCCAAATTGAGGGGTTCGAGTTCGCCGCCCGCGAGCTTGAGCCTCTCTCTTTTTTGGGCACCACGAGAACGGTTCGGCACCGTTCGGAGGGTTAGAAGTTGGACAAGCAACCCCTCACGATGGCCTCGAAGATCCTACTCCTCGCGAGCAGGGCACACGTCTGCGACAAGACGGCCCGCCGCTTCCTGGTCAACGGGAAGGTCGCTCGTGGCGATGCTGGAGAACGATGCGTCATCGCTGCGCGTGAGCTTGGACTTCTGAGCCCTGAGAAGTCCTCCGCTTCGGCGGAGTAACGCAACCGACAGCGCTCCTCGTTGAACACGCCATCCGGGCGTGAACGGCGGAGCTTTCCCAAATCAGCAACGAACACGCCTCACCCGAGGCGCGGAGGTCTCATGTCCATCAAGTCCATCGCCGATCACAAGTCACCGAAGCTCGCGAGCATCTTGGGGTTTGAGGCAGGCAAGTTGCTTGGGCGCCTCGGGCAGGTGTCGCGCGACCTTGGAACGCTGAGAGCGAACGCTGACAAGTCGGCGGGACCGTCGTTCAAGAGAGCTGCGGTCGCGGCATGTTACGAGGCCAACGAGCTGGCCGTCGACATCATCGACCGCGTTCATGGGCCGCGAAAGAAGGTCACCAAGGCGTTCCTGGGGGACTCCAAGGCGCGACTCGAACGCCTCAAAGAGAAGCTGGAGCTGCTCACCGAGATCGCCGCGCTGGAGGCAATCGTCGCCGGCGCTGACCGGCGATTGGCGCAACGGCCGGCAGCGAATGACAGTGGCTTCGGGGCAGGGAAACATGTCCTCGTCCACTGAGAGCACCACGATTGCGACGCTGCTCGCTGCCCTCATCGAGGGGCAGCGGGCGGCGCTCGCCGCGCTCGAGAAGGCCAGCCGCCTCACAGCGACGCCGCAGGCGACCACGCTTCGCGTGCCGCACAAGCGCTGGGGCATGACGCCGCGTCGCGCCTGCGAGCTCGCCCGCTCTGGCGCTATCGAGGCCGTGAAGATCGGCAAGAGCTACTACGCGACGCCGGGCGAGCTGGAGCGCTTCTACGCGTCGCACGAGAAGACGGCGCCGCAGGCCAACAACGACGACGACGTGCTCGAGATTGCTCGAGCTGCAGGCCGAAGGGCAGCACGATGAAGCGACATAACCCCGCATGGGACAACATGATGGCCGCGCGCGCGCGTGGCCTCGCGCAGCCTGCAACGCAGCCGGCGACGCAGCCGCAGGCGACCGAGGACAACGCGTTGCTGCTCGCGAGCTTCCCGCGTGGCGACCGTGAGGAAACCCGCGTGCAGTTGAAGATTTTCAATGGTCGCCCGTTCGTCGACGTGCGGCGATGGTTCGTCGATCGCGACGGTGTTTTCCGGCCGACCTCGAAGGGTCAGAGCATCCGCCTCGGTGAGATCGACACCCTGATCGCCGCGCTTGAGCGCGCCAAGAGCGAGGCCGGCCCGACGTGAGTGCAGTTGCTCCCCTCCGACCGCCGAGGAGCGCCGCGGGGCGTCCACCTCCGGCCGATCTCGACGCCGAGGCCGCGGTGTTGTCCGCGTGCCTGCTGAAGCCCGACGCGGTGGACGACGTGGTGGGGATCGTCCAGACGCGGCACTTTTTCAACGACGCGAACAGACTCATATTCGAGGGCCTTCGCAGCCTGCGCATGGAAGGCCGTGCGATCGACGTTGTGCAGGTCGCCTCTTGGCTGCGCGATCGCGATCGCCTCGCTCAAGTTGGAGGAGCGGCCTACCTCGCCCAGATCGTCGACGCGACACCCGCCGTTGCACACGTTGCGGCGCACGCGCAGCGAGTGCGCAAGACCGCGCGCGATCGCGCAATGCTCACCGCGCTACATCGGTGCCTCGCAGAGGGATACAGCGCCCCCGAAGGATGGGCGCGCGCAGCTCTCGAGGAGCTCTCCCGCATCGCCGAAGATGAGCCAAGCAACGCGCGCCTGACCACGCTCGACGGTGCCGCCATTGCCGCCCCGCTGCCAAAGACGCACGCGCTGGTGCCCTCGCTCGACATTGGATCCGGCGCGTGTGTGCTCGTCGCTGGAGATCCCTATGCCGCAAAGACCATGTCGCTGCAGTCGGCCGCGCTGTCGGTCGCTGCAGGTCGACCGCTGTGGGGAACTCGCCACGTCAACGGGCGCGGCGGTGTTGCTCATCTGGACTTTGAGCAGGGGCAGCGACTCACACGCGAGCGCTACCAGCGCTTGGCTCGCAGCATGGGCGTCGACCTCGCTGCACTCGGAAGCGATCTTCTGCTCGTGCCCTTTCCGCCACGGCTGACCGAGGAAGGCATGGAGCGCGAGCTCGTGCGCGTACTGCGAGGCCGTGCCCTCGCGATCGTCGACTCTCTGAGAGCTTGCGCCCCTGAGTTGGACGAGAACTCCTCGGCGGTGCGTGGCGTGCTCGACATGCTCGGATCCGTCTCCGACAAGACCGGGTGCGTCGTGCTCGTTGTTCATCACACGCGGAAGCCATCGCAGGCCGACATGGGCGGAGCGAGAGCATCGATCCGCGGAAGCGGCGCAATCTTCGACGCTTGCTCTTCGGTGCTCGTGTTCACCAGTGCGAAGGGTGAACCCACGACGGTCAGCCACGAGAAGGCGCGCGCGAGCGGCATCCTGGCCGATGACTTCCGGTTGTCGGTGGAAGACGTCGAGGGCGCTGGCGACGACGGCAGGCCCGACGCGAGATGGGGCGTTCGCGTGGTCGAGCGAGGCACCGAGGAAGCTCCGGCTGATCCTGTTGCCGCACTGGAGCGGCGCGTGCTCGTGGCCGTGCGCCCCGGTGACTTGACCAGCGTCGAAGGGATCCGCCTGCGTGTCGGCGCCCGCAAGGCTGACGTCTCGGCCGTGCTGAACGAGTTGAAGACCAAGGGACGGATCGTCCTCGAGGGAGGCACCTACCGTGTTGCGTGACGATCGAGCGGTTCCCGAGCGGTTCCCAACGGTTCCCGAGGGTACCGGTTCCCGACCGGTTCCCAGTAGTTCCCATGCGGTTCCCGCTGCAGTTCCCGCAGTTCCCACCGTTCACCGGTTCCCGGCCCCTCTCTTTAGAGAGGGCCGATCGGGAACCGCCGGACCTCGAGGGCTCGTTGTGGAGCTCCGCCGCGAGGGCTTCCACGTTCGCCGGCCCAACCCCGTCGAAGCCGTGGCGCTTGGCGAGGTGGCGTGTTGCTGCACTCGAGCCGAACTTGACCTTGGCTGCTTGTGCGATGCGGGTGGGATCTCGGGAGTTTCTGCGGCCGTGTGCAAAGCGGCGCGCTGTCCTGAGACCGACGACGATCACCCGGGGGCGGCATGTAGTGAAGCATACCCCTCCCCCACACATGCCTCCTCGTCGGACCGGAGG
>ERZ869921.1245-NODE-1245-length-11149-cov-34.382729_pt1 | contig 11149 bp, 3 predicted proteins | sample MGYA00579310_ERZ869921 | MGnify/ENA primary metagenome ERZ869921 (study PRJEB32216, sample SAMN09231816) | wastewater metagenome | place: USA: Maryland | collected 2016-06-21 | study: EMG produced TPA metagenomics assembly of the PRJNA472060 data set (Reclaimed...
CTTCAATAGGTGTTTCCGCTTTGGTTGTTTCTTTGAGGGATTGTTCTACTGCTTTTACAAGTTCGGGATTGCTGCCGTCTTCCTTTGCTTTGTGGTAGGCTTCGGCAATATTTTTTGGCGTTGGCTCTTTTATTGAAGAATTGTCAAGAACAATAAAACTTTTTGGTTTCGCTTCATAATATTTCCCCCCTTGTGGATGATATGGTTCATAAATTATTCCATCAAACCCATTTTTTTTCAAAGCATCACTAACTCTTTTAGGGGGTAAGTCTGTCAGCTTATGGGCATTAATAGAAACCCCTTGAATGTCGGACTGCCTATTGCCTTCCTTATCATTAAAATCAATAGAACCATAAGACTTTTCTAATTTCAAATCTTTTATTAACTGATATACTTTTTCAAAATTAGCATCATCTTTCCACCACATACCTTGCGTAAGGTCAAGGGGTGATTTTAAGTCAATAATTGCGGGATATTTTTTACCCTTATCGCCTTCGTAAAATGAAGCATAATCTTCGCTTGTAAAATGAGTACCGAAATCTAACTGCATATTAGACTTTGACACCTTCCCTTCTTTCGGTTTACCAAAAATTAAATTTCTGTTTTTACTCCCATGCCACCTAACATTAGGCATTTTGCTTAATTCCGCACCCTCCAACGCTTTAGCCGTACTTTCCACATCTCTCAATGCTTCGGGTACATTGGCTTTAGCCTTTACTTCTTGGGTTGGTAGGGATTGTTCTTTGGCTTTAACTTCAAACTTTTTAGGTTCAAATAATACAACTTCATTACCTCTTTTTATCCCATCATATCCTTGTTTTTTAAGGTATTCACTTTCAGCGTAACCGCTTGCATCTCTCGTATCGTAACCTGCTTTTTTGGCTTCTTTTTTTAATGTTTGAGAAGTAATGCCATCAACTCCAATTTCGTATAAATTAGCGTTACTTAAATCAACCTTTGTTAAATTTTTACCATGCTCTAATGCTTTACTTTCTGCATTTAAACCCACATAAAAATAAGTTCCTTTGTAATGCCCACTACCTCCAAATTTAGGATTATGTTCATCTTGTGTATATTTACTACCTCTTACGGCAATATCATCATTATAACGAGAATTTTTTTTGATAAAATCTTGAACCACTACACCCATTCTTCCACCTTGTTTGTGGTTTAAAGAAACTCCTTCTTTTGTTACTGTATTATATAATTCTACGCTTCCAAAATTATCACCTCCTATTTCATACCAACCACCACCAACATACTTAACACCATTTGCTAAAACATTTTTATTCTCATCAACAAACATTTGCTTTTCAATTATCGCATTGTTGCTTTTGTCTATTGGCTCTACTATTACATCTTTTAATGTTGGTGTTTTTGTAAATTCGTATCCATTTACTGTATTGGTTTTCTTTTCCGCTTCTCCCCCTACACTACCTACTTCCTTACCTGATACAGTAGGTTGTTCTGCCTTTACTTCTTGGGTTGGTAGGGATTGTTCTACTGCTTTTACTCTTGGGCTTTGACCATTTCTTTTTATACCACCACTAATAGCCATATCAAGCGGGAAACCTGCTTTATTATTCCTTTCTATTGATTCATTTGCATTTTTTATAGCATCCCTTAATAGTTTTCCTGATTGTCCGATACCTTGCCCTGATGTTCCTTCATATATTGTATAATACCCATTATCCCCTTTAACTGCAAAGAAATCTCCATCGGTATCTAATTTTACAGGCTTGGCATTTTCTGTTTTTACAAATTCTTTATTGTCAAAATCGTAAATATAATAATCATTAGTTTTTTCTTGATTTGGCGTTTCCGCTACTATTGGTTGCTCTTTACTTAATGAATGTTGCTTTGCGTCAATGTGATAAAGTAAGAAATTCCCACTTTCTGTTCTTGTTTTACCCTTATCGTATTTTAAGGCAACATCAACATCACCGCCCTCTACAGGTGTCATTTTTTCAATCACATAACTATCTCCATACCGATTGTCATAATACTTCTGCCCTACTTCTATTTCGGAATTATACCTTTTAGGTTCTGAATACTTTTTCACATCTCCCCCTACACCAACACTACCTGCACCGTCTTCTTGCTTTACAGTAGTTTCAATGTTTGGATTTAATTCAATCGGTTCTGCTTTTTGCTCTCCTTCAACTAAACCTGTTTCGGTTGCAGGTTCAGTAGGTTGCTCAGCTACTTTTTCGGGCGGATTTAATTCATCCATCCTTGCTTGTTCTTCGGGGCTTAACTTACCGTAATTAGCTTTTACTTCATTAAGATAATCAATTTCATCCGCAATATCCTGAGCTTGAGCTGCCACTTCAGCGCCTTTTGGTTCAGAGAATATTTTTTCAACTTTTTTATCAACTTCATCTAAATCCTGTTTTAAAATTTCTTTTGTCTGCTCGGAAATATTTTCGTCTGTTGCAGCAGTAGCTATTTTATTTGCTTGTTGTTGTAAATTATCAACCTCTGTTTTTTGGTCAGGAGATAAGGCTTCTAGCTTGTTTTTTTCTTCGGCAACTAAATCTGCCTCTTGCTCATTTACGTTTCTTAGCTTGGCTGAAATGGCTTGTTTTGCCTCATTAGAAACATCAGGAGATTGCAAGTCTTGTTGAAGAGTTGTTCTTTGCTCTTGAATATCCATTGCTTTCTTTCGGGATGCTTTGGTAATTGCAATATCTAAAGCAGCGGTTGGAGTTGTCATTCCTGCACCTTGACCTAAAGCTGTTAATCCTGAATCCCACACTCCATCCATCGGCTTTCTATTTTCATCCAAGCCCGATGCTTTAGCGTAAATATTTTGGAGAAAGGTATTTGCCATTTCAGAAGAAACCTCTTCTGCTTGAACACCGAGATATTGTTTGAGTATCTTTCCAACACTTTTATCGAATAATTCTTTTGAAGCTACGTCAACAGCTTCTTTGCCAGACTTTTTTAATACGTCTTTAAACATCGGACCGAGTTTAGTTAAACCCAGACTTTCCATTGCCATTTCAGTACCACCCATTAATGAAGACCACATCACTTTTTGGTCTTCGGGCATATCAGGCACAGCCTCATCTAATTGCCTTTTATTATCGGCTCCAAAAGCAGCCGTTCCTAAAGCAGCCGCAGCCGTTGGATTTTGTGATGATGCAAAAGCCAATCCTATTGATGAAGGAATTGACTCAATAATACTTTCTGAAAGCAAATCAAATCCTTTTGATAAATCTTTCTTTTCTCCGAACAAGTATTGATTTATTTCTTTATCGTATCGTTTAGCTTGTTCTTGTGAAGAACGATTTACAGCACCTTCTAAATCCGAAATAGCAGTTTTGTAAAGACTTTCGTCAGTATCACTCAATTGTTTCCATGTCGGAGCATCGGGCAAGCCTAACGGTTTGTTTAAAAGGTAATTTGTGGTGCTTACGGCAGCATCATAGGCAAATGTAGGTGATTGCAATAGCAATGAACCCATCTTTGCCACACCTCTTGCTAAAGCCTCTTTTTTAGGGTTTAATTCTTCTTGTTTTTGAGCGATATTCGGGTCGAAGGTATTTATATCCTTTGCCGTTGTTTCTAAAGGCGTTGTAGCTGCGCGTAAAGTATTATCTTGTGGAATAGGAATTTCAAGCGGAGCTTTTACTGGCTCTGAAGGAATATCATTTTGTCCTGTAAGAAAGTTAAATCTATTCGGTTCTGAACTCGATGCCAATTCCCCATCGGTAGAATTTGATAATGATGGAGAAACTATTGAAGGTTCTTTTTTTTTTAATGGAATACCAAACTCATCAACATTTGTGTCAGTCGATTGTTTTTTAATAGGTATTCCAAATTCATCTACTTCTTCAGGCATATTTATTATTTTACAATGTCAATTCCTTTTTGTTGTAATAACGCTTTGTACTCTGAGTCTGAATATCCTGATGCTTTTGCTTTTGCAGAAATATCGGATTCTTTTATTGATTTTTTCGGAGCAGATGCTTGTTTCGGAGTTGCCGTTCTTTTAGTATTTAATTCTTGAGCATGGCTCTCTGTCTTTTTAATCATGTCGTTGTAATCGACACCACTTGCTTTTGGATTTTTAAATACACCTGCAAGTTTATCTGTATCAAAATAAACAGTTTTCTGTTCGCCAGGAGTTGATGTTGTGTTTCCGTTTTCATCAACAACCTCCAATTTTGGAGAAGAAACATTGAAAATAACCGCCGGCTTCATTTCTAAATCATCGGTAGTTTCATAGGTTCCTCTATCCTTCATAACCTTAACTTCTTCATCGGTAAGGAAACGTTTTTCTTTTTTGTAGTATGGCTTAACACCAACACCTTGAACAAAGCCTTTTAAATAACCTGTATTGTTTTCTGTTATCGGAGAACCGTCAGCAGAAGTCATGTCTTTAGAGATAGAAAATCTCAATTCCTTTTTTTGATCGGTTGAATTTGTAGGAACGTAATGTTCTGTGTATGAATTTACCGTTTGACCTTTCGACACTACATTCTCAGCAGATTGAGAGACAACGTTGCTCGCATCGTAACCATCTTCTTTTTGTGGCTTTGCAGAAACGTTTAAATCCTCGCTTGTTTTTTTCCAACCTAACATTCCATTAACATTTTTATCAATATATTCGGGCGAATAAAGAGAACTGTTAGCGTAAATTCTTTTTAAATTATCTTTAACAGCTTGTTTTGCGCCTTCATCAATAAATTCTAAATCTTTCTTAAATGTTTTGTAAGACTCTGCATTACTTAAATCATAATCCTTTCCTGTTTTGCTTGAAACCACCTTTGCCAATGCTTCGTTCGAGGCATCACTAAATTCTCGGTCTGCATCCAATCTCATTACAGCATTTGATAAATACTTAAAGTCAGGACTATCAGGATTCATAGTGTTTTTAACCTTGTCCATTGCTTCTTTTAAAGCAGGGGAGGCTAAGTAATTACCTGTATCTAAACTATGCTGTAATGTTGCTAATCGGTCCACAACGGCATTGCCGTCTTTTGCAAGTACTTGAAATGCCTTATCTTTAGCTAAGAAGTCAGGATTATTTTGAAGCATATCCTTAGCTTTGTTAGGATTTCCACCTGCTTTTTTTAAAGCGGTACTCCAAGCGTTACCATGAAATTTAAAATATTCATCGGTTAAGCTTTTGTTGATATTTGTGAGTTTTGATAATTCGGGGCCTTTTTGAAATTGTTTTCTAAAATCATCGACCTCTTTTGCTTTTTGTAAAGCAGCTTTTTGAACGGCAGCATCTCTAGCATCCATCATTCCTAATGGTACTAATCCTCCGCCTGGAGCATAAATAGTATGACTTCCGATAATACTACCCGATGAATTACCAACAGCAATATTGTGATTTGCATCAGGGTAATACTGATTTAATGGTAAAGCGCCTGTAAAGTTTTGCGGTTGTTGTTCCTTAAATTGATTATATGCTTCTATCTCGTTTGGAGAAAGAAATTGTTGAGCCGAAATATTAGACGTATTTATTTGAGGATTAATCTCTCCTTGTCGCGGAATTAAAGATTGAAGCATTGTCGGGCTTTTTGCCTCGTCAGCAATAACTTGTTCTACATTGTCATTTACATTATCTATTGCCATTATTTTAATGTAATTGGAGTTCCTAAAGATTGAGTTGCTAAATTATTTTCAGGCACAACTAAAGGTTGTGGTGTTTCTGGCACATCATTTTCAAGTGAAGGTGTTACTCCTTCAGGTGGAGATAATAAATCAGGAGAGTTTGGTTGTTGCGGTTGACTTCCGCTTAATAAACGTCCTATACCTGCTTTAATATTTTGATTGGCAAATGTTCTCTTTTGTGCTTCTAATGCTCTCAAACGGTCTGTATTGTACAATTGAAGTTGTAATTTACGGCCTGACACTTGGTTAAGCATATCTTGGTAAGCATTATTTACAGCAAGTTGTTGAGATTGTCCTTGACCGATAGCATTGTTTTTAGAGTCATTTGCAGCTCTTTGAGATTGAAGTAAGCTTTGTATTGTTGAGCCTACATCTCCGCCGCTTGCATTGACAATAGCGTTGCTTGCTTGCGCTTGTGCTGTATCGGCCGCTTGGTTTGCAGATGCAAAAGCAGAGCCAGTTTCTAAAGATTTACGTTTTTGATTTAATTCTGCAAGGTAAGATGATTGATTAGGGTCAACCAATGAAGGCATTGCCGATTGAGCGCGTTGGTCTAATTTTTTAGCTTGTAAATTTTGAAGCATTCCTGTTGTTGTGCTTAAAATTGAACCTGCTTTATCTCCGATAGCCGAGCCAATTGCGCCGCCTACTCCTGGCGCTACAAAGTTACCTATGGCTGCTCCTGCTAATTTTCCTAACTCGCCCATGTTATATTATTTTTTTGTATTCAACAGTAACATCAACTATCTTAAAATCTTCTGCTAAAGTATGAATTATTTCTGCAATTAACAACCTTCCTTGTATTCTTGGTCTTGATGAATTTACACTTGCCAAAGTTCTTCCGATATAAGCCTCATAGCCTCTGTAATTTTTTACATACATTGCTCCTAAAGCAGTTTGACTTATTTCATAAAGTTTCGGGCCGCCAACTTTACCATAAATATTTATTTCTTGTGGTTTGTTTTGAGAGTTTACTCTTATTCTAATAAATTCTTTATCCTTATCGCTTTCGGGCGCAAAGCCTATTAAAGCAGTACCTATAATCGGGCTTCCATTTATTTCGTTTCCTATATTTAGAGTGTAAGTTTTTAAATCTCTATGTCCATAAACAGCATTATGTTTGACTGAAAATTTATCAAAATAAAACTCATTTGTTCCTATCCAAGCGTTATTTTTTTGACTAAAAACAATCGTTTTATTCATTTCTTCAATTTTAAAATGAATGTAAAGTTGTTGTTTGAACGGATCAAAAATGGATGCTATTTTAGAAGTATTTTCAACGAATTTAATTGCTTTTCCGTAAACGGTATTATAGTAATTTATTCTGCCAATGTCGATACATTGGTTGTCCATAAATCTAAATACAGACTCTTTGTTTATGAAGAATAAAGCTTGTTTTACGACCTGCGCACCACCTTCAAGTTCAAATGGAATTGATGCTTCGGACACCCCTTTCCAAAGGTAACCATAAATACCTATATCTCTTGACCACCAATGTTGTCCACCGATAAATGTGTCTGTACCCATATATCCAAGTTGTCCAGCTCCAAGGTCTGAAAGTATTGATTTTTTTGTCAATAGCATACAGATACCTTTTTCAGTTATGGCATATAAGTTTTCGCCGGCGCCTGTCATGGCACTCCATAAATATTTTATTTCTCCTTGATTGTCATCAATATCAAATGAATTATTTACAGGGAATGTTTTTATGCTTGGTGTGTTTTGAACGTTTATTGCGCGTGGTAACGACCACATATTTCTTGTCGGAAATATCGTTCTTTCTACAAATCCTATTTTTGGTTTTGAGAAGAAAGCTATTGGTGGCTCGATAGCATAATCAGAGTTTATTTGTTGCTTAAATCGTAATCCTCCCCATGAGAATTGATTTAATTCATCTCGGCCATAATCATCGGCATACTGAGTATAAATGTGATTTTCCTCAATAGATTTGTCTGGGTCCCAACGGTTAGGGCGTATAACGTAATTTATTAAAGGATAGTATTGATTAGGGTATTCGGCATTGTGAGCCAAATGAACGGCGCTTCTCGACTCTACGGTGAACATAGCGCAAAGCTGTCTGATGAATCCAATAGAGAACCATTCTTTGTCTTGGATTTCATTTACCGTTGCTGCCGACTTTCTAATCGTATAGTAACGAGGGTTAATTTTAAAGTCTTTATACGGAAGTCCGATGCCAAAAGGAAATTGAGTTTCTGCTGAATTAGCGCGGGCGCTTGCTTCTTTGTCTATCGGAGCAAATATTGTTTCTCCAATAAATGTATCTCCACCATAAACTCTTATCGGCGCGGTATTGTCATACCTCACTAAAATCAAGCTGTTTAATTCAGGTGTAAATGAAGCATCACTAAAATTTATCTCAAAGAATCTTCCTAATCCACCGATATTTGTATGGGTATAAATTCCTTTTACATCTCCAACGTTAAAATTAATATTTGAGATAATTGTACTCTTTTGCGACGCGGACTTGTAGGTAACGTTTATCCATTTCTCCACCGTACCATCAACTTTTTTGATGTAAATATACCTGTCAGTCGAAGCTCCGTAATCGGTGCTATTTGGTGCTGAAATACAATCTTCCCATCTTTCATCTACCAATGCAAATTTTTGTAATGCTTCTCCTGTTGACTTACCAACAATCGACTCTACTTTTTGGTAGTGTGTTGTTTGTTTGTAACCTTGAAGTTCATTATCTCTTATTTGTGAACCAGTACGAATGATATTTACCACGTAAATCGGCTCAGTAAAATTCTTCATTCCGCTATCTTCAAAGTTAGAATTTGAATGACCACCAGTAAATACGCTTGCATAAATATCTCCTTGTGTTTCAAGTTGTAAGTATGTTCCACGGCCTTCTGCTTTTCTGCTAATACTTGTTATTGGAACGATTTTATTTCCGCCGTCAGGGTCACCACTAAATGTATTCGGGATTACCGTTGTGTTTCTGAATTTATCGTAAGCAACATAATTATACCCATCCAAGCCATCAATACCCATGTTTGGGTCTTCCATTGGATTGATATTTGAATTTGGACCTGTATTATCTCTAATCATTCTCACGTAAGAAATCATGTCGATACATCTATCTCGTCCATTCGGGAAATTATCTTCTGCTGAAAACCACTCTGAAAAGAAGCCTAACGGTGACACAAATTGAAGAGAATAATTTTGCGGATTCTCAATCATGTCGTTTACAGTATCACTTGACACTATTCCGTTTTCAATATCTGGAGCATAAAAAGAGAATTTGTTTGTATTTTTTCCGGCCAAGTTATTATCACCGATTATTAAAAATTTACCTTTTATTAAATCGTAATAAGCAAGCCCTTGAGCGACTACTCTTTTTGCAGATGTTGTTCTTACTACAGCAAAAGACTTCATCCATTCGGGAATATCGTCTACCCCTGCAATCATCATTCCCATTGAGTAATAATTCGGGGCAAAGCCCGCAGGACGATAATCCTTAACTCCATCACCTTCGATAACAATGTCTAATATTTTTACGTTGTTTTCTGCAACTTTATTATTAACAATGTAATTATGTCCTTCAACATCAGGGTCTTTTGAGCTTACAGGCGTAAACGGCTGGTAAGATACAGATACAAGCGTTCCTAACTCTACATGAGCGCCATGACCTTCTATCTCAGCATCCGTTTCGTCGCAATCTTGATTTACTCCATAAGGAGCCGTGAGCTTGGTTCCTGTAACTCCTAAAAGTCTTCCTTTTTCAATGATGTTTTTAAAGTCACATTTATCGGTCTTGTAAACAGCTTCGGTTAAGTCAAATACTTCATGGGTATTACCCACTTCATTTGTGCTTGTCATTGCAGCTCTTACCGTCCCTCCGTATGAATAGGCTTGCGTTTCGGATGATGTTTCGTCCCTTCTGTTTGGAAAAGTGAAGTTTTTGAGTTCTTCTATTTTTTGAACAAAAGCTTTGTTTCCAACGCAATCATATCCTACCACTCCATAGCCAATCGTTTCTCCGCGCATCTCACTTCTTTTGTAAGTATGATTGTACGGGTCGTTATATCCTGCCTTGCCTAAATTGTCAATTACAGGAAATCCTTTTTTCTCATTTATCTCTAAAAATGTAAGGTTTGATTCTTTGGAGGCTAGTTTTACATTTGATAGGTTTAGTCTACGATCAAAAAATCTTACCGAGCCGGCACTATCTACATGGGCCAATTCTCTTGCTTCATCTTGAGCCGAAAGAACAATGTTTATGTTTGACTCTGAAGGGTCGATGTATTCACGTACACTTATTTCCCCTGGCGAAATATCAATTCTTGCAACTACAATTCCATTGGAAGTATAATTTATTCCGGCTCCTTGGTTGTAAGAAGTTCTTTTTATTTCAATGTAATCGTAATTGTATAGGTTGGTAACACGAAATCTTATCTTTGGAGCAAATGAAGTTACTGAGGTAGGATTTGGTGCTGCGCCGAAAGTTCTTACATAAGGAAACTGCTCGCTGCTGCTTGACAGAGATTGCATTATTGGAATTAACGGTGTTGGGTGTGACCAATTCGTTCTATCTCCTGCTTGTGAAGAGTATCTTATTTGATATTGCTCTTGGCCGACAGGTCTTCCGCCTCCACCGCCTACATTTACAAGTTCTACAAATACAGGTGAATCTAAAGCAGACTGAATATTTATTTGATAAAGTTTTGGGTCAAATGCAGTAAAATACTTGTCGGTAGCTACATTATCAATCATGTCCTGTACGTTAAATATACATGGAATTAAAGCAGGAGTTCGGTCTGTGAAGCATATTTCTCCATTAGCAGCAGAATTGTTTACATCCCATTGAAGCGGTCTTGATTCGCTTAAATTGAGTAAAACTGAGGATAATACAATTACTCCATTTGCACGCGCTATACTTGGGAACGATGGATTTTGTGGCGCCCATAGTTCAAACGAAATATCATTTACAGTATCAGCTAAAAGGCAAGTGTAATTTAATGCGTTTGTGGAGTTTGTAAATCTTATCTCTTCGCCCTTAATTTTTTCAAGGTCACCGGTATTTCCATCGTTGGAAGTCGGTTGCATATTATTGGCATCAATAAAATAACCGCTATTAGCGGCATTAAATATCTTTTCGGGCGATTGGTCTGTGTTGGCGCCTTTGAAAAATGTTTGTTTTTGCTCTGGTTGATTTCCCTCTGAAAACATACTTTATAATTTTATCGGCCTGTTGCCCAAGCAGCTTTACCTAAATAAATTTTCAAATCGCTTGCTTCAGCAGTACTCATGTTTTTAGCTTTGGAAACAGCTTTATGCCACGAACCATTAAATCCATCTTTGTCTAATCTACGTTCATACATTTGTTGCATAGCCATAAATGTTTTTGCGTTCTCCGGCTCATTTGCCATTCTGAACCTTAACGCGGCTTCAGTAGCAAAGTCTTCAATTGCTGATTTGTAAAACGATGGAATTATCGGTGCTTCCCCAACTTCACATCCTGTACTGTTATAATGAAGATGAACTTTATTACCTG
>ERZ869921.1246-NODE-1246-length-11146-cov-5.368587_pt1 | contig 11146 bp, 21 predicted proteins | sample MGYA00579310_ERZ869921 | MGnify/ENA primary metagenome ERZ869921 (study PRJEB32216, sample SAMN09231816) | wastewater metagenome | place: USA: Maryland | collected 2016-06-21 | study: EMG produced TPA metagenomics assembly of the PRJNA472060 data set (Reclaimed...
CTCGTTCAAGCGTTTGCTGTGGTGTGGTCATGTCATGTTTCATTTCTAAGTAGGATTGATATTTCATCAAGTGAATATTCTTTAGGGTCTTTAGGTGTATGTATAAACTTAACAGGCCACTTTAAGAAAGTTTGTAACTTTGTTACTTTTTTTTGCAGAAGCCCGTATTGGTCAGCATCTAGCCATAGTATAATAGGTCGATCATTTAACTCAGAGTTAATACGATTAACTACTACATCATTAATAGCTGTACCAAACAGCGGTATAGTTGTAGTAATTTGACCTACCTTATGTGCAGAGATTAAATCCTCAACAAGGACTAAACACTTTCCCTGTGTTTGTTTGCCCAAAACCTCGACATGTCGGTTCCTATCTCCCCACAAAAACCATTTTCGCATTGGCCTACCGTTCCTGTCGGTAGCGGTGGGAGAGCCAACGTATCTTCCAATGGAAAAGGCAATGGGGTTCCCAACGGTAAGGACGAGTCGTTCTTCTTTTGGAGAATAGCCGGTGTAGGGCTTCCAGTATTGGTAGGAGAGGCCGTATTGGAGGAGCCATTTCCAAGCTGCTGCTGGAATATCTCTGGTGAAGTCAGGAGGTAACACTGCCTTGTCTTCTGCGACATTTATTTCTTTCGGTATAAAATTTAAAGAATACTTAGGGTGTTCATGGTGTCCACAACTAAAACAATGTCCACCACCATCACTATAACGAGCAAGGTTATCCCCACGGCTATCACGCCCTTGGGAGATACATTTAGGACATGGTTCAAAGTTTGTGAACTTAGCCATTAATAAACATGATAGGTTAGTTCTTCTTTCTTCGGTTTGTTTTCTTCATCTGGCCAGTCTACATCATCAGCAGTAAATTCTTTACTAAGCTGAATTAAGGCATTCTTAGTATTGCTATTAATCCATTGACGGTCTACACGCCAACCAGTCAGTAGAAAATAGGTAAGTAGTTCAGGAAATTGTCCTTCTTTCCCAAGAGGAAAAGCATCATCCTCGTCCTCGTCACCCCTTTGATCTGAGTACTTAGTAATTAGAGTTACATAGCCAACCTGAGAGCCGTTAAGTTTCTTAGTCTTATAAGAATCGTAATCATAGCCGAGAAACAATTCTTGTAAGAATTCATTTAACCTAGTATCAAAATCTTTGAATACCTCAGCATAAGATTTAAACACTTTGGAAGCACTCCATCTATATGGAGCTTCTTCTCTAAAGTTATTTAAAACAAATGTACCACAACAACCACCAAGACTGTCGTAAGTATCAAACATAATCCGATATTTATTCATCGTCATCATCCTTAGGAAATTCTAAAAAATCATCTTCATAAAACAGGTCGTCATCATCTTCTTCCTCAACTACCGATTTTCTAGTAATAGTGGGTACATCAGAAATATGACTTAGACAGTTATCACAAGTATTTGTATACTCTCCAGACAGAGCAAACTTTCGTGTTGCTTCTCTATCAGAGAGAATATTATTGCAGCAATCACAGCGCATTACTAATTCCTTTAAAAGTCATCTTCATCGTAGCTACTTGTCTGTTTGCGATAATCATCTCTGTCTTCGTATAAGACATGTGTCAAAATATAACACTGGTTTCCACTATTAGGATTATAAAAAGAAAAGACCTCTTTCCATCCCCTAGCCTTTGCTATATCAATAACACCTTGTTGGTTAGAAGAAAGTGTAATAATAGCACAGTTACGATTTCTGCCTCTTTGTGCTTGGTCAATAGTCGTAAAGCGCTCAGTAAGTAGAGCAGCGTCGGGGTAGCGAATTTGACCACCTATTACCCCATAGGAACTAAGGCCCTCGGCACTTACCATACCACAGCACTTCATTGGGGAATCTTCAATACTAAACATTTTGTATTTCCTTAAACCAGTTAATGATATTAACTGCATAGTTGTTGAGCGTAGTCCCTTGCATACCCGGATTAGCATTAACTTCAAGTACCACCAAACGATTACCTTTTTCATTATAAGCAATATCAACTGCTCCTATATTGTACTTCAATGCTGTAGTAGCAGCAACAGCAAGAGGACGTAAGCCCCCTGGCTCTGTAATATTATCTCGACAAAAGACATACCCATTAGCAAGATTTCTTACTTTATGGTTGCGTTCTTCCTCGAAGCCTTTTCTTTTACGCTTCTCTTGTACATCAATAACCTTACCACTAAAAACATGAACTCGGTACTCTTTCTTTTTCTTTACATATTTAGTATATAAAGGTGCAGGAACTAATTGATCTGCTGTTTCAGCAATAACTATTCCACGCCCCTCGGATGCACGTAATAGACGACGACAGACAACTGTATTGCCCTCTGTAATCCATTGGCGTGCAGTATCAATAGAAGTAGTCCATTCAGGACAGGCTACACCTGCCTGTTGAAACAGGGTGAACTGTGTAAGTTTGTCCGTGCCGGGAGTAAGTCTAAAACCTACTCTCTTACTGACACGTTCAGGACGTACCCGTAAGACACGATACCCTAAATTATCAGAAAGAACTCCGGCTAATCTCTTAGCCGAAGCGGACCCTCTGTTATGGGGAACAAGAACTAAACGTTTTGTCATTCTGCCTTTTCCTCTAAAAGTTTTTCCAGTTGTTTAGCTTCGGTATTATCTTCAATAAACTCTGCTGCTCTACAGAAAGCCATACCTTGATGTCGGCCACCAGTAGGATTTCTAATAATATCCCACTTCGGAATACCACCTACTTCTGCAATACCTTGGGTCTGTGATGCAGCATAGTTAATAAGCTGTTCCTCAGTAATATCGTTACCGGCATACCACTTTTTAAAGATAAAGTTGGGGTAATCTGAGCTAGCAAGGTACAAGTACCAGCCAGCAGCCAGATTGTCTTTACTACCATTTGCTAGGCTGTAGTCGATAGCAAAGACAGGAACCTTTTTATCCTGTACAAAGGTATCTTTAATCCTATAGAACTCCGAGTAGGTAATAGTTCTCTCATGTTCTATTACCATCTTAGTTTCCCAATCTGCAATAGGATTAACGTCTCGTGCTGAGTAGTTATTACTATTAACCATCCGAGTCTGCACCACACCAAAGGTCGGGTCATCATAATCACCCGTCTCATATCCACAAGCATAGGGATGACGGCCCCGAGTCCACGGCATTGAGGCAGTATTTGTTGGTGCAATAGGAGCAAGCGTTTTACTGTCAATATCCCATCCCGCAGAGCTTTTTGAGTTATACGTAAAAGTATTTAAGCAATACGGTGGCAACTCGGATATCTCAGGAAACTTATTACTAAGCTGTAGATTAAACCTTGACTGCACCCATACCAAAAAGTTTTTCTCTGACGACCAGATAAACTCGTTATCGGTTTCCATCCACCACAAAGGTCGGGCACTATTACGTACAAAGTTAACTCGCTGGTTGTCAACGTCATACCAAATAAGAGCAAAGGCCCCATTAATTTGTTGTAGTGCTTTCTCTACATCACCATGCTGATGGAGTACATGGGCAATAGCATGACTATCAACTTCCACATCAGCGTGTTTTTTGTGGTCGTCCCATAGAGTACCATTATGGACAAGAACAATCTTGTCTTCAACTACAAAAGGATGTGCGTTAACGTCTTTAACACTACCTGTAGTTGCTTTTCGATTGTGGCCCACCATAGCAATCCCCTCTTTAAGAGCACGGTTGCATAGTTTTCCATACTCAGTGGTTTTTAGAAAGTCTAAGGAATTTGTTGCATCCTTCGCAAGAGCAAGCTCTCCTTTGTTTGTTGCAACAAATACTCCAGTTGAATCATCACCACGAAGTAAATCAATAAAAAGCAAACTACTAAAAATATCAGTCTGTTGTTTAGTAAAGCCATAGTGCTTTTTAGATAGCACTGAAACAAGTCCGCACATAATTAAATCCTAAGTCCTTCTGGTGAATTTACAAAGTGATCTACCTCAGCCCTACCTGCAAAAGGATGATTTCTTGTATAAATATTCGATCGTCTATTATATTCTTCTAGATTAGCATTACCATATGCTTGTGAGTATGCTCTAGCATTTCTAGTACCTCTAGGAGGAAGCCACCCCCCTACAAGAGGCACCTCCGGGTCTGTTGATACCTGAACAGCTACTGGATTAAGTCCAGCTTCAAGCCTGTTAGTTTGGACGTTAGCTCTACGTACATCTTGAAGGATAGCAGGGGTCGCCGCCGTAGGGCCGTCCCATCTATGGAAAGTACGTTCTGCTGTGTCAGCATCAGTACGGGCTGTACCTAAGATAGCTTCAATAGAAGTTTTATTTTTCTTTACAGAAGTGTCCTCTTTTTTAGAGTGGTCATACCCGATAAGACCAAGCTTAGCAGAGATAACTCCTTCTTCCATTGTTCTATGCGTAGCATCAGTATAAGGCAACAGTTCACCAAATACTTGATGGAAAAACTGCTCGTAGTTAGAGAAGGTGTTAAGTTGCTTAATGGTAGTTGTTACCTCAGCAAACTTAGTACGAGTGGCATACTGAAAGATGCTACCAATTAAATTAAGCCACGTAGTAATCTTAGGAATGTTAGCACTACCATGCATATGCCTAAACTCTACTGTACCAATCGATTGCAGCGGCACAAGATTCAACGCCGTGTACTTGTGCCACTGTTTAGGGACAACAGACAACGAGCGATTAATATTATTAACTATCCGAGTGTTGTATCTACATTGATTCCAAGGAATGCAGTAAATGTTAGAGTCTCGATTGTTACCAACAAAACTAAACAAAGTTTCCTCGAAGATAGAATAAATAAGAGCAACACTAGATAGTTGGTCTACAGTTAAATCAGTACAGTTAACGTGTACGTGAATACTACATCTGTCGGTATAGTTATCCTCAGTAAAACCAGTAACTTTATAAAAGGCCTCCAACTGTGGAATAAGATGCTTGTGCTTCATTGGCAATGAGATAAACTCAAAGGCCATACCACGCAAAGAACCATCAGTCGTTACCTGCCAACCAAGGCCAGATAACTTGTCCCCATACGTTCCCGCCCCATGCCGACAGTTCTCAGTTTCAATCTCAACGCCCATTACCAACTCAGGGTTAGTAACTACTGCTACAGTACCCGATGCACCGAATATCTGTGGAGAAGGAACACCAAGGATTTCCTTAATCGTTTTGTTTGTCATGCTATTTTTACAGTTAAATTATTTCGTTTAAATACGTCGTTAATCTCTGTTTGCCAAAGTTCTGGAGAACTAAGACTGACATGGAAAACATCTGTGCCATTACTAGTATCCAGACTAACCTTTCCAGAGGGTTGCCCTAATATCAATAATCGATTCGTTGGCAGATGCACCGCAATCTGAGAAGACAGAGCAAAAGACTTACCAGTTGCCTTGAGTTTTTGGAACTCAACTGGAGTTTCTTTAGCATAAATCTCCGTGAGATACGGGAAATCCACTGGAACAGCAGTTAGCCCGTCCTCTGTTAAGAGATAAATTTCAGTATTTCTGCGGCTCACTCCACGAGTCCACTGACGTTGAGCAATTCGTTGTACAAACACAGCGCCGTTCGATGTGTTATACCACGATGACTTAGGGGGAATAAACTCAAACCCCCTATCAGCATCAGCAAGTAAACGATAGTTTGCGCCTAGAGCATCAACAAAATCAATGAACGGTCGATCATCTGCGTCGGATACCACCCTAGTTAATTTCACTAGAGTACGCACATTACTATCGCTAGTAAAAAATCCGTACGTACCTTCATATCGTTGGTGATAATCCCGCGCGTTTATAGAAGAAAATTTCTCAAGCATAGACAGTTTCTAATTTGTACTTGTTAACTAAATGACGAGCCATATCCTTTTCATTGGAGTTAATAGCATTAACAATGAGTTCTCTATCTTCCTCTACCGGGAACTGTGCATCCACAGCTTGAACCGCACGTAACGTATTATCCCATGCCCATTGGCATAGCCGTGGACTCATAATCCAGAAATTGCTCAGGGTTCGATACTCCACACCATAAGGCTTGAGACGGAAAGCACCCGCACAGCCATACAATTCCTTACGGCGCTCACCCTTATCCATGAGGACGGAAGGCACACCTAAGAACAAATCCATTGAACGGATAATTTTCTTAGCGTGTTCTGCACGTTCTTTTCCTAAGGAAACATCAGTAGTATATCCCACATGGATATGCCCACCGGCAGTACGTAAGTAGGGGCTATCCGCTTTGGGACGAGGGTTGCGGCAACCAGTCCAAGCATTGAAGTCTGGGTCACAGCCAAACTCCTGTGCCTTCGGGTTAGCAAGTTCCTCCGCTGGAAATTCAGCAGCAGATACTCGACTCAGATCAAAGCCATATGAACCGCGTACACCTTCAATCAAGAAGTTGAGCGTAGATTGAACAGACTTAACAAACTCCTCGGCATTCTTAGCCGGGGGAATATTAAACTCTGCTGCTACGTTATCCTCTTGGACGGCGAAGCCATCACCAAGGTCAGTAAGGGGGAGTGGATGTTCTTTACTTCCACCAATCTTTCCGATGACAGAGCGGAATACTTGGCTCTGGTCTACGAAAAATATTTCGGGGTCACACCCCAATAAGATATTAAGTGTTTTCATCTTTCGGCCAATCTACATAGTTGATAAAATTATCCTCAGTTATTTCAGGGTCATCTTTAGCAGCAGTACGCTGAAAATGGTTAGGGGATTGAAGCACATAGAATTTTAAGCCACCATCAACGGTATCACGATGGCTATGGGAAGCATTGGTACTCCAAAACGGTTGCTCATATGCAATAAACTCCTTTAAGTTATTCTGTTCTATCCAAGTACGGAACATAACGTGCTGGCGTTTTGCAATTAGAAAGCAAAACGAATCCTTTGTACTCTCTTTAATTACATTAGCCAGACTTGTAGTAAAATCAAGTACATCCCCCCGTTCAGGGAGTTTCTCCAGTTTATAACGGGAGGACATGACGTGAGGAGTATTAAACGCACTAACAGTTAATCCGCTAGGGTAGTATAAATACGACCAGTTAATATGATAAATCATGAGTCACAAAATCCTGCAATAAAATCAGGGTCTTCCCTATCCCGTACAATAACACATTGTCTATCGGGGTGAAGCGTAGGCACTGTGGCATCTCTCATCTCAGAGTAGCTCATTTTTTGCTGACCATCGTTGTGAGGTAATCCCGAATGTACAAAACAACTACCACTATAAGAGGGAGCCCTACCAGCAAAATCGCCATTTGAACCTAATACCGTCTCTTTAGAGATTAGAATTACAGCCATCCAATTTCCTCCATTTGGTTGAAGATAAACTTAGTAGCAAGAGCATTCTCAGTCATCATTTCAGGATGCCATTGAATACCTAATGCCTTAATCTTGGGAAAGTAGACAAGCTCCGGTTCCTTGAAATTTTCATCAGGGATATAGAACTGGTCATTCTTGTAGACATAATGAGATACGATTTTTCCATCTTCTCCTTGTTTAATACTACGAGGATTCTCACACCAAGCCAACAACTTGTGTTCCACTTGGTAAGGGAACATCATCTGATGATGCAAGCTGTTTACCTTAATGGTATCCCCATCAATAGTTTTAACCATGTGATTACTCCCATGATTACGAACATCTTGAATAAGAAAACCACCAGCAGCAGCGCACGCCATTTGTGCGCCCCGACAAATACCAATAATGGGCATACCCATTTCAATGGCACGTTTCATCAAAGCCCACTCAATAAAATCACGCCGACCACCGGGGTAGGTATGCGTAGATTCTGGATGATTGTACAACGACGGAGAAATATCCGAACCGCCCCAAACAATTAATGCTGCGTCAGGATTTTCTAATTCTTCTGGGCGTTGTACACCTTTTACTTCTTTTGCTATGGCATGAAAGGGATAACCATCCCCACCATATACAGCACTGTATAAAAATTCCATTTAGATAGGTAGCTTTCCGCTTTCGCTAAGTTTCTTTTCCACCAGAGTACCGGGCATACGTTGAAATACTCTTTCAACATTTACCACATACACTTCTTTTGAGGGATGCCATGCAGAAACAGAATCAACCGCGGCCTGTATGTCACGGTCCTCTACTTCATAAATGGTAGCCTCTTGTATCTGTCGTTGCATCCCTAAGTCAGGGTCAAACTCACGACCCGGATATGCATAAGAGCGCCTAGTAGCACCCTCAAACACAGTATCGAATCGTTCGTTCGCTGATAGAGCTAGTATGAATTTCATAAAACCTTTCCTATTATTGCGTCCAAATTAGCTTACCCTCATGGGTTTTAACTATTTGGGTGTTTTCTTCACGCGTTCTCTTGTTAATAGTATTAACTCGAATACTGATATAGTTAGGTACTGTACCACCATTTGACCAAGTTACTTTGGATAAATCCTCCTCAATATGCTCAATAACACCCCTAACAGGATTCTTACGAGGTTTCTTGAATCGAACACTATCCCCTACCTTGAATATACAGCGTTTACGATGCCGATTAAAGCAATCTAACTGCGTTTCTCCAAGTAAAGGAATTTCAGTGTGTTGTGGGGATGGTCGATGCTGGTTTATCTCGTAGTAAAACATGAGCCCTTTCCGCATCAGTAAATTTTCTTAATGCACTTGGACAGTAACGTACCATATCGCCTTTATGATGACGCACTAACAGAGCTTTTGGCTCATTGAGAAGTACATCTACCTCAGCCATATAGTGTAACTCGTTAATACCTTCAATTTGCCCATAGTAGTATGGTGCTCCAGTATCTTTAATAGGAACACCAATAGGGCAAACAAAGTCACCAAAAGCCCAATTGGATTTTACTTGTTCAATCCAACGAATATAAGGAAACTTACCCCATCGACGAGAAGGAGTCAGGTCTACATTAGAAGGAGGAGCAGGTGCTTGCTGCTGCCCCGGAGAATGAACCAAAGACAGTACAGTTCTTGTAACCGTACCGAGTAACGAGGGTTTGTTAATTTCGTATTCTATCATGCCAAAATCACATTTCCTTCTGAAATTTGAATTGCCACATCAGCATCTTCTCCACTGCCAATAAAGATTAAGCCTTGCCTTTTCTCAGGCTTCACGGTTGCGGCCACAGCGCGAAAGGGTCGATCATTATTTTTCGGTACTTCCAACTGTGTGTGGCAGGCACAGTTCATCAGAGCGGGGGCATCACAAGCAAAACAACGGTACATTTTTTCCTCACTTATTCTTTGGGAAGGAAATACTTGATGGCGAAGGTGTAGTCAGGAACCAGTGAATAAACCGGCCAATTAGACACCTTGTTCCTTTTGTATACCTCTTCATGCACACGTCCAAGCTCCGCGGCAAGGTAGCGCAGAGGCACCACCTTAATAGGCTCGGCAGTGGACAACTCACGACCCACTTTCTTACAGTACGGGTCTTTCTTGGAGCAGAAAACAGTCTGCACTTCAACAGTGCCTACCGTATCCGTATCACCAACAACACGTACAGTAGCACCGCCACGAGTAGCACCAGTACGCACATGGAAAAAGCGTTCAATCTTCATTTCATTTCCTTTTAGTTACCATTAAAAGTATTAACTGCTGGACAAATAAAAAGGAACTAGCCAGCCCTAGTCCCTAGTAGTCACTTAGGCCATTACGCCTTCGTTAACCAATTTCTTGTAAGTTTTCAGTTTCAAATGGGCATTCCACTCGGGAATCTTCCGCTCACCAGCGTGCATCTTGAGGTTCGTAGCGGCACGCATGATGATGTGGCCATGAGTAGCCCTGTTCTGACGAGTGATCTTGGTCTTCTCGAAAGCAGCGGCCATTGCGGTGGAGGCAGAGATAAACGATTTCATTAGATTCTCCTGAAAGCCTAACACGGAATTGTGTTAGCCAAACCACTCACACGAATGGTTCAGTTAATACAATTAACAGTTTGTCCAGCGAGCATTTACTGGCATTCTCTCTTTGATGCGTTTGCGATTGATACGTAGTGCCTCAGCATCAGGTTTGTAATCATTCCATGCTCCAATATCTAAAGCGGTTGGTCTGGGCGGCGGCCACATCCACTCAACATTAAAGTTACGCCTTAGGCATTCCTCATGTAATTGTATGTAGCGCAAATACAACCAACGCAATTTGTTGGTAAAGAACTTTACATGACCCTTCCCAAGTACATAGCACTCAGGTCGATCATCATATTCGTAACTGAGTTTACCTGATATGAGACAGTTAGGGATGCGTTTGATTTCCCGATGCTCCGCCAACAGATGTTGGTCACACAATTCTGTGACGGGTACAACATTAACGCGGGTCATACAAAATCCTATTAATATAATTAACTGGTGCGACTGAATGGACTCGAACCATTGACCAAGCGATTATGAGTCGCCTGCTCTAACCACTGAGCTACAGTCGCATTGGTACGCCAAGAGGGACTCGAACCCCCAACCTATTGCTTAGAAGGCAATTTCTCTGTCCTGTTGAGATATTGGCGTAAACTTATCTAGTTCTGGTCGTCAAACTCACCGATATTGTACTTCACACACTTGCGTGCGACTACACCCACAGTAGTCGCACAACTGCTGGCGTTGTGTTCTGCATAAGGCCCTGTAAACACCCCGGTTTGTCCATTAGCGTAGACATTAAGCCACACTTCTTCCACTTGAGGGGCAAGATTGCAATTACCAAATCCCTGTATTTCTGTTCCCTTTGGTGTCCAAACCGTAATTTCAGTACAACCCTCAATCTGACCAACAAAGGGGTAATCGCCTCGGGCCTTGTCAGTAAACAGAGTTACTTTCCTGCCATCGTTGGTGAAGACAGGTTTCTTTATGTCAATTTTCATTTGATAAGCCTCACATCTTTCAGTTGCGGTGTGTTACACATTTCAATCTCCTTTGTAACCGTAATAGAGAAAAGATAAAAAGAAAACAAACGCTGCACCGTATGCAATGTTTTGGTTTGTATGAGGGGCCATCAGAATTGCTCCCATCAAAAGATATAGGTCACTGCTTTTCATTTCAATTTCCTTAGTTAGTACAATTAATTGGTACGGGGAAGGGGCCTCGAACCCCTACGCTACTGTTACTTCGCGGCGAATTTTAAATCCGCTGTGTCTACCAATTTCACCACCCCCGCGTAAACTCTAAAGGTCGATCACTATTCCCGCCACCAC
>ERZ869921.1247-NODE-1247-length-11144-cov-3.620615_pt1 | contig 11144 bp, 11 predicted proteins | sample MGYA00579310_ERZ869921 | MGnify/ENA primary metagenome ERZ869921 (study PRJEB32216, sample SAMN09231816) | wastewater metagenome | place: USA: Maryland | collected 2016-06-21 | study: EMG produced TPA metagenomics assembly of the PRJNA472060 data set (Reclaimed...
CCTGTATCGTTGTAATACTCTTTGCGGTTTACAACAAGACGTATTTCAATTGAACAACTTTTGTCATCATATTGCGATCAACGTTGCACATAAGGTGTCAACATCGGTTGTATCGCGATTGCTGGCAAGTTTGCTTCTGGTATTTGTATTGGATCGCCATAGTATACTTTTTTTATATGCTTCAATGGACCGTTTCAAGATCAAGCTTGTGTGGCTACTTCTGCGGAAATTATTTGTTGTAGTGCAAGCAATACTCTATCCATTGTAGATATAAAATAAGTAAATAAGTAATACACTGGGTATAGTCATACAACCAATGATTGCAATAGGATTTGAAACATTTTACGCAAATAAAAAAAGCATCTATTCACTGCAATAATAGACGCTTTTTTACTTTCTTTGAAACAATAAAAAAAGAGGTTTTGAAACCTCTCTTTGAAGTATTACGCTTCGTTTGGCAGATCTTTATTTTCGTCTGCTTCTGCTTGTACTTCTTTGAAACCTTGTACGAACAATGCAACATCAACGTCGTCTGCTGTTCTATCGTTACCGATACCAACCGACCATTTTGGGTTGTTGATACGATATAGACAAGGTGTTTCAGTATCAATTGTACTGATAACTGGTGCATACTGTCACATTCTTTCAAGGTAGTGTTGTTTTGCTTCTGTCATTTGTTGTGTGGGTGAAAAAATAAAACACATTTTGATATACATAATAGCATACACGTTGTCAATACAAAAAGCAGATCCGAAGATCTGCCTATACAAATATGAAATCTGTATCTTTTGTTGCGATAGTCACTGTCAGTCACAACCAACTCGTACCGCAATTTGACACCGCGTGTCATAGGTTGTGTGCAAAGAAAATATATATTTCAGTATTCATTGCAAGTCTATTTTTGTAGTCAGAATATACCGACTTTGTCGTGTACGATACGTTGTAAGATCTTCACAATCTTTGTCGCAGTCTTCGCGTCAACATCAATAATCTTTCTTCTTGGTATCTTTCACGATCAGTTCTGGTGTATTCACGCATAAGGTGCAATATATTGTATCATACCTTGCGACGTATTTGCTTCTTTGCGTACACTGTTTTGCAGTCTACCAGTCCAACGAAGAGTTGACGGATTGCTTGGGTTTTGTCTATAATATCAAGTACGTTTTGCACGTGCTTTTTCGGTTGAAGGTGCTAATGCTCTCCACGGATCACCATTTTGTACGTTCGCACCTTTGTTTGCAAACAACTCGTTTGATCTCGCGTGTACTGCTTCAATTGCTTCGTAGTGAAATAGTCAAAGACTTTCTTTGACTTGCACGCTTGCAAGACGCAAGTTTCTCGACATTTCTACTACGCCGTTTACGGCAATTGTTATGTGCATTTTATCGTTGTTGATCTTTTGTAAAGTCACGATCTGCGTCGTCTGTTGGGTATGCGTACATTTGTCACGCACCAGACGCACCAAGTGTTGGATATGTATTTCACGTTCAAGATACTATTACTGCACCACTGTATCTTGTGTCAGTCAATACAATGTCGCCAGACATTATCTGTTCAAGTATTTTGTATGCGTCAGAAATCTTTTTATCACCATTGCTGGTTGCGTCTTGATCCTGTATGTCGTAATCTTTGTTCAACAAGTGTCACGCTGTCAACAGTTCTTCACATCTTGCAAGAATAGACCCAGCAGAAGTCAGCAAGAAGTTACTATCAGAAAGCATACTTGCAAGGTCATATCTTTTTGAAACTATACCAGTAATGATCGACGTTGATTGATCTTGTAATGCTTGGATCGTTGGATCCGTTATTGTAGCATTTCAAGTAAATCACGCTTCAAGACGACATCTGGCAGTTGTACTGTAATTCAACATTTGCATTGATAATAGAAAATAAATTATTGGATCTTTCGCACATTCGGTATATAGTATTTGTCTTGGTTATCAAGCAAAACTTCTGCAATATCTTTTCTGAAAGATTTTGTCAAAGCGTTGTCGTATAATTTCAATAGTTGCTGGATCTGTTCGTGTGGCAAATTGTTTTGGAATAAGTTGTGTAGATCTTCGTGTCTATTACGAAGCATACGTACAAGGTTACTATCATTATTAGATCAACCACGACTTTTCGGTACTATGTGGTGATAATCGTATACAGGTTTTCACATCATAGAACATTTACGAAATAAAACAAAAGTCAGTCGCACAGACTGACACTTTGTTCACTCCGCCAGTCAAACGAAGCTCTATTGTATTTTGCACTAGGTGTTTACTGCTTTTTGACGTAGTTTTTCAACACATTGTCAGTAAAGTTCTTCAACATTTGCACTATTTCTGCTCTTGTTGCTGGCTTTTCTGGGTTGAAAGCTTTTGTTGCACTCGCACTAGTGATACCATTTTCAATGGCTCGTTTCACTGCTGGTGCATATCGTTGATTTTCTGGTACGTCTGGTGTAATCATATTCACTAGATTTTTAGGAATAAAGATATGTACATTGTCAGATACGTTTCAATTGTCCATAAGCTTTTGCAATCTTTCTTTCGTAACGTAATAGTATGTATTTCACCACGCACTATCTAAGAACTCGTACATTGAAAGATCAGATCTTCGGCGTATGCACGTTGCGTGTCAATAAGTCTTTCAGTATTTGTCAGCATCAATCTTGTCGTCTTTCTTCACATCTTGTACAAATGGAAGATCCACGCGTATTGATATTTGCATCACCATTCATTTTTGACAAAGTGCATCTCGTTCTTTCGTATTGGCATACACTAAGAAGTATGCAACTTCACGAGTAGGAAACCAACCATTTCGCATATCAGATACAACCTTTGCACCAAGTCAGCGTTGTCGTCAATTTCATATTACAAATCAACGCTTGATACTTTCGTCTTCAATAGCATTTATCTGATCTCGTGTGAAGTTGTAATTTTGTTCACACGCTATCATATTTATTGCAGAAAACTTTGTACAACTAGTAGTGTGACGTTTGTATATGTACTGCTTGAAGACATAGTCAATCAAATCTTGCTTTGGCATAGCAAGGATCTTTGCAAGTAATTGTGTATCACCAGCAAGCACCCAGTCACTATCAACGCTTTGTAAATTATCACCATTGTATCACGACGCAATCAGTCTTTGTACAAACTGATCTTGTGTTGTTTCGTCAGTTGGGTTCATATTGTGTGTGGACAGAAAGTAAAACTATACTTGATCTGGTATTTTGGTACCGACATTTGTGTCGGTCGCAGTAGGTGTATTGGCTTGCACTGGCAATTCTGCCGTAGGCGATTGCACCTTTCATTTGAAAATATCTGCAATTCTTTGTATCGCAATTGTGAACACGTCTATTTCTGGTAGATCGTTTCACGTATTGATACGATACACGTGACGCAATGCACTATATCATTCACCAACTATCAACAAAGACATCAACGCTGTCATACTACCTTGTACATAGTCTTGATCGAAACCAGCACCACGACAAACCACAGACACAAGGAAAGGCAACAATAAACGAGTAAGCTTTTTCGTCACTCATTTTGTCCACTTTTCACTAGTGATCGCGTTTCACATATTGTGTTGTGATATGATCGCAAGCACTGTATCAAGAACGGCAACAAGTCCGTATATCATAACTACTTCACCAGTCAAGTTGAAGTAAGCTAGTATTGCAGTCAATGGAACCGCAGACGCGATCACTTTTGGGTTGAAGTCCATATTGTAGTTTATGTGAAGAATAAAAATTGCCTAAAAAAACACGCACGAGTTGTGCGTGCTTGTGTTTATTATTGTGCTTTCTTTGCAAGCAATTCTGTATGAATTGCAACAAGTTCTGGCTTTTTCAATTTCTTGTAATCTTTCAACTCTTCTTCTGTTGCACCCAATTCGCCAATTTCTTTCATCAATTGTGCAACAGTCAGATCGTCAGCATTGAACGAAGTTGAAGCTTGACTTGTCACGATTTCTTCGTCACTAAGTTGTACTTCTCTTTCATCTTTCAAATACTGTTCAAGTTCTTCTGCGTGTTCCTTACTAGGTGTTGAACCTTTTGGATAGTAAGTTGATCCGTGTTGGATGTTTCTGTCTAATACTTTTGCCATTTGTGAATAGTACAAGAATAAAATTGGTGTGTGATTACCAATGACAGAAGACGACGTATAGCCGTCTTCTGGGTATTGATACCATACTACGCAGGAGTATTGATAAGATATGCACAAGTTTGATCTACGATAACTTGATCGTATTTGCTTGAAACTCTAATCATAGAGTATACACGTCTTTCAAGTGCTTCTGTTGCAAGCTTGTCTTGTGGAAGTTTCACAACTTCAACACCGTCACGCTTTGAGTATGTCTTTGCAAATGAAGTTGATCTTTGTCTTGGTGTTTCTTCTGAATAGTAAACAAGACACATATTATTCCAGATCAATGAAAGGTTAGCCGCATCAACATCGCTGTTTGACGCATTTTCTCTTGCAGATCCAATATAAACATTCTTGATACCGAACATAGAACCGAAAGCATCACGTACCATTTCGTCAGTAATCACAGGCACGTTTTTGAACCTTGCAATAACTTGCGGATGATTTTTTAATGCGATCATTGCTTCCCAAGATAGAACCATACTATTTGCAATTTTACCAGTCTTTTTATGAATAGTGTCGATTGCAGTTGCAATGTTTCCAAATGGGTTTGATACACCTGAATAGTCAGACCATTTCGCAGTTGAAGTCAACGTCACATTGTTAGTGATAGTTGAAGTTGTAATACCGCCAGCAAGTCTTTTTTCCATAGATAGTAACAATTTGTTTGTAAGCATTTCAGTTTCGTCGCTTTCTGGTGACAATGGTTGATCTGCGTTGTCAACATCTTCTTCGTATACTTCACCAATGTATCAATAATCTTTCAATTGATAATGAGTGTTCTTTTGTACGTCGAAACGAACTTTGTTATATGCACCACCGATCGCTCTCGCGTCTTCTGTGATACGTAATGCTTGTTTACCATAGTTGAAGATTTCCCCTGTGTCTTTTTCTACTTTGAGGAAAGGTGCAACCTTTGAGGCAATAAAATCTGTTGCGTTTGTCATATACGCAATAGATATGTTTGTCAATAGTTGATTGAGATACGCTTTGCTAAATGAAGCCATAGTGTTTTTGTAAACAAGAGATAAAGAATAAGATATATACTACGCAAAGGCAGAATATAACATTGGAGCAGGCAAGATTTTAACTTCAATCAATTCACCATTTGCACCACCAGCAACACAGATCGCAACGACCTTGTCAGTTGCAGTAGTTGTGGCAATAAGTTTTCAACCTGTTGTAACAGTACATTTTGCACCAACTGCAACAGTTCCACCAGCTTGTGCAAGTGAATAACCATTTGATTTCAAAGCGACTGCGTCACCTGCTTTCAATGGGTTTGTTTCTTGTGATATACCAGCAAACGTTGCCGCTTTTGTTTGATCTATTGCTACATCAACAGTATTTGGCGTTGCTACTATGTGATACATAGCAAGGTATTTTGAAGAGATATCCGCATTCAAGATAAACGATGGATAACTATCGTTGTGTATTGATCCTGTATAAGCCATAATATATTATATGGAAAGAGATAAAAACAATTATTGTACTTCTTCTTCTGCGTCTTCGTCCTCTTCTGCAAACAACTTGTTTGCTTCAAGTACGGCTTCGCGGTATTTCATAGTTGGTGTTGCTTTCATCAACTCTTGTGCTTTGGCTTCAACCTTTTCAGATCTAGTACCAGTTGCACCGTCATCAGTTGCATCACCAGTTTTTCACTCTTCTGAAAACATTGATCCAGCTTCTGTGTTGAAACCTTTTACAATCTCGCAGAATTGTGCAAATTGTGTTTCATTCAGTGATAATGCAAACTTTGTCATCTTATCAATACTTTTTGGAAGTACAACAGACATCTTGTTTGTTTCACTGAATACAAGACCAGATAGTTTGTCGGATACGTTCTTTTGCTTTTCTGCAAAGGCGTATGCGTCTAACTTTTCTTGCATTGCGGTAAACTCTGCAAATGATACTGTTTTTGTTTTCCCAGTTGCTGGGTCAGTAAAAGTTGCTTTGTCACCTGTTTTGTCGTCAGCATTTGCACTTGCATCGTCTGCTTTCGCTTTCAAGTCTGCATCAATCTTTGCTTGTGCTTGTGCGTCTTTCTTCGATACAACACTTGCGTACATTTCTGCAACAGTAGGATCGTCTTTGCCGTTTCTTTCAGCATACATTGCGTCTGCTTGCGACATATCCGCGTCCTCTAGTGTTTCTTTGTCAAGAAGTGCTTGCAATAGTTTTTTGAGTTCGTCCATAATGGGTGATTTGTCAAAGAAGTAAAATTGTGTATCTTCATTACTGTCGGATACTTCCGTCGCCTGCAAACTTTGCATATCTTTGAAGTATGGGCGATTAGTGAAAGCACCACCAATAAGTAAGTTTCTAATTGGATCACCTGTTTCGTTGTCTGTGTCCTCTCGTATGATTTCTGGTGAAAAGTATTTGTATTCACCACGTCATAGTTTACTTGCCCCAAGATCCGTCAACTCTATTCTTGCAAATAGTTTGTCGTTTCCTTCAAGTGAAAGTTCACGTATTCGTCATAGTGCGATATGATTTGGTTCGTGGTTTTCATCGACCGCAAGATCAATACCACGTTTATTCTCTTTGAAGTTCGCAATTACGTCGTTCAAAGTTTCGCCGTCAACCTCGAAATATCCATACTTTGGATGCTTTCGTTTTCACGTACGCATTATCTGTATTGTCACGCTATCGCCAGCTTTCAACTCGCTATATGTGCCAACTATGCTGTATAAATGTTTCAACATATCGGATCTTTTGAAGTAAAATTGCATCTAGGGTATAAACAGTAGGACAACGATTGCAAGACTTTTTTATGCGTCTTGTGCGTTTTCTACGTCAATCAACTTTTGCTGGCTTTTCGACCACTTTTCAATTTCGTCAATTGTAGGTGCAACACCAAGATCAACTGGCAAACGTTCTTGCTTTGTAAACATTGGCTTGTATGGTTCGTCTGTCAAGATCTCGACCATTATACTACGACAATTCCAATGACGTGGTGGTTTGATAAGTTCGTATTCAACAGATCACGGCTTCACAACTATTCAATCAAGTCAACGACAGATCGGTGTTGTTCTGTCATCAAGAATTGCACTGAATTGAAATGCGTATACTTGTTCTGGATATTGTTCAAAAACTGTTTCACGTCATAGATTGATCGCACCCATTACATACAAAGATTTCAAGCCGTTGAAGAACTGCGATACAATTCCTTTCTCACTGAAAGCTTGTGCGTCTTCTGAAAAACTTTTGTATCAACTTGCCTTATACTTTTTTTTTATGTCACCAAGCATCTTTGCAATCAATGCGTTGTTCTGTGATCTCATTACTCCGATCACTTGTGGGTTTGTTGCTTTCGTTGGTACTTTCATTTCTGACGATGCAGTTTGCTTTCAATAGTCAAAAGCTTTCTTCTGTGCTTCTGTAACTATCTTCACAATCGCATCTTGGATATCGTAAGCAACTGGACCAGCAAGAACATCTGCTTTGATCTTGGCAAGTTTTGCGTCCATTTCATCAGATAAACGCTTCATTGTTTCTTTCAATCAAACTAGATTGATTTTTCTTTCAGCAAAAGTCAAAGCACGTCGTGCTTGACCTTCATACTCGTTGTATAGTGGTTTGATATTATCTTGTGTTGTCATCGTTTTGAACTGTCTTGATTAAATTATTGTCAATCAAATGTGATAGTTCTGTGAAGTAGTTATTGTCAAAGTACATTCACTTTGTCATACATATACCGCAACCGCAGTCGTCGTCGTGCTTTTCATTGTATCTTTTATTACTGCGACGCATTGCCTTTTCTGCTTCACGTTGTTGCTTTCTTTGTAACCTCGCTTGTTCTTTGTCAGCTTTGTCAATTACAGATAGTCACTTCTTTGATTGTCTGTATACCTCTTTGACTTTATCTTTCTGCTGGCGTTTATATTCAATGATACGTTTTTTGCTTTCACGTATTGCTTTGATATTATCTTTCAAAGACTGTATTTGTTTTTTTACTTCTTCACGTGCCTTGCTTCCAGATCTCTTGCGTGTGATACTCTTTGCAGACGAACGAAGTTTATCTATTCAATCACGCAATGATTTGATATTTGTTTCCATAGCATATCTTTCTTTTGCGATGCTCTGGTTGATCTCTTCTTCTTTTGCTTTTGATTTGTCGCGTAGACTTTGAAGCTCTGGTTTAGTATTGTGCTTCTTCAATGCTTCCGATATTTTCTTCTTTGTTTCTTCTGACATTGGTTTTCTAAACTCGTACGTTTCTGCAACATCTTCCATATACGATGCAATGCTTTCTGCTACACTCGCAAACTGTGTGTCTGTTGTTTCAGTGTCATATTGTCATAGTTCGTCTTCAAGGTCTTGCAACTCTTTTTCGTCCATATCTGGCAAACTATCGTCTTCACTATCAGTTCAATCGTCTGCGATATTTTCGTCGCTTGCGTCTGCGTCTTTTGCAGGCAAATCTAACAACTCGCGGAAATGATCTTGCAACTTTTCGTCAACTGCAAGCACTTCGCTATCAACAAGACTTGTCACCATTTCAACAAGATCTTTGCTGTCAGTAGATTGAAGCGTTTGAAATCTAAGCTTTGGATATCTTGTTACATCATAATTGAAATCAACTAATTGTTTCACAATGTATTTATTGATTGTGTCTGCAACATATCTTGCTGTTGCTTCAAGTGCCATTAAGAAATATGCTGTTTGACTTTCACCAAGTGATCTACTACCAGACGCAGTGTTTCACAACTCCAAGAACTGTGCAAGTATGTTCTTCACAATCTCGCGGTTGTGGTGTTCAATATCTTTTTCCATACCTGTTGACTGTGCAGACTTCAAGTCCGCATATTCAAACTTTCGTCACTCTTGTTCAGATCAAGGCATCACAACTCCTGTCTGTTCTGTTCAACGTATATTTTTTACGATCTTCATTGCTTGTGCCTTATCTCACGGCGTCGCATTCTTTGGCAAATATATAATAGGTATTCATATTCATTGTCTTTCGTGTTTGATCGCAGAATACTTGTACAACTTATCTTTGATAAACCAGTGCTTGTATGCAGAACGCAAAGCACTTATTCACTCGTAGTTGTCACCCTCTCTTCTATGCGTGAAGATCACAAGCTTTTCTGCTGGTATACCAAGTGTAGTCTTTCACTTATTCACACCGCTTGTTGCTTGTGTATCAAGTTGTTGTGTAATTCAAGGCGCGCCAGTCTGTGGCATTTGTCGGCGTTCAATAGTTGATTGTTTTCTAAACGCAAGCTTTTTCAAAATAATCTTTGTTCAAGTATCTGTTTGCTTCAATCAATATACTTTTTCAAATACAGAAAATCAGAACGCAAGCATTGTCAGTATCTGACGCAAGAGATCATCTCGTGAATTGTCAATGTCTTCAAAGATAGCAGTTTCAACAAACTTGGCGATGTCTTCGTCTTCTTGTTCTGTTTCGCCGTCTTCGTTGTATGCTGGTTCAATGTATCGTTTAGTTGCACGTATTGGCAACTCCATTGCAAGAAGTGACGCGTTTACTTGTGCATCAGTACGACGCATTTCGTCGTATATCTTTGAGCCAGCTTGTCAAGATAGTTTGCGATTTGGTTCTTCTGAAAGATAACCAGAAATCAGTGGTGTTCAAGACGATCAGATTTCGTGTTGTGTTTCACTTACTGACACACGTTCTGGTTTTACGCCAGTTGGTGCCATTTGTCAAAGATTACTTTCACCGAAAGAAAATACATTCGTCAACCAGTCTTTGAAAGCCATTGTCTAAAATTGGGTAAGAAGTAAATTATCATTATCACTATCAAGCTTGACTAAGTCTTCATTCATCTGCACGACTTCTTTTGAATAACTGTCAGTCGCATCGCCTGCAATATCCATTAGTCAATATCTTACTGCGTCAAGTGCGTGATCGCTTCAATTGGTGTCAAGATCGTTGTCACTCTTCTTGTCATATACTGCACCAACTATCTCGCGTTTGAAGTTTCAACAATTTGTGTGTACATATATCCTATCACTTTTCAATAGAGTTTTCAACAATGTTCGTCACGCTTGACGATTATTGTTCGCTGGCAGTATACGTCGTCAAGTTGCTTTCTGTATTATCTCGCCACCACTATTCTCGGATCAGTTCTTTGCAAAGATCGCTGGATCTGCGATTACGTAGTCAGGCGAATACGACGCAAATTGTTTCTTCATCTTTCAGCCAAGATCTTCGTATGTCAATTGTGTTTCGTATAGTTCACTTGAAACAAAAAATTGTCAATCGCCGTCACGACGCAACAAATATACTGCACTTGGTTTTCTGTATCAGTAATCAAGACAAAGTATTGTACGTTGTCGGCTTCACGTTGGTTTGATACTATCAACAACAACGTCTGTTTCCATATATTCTGGGAAAAATTGTCATTCAAATATATTCCAATCTCAATGACGCATTGCTTTGCGTAAGTTTTCATCTGCCATACTATCCAATCTTCTTGCGTACATCGGATCGTTTTTCAACAAGTGCGGATTGTCTTCAAGCTTCGCTGGTATAAATGCAAAGTCTTCTGGTGCATATCAAGGTCGTGTCTTCTGGTCGATCCAAGTTTCCTTTACTCGTAAGTGTCAAAGTCATCAAGGGTTTGTCGCACACATAAAATATGCTTTGAAACCTTTTGCAACTAGATCTGGTTTAGTTGTACGATTACGGATAAGCAACTTTTGGATCTCTTGCAATGTATAGATTGTTCTTGTGATTTCGTCAATGGCGATCACATCATACTCGGTTGAAAAGTATCTATCGTTCTTCTTGTCGTCTTGCCAGTATCACAACACGATCTGTGAATTGTTGAAGTACAATACATTCTTGCGTATTGTGTATGGTCTTTCGCCTGTGTCAGATACAAGCATCTTTGGTAAACGTTCTTCAATAATTTCTTCAACTTGTGAAAGTGTTTTACGTATAAATAGTTGCTTTATTCACGGAAAACGGATGCAATTTAGGATCAACTCACCAAGCAACGCATCTGTCTTTCATCAACCAGCCGCACCACCATA
>ERZ869921.1248-NODE-1248-length-11140-cov-6.240595_pt1 | contig 11140 bp, 13 predicted proteins | sample MGYA00579310_ERZ869921 | MGnify/ENA primary metagenome ERZ869921 (study PRJEB32216, sample SAMN09231816) | wastewater metagenome | place: USA: Maryland | collected 2016-06-21 | study: EMG produced TPA metagenomics assembly of the PRJNA472060 data set (Reclaimed...
CTCGCCTGGCGGCAGGTGCAGTTGCCGAGCGGCAAGCACGAGATGCCCGCCGCGCTCTGGGACTTCTACCGCAACCCCGACCTCTCGTTCGAGGTCTACGCCGACCTGGCCGGAGGGCTGCTCTCATGACCGACGATCGCCGCGGCTTTCTCGTGGCTGGCCTGCTGCTGATCGGCCTCGCGCTGCTGTGCGCGGCGATGGCCAACGGCGCGACGATCGCCCAGACGAAGACCAGCCCGGACGGCCAGTGGCGCGTCGAGCTGACCGACGAGCGCAGGCACCAGGTGTTCGAGCTCTGGGCCATTCCCGCGGTCGGTGGCGTTCGGCGGCAGATCGGCCGCACGGTGCCCGCGCTCTCGGACGTGCGGAACGACTTCCTGATCTCCGCCGACTCGCGCACCGTCGTCTACGTCCAGGGCGAGACCGCGAGCGGCTCGAATTTCCGCCTGTGGTCGACGCCGATCGACCGCATGGGCGGGCAGGTGATCTCGCAACCGCTGCCGCAGTCAGGCGTCGGCTTCGACCTGCCGATCCAGACCGCCTGCAGCGGCCGCGAGGTCAAGTTCCGCAGCGACCCAGTGATCGACGAGACCTTCGCCTGGTTCGTCGTGCCGATGCGCGGCGGGCTGATTCGCCCGTGGGACGGGTGCGTGATCTTCCGCGACGGGTTCGAGGGCGGGAGCGTGGGGGCGTGGCGGTGAGCGCGCACGTCTGCCAGCAGGATGACCTGCACCCGTACGAGTGCAGCAAGCAGTGCGGTCACTGCAACAACGATCACGATCCGACGAAGTGCTGTCTCTGTTGGGATGCGCAGGACTTGGAGCACGAGAGGCCCGGCCCGCTTGCGACGTTTGGCGCTTGCGTGGTCTACCGCGAAGTTGTGCGACCAGCTCTTGTGCGAGAGGCGTTGCGCCGCGCCATCGAGTGGATGGCCGCCGACGGCTGCGATTGCGGCGGCGACGAGGCCGGAAGCTGCGCCCTGTGTCTTTGCCGATCTGCACTAAAAGATTTGACTACGGAGGCACGATGAGTGAAGACACTGCCTGGCTGATCGAGCACCCCCACGACCCACGCTACGGAAGAGCGAGCTGGTACTCCGGCAAGGACGGCTTCACGATCGACTCGCTGCAGGCTGTCCGATTCGCGCGCAAGGAAGACGTATTGCGCGAGATCGACCGATTTCCGACCTCGCTGGCGAAGAACCTGATCGCCGCTAACCACGCCTGGATCCCCGCTCGGGTCTGCGCTCACGGCCAACTGGCGCGCCAGTGCGAGATTTGCGAGGCCCGCGAAGAGGCCGCGCACTGGCGGGCGAAATCTGAGGCCGATTTCGAGCCGATTCGCAAGATCGCCGATGCGCTGGCGGAGGGCGGCTTTCACTGCCACGACAAGCCCGGTTTCGTTGCGGACCACGTTCCAAGCCTGGTCTACGAGGCAGTCAGCGAGCTCAAGATCAAGCGCTATGAACGGGACCGGCTGCGCCTGGCGCTGGATGTGGAGCGTGGGCGGTTGATGGCAGCGGAAGGCGAAGTCGATATGGTCAGGATCGAAGCGACGGACCTCCGGGCGCGGCTGAACCATCTCGGCGACATGTGGCGGCTGATCGGCGAGAGCCTTCGGGAGTTCGGCCACGAAGCAGCCGGTGAGGACCAGTGGGTGGCGAGGGTGCACGCCGCCCTGACCGAGCTGGACCAGCGCCGCCGGCAGCGGACGTCGGATCAGAATCTCCTGGTCGAGCTCCTCGCAACTCCGGACGACACCACCGAGGACAGCGAGTGGCTCATTCTGCATGCCCGGCTGGAGAAGTTCCTTTTCGCCACCGGCGAGCGCGGCCTCAAAAACCTGCTCGGCACCGTGACGATGCTTCGGGATCGGCTTCTCTGCATCGGCAACGAGGTCCTGAGCAAGCAGGTCCACGAGCCGCGCGAGGGCTGCCTGTCGGCGATCCTTCCGTCCGATCATGTGGACTGCCGGTGACTCGGATGGCTCCGATGGCCCCGGAAACTGGCGAGAGCACCGCCGCGATCAACGCTCGCAGTGACGACAGGTCCTGGGAGCAGGCCTTGCCTCAACTGCGCGACGGCGCGCTGCTGAAGCGCGTCTCGACGAAGGTCAGGAATTACTACACCGATGATCCGAAGCGCCCGGATCTCTTTCGGATCGGGATCTCTCCGCTGCGAGTCAAGAAGCTCGAAGCCTCCGGCGTGCTGGTCCGGGTGGGCGTCGAGACCTACGCGCTTGTGGAGTCTTGTAAGCCATGAAGCGCTTCACCCTCTGGCGCTGGGCGCTGCTTTGCTGTTTCGGACTGCGCCACCGCGCCGGTGAGTCGGTGATGCTGTGCCAGAAGGGCGCCGCGCCCCGCCGGTCGTCGCGCTGCACGCGGTGCGGGGTGAAGGGGAAGGGGCTCGGGCATTGAAACTCACCCTCGAGCGCGCCCGCGCCCTCATGGGGCCGGAGGCGGATAGGCTCTCCGACGAGGAGATCGCCCGCCAATGCCGCGAGCTCGAGGAGCTGGCGCGCCTGCACGTTCGGCTCTACGATCAACGGCAGGCGCAGAAGGTCGACCAGGTGGAACGGGGGGTGGCGTGAAAAGAGTCAGGGTTGCCGGTGTGCTTGTCGATGTCGTTCCGGGTGACCTCTTCAAACGCAAAGGAAAGGTGATCCTTGTGGGCCACGTGAACGAGCTCGGCGGAGAGTGCGACGACTGCGTCAACCACGACTTTCTCACTGGTCGAGATCCAGAGACAATGGACAGAACTGTCGACGTGAGCTGGAAGTTCCTGCGAAACGTCCTCGAGGCCTAGACGTGCGCGGCGTCCACTACTCCCGGGTCTCCGACCCATCGCAGGTCTCCGGCGCGAGCCTTGACCAGCAGGTGGCGCACGGGGTGGAGTGGTTCGGCCGCAAGGGCATCGACCTGGTGCGCTGCTTCCGCGAGGAGGGCGAGAGCGGGCGCTCGGCGAAGCGTTCGACGCTCACCCAGGCGCTGGCGTTCATCGCCGCCGAGAAGAAGGCCGGCAGGAAAATCGACTTCTTCGTGATCCACGACCTGTCGCGGTTCTTCCGCAACCTCGAGGAGCAGTGGGAGCTCAAGAAGAAGCTCGCCGCGCTCGGCACCCGGATCGACTCCGTGCTGATGCCGATCACCGAAGACGCCCACGGCCGCGCGATGCAGAACTTCCTTGGCACCTCGAACCAGTTCCTGGTCGAGCTCAACGCCGAGAAGATCCGCGACTGCATGCTGGCGCGCAAGCGTCAGGGCCGCTGGCCGCACCCGGCGCCGCTCGGCTACGTCAACCGGAAGACCGAAGACGGCTCGCGCAAGTGGATCGAGCCCGACCCCGCGAAAGCGCCGCTGGTGCGCGCGGCGTTCGAGGCGGTGGCGCGCGGCGAGGGGATCACCGAGACGCTCTCCGCCGTCACCCGCCGCGGACTGCGCTCGAAGCACGGCCTCGAGATCCGCGTGCAGGAGCTGCGGAAGACCCTCGCCAACCCGTTCTACGTCGGCCGGATCCGCTCCGAGAAATACGGCTTCGAGATCGAAGGCGAGCACGAGGGAATCGTCGACCCGGCGACCTTCGCCGCCGTGCAGGAGCGCCTCGCCGGCCGCGGCGCGACCGCGCCGAAGGTGCAGCTGCGCGACGAGTTCCCGCTGCGCGGGTTCCTCCGCTGCGAGGCCTGCGGCAAGCCCCTGACCGCCGACTGGGCGCGCGGCCGCCACGGCAAGCGCTACGCCTACTATCGCTGCTGGGTGCCCGCCTGCCGCGCCGTGGCGCTCGCCGCCGGCAAGGTCGAGCTGGCGCTGGTCGAAGACCTCGAGCGCCGCAAGGTTTCCCCCGAGCGCTTCGACCTCTACGCTGCCCTGCTGCGCGACGAGCTCGCCGAAGAGACCAAGGCCGAGGCGAGCTCCCGCGCCGAGGCCAACCGCCGCCTGCTCGAGCTCCGCCGCCGCCGCGATCGCGTGATCGACGCCTACCTGCACGACGGCGCCCTCGACCGCCCGACCTACGACGAGCAGATGCGCCGCCTGAACGCCGAAATCGAGCAGACCTCTGCCGCGCACTTCCAACCCCTCGGCAAAGGCTCCGCCGCTGACCGCTTCGACCAGGTGCTGGCCTTCGCCAAGCCAATGCTGACAGGCCCCGGCGCCCTCTGGCTCGCCGCCGACGCCCCCGCCCGCCGGCAGATCGTGACCCTGATTTACCCGAAAGGCCTGACCCTCAGCAAAGAGGCACTTCGAACCCCAGAAGTAGCCTTTGCGTTCAACGACTTACGAGGAGAAAACGCGATGGAAGTGAGAATGGTGGAGCGCACCAGCTCTGGTTCAAACCCCTGGCGCGAGTGGTTCGAGCAGGCCGCGGCGATCGTTCAGGCTGTCCTGGCGCCGCCGCAGATTGCCTGGGGGCGGGCGTGACGGAACCAGATCTCGCCACACCAACCGGGGATGAAGTTCTGCGATTCGCGGCGAGCATGGCGGCCCTACAACTGACCGGCGATGACGGAACGAAGATGATCGAAGAGCTGCAGGTGTTCGGCAGGAGGGTCGCCCTTCGCTACGGAGCGGCGATCGCTGGCGGTGCCGCAGTGGCGCTTTCCTCGTTGCTCAGCCAGGTCGGGCGCGGCTGCTCTTGCCACATGTACGACTGCGCGATCTGCCAGGCGAACGTGACGCTGGACAGCCTTCGCACCCTCGAGGAGGCGCGCTGATGCGCGCCCTCCTCTACGCCTGCACCACCGCCGCCGACCTCGGCCGCACCGTGCTGGATGAGAAGCTGCCGGAGCTCAGGCGCTACGCTGGGCTACACGAGTGGCCGATCGCCGGCGAGTTCACCGACTCGGTTCCGACCGGCGTCGGGAAGCGCCCGGGCTTCGAGTCGCTGTGCGCCGCGATCGAGGCCGGCGACGGCGACGTCGTCGTCGCCAACTCGCTCGCGAACCTCTGCTGGGACCTGCGCGACGGGCTCTTGCGCCTCCAGAAAATGGGGCTAGGATCTCGGGTGTGGCTGGTCTGCATCCGCAACTCGTTCGACGCGACGACGCCGGCAGGAGCGCTGCGCCTGCTCGACGCCATGTCGATCATCGCCGAGCACGGCCGCGACCGCGCGCAGGAGCGCCAGCAGATCGGCATCATCCGCGCCCGGAGCCGGCAGGTCGGCGTGAGCATCGCCGGGCGACCGCGGGTGATGCTGTCGCCGCTCGAGGTGAAGGAGCTCTGGGAGCTGGGCCTCTCGCAGTCGGAGATGCTGAAGAAGCTGATCGCCGTCGGCGCGCCGGTCTCGAAGGGAACGCTCGCGAAGGCGATCGTCACCGCAATCGAGGCCGGCAGTATGGACCTGGCTGCGCGGGCTGCCGCAATCGCCAAGCGGGGCGGCCTGAACCCTGGCGGACGGAAGCGGAAGGCGAAGGCGGCGTGACGGCTGGCGAGGTTTCCCCGGGCATTTCGTTCGTGCATCGGGCTTTCCCCGCTCGGGAGAAACGGGAACAGCGCGCGCGGCGACCCCCCGGGGGGGTGCAGGATTCGGGCGGGCGGGCGGCCGAGCTCGGCGGCGGCGGGCTCGCGGGGCGCCTGGGCGCGCTCGAGGCGGCGCCGAGGGGTGACACGGCGTGTCAGTGCGACTGTGAACTCCTCGCGGGGGCCCCTCGGCCAGCGTCCGATAAGGTATAAAATGTCAACCTGACCCGCGAGGGTCTATCTTCTCGCACAGCTAGACTTACGGCCATTTCTCCCCCTCTGCGCCGAGATTATGGCGGCGGAAAGAGTTCACACTCCCAACCCCCCTGCCGTAACCCCTTTATTTTCGACCCCTCGACCGAGGGGGTTCACACTGTGAACTGTTGGCCCTCGATAGGTGACACTTGTTGTCGAGGTAGCGGGCAGCTCGGCCACCTGGTCACCGAGCGCCAGGCGGCGACGTGCCAAGGATCTGCGCCGGGTACGAACGAAATTGGATTCCGTTCGGAGCCTTGTGCACTCGGGGCGGGCGGGCCGCTGACGCTTCTTTCGGCCCCGCCGGACGACCTGACGGCAGCCGCAAACGCCGACCCCATCGCACCGTTCTCAGTTTTCCACAGGCAAGGGGAGTTGTTACCGATTTACCCCGACCATTCTCCGCTATCCCTCTGTCTAGGAACTTGCCACCGTGCCGGACGAGCAGGCCGACGAAGCTACAATGCCAGCTTCCCAAGGAGGCACGCATGGAAACCGACGCCTACCGGTTCGAGCTGAAGATCGAGGATCCGCTGAAGCTGGTGGGCCGCCTGACCTGTAAGCAATGCGGGAAGACGACGGCGTTCCAGGGCCCGCAGCTCACCGAAGGCTCGGTGCTCAAGTGCCCATGCGGCCAGCTGTCGATCACCTTGGCAGGCGATGACCTCGCCGACATGCAGGCCGCCCTCGACCGCCTCAAGGCTCAGTTCAAGAAGCTCGGCAACATCAAGCTCGGCGGCTAGTTCCCCGGCGTCGTGCGGGTCGGGGTGAACGTGGCGAGATCTCCGAGCAGCTGCCTCATCGCGCCGCCCATGGGGATTGCCACCCGCTTCTTCCCTTCGAGCGGGTCCTGGCGCTTCAGGTAGCGCATCAGCTTCGCCTCGCTCGTGTGCAAATAGGTGGCCGTGGTCTGGATCGAGCGGTGCCGCAGCATGCCTTGCACGGCCCGGATATCCCAGCCGGCCTCGAGCAGGTGCGTCGCCCTCGAGTGGCGCAGCGAGTGGGGCGACAGGCGCCGACCGCGGGGCTCGATCTTCCGCGCTTTCATCGCCTGGACGAAGAGCTCGTGGACGTGGCGAGCCGTCATGGGCGTGAGTCGACGATGCCCCGGGAAGAGGTACGGCGACTTCCCGGCGTGCTTCGGCAGCTCGGCAAGGTAGGCGTCCAGCAGGCGTGAGGCCGCCGGCGGGAGCGGGATACGCTCGTCCTTCGTGCTGTGCTTGCCGTGGCAGATCAGGATCGAGTAGAGCTGCTCTTCGCTGTGGCGCACGACGTCGGAGGCGCGCAGCTCGCCGACCTCGGCGGCGCGCAGGCCCGCGCAGTAGGTCACCGACCACAGCACCCGCTCGCGGAAGTCGAGGAAGTGCCGCGGCACGACGTTCGGCGGGATGTCGCCGTAGATCAGGCTCTTCACCTCGGCCACGGTCAGGATCGACCGCTCGCGGGAGTAGGCGCGCGGCGGGCGGATCTCGGCGGCTGGGTTCGTCTCGAGCTCGCCGTGGGCGACCAGGTACTTGCACAGCTGCCGGATGGCCTGCAGCGACCTCGTGCGCGTCGCGGTGCCGAGCCCGGCGATCGCCAAGCGTTTCGCGTGGCTCTCGATCGCTTCGCGGGTGATCTGCGCCGGCCGCTCGACCCTCGACTCGACCAGAAACCGCGTCACCGCCAGACGGTAGGCGGCGGTGGTTCGAGCCGCGTGCCCCTCGACTAGGTCGAGGTACGACACCCAGCGATCGACCCAGCCTTCGATCTCTCCGACTTTGCGCGGCTGCAAAGTCGCGGCGCCCGGCTCCACCTCGCGCTGCCCCACGACTGACAGGGCTTTGCGCCCACCAGAGCGGCGCGCGGCCCTTGCGCGCTCGCCGGCGGCGCGCGACCCTCCGTTCGCACGAATGTCCATGGACCGATTGTAGGGGGCATCGCAATGTGAGCAAGCGGCGGACCTACACGATGAGCCCGGTGGCGAAAGCCCAGCGCCGGGCGGCCGCCTGGAAGCACGGCCAGCGCGCCGCCACCGTTCTCACGCAGACGGTGCCGCCCTGCAAGAAGAGCCTCTGCCCTCTGACCGACGAGACCGAGCGGGGACGATGCCTCATCAAGCGGAACATGGACGAGCAAGGTAAGCCCCTCGAGATTTGCCCGGTGCAGCTGTCGGTCAACCCCGACACGCGCAAGGCGTTCCTGGCGGCGATGGAGACCGGCGACCTCACGGGGCTGCGGGACATCACCGCGACGCTCTTCGCAGGAATGACCAACCTCTCCCAGGACGAGCTCGCCAAGGTGATGCGCGACGGCCTGGCGATCGACTTCGACGTCTACAACAAGGACGGCGACGTCGTCGGCTCCGGGAAGAAGGTCAACCCGGCGATCGAGCCGCTGCTCAAGATTCTCGAGATGCTCGGCGTCACCGCGCCGCAGCAGGCCATCACCCCGAAGAGCGCCGGCGAGAAGAAGCGCGACGACGGCATCGGCGCCACTCTCGACTTCTACGCCCGCCGCGCCGCGCTCGCCGGCCCGCCGATGAAGCGCGTGGGGGCGTCGTGAGCCTACCGTCGATCCGTGTGGCGGTCGCGATTCCGACGAGCCGCAGGTCGGCTCCCTGGAAGCACGGCAAGGTCTGCGCCGTTCCACCGGTCTACGCCTCTTCGGCTGACTGCGCCTACTGCGGCAGCGAGATCGCCGGCTCGCGCTGCCAGTCGTGCGGAGCGCCGCGGCGCCGGTCGCTGTCGGAACGGATTCGGGCAGTTCTGCCCGACCCCAGTCGGAGCGAGCAGGGCTGACCATGCCCGCCGCCCGCCAGCTGCCGCACCCGGATCTCGAGGCGCACATCGACGCCTACCTGGCGGCGCGTGGGTCGTCGTGGCGGCAGCTCGAGCGCGGGGAGTTCTACGTCGGCGACGTGCCAGTGACGCTGCCGGAGCTCTGCGTCTTCCTGATCGAGGCCGACCCGGTGCTGTGGGCCGAGTGCAACTTCATCGACCGCGACACGGGCGAGCCGTGGCGGCTGTTCGACTACCAGAAGGTCGGCGCCCGCTTTCTCGGCGACGGCATCTGGGAGTGCGGCGCGGAGACCGGGAAGACGCGCGACATCGTCATCAAAGGCACCTGGCTCTGGCTCGGCAAGGGGCCGCGGCCGCGCGGTGACGGGCTGATCGCGGGCTCCCTCGACGGCAACCTCGAGGACATCTACGACGAGATGATCTTCCAGCTCGAGAACAACGAGCTGCTCTTCAGCCTGGTCGACTGGGAAAAGTCGAAGGTCAAGCCCTACAAGAAGCTGGTCGCGAAGAACGGCAACCGGGTCTACTTCCGCCCCGGCGGCAACGACGGCCGGGCGTTCCGCGGCGTGCACGTCGGCCTCTTCGGCTTCTTCGACGAGGCTGCGAAGGCGCACGAGAAGAAGATCCTCACCGAGTTCTGGCGCGCCCTGAAGCCGTCGGCGATCGCCGGCCTCTACTCCGTGCCCGACGGCGTCACCGAGAGCGAGTTCTTCCGCTTCTGCCGCAAGGCCCGCGCCCTCGACCCGATGGGCGCCGACCTCGAGCGTCTGCCGCCGGGCGTCGCCGTGGCCGATCACGCCGGCGCGACCGAAGCGATGGCCCGCCGCGATCGCCAATTCGTAAAGTTCCGCTGGCCGAAGACGCTCATGCCCTTCCCGTTCTGGTCGCCCGAGCGCAAGGCGGGCTACGTCGAGCAGTACGGCGGCATCGACAGCTCCGACTACCAGCAGAACGTGCTCGGCAACTGGGGCGACCCGGCGCGCACCGTCTTCCCGTGGGACCGCCTCGCCCCCTGCTTGCGCTTCAACCCCGACTACCGCGAGCTCACCCTCACCTGGAACGCCGGCGAGGGCGCGATCGCCGCGGCCGCCGCGCGGCTCGACCCCGGCTACGAGGTCAACGCCCGCCCGGGCGACATCGTCGAAGACGACGAGACCGGCGGCCCGGGAACCTCCGCGCAGCCGCTCCTGGCCATCTTCGACGACGAGCTGCCGATCGCCGAGTTCGGCGACGCCGCGGTCGCGCGCCTGGTGGCCCGGGTGTTCGGCCCGCTCTCCGGCGCCCACGTCGCCGGGATCGACTGCGGCTCGAACGAAGACCCGACGGTGATCCACGTCTACCGGCTCGAAGGCTACTCGATCCCCTCCGGCGAGGGATCGGTCGCGCGCCAGCGCAAGCGCCTGGTCGACCGCCTGGTGCTGCGCCGCTTCGGCTACCCGCAGCAGCTCAAGGTACTGCACCACTTCGACACGCTGCTCGCGCCGAGCTGGGGCTGGGGGCTCGACTCGACCGGCGTCGGCACGTCGCTCGAGCACCACCTACTGGAGGGCGAAGACGGCTGGTCGATGGCCGGCCGCCTCACGGGCTGCATCGCCAACGCCTACATGCCCGACCGCCACCCCGACACCGGCGAAGAGATCGTCGAGGAGCGAACCGGCAAGGTCCGGATGGTCTCGACGAAGGAGTTCGGCACTCGTCTGATCGAGCTCGACGTGCAGCGCCTCGACCTCGAGCTCGTCCCGAGCCCGGAGATCACCGGCCAGTTCCCGCAGTACAAGGCGCGGAAGACGAGCTCCGGCGCCCGCGCCTTCGACAACACCCACGACCACGAGATCGACGCCTGCCGCGTCGCCCTGCTTCGCGCCCACGAGCTCGAGCACGGCGCCGCGCCGGTAGTGCCGATCGAGTTCTCGGTTCCCGCGGGCATGACCCGCCCGAGCCTGCAGATCGACTGAGAGGAGAGACCATGACCACCTACAGCGCACCGATCTCGGAGTTCGAGTACAAGAAGCACGGCGCCGCGCTGATCACGCCGAGCGACACCGAGGGCGAGAAGAACCTCGTCGACTCCGTCAACGGCCTGCGCGTCCGATTCATCCAGACAACTGCCGCGGGTGTCGTCGTCTTCCGGCACTCCGACGGCACCGAATCGGTGCCCGTTCCGGTCGCCGCCAACCAGTCGTATCGCCTCGGCACCCTGGCGGTGCACATCATGGCGACCGGCACGACCGAAGGGCTCGAGATCATCCCGCTCTGGGCGTGAGGAGAACCACCATGCGAACGAACACCCGCCTCACCCTCGCCTTCGCCCTGCTCGCCGCCGCGAGCCTGCCCGCCTACGCCCAACCCGGCACCGGCCCGATCTCCGGCGGCGGCGGGGGAGGCGGCGGCGTAACCGGCCTGACCTCCTGCGCCGACGGCACCGCGCTCGCCGACAACGCTCTGCTTCGCGCCGACGGCACGACCAAGTGCCAGGGCTCAACCGTCACGGTGGAGGACTCCACCGGCAACCTCCAATGGGAAGGCACCACCGCTGACGGCTTCGAGGGCAACTTCACCTTCGCGGACCCGACTGCGGACTGGACGTGGGCGTGGAGCGCGGAAGGGCAACTGGCTGGTCCTGCCGGAACGGCTGCGGCTCCAACCTATTCCT
>ERZ869921.1249-NODE-1249-length-11132-cov-4.716710_pt1 | contig 11132 bp, 11 predicted proteins | sample MGYA00579310_ERZ869921 | MGnify/ENA primary metagenome ERZ869921 (study PRJEB32216, sample SAMN09231816) | wastewater metagenome | place: USA: Maryland | collected 2016-06-21 | study: EMG produced TPA metagenomics assembly of the PRJNA472060 data set (Reclaimed...
ATCCACGCCGTCAAAAAGATTCTGCAAGTTTATTTTGGCGTTATAACGGCGGGGGTGTATTGTAAGGGCTATGCGCGACGAACTCAGGCAGGAGATCATCCGGCTGTACCAGTACATGTGCCGCGTGGCCAGCGAGACGGGCGGCCTGGTGGTCCCCAGCCAGCGGGCGATAGCCCAGCGGCTGAACATCCACGATAGCGTGGTCTCCGTGGTCCTCGCCGAGTACCGCCGGACGCAGGAGGCTCTACAAAGCCAGACCGATGTTTGTAAGCGTCAGGATGCCCCAGGATCGGCGAACTCGGACCGGATGGACCGGTAGGACCAACCTAATATGGCCGAACCTAGCCGAACTGGCGCAACGGAAGATGTTCCTATGATCAACCTGAAACCGTTCTGCGAAGCGCACGTCGCCCGCGACTACGGTTTCTCCGAGCCGTTCGCCGCCGGTGGCTACCTGTACGCGACCGACCGGTCAATCTGCGTGCGGGTGCCTACCGACCTCCCGGACGCGACGGGCCGGGTGCCGAACGCCCGCGAAATGTGGGCGAATTACTGGCAGCCGACGACGTGGACCGACGGCCCGCTGCCTGCCGTCACGACGCCCGCAATGGTCCCCTGCGAGACGTGCGCGGGCACCGGCAAGGTCGCGACCTGCGAAGCGTGCGATGGACAGGGCTGGTTCATTACTCCGGATGCCGCTGCGCACGCATGCCGGGAATGCGGCGGCACGGGTCTCGGCAAACCGGGATCGGGCGAGGAGGGCGAAGCGTGCGACGCGTGCGACGGGAAGGGGCAAGTGCCCAATACCGGCTCGGTTGAAATCAACGGCGTGCGCTACAGCATCCCCTACCTCGAAGCGCTTCGCGCGCTGCCCAACCCGCGCGCGTGGTGCATCACCGACGACCGCGTGCTGCTTGTGCGCGGCGACGGGTGGGAAGCGCTGGTAATGTATAACTACGCATGAAAGCGAAGCGCCCCCACGATGGGGGCGCTTGCCGTCTCTATCATCGGGGGGACGATAGAGCCTAGGCTACGCTTTTCGCAGCCGCGGACTTCAACGCAGCCGTCACGTCCGCAGGGCTCAAGCTCGCATTCGCAATGCGCACCACCTCGGCCAGGAACTCCGGGTTCGCGAAGCGCCCGCCCTGTGCCCGGACCCATTCCCGCACCTCGGCAAGGTCCACCTTCTCGTTGCGGTCCGTGTCCAGCGCCGTGCCCTCCTTGATCTTCTCCACCATCCGCACGGCAAACGTCAGGGCGCTTGCCGTCGCGTCAAGCTGGGCCTCGGCCTGCTTGGTTGCGCCCACGGCAGCGAGCCGCTGCTTGTTCCGGATGCGCGCGTAGACGCCGCCCGCCGCGCCAAGCAACGTGCCGGCCAGCGCGCCCCATGGCCCGAAGCTGCCAAGCAACCCCTGCGCGCCGGTGAGCGTGCCGCCCTCCGGGTGCACCAGCCGGATCATCTTAGGGGTGTAGGCCGCCCCGGTGGCGGGGTCTTTGGTCTCGGTGGTCAGCGTGCCATCGGGCGTCTCGTAGATCGGCAGCCCGGTATCGGTGACGGCCTGCACCTCGCGCTCGCCCACCAGCGAGTCCAGCAGGGCGCATCCGCTAAGCGTCAGGCCCAGTGCCAGCAGCACCGCTATCATCACGTTTCGCATTCTGTTTCCTCCGTTTTCGCAACTCCCGCCGCAGGCCGCGAATGATTTCACCGTCGGCCTCAATCGTCTTGCGCAACCGCGCAAGCTCCTCTGCTTCATCGGCGCCGTCGTCGGCTTCGATGGGGTCCACGTCGTCGAACATGAGACACGTGTTCTGGGGGTTGCCGCCGATCCCCGCCGCGTTCGTTATCAGCAGCGCGTCCAACACGCCCAACGCGTGGGCGTCAAGGATGGTAGTTTGTCCCGCCAGCGACTCGTAGACCGCCTCGCGCGCCTCGCGGATGATGGCGCGCACTTCATCACTTAGAGCCATGGCTGCCACCTCCCGTGTTCGGGTATACCTTCGTTTCTTCGCCCTCGGCAAGCGCGGCACTCGCATCGTACAGTGTCATCCGAAACGTTACGTGCATCTTTCTCGGTGGGACGGCCGCGCATCCGGTCAAGAGAATCAATACAACGTAACAGGCTTGACGGAAGCGTGGCACCAGAGACAGCAGTCGGTTCCATCCTGCTTGACCTCGCATACGTTCTGCCTCCCGCAATGTGGGCAGTCCCATACGTAGACGGTGCGTATCGTGACCTCAGGCGGGTCGTCGGTCACAGGCACGTGACCTCGTTCCAGCGCATATAGCGGTCACGGTCGTATGGCGGCTGTGTCGGGGCGGGTTCAACGACAAACGGCTTGGGTGCCGTCTGTAATTCCAGCAGCCCACGCAGCACCGACACTTGCCGCCGTAGCTCGTCAATCTCGCGTAGCAGGTCTTTCCGTTTCGGTTTCACAGCCATCCTTTCCGCTCTGCTATCACGACTACGATAGCGAGGGCTGCAAGCGGGACCAATAGCCATGGGGTCACGTCGTCCATTGTGCAAAGTGGTTCAATAGCCTTGTCATGACCGCCCGTTGGGCTTGATCTTCCCGTTGCTCGGATGCCCGCTTAGGCGCAGGCCCTCGCTGTGGCGGTCCATGCGCCGCTCGCCGTGGTCCAGCCGCGTGTCCACGTTGCGCCGCCATTCGCGGAACCCGCCCAATTCAATGGCCAGCTTGACCACGCCTCCAAGCGTGAGTACCAGCAGGCTGATAGTAAGCCCTTGCAGGATCGTTGCCGCGTCCATGGTTGCCCCTCCCTATGCGATGCCGTAGTACGCCTTTAGTGCCGTCACCAGCGCCTGCCCAAGCCCAGTCCGAGTCCGAGTCGTAAGCGCATTTAGAGCCCCAGTCCAAGCCGCAGCGATAGGCCGTGCCGCCTGCCCGCCGCCGCAGGCACCCGTATCTGGTCGCAGCCAATGTCCCATACGCTGGCCACGCGCGGCGTCCCGTCGTTGTCCGCTGTGCTGCCCACCATGTACGCGCTGGCATCCGCGCCGGGGTACGTAGCCGCCGTGGCCGCGTCATCCCAGTGTGGGTCCCCGTTGGCCAGGTCCACGAACTGGCTGCCATCGAACGAATCGTAGGCCGTGCTGCCCGGCGCGCTGGTGTCGCTGCCCGCATTGTTGCCGGTGCCGAGTGCGCCGACTTTGTTCTCGTAAGCCGCCGTCCCGAATGAGCCGATCACCACGCTGTTCATGGCGTATGTCTGTGCCGCGTAGACCGCTTCCACACCAAGCGGGGGCGTCCCTGTGGCGTACACTGTGCAATTGAGCAGGTAGCCGCGCGACAGCACCACGGGGGCGCTCAGGGTGCCCTTGTGGTAAACCAGACAGTTCTGCACAACGGCGTTGGTAGGGATGGTGTAGATGATTAGCGCGTTGCCGCTCCCGCCCACCCTCGCACGTTCTATCACGCAATTGCGGACCACGAGTCCGTCCGTTGTGTTGTTCACACAAGAGACGCAGTAGTCACCAAGGGAGGTGCGGACGTGGAGCCACTCCACCGTCACGTTGTCGCTGTCTATCTGGAGCTGCGGGTTGCCCGATCCCGACAGTTTCGCCCCGCTGTGCGTGAGCGTGCCGTTGTGCCGGAAGCCCGTGGCAACCGTTGCCGTGATGCTGCCCGACGTGACGGCGTAGTTGATGACGCAAGCCGTGGTATCCGTCATGGCCTCATCGTAGCGCAGCACCCAGTCATCCGTGCCGTTGCTGATGAGCGCCTCGGCCCCGGATAGCGTGGTCGCGTCGCCGCCGCTGGTCTTGATGCTAAGCGTCTGCGTGGCCATGTTATTCCTTCTCCAGCCCCGCCGTGGCCGTGGCTTCCGTGGCGGCCAGAATCTGGGCGCCCCATTTTGATGTCATCTCGTTCTGTGCATCGTACAGCGACGGCACCTTGCAGCCTTTGATGAGGCGCCGCGACACCTTGGCCTCAAGTGTCGCGATGTCTGCTGTCGTCCTGTCAGGAATGCTCACCCAGCGAAGCCCAGCCGCAAGCTCCGTGTTCGACAGCGGCACAGGCATCGTCTCGGTATAGCCGATGATGGTGCCTGTTTCAAATCGCGCCGTGGCCTTGCTGATCAGGATGTACAGAGCCATGTTGCTCCTACCAACAAATCACGTATGCGTAGCCCACACCACCGGAACCGCCGTTGCCGCCGATGCCAGTGTTCGCCCCAACCCCGCCGCCGCCGCCGCCGCCGCCGTGAGTCCCACCGCCGCCGCCCTGCCCGCCCGCCGTGTTAGCCGTGATCGTGCCGCCGCCGCCGCCGCCGCCGTATCCACCGGCGTACATGTTCCCGTTTGTTCCGGGCGTCCCGCCTGTGGGAGATGCGCCGGACGTTCCCGCTGCGCCACCACCACCGCCCGCTACAAGATGCCCCCCGCCCGCTGTGCCGTTCACTAGGCCCGGGGTCACGGTCGCGCCACCACCTACGCCGCCACCAGCGCCGCCGAACAGGCTTGACCCGCCTACCGCGTTGGCGGGCACGTTCGTATGCCCGCCGCCCGCGCCACCGCCGTACTCCGCGCATACCGGAGTGCCCGCCGTTGCCAGCGAGTTGGCTCCGCATCCGCCATTCGGGGTTGCGGGAGCGCCGGGGCCACCACCTGTCGCGGCCGATGTGGTGCCCGTGCCGCCTGCTGCGCTCAATCCGCCACCCGCGCCGCCAGCACCAGCCGATGCCGCGTTGTCCCCGGCTGCCCCGCCGCCGCCGCCGAATGCGGTCAACAGGTTTAGACCGGACGAAAAAGTTGTGTTGCCGCCGACCCCGCCGCCGGTCCCGTCCGCGCCAGATGCTCCACCGACGCCGGCATTTCCGCTAGCGCCAATACTCAGAGATTCATTGGCAGCCAAATCCAATGCTCGATAGGTGCGCTCTGCCCGAGCACCACCACCCCCACCGCACCCACCGGATCTTACCACCGCACCGGTCTGCGACGAGCCGCCTCCGCCTCCGCCTCCGCCGCCGTAGAGGATCACGCGGACAAACGTCGGCGTAAAGGTTGTCGGTTTGTTCCAAGTGGCAGCGCCAGCGCTTGAAAACACCTGGATGTCAACAGGGCCGCCGCCCTGCGAGAAGAGTTCCGCCCCGCCCGTGGTTTTCCGGTGCCAATCCTTGCCGTCGTAGGTGAGCGATTCGCCAGCCGCCAGCGTGACCGTATTAGTCTTCCTTGTCGCATTGGTGCCGTCGTAGAACTCAACGCGAACCGTGTTTGAGCTACTGGCATGAGCATTCACGATGGTCATGGATGTGACGGCGCGCTGTGTCGCTGCGCTGGGGCTTGACACGATGGTCGTCGTAGCTGCCGACGTGATGCGCGTGTCCTGCTGGCCGGGAGTGAAGCCCGTCGTGGTGCCGTCAACGTAGCTCGCGTGAACGTGAATGTCCGCCGTCGTGGTCGTGACGATGCGAAGCAGGTGATTGGTTGCAGTCAGATTCATTAGAAAGGACCCCCGAACACACCACGGAACATAACCTGTGGATGCGTCAACCCGCCGCCTGATCCGCCACCCTGCGCAATGCTTGCCACGCGCCAACGCGAATCTGTGCTGCTGTAGCACAGGATCACCGTGCCATTCGCCGGGATCGTTATATCCGCGCTGCCGGGGCAGTATAGCCGATTCGCCGCCGTGCTGGTCGCGTCATGCGTCAGCGTGTGGTCCGCGCCCGTGGCGTTCTCAACGATCAGGATGCGCCCATCGGCGCCGCCCGTGAAGCCAGTCAGCGCCGCGCCGGACGTGAGGCGGTAGCGTGCGTTGCTGCCGGGATCCACGTCATTGCCGCCCGCGCCCGAACCGTCGCCCGTCAGGTAAAGCTGCTCGGCCACAGACAGCGACCCTGCAACGTTGGTGGGAAGCGTGGTAGCGCTGATGTTCACGGCTGTTGTCGCGAGTGTGCCGAGATACAGTGTGCCCGATCCCCCCGTGCCGAATCCGGCGTTGACGGTTACGGAGCCACCCGTGCCGCCGATGCCCGCAGCGCCACCCTCCAGCGTTAGCGACCCGCCGGGATTGCCCGCACTCGCGGTGCGTGGCTTCATGGTCAGGGCCGCGCCTTCATCCACGCTGGTCAGTAGTGACGCAATGCGGACATATTTCTCGGACGTGATGCGCATGGCCTCGGCGGGGGTATGCGACCCGTCCGGCGACACGCTGAAGACGAATCGCCCGGGCATATCGTTATTGCCCGGTGTACCGTCCACCTCAACAGACAGCTTTGCACCCAGCGCGTAGTCCGTGCCGTCCCAGCCCGCGAAGTAGACCTCGCCTAGCACCTGCCCGGACGTGACCACCGTATGGGCCGACGTGTCGCTGTTGCTGCGGGCGAACACCTGCGCGGGCGCATAGGTGGTGCTGTGCCGGTGGATCACTGCCCCAGCCACGCGCGACCCGCCGTAGTCGTTCAGCTTTAGATTCGCGTCATAGGTGGTGCCATTGACGGTGACGCCGCCCTGCTCGAAGCCGGGGTCGCCAATGGACATTTCACCCAGCGCAACGATTGGCGTTGTCGCGTCGCCGAATACCAGCGTGCCGGAATCGTAATTCGTCCCATCATCAATCCAGATGGTGTTTGCGCCCGTGCCGCCGGGGTTGGCCGCCACCGGGGTAAGCTCAAGGCCGGTGGCACCGCTGGCCAAGCCCACGATCTTTACGCCGGAGTTGGCAACGCGCAGCACGTCGGTGCCGTCCACGCTATTGAGTACCACCTCATCCGGCGTCGTGGCAGCGTCCAGCCACATGCCTGCCACCGGGTCGCTTGCGAATGAATAGGTTGGATCGGTGATGCTGCCGTCGCCCAGTAGATGCGGGTCCGGGTGCGACCCGCCGCCACCCGCCGTCTGCCATGCCGACCCGTCCCACCACTTCAGTGCGTTGGATGCGCCGGAGTCTATCGCGAGTTGACCCGTCAACGGGCTGCCCGGCAGGGCCTCGGCAGGCAGTGCAATCGGGTTCAGGAACTGCACGCGTCCTGCGCTCGCGTCTGCCGCGCTGCCGTTCTTGCCCGCGACCACAAGGTCCGGCGTCGCCGCCGAGGGCGACGTGTTCAGCCGCAATTCAAAGCCGCTGGCCACGAACGGGCTGGTGTGCACGCGCTTGCCGATACCGAAGCGCCCGTCAACCGTGGTCGTGCCGTTGTTGCCCGCCAGCACAATCAGCGCCACGTCATCTGGCGAGGCCGGCCAGCCGGTGCCGAACACGTCCGCGCCGATCATGTTGCCCGGCACTAGCACCATGCTGCCATCGCCGAAAGCGGGCCTCACCCGGTTGCCGTCGGCATCAAACTCCGCATGTTGGCTCTTGATCGCGGGCCAGCGCTCGCCACCCCCCGTGTTCGGTGCCGCGGCCTCGTAGACCGGTACGAACACGGTATGCGCGACAATGGGCTGCTCCGCGAACTGGCCCTCGCTGTAGCCGTAACGCGGCCCCCACCATTCGCGCACCGCCTTGGACGCGTCCGCTATCTGACGCTCGAAACCGTCCGGAATATCAGGCTTCGCGTGCCCGTAGTGGCTCGGTGCCTCGACTTCCTCAGGCGTGGATGCAGACGGCTCGCCCTGTGTGCGGTCGCGCGGGATGATGCTGGGGAACCGCTGCCGGTCAATCGGCGTGTCAACCGTAGGATACCCCGGCGGTGGGTTGTCAGTCGGCGGCCCGTTCGGCGGCGCGGGCGGGGGAGACTCAGGCGGGGTAGACGGCGGCGGGGGCGGTCCCTCCGGCTTCAGGATGGCCCACGTCTGCCACTTCAGGACCAACGGGGCCTCTTTGCCGCAGTAATTCCGGTGCTTCGCCAGCAGGTCCGGGCGGTGCTCCACCCGCATGATATGCGGGCCCTTCGCGCCGTCCTGCCACTGGACCGGCACCAGCTCCTTCGGCCCGTACAGCCCGCTTACCGGGCCATACAGCGCCTCTATCGCCAGCCCGCCCTGATTGATGGTCGCGTCGTTGGTCTGCCCCAACCGGTGGTTGCCGTCGCTCGCGTTCGCCAGCGGCCCGCCGCCCTCATCGGAGAGCGTCCCGTCCGCGCGGTCCCAATGCGCGGCACCGTATGCGGGCGTCCCGTCCCCGTTACGGCCCAGGTTGAACAGCGGCGCGAAGAGCGGGTCTTGTGCTGTAGCGGTCTGGCCTTGGCAGAAACGCCGGACCCACTCGCGCACGCGCAAGGGGTAATGCAGCCCGCCTGCGCGGCCTTCCGCGTCAGGGTCATGCACCAAGCTGCTATTCAGCGGCTGGTCCGGCGGTAGATGGTGGGCGATAAGGTCCGCCATGCTATGCAGGAACACGTTGCGATAAATGCCGTCCTCGCCAAGTAGCGCAGCGCGCACCACGATGCCGGGGCCGCTGCGGTCCTTGCCGATCATGACGAACAGGTTTTCGTCCAGCACAAGCGCCTTCGCACCTTGGTGCCGTTCCCCGGTCTCCCGGTCCAGCATGTAGCAGCGCTTGGCCTTGGCGTCGTAATGCGCGAGGAACAGATCCGACGTTAAGAAGCTGACCATGCCGTGGCTGCCACGGTCCAACGGCCAGACCAGGCCGCCGGATACCCGCCCGTCTGCGAAGTCGGTTGCATCCCCCTGATACCCAGTGGGGAGCTCGATGGATGCGGTTACACCTTGGCGTTCCAGCGCCTTGCGAGCCTCGGCCTCGCTACCCGTGAGCCAGTACACCAGTTTTCCGAACCAGCTCACTGCCGCACCCCCTGAACGTCCACGCCACGCTTAGCGAGCCGCTGCGCAGCCAGCGCCATGCGGGCTTTCTGGTCCGCGAGGTTCCCCACAGTGATGCGCGTGCGGGCCACCACGCCCTCCGCGCTCAACTCGATACTGCCCACGGGGCCGTCCACGATTCTGGGAAGCGTGGCAAGGTTGAACGTCTCAGCCTCGCCCTCGCCTTCATCGCTCTGGTGCAACGTGAGCCGGTACACCTCGGCTCTGCGTTCCGCGTCGTCCCTGATTTCGTCATCGTTCAGGATGGCGCCCAGCCCGTCTGGCTCTGCCGTAGGGGCGTCCCCGCCGACATAGGTGCGGTAGCATTGCACCTCATCATTAGGCGGCAACTCCACGGTCTCGATATCCCCGTCGTTGAAGCCGGGGCATGATTCCGCGTGCCAGCGGGTCTTATCGTTCGGCATGAAGCGCCGCCCTGTGATGTAGGCGTACGCTTGGAAGCTGGTTGCCATGCGCGCCTTGGTAATGTCCTCGCGCGAAAGAATGTCCAGATTGCGCACCGTGACGCTCTGCGATCCGTTATCCAGTTCAGCCTTCCACACGATGCGCAGCGCGGTATCGGTAGTGCCGCCCTTGCGGCTCACCTGCAACGCGCCAGGGATGGGCGACAGCGCGTCGTCCTGTCGGTTGCCTGTCTCATCAACGACGAACCGGATAACACCGGATTCCGGGCCGTCATCCCACACTGCTTTGAACGGGCTGGATGTCGCGTCATGGTTGAATGTCCACGGCGAGCCCTCAAGCGCACCCGCAGCGTTGGGGACAATAACCCGTTTGAACTCTACCCACGGGCACTCAACGGACACGGGCAGGACGCTGCCGTCCTCTTGCAGCTTGCCGAATCGCCAGCGGTCCCAGCCGCCTGTGTTGCCGCTGGGGAACTCGATACGCCACAGCCTGCGCCAGTCGCGCCGGATCGTATTCCACGCTTGCTTACGTAGCGCGGTGTCCACGGGATGCAGCGTGGAGCCGTCTGCGCTTGGCCGAAAGAATGCAGCCGCAATCTGTGCGTCAGTGATGGTCACGTTCAGCGCGGTGCACAGTTCATCGAGCGTCAGGTAGTCGTCGCCGACGAGGTACACCTGTGTTAGTTGGACCCGAGTTTCCTCGGGGCCGTAGCTGCTGACTGTCGCGGTCGCGTCAACAGCTTCCGCCCGGATAGTGTGGTGCTCCCATGAGTAGCTGATGATGGTCCGTGGTCGTTGCAGCGTCAGCGATTCCAGCGACAGGAACCCCGGGCGCACGCGCCAGTAGGCATCCTGTATCCCTGCGAACCATTCAGCGCTCGCGTCTGCACGACTTGCGAAGTACCACGTTCCATCCGTCGCTATCACAAGGTCGCAGCCGCCCCGCTCACACAGGTAGCCCAGCGGGTCGCCCAACATCAACGCGCTTAGATGCGCGTTGCGCTCAAGCGGCCTGTCCGGGATACGCGAGAACGCGTCAACCGCTAACAGGGGCGCTATACGGCTGGACCGGGTGCAATACGCTTCGATGGCGTCCCGGTACGTGGTGAACTCGGTGCCGTCCAAAAAACCGTCACCGAATGTCATGTTGAAATCCATATCGCCGACGGATTGCTCAAGCAGCAGTCTGCCGTCCATGCAATCCAGACGGCAGACGTTGTCGTTGACCCGAAGCACACGTCGCACGTACACGCCGGGGATGGTGACCTGTGTAAGCCCGCGTTGCGAGCCGGGCACTTTCCCGGACTCCCACCGCATGGTTGCAGGGGCGCCGTTCAACCCGGCAGCCATGGCCTTGAACGACTCGAAGCGTTCCACAGACGCAAAGAACGACACCAACCTCCCGCGCGTGCCGCGATAAATCGGCCATTGGACCATGCCGTGGTCCAGAGGAACGTCGTTGATGTAGACGGCAGTCGTCAAATGGTGCCGTTCCCGATGTCAGACATGCCGATTGTCCGGGACGCGAACGTCTCACGGTCGCTAGGACCGCGAGGCCCGGGGTTCGCATACTGCCACGTGGACGTTCCGGTCGTGATGTATGTAAGCGTGCCGCCGCGCAGCTTGCTGGTAATCATTACGTCCATGCCCTTGTCCAGCCGTACCCAGCCCGGTCCCAACATAGGGACCTGGTAACCCTTTGGAAAGCCAATGCTTTCGATATACAACTCGTGGGAAAGCGTTGCGACTGGCCCGCCTCGCCCGTGATGCACGTGGTCGGCGCCGCTGAAATCACGGTTGATAATAACCGGGTCCACGTTGTGAACATGGGTTTTCTCGCGCCATGCGCGCACGTAGGTCGTGCTGAACACGCGCGAGAACGTTACACGCCCCGAGTCTGCGCCGACGTTGATCTCTGGGTTGCCGATGGGCACAAGTGGCGACATACTGCCGTGTATGGTCAGGAAGTCTGATTCTA
>ERZ869921.1250-NODE-1250-length-11127-cov-7.802655_pt1 | contig 11127 bp, 20 predicted proteins | sample MGYA00579310_ERZ869921 | MGnify/ENA primary metagenome ERZ869921 (study PRJEB32216, sample SAMN09231816) | wastewater metagenome | place: USA: Maryland | collected 2016-06-21 | study: EMG produced TPA metagenomics assembly of the PRJNA472060 data set (Reclaimed...
TAGAGACCCCATTGGTGGGCTTTCCCTTCTGACTTGCTTGCCAGGTCTGCAAGGCTCGTAGTTGGTTGAGGATGTCGGTTTGACCCGAGCAGTAGGCAATGTCGTGCGGCGTTACTTCTTTGTCACCGGGTTGGTATGACAAGACCTTGATCTTGCCAATGATGAACTTGATCAGCTCGTCGGTGATCGGAGGGCACAGGTCACGACCAGAGTCGACGCCGAGTGCCAGAAGATTCGGATGCTGCATTAGACGTACCCCTTGAGAAGATCACGCAGCTCGTCGGGAGTCGTGGCGTACCGGGGCAGCTTGATGCCGAGCAGGGCCAGGTATTCCTGGACACTCGACACGCAGTTGAACGGGACGGAGAAACCAAGGAGCTTGCGGAGCCAGACGGGGAAGAGATAGAACAGAGCGTTCTTGATCTTCGACGGCTTGGCGGATGGGTAGAGCTCCATCCCGGTGTGTCCTGGGAACGAAAGGTTCCAGACTTCATCGGGCACAGGAATCTTCATTCCATCTACCCGCGTCCGCTTCGTGCCTGCGATCGTGGTCTCGAAGAACACTCCGTCATGGCAGAGGAAGCAGTGAACTAGGTCGCCTGCTGTGAACAGACTGAGGAAGTGACCGAATAGGTCCCTCGGTTTATAGAAGAACACTTGGACGGTACTAATGAAAACCTCTGTTTCTGGTCTGGTACTGTACCTTTGATGTACACGTACAGAACCTATACAAGTTGTAGTTTGGTCGGGGTTTGCCCGGTCGCCCACAGGGTCAGGTCGTCGGGAATCTGATCGGGTTCCCAGAACCGGGGGGCCTTGGTCGCCGCGTCGAATAGGTCCGACGTGAGGATGCGAGCCAGACGGGCCTGGACCAGGGCGTCGGCATACGTGAAGCCAGCGTCGTAGAAGGCGTGGAGCGTGGCGCGGACTGGGTCAGTCGGATCACCAGCGAGTATCTTCGACGCCTTCACGGGACCGCACTTGGGGATGCCCTTGTACCCGTCGGAGGAATCACCACACATCCACTGCATGCAGAAGTTGATCAGAGCCTCGTCGGCGTCCAGGTGAATCGGGAACTGGTCCTTGTCGGGATTGCAATGCCAGCCGGGGATACATCGAAGGTCCTTGTCGATCGTGATGATGACAGGGTCATCGAACTTCCCGTTGGTGGCGAGGACGCCCATGACGTCGTCGGCTTCCATGCGGTCGCATTCGACCACGGTGTTCTGCTGACGGAGGAAGTGGATCGCTTCCTTGTGCTGGTCGGGCTTGGGTACATCCTTGCGATGCGCCTTGTACTCGGGGAAGATTTCGTAGCGGAACGACGGCTTGCTCAGGCAGAGCACCCGGCGCTGACACTGAGCCCGCCCCATCCACTCCTCGACGATCGCATTGCAGAGGAGTTCTAGGTCCTCCATGTCGCCCAGGGCATTGATGCACGCGGCCTTGTAGGCGATGATGTCGCCATCGAGAAGGCCGACACGTTCAGTTACTTGTTCTTTCGCCATTGTGGACTACTCCTGATGATGTCTAAAAGGTCCTCAATACTCTGGAGCTGCCACTCGTCGTCGTTCTCCCAGTGGCTTTCCAGAATCGTGGACTTCCAGATGTCATAGTCGATCTCCATCAGAAGTTCGGATAGGAGGTCAAACTCTGGGGAAGCTGGGATTCCTTTCGGGCGATCTTGTTTAGAGCCACCAGTAGTTGTCTTCGTCGTCGTCTTCTTCGCCATCATCATCCTCCAGGTCTTCGTCGCCGGGCAGCCCGCTTGGGAGCCGCACGTCGTCGAGACTTTCGCTTGGGTTTCGCCTTGGGCTCAGAGGCCACAACGTAGTTAGGCAGGTCATTGAGTTCCTTCGGGAGTAGACCACGTCGGATCATCTCTTCGGTGTGCATAGCGGCACCGATATTCCACCGAGCAGCGGCTTGGTGGTCTTCGTCACGGTGTCCTTCCATGTGGGCATCGATGTGCCGTTTGGCCGAATCGAAGTACGTGCTGAGTGGTTGACCCAGCTCCCAGTTACGGGCGCTGTATTTCTTCGCGCCGTTCTCCATGTGGACAGCGTCACGTCGAGTGACGATTGGAGATAGCAGGTCGTAGCGACCTTTGCCCTCTCGGTTGTCTCGGCGTGAACCAGTGTCAAACTGGGTCTGGGCTTTGCCCGTGGACTTTACTTCATTGAACAAGGTTGGATCACCTCGATTGTTTGGGTTTGGTCTTGAATGTCCGATTGGACTTCTTCTTCGTATTTCGGAGCAGCAGCCGCTTGTAGTGGGCAGCCGCGCTGGCCTCCAGGGCCAGTCGTAGAGAACTTGGTTTGTCTTCCATCAGTGTGCCTCCGCCCAGTTAGCGCCGATCTTGTACTCACCGTCGATCTGGATACGGATGCCCAGCTTCTTACCAGCCAGCCGCATCGACTCGACACCGATCTTACCCATCTCTTCCGCGATCTCAGGCTCGCATTCAACCTGCCACTCGTCGTGGACATTGACGAGGTAGGCCCAGCGCCCACCATGGGGGCCGAACTTGGCGACTACCGCTTCGTAGTGCAGCACCAGCGCCTGTTTCATGAGTACAGCGCCAGCTCCCTGTAGAAGCGTGTTGAGGGCGGCATGTTGCGACCTAATAGGAATGGCTCGTCCGTCGAGCCCGATGATCCGGCCCTTGGCCACATCAAAGGCGATGCGCCGCAGGAGTTGACCCAAAGCAGGGAAGCCCGTGGTGAACTTTTGCTTGAGCTTGCGGCCAGCATCAACGCCGCCGCTAATGATCTTGCCGATCTTCCCATCCCCCGCCCCATAGAGGAAAGCGTAGATGAACGTCTTGGCAACTTCACGGTCGGGTAGTCCAGCGGCGTTCTGGTTGGCGGTGTGTACGTCGCCTTCGAGAATGATCTTGGCATAAGCGCCCTTGTCGTACTCCCACATGTAGTGGGCAAGCATTCGGAGTTCGAGACCAGAGGCGTCACAACCCACCTGGACCCAGCCCTTGCGGGGAATCCAGCACGCTCGCATCTGCTTCCCGAAGTCGGACTTGTTCTTCGGGACGTTCATGTTCGGATCGGAGTGCGACATCCGACCCGTGACGCAGCCGTTGGTGGTGACCGAGCCATGGACTCGGCCGTCGGGAGCGAGGTGGTTGAGCCAGCCCTGGGCGTCCCCTTCGCGGTCGACGAGTAGTCGATGGCGCTTGAGGCCCGCCGCTTGTGGGATGTCGATGGACTCCAGCACCTTGCCGTCGGTGCAGACAGCGCCAGAGTCGGTAAGCACCGTGGGCTTCCAGCCGTAGGCGATGAGCCGTTCGGCGATCTGCTTACCCGAGCCGGGGTTGAAGGGGATAGACTTGGTCTTGTTGGGACCAGGAACAATCGCCTTGGCCTTGGCCTTCTGAGCAGCACCCTTGGTGGGGAACTTCCTCTCTTCGTACCTAGAATCGCCGACCAGCACACGCCCGATCCAGTACGCTGGCGTCTTCATCTCTTCGATGATCGGCGGGAACACCTTGTTCAACTCGTCGTTGATCGTCGCCTTCTCCTCTTGGAGAACCTGCTGCAACTTCTCGACAGCGGGAACGTCAAGCGTGTATCCATTTTGGATCTGCTTGACGATGATGCTGGCGACAGCGTGCTCAAGCTGAACGGCCTGCTTGTATGGGGCCAGTCGCTTGAGCTGCCACTGGTATATCCGAGTCCCAAGCTCAACGTCGTTTGTGCAGTAGTCCAACATCTCCGTAGAAAACTTGGACCAGTCTGCATGTGCCGTCTTCGGAAACTTCAAATACGCACCCCACTCGGACAGACTGTGCCCCTTGACAGGGTTGGTGAACCTGTCGGAGAACAGGAGGCGAGAGCAGAGCAGCGTGTCCAGGGAACGCGGGAGAAGGGGCAACCCATTCGGAAGGCCAACCAGTCGTTCGAGGACTGGGATGTCGTACATTCGACAGTTGTGACCAACCAGGAGTCTCGCTGTCAGGAGGTACTTGTACCCCTGCAAGATATCCTCCGGACCAAATCTTTGGACCAGTCCCGTCTCGATACACCGAGCCACCAAGCACCATACTGTCTTCGCCTCCATCAGGAGACCGTCGGCTTCGATGTCGAAGACGAGGATCGGACCCTGCTTTAGTTCCGGAGCTGCGTCACTGCCTGCTGCAACTGCTCCACCGCCGCTGTCAGCGCCACGACCTGTCGGCCCTGCGCATCGATCTTGTAGTTGGCCTCCCTCATGTTGAACGACTGGTACGTTCGACGATCCGTGTGCTCGAACTTCGGGAGAGTGAGAAACTCGGGGAATACCGGAGTCAGCTCGGCCGCGAGCGGCATCGGGTTGTCCGGAGTGGGCGCGGTCTTGATGGGCGGGGCCTGGGTCAAGCCGTCGGCTGCCACCGAGGGAGATGGATTTACCGGGTTCGTGATAGGTGCAGATTGATTCTTTGCCAATGATCATTGTCCTTAGTTGAGGAGGTCATCGCCAGCATCATCACCCTCATCGGCGACGGAAGCGAAGACCTCGGTTTCAAGTGAGTCCCAGGAATGCACGATGTTGCCATCGGCGTCCGTGGTCCATTCGATTTCTTTGAGTCGCCCGTGTTCCTTGTCGTAGTACAAGGCACCACAGAGTCCGGTGAAACCACCGAACCGATCCTTGAGCGAACGGATCATGATCGTGTTAGCGACCTTGCGGTCCTGATGCTGCTGATCTCGCTCATAGCCGAGCACAGAGTCAGCGAGCTGGTAGAGTGAGCCCGATCCGCGAAGGTCGCGGAGACTGATTTGGCCGCCCTCCTCGAAGGGCTGACCTTGGGGCTTGGTCAGATGGCAGACGGCGTCGACGTGGCAGTCGGTCTGCTCCACGAATGACCTGAGCTTGGTCATCAGGACGTCGATGTCCTTGCGCTCGTTGCCCGAGTCCATACCGGAGATCACGATCGAGACGTGGTCGAGGTATATCTTGGTGCAGCCCAGCGACTTGACCATGTACTCCAGCTTGTGGATCAAGGTGTCGCAGTCCTGGGACCCGAAGTGGTCGTACAGGAATAGGTTGCGTCCCTCGATCTGGACCACGGCCCCTTCGTACTCCTCGTCGGTGAGATCATCGACGATGTCGAAGTCGATCGCATTCTTGCCGGAAGCCCGACGCATCTCGTTCATCTTGCGAGCGGCGAGGATGCGCTTGATCGGCTTGTTCAGGAGCAGGGACATGAGGTCGTGCTTGGTGTCCTGGGTGGACTCCTCAAGCATCAGCACCCCGACGTTCTCGCCCGCCTGGATGTCGGCCAGGATTAGTTCGCGGATCACCGTGGACTTACCCATGCCGGACCCCGACGTGTGCATGACCAGCTCGCCTGAGCGTCGGCCATACAGCGCCTTCGTCATACACATCCACGGGTAGTCCCAGACCTTCATGTCCTTGGACCCGCCCAGCTTCACGTCCTTGACGTGGAGGATGCCGTCGGGTCGGTAGGTCTGAGCTTCCCAGAGCGCCGTGATCACGGTCCTGGAATCACCAGCAAGCAGATGCTCGTTGGCATCCTTGAGTGAGAGCTGGGCGATCTTGGCTTTGCCTGGGGTCAGCTCCATAGCCGCCTCGATAGCGCCCGCCTTGCCTGCCTCGTCGTTGTCGAAGCAGATCACGACCTCGTCGTAGCTGTTGAGGAACTCCAGATTCTCACGGAATGACTTGGCCGCGTTGGGTGCCCCATTTGGGATGGAGACCACCGGCCACTTGCCCTCCTGCATCTGGAAGATCGACATCGCGTCGATCTCGCCCTCGGTCACGACAACTCGGCGACCACCCATTCGCCAAAGATTTCCGCCGAATAGGGGAGCCGCGCCGCCATCGCCCCGCCATGAAAACTGCTTACCGGGAACAGTCCGTAGCTTCTGCCCGGCGAGAGTCCCATCTCTAAAGTAGTTGGCGACTTCATATCCTTGACCGTTAGAGACAGCGATGCGATAGTCGAATCGTCGACAGGTCTCTTCCGTGATACCACGGTGGCTGAGGGCTTTGATCGTTCCGGTGAGGGCTTTGAACGTGGTTGGTTTAGCTGGACCAGTTCGATCGCCAGCTTGGCTCCGAACCATCCCCCCACCAGCAGACCCATAGTCGTAGTACCGACAAGCAAAGCAGTATTGATGTCCATCGTCGAACAGCACGAGATTGTTCCCGGCTGTATCTCCTCCTTTCTTCCTGCACTCGGGGCAGGGTCCCTTGGAAACTGGGTTTGACTTAGGCAGCTCTGCGCTGGACTTGGGCTTGCTCAAGCGCCGGTACCCTCCGCAGTCCAGGCAGATTGATCACCCTGAGTGCTGCTGTACTCAGGATGCATTCGCGGTTGTAGAAGTTCACGAGTGTCCATCCCTTGGGGGATGTCGCTGTGAACCACAGATTGCCGTAGATGTCCTCGAACTTCTCGTCCTTGGTGGGCTTGAGGTTCAGGAGGACATCGATGGCGCGGTGTTCAGTCCGCAGCATTCGGTCCTATCTAGGCCTCGGTCACACGGAGAACAATGCAAGGGGCCTCGCCAGGTTTGGCGTACCGCTTCTCGCCCTTGTCCATCTTGGTGATCTGATCGTCATCGACCCAGACCACTTCGTTGCATGCGTCCCAGATGGCCTTCAAAAGATTGTCGTAGTCGCCAGGAGGCCAGCTCCTGTCGGTGCGCTTGGGTCTCGGACAGATGAAATCACATCCGACCTTCAAAGCGCTGGTAAGGGGAGCGGTCCCCTTGAACATGTCACGGATGACCCGACCCGCCTCCTTCTTGAACTTGGAGTAACGGGCCGGGTAGTAGAAGCCGTAGCGACCCGGAGCACCGCGAGCTGCGGGGACCGGGGGTAGAGGGATTTTGTAGGTGGGCAAGGTAGTCCTTGATTAGTCGCCGAGAAGATCATCACCATCGGTCGCCTCATCGACGACATCGCTGGTATCCACTGCGTCGGTATCTCCCTCGTCCTCAACGCCGTCGGTCAGGTCACTGACGTACGACTCGTCGACATCGAAGTAGGAGCCAGCATCTCTGCCACCTGCCGCAGCCTTGAGGACCTGCACAGCATTAAGGTAGCACTTGGTGCCCATACGACCGGCGCTGTTCCAGAAGCCGAGGCCGTAGCCGACGCGACAGATGGAGCCGTAGTTCACACGGGTCGAGCAGTCCTGCTTGAGGTGGTCAACGCAGGGGACCGGGACATGACCACCCTGGCCGTCTTCCTTGGGGTCACGCTTGAACGTGATCCGCATGACGCCGTCGATCTCCTGCTTGTCCTTGTCCGTGGCGGGCACGATGCAGGACGGAGTCGTAACCGGCTTCTTGCCGTTGGCCTTGAGATGATCGTTCTCGAACTTGAGGATCATCGCGGCCATCTTCTTGAACTCGGGGTCGGTGACCTTGAAGTCCAGGGAAATCTTCTGGTGTCCGAACTTGGGGTCGGGCTTGTTCAGGTAGGCATAGCTCGACACGCCCTCGGGACTGCGGAGGCGGCCGTCCATGAAGGTTACCGAGGAGTTCTCGGTGGGCTTGAGGGCGGGGGCGATGGTGGTACCAGCCACCTTGGGCTTGGTCTTCGCAGCGGCGGCGGGAGCGGGAGCAGTCTTGTTCTTCGTTGCAGCCATTAATCAGTTTCCTCTAAGCGGGAAGGGAGCGTTGAGATGTACATCTGGGCCAAGCCCACTGACATCGGCGTCGCGCCCTTGGTGAAAAATCGAACTTCATTCTCATCACCTGTCTTGCCATTGCGGCGGGCGATGACCAGAGTCATACCGATGACACGACTCTTCAACTCTGTGATCAGCTCTTCCATCGTCGCCCATTCAAGGACGGAGTTGGGGATGGGAGACACGCCGTCGTCAGCCGGACCCGAGCATGTCATCAGCTCCTCCCTTCGCAGGAGCAACGACGGGCTTGCTCGGCTTGATTGAGGAGTCCTTGATACCACGGGTCGTGGCCAGGTACACCTTCCATCCAGCCTTGACCAGTGTGTCCCAGAGTTTGGGATCAGCGCCGGATTCGATGACCGACTTGAGGATGGCGATAGTGGTGATATCGATGTCCTTGCCGGTCAACTGGGCGGGAGGTAGGGACGAGGGAGGTCCTGTCTTCGTCATGCTTCTTCTCCTTGTTTGGTATGAGTAACAGGATCAAACCGATGATCACCAAGATCATCCGTAGACCTGCTCTAGTTCTTCCATCGACATGTAGTCGAAGGCAAAGGCTGTGTCGGGAAGCTCCGAGGGACGAACCCTCAGCAGCCCGTAGACCCAGCCGGTCTGTGTGTCCTTGGCGTACGGTTCCTGATGTCCTTGCTCCATGAATGCGGGGCCGTTGAGGCAGCAACGCACGGCGTTGGTACTACCGAGCAGAGCCAACGTGGAGAAGTTCATCGAGTGGGTATGGCCGTAGATGACGTGACGGGCGGCATGCTGACACACTGTCCGGCAAGCAGACACGCCAGCTATGGCGCGTCCCATCTTGTTGTGTGGGACATGGGTGTAGTCGATGCCACCAATGGTGACGTAGCGGCGGAATGGATAGACGTGGTCCCAGACATGCTGGAGTCCCATCACCTGATCAAAGTCCACGATGGAACCGATGACGTCGGGGTCCTTGTTGGCCCGTCGGTCGAATCGATCCTCGTGATTGCCCTTGATGTAATGGGTCTCTGGCATCCAGGTGGCATGGCGATGCGAGCGCTGTGACTTGTTCCAGCTCCGGAGGGGAGCGAACATCAGGCGCTGGGCTTCTGTCCATGTGTCACGGTCTTGCTTGAACGAGGGGCGCTTGCGGTCCTTGGCGGTACCGGGTTCATCGTGATCAGAGCAGGAGTCCATGGAGGACATGTCCCCCACTGCGATGATCCGACGAGGGCGCTCGGCCTCGATCAGTTTACCTAGCCATCGAAAACGTCTGAGGTCATCATTCGGCCCTACGTGTGCGTCCATCAGGACAAGGTCGTAGGGGGAGGTAGTCAGGCGGGTACTCCTAGAGGCCAGCCCTGCGATTCGGCGTAGGCGATGGCGTCGGTTGGTGAGGGGAAGTCGCCGTAGGTGTAGGCGAAGTCATCTTCCCAGGTGAAGTGATCGACGTCCTTCGAGTCTCGGTACTTGGTCAGGTACGCAGGACGTCGAGGCATCGTGGCAACCATGCCGATTGAATCCGAGTTTGACATCTTCATTCTCCTAGGACCGCCACCAGGTATTCCAATGCTTTCGCTTGCGCTTCTGGTCCAGTGAATACTGCGGCGGCATTGCGATGTACAAAGGGGTGGGCGGCGATTGCGTTGGTTGGATCGGACACGACGACAGGAATGAGGTGGCGCACGGCATACCCGAACTCGAAGAAGGTACCGATGCTTTGGCGACCTGGATCACCCCACCAATGAAGCAGAACAGCACTGCTCCGACGGATATCGAGAAGATCACGAGCGACGAAAGCGCCTCCTGCCATAACACCCGGAATGTCGAGACCATTGTGAACGAGGTCTTCGAGCTTCTTCCCGCGACACGGGTCAAGGCAGGCGATGCCCGCCGCGCCAAGTGGTAGTACGACATCCTGTCTCCATTTCATTGAAACCGGGTTCGTGCAGATTGAACCCGAGAGGTACACATGTCTCATCCCCACCCCCTCACAGATGCGATGATGAGAAAGACACAGGCCACGATCGCCGCACCGAGGATGTAATCCCAGATGTCGTGCTGTCGGGGCGGACGGTAGATCGCTGTCATTGATTCTCCTTGGTCAGTGAAAGAAGTACGGCGAACGCTTGACGTCTTCGAGGTCGAGCGATCCCAGCTTGGGTATCTCAGGCAGCTCCGCATCATCTGGCAGCGCCAGCTCAAGTCGTTGCTTGAACTGGAGGAGCAACGGGAAACTGTGCATCTCCACGAACTGCTCCCGAAGGATTCGGTTCAGTGCAGGGATATCACAGGCATGGGTTGCATAGCTGTCATGGACCATCGAGGTGTCGATGATCCCGGCGTCGGCACAAGCCAGCACCGTACACATCATGTGTGCGGCGTCGAGCGAGTGGATGTAGTTGGGGGGCAGACCACGCTCCTGCTTGGTGCCCGAGATGATGCGACTCGGGTGGGGCTCACGCAGATTGATCTTCTGCAACGTGGTGTGGACCGTGCGTACCTTCTGTTCGAGGTACTCCTGGTGTACAGGGAATCCGACCGGCGACTCCCAGATCACAGGGATACCTGCGTCGGAGGCGATCACGGCACAGGCACGGAGCCAGTCCATGAGTTCACGAGCCGACACGACGACTTCTCCGATGGCGTCATACACGCAATCTCGGAGATAGTTCAGGTTGGCATTCACTTCGCCGGGCACACCATCAATGTGACCATCAGTCACAAACTGCTGGCGTATACCCTGCTTCGTACATCCGTACGGAGAGGTCATTACCGCACGCTTGACTGTGGTTCTTGTAATGCGTCCACGCCAAGCAACGCACGGCTCAGTGTGAGGACATCCTCGTGAGTCCACTGAGCCTTTGCCTTGTTGTAGATGTAGCACACCACCTGCACGTTGTCCGGCCTGTAGCCCTGTCCCGGTAGTATCTGATCCAGCGTCGGACACCAGGGACTTGCTCCCTGTCCTGTTGTCATATCCAACGGAATGCCCGTGGCTTCGCAGATTCCGATGTCGAGCTTTTGCTTCACCCATTCCCGAGTGATTGTGGCCTTGGGGTCTCGAACCTTGGCGTTCCACCAGAGGTCGTACGCCCGGCCCATCGTGGTCGCTCGATGTCGGGTTCTCTTCGCGTTGACTGCTGCTTTGCCAATCTTCCGTCTGTGTTTGCGTTGCGCCGACCTGTTCGCAATCCGCCTCGATTCGAGCGCGGACGCGCTCAGCGACTTTCTCGTAGATGTCATTTGGTAGTTCCGAAGGTAGAAGGTTGGTCGCGGCCCCACCTATGGGGTCCCGGCCCAGCGCTGAGAAGTGCTGGAGCCCGTTGCAGGTGCCGTCGACGGACACAGGGATGTAGCTGACATAGGTCGACGGGTGCATCAGGGCGCTGGCCTGAGTCCATTCACAGGCGGCGGCAAGCAACTTGAAGGGATCATCGCCCTGCTTCTTGCGCTTGCGCGAGTGGTCGGCCATGCAGCCGCGGTGTGTGAGGGGG
>ERZ869921.1251-NODE-1251-length-11121-cov-3.708115_pt1 | contig 11121 bp, 10 predicted proteins | sample MGYA00579310_ERZ869921 | MGnify/ENA primary metagenome ERZ869921 (study PRJEB32216, sample SAMN09231816) | wastewater metagenome | place: USA: Maryland | collected 2016-06-21 | study: EMG produced TPA metagenomics assembly of the PRJNA472060 data set (Reclaimed...
GCAAACCCTTCCCTGGCAGTTCAACGAACAGGACTACACCAAGCGCGACGCCCTGAACGAAGAGGACTATGCAAAGCTCAACGCGCTGAACGAGGAAGATTACGCTAAGCTCAATGCGCTCAATGAAGAAGACTACCTAAAAGCGCAGGGCTTTACGAATGACGAGATCGCAGCCTGGGTCGCCAACGCGCAGGCGGAGCAGGACAAGTCGATCAATGCGCTGTTTAACCGCGGCGGCCTGACGGGTCAGGTTGGCGCAACGCGCCGCGGCGTCGCGCAGGTCGGCGAAGAATACGCTCGCGATCGCGCCCAATACGAAGCAGGGCGCCGCCGCGCGGATTATGAGCCCTATGCGGACCGCCGCGTCTCGAACTACAGCACGTATGGAGACCGCCGCGTCGCCAATTACGACCAGTTCAGCAAGCGCCGGGCCGGCAATTACGACACCTATGCGGGTGGACGCCTCAGCGCCTATGGCGACTATCTGGATGCCCTGAGCGGCGAGGCCGACACTGGTTACAACGCAGCGACTGGACAAGCCTCAGCAGGCAAGAATTACGCCAGCAATTATGGAAATCTGCGCAGTCAAGGAGCTAAGCAACAGGCTGGCTACTTGAGCGATTCCGCTGATGCGTGGACGAATGCAGTAGGCAATGCCGGGGCCTATCTAACCTATGGGCTTAGCCGAAAAAACAATAACAAATCGAGCGTCACCATCCCAGGCGGATACGACGCATACGAGCCTGTTGGCAATTCGTATCGCGGCTATGATGAATATGGTGCGCCAAGCGGTTACGTCTCGCTCAAACCTCGTCGTGCCGCAAACACCTCGTCTGATGTTTATTCAGGGCTCTGGAACTGATGGCCGGATATTTCAACCCGAACGATTATGACGCCTACGACATCGGCGGGAAGCTGTTCGGCGCCATGCAAGCGGGGCGCGTTGATCGCGCTCGCGACAAGGCGCGCAGCTACTTGGACAGCGGCGATTTCGATTCCGCCGCCAGCGCAATTATGCCCTACGACCAAGACCAGGCGCAGGGCTATCTCACGCTCGGCAAACGCAAGCGGGATGAAGCTTATTCCGAAGGGCTGGCGCCTTACGTCTCCTCTGGCGACTGGGCGGGCGCGAAGCAATACGCGATCGAGAACAAGCGCGGCGCCGACGACTTGATGCGACTGGAAGAATTCGCGACAAAAGCAGATGAACGTCAAAAGCAGGTCGTGGCCGACAAGCTCGATAAGGCCGCAAGCGGACTATACGCCGCTGCGCAGCTTGCGGAGTCCGGCGATATGGCGGGCTACGAAAGCGCAATCGACGCCCTCGGCGCTGACGGTAACGACATCAGCATGTTCAAGGGTCGGCCATACAACCGCTCTCTACTGAACGCTGAATTGACCAAATCGAAGCGGGGGCTTGAGATTCTTGGCGTGGTGAACGCCGAGTGGAAGTTGAAAATTGACGAGCAGAAGGCGGATGCCGCAACTGCAACCGCGCAGGCGGCATTGGAGCGCGCCAGCCGGCCGCCTGATCGCGACCCGGACGTGCGGGACTCTCGCCTGTTCTCACAAGGACAGCAATTGGCCGATGATTTCCGCCAGCAGGTCAAGCCTTATGAAGATCTCGCAGACACTGGCCGTCTCGTGAAGAATTACGCCAAAAGCTACAATGCCGGAAAGCGAGACACGCAGATCGAGTCCGCGATCATGATGAAAGTCATTGGCGGCCTACAGACCGGCGTATTGTCTGACCGAGACATTGCGGCGGGCTCTGGCGGTACATTGCCGACGGATGTTGTGCGTCTGAGCGATTACGCACTCGGGCGCGGACGTCTGTCTTCACAGCAAGTCGAAGGCCTTATGCGCGTTGCGACCCAACTGGACGGCATCGCGCGCGAGCGTGTGAAGGGCTACGTCAACAACGTGCGCGGCGTGGCTTCTGCGCGTGGCATACCAGAGGAATACATTTTCGGCACCGATCCAGAGGTGCGTATGTTCGGCCCGGCGGAGGACCCCAACGCGCCCCCGGCGATGACTTACCCAACGCCAGACCCTCGCGCAGTCGCAGCATTGCGCAACCGGCCTGCGCTTGCGGCTGAATTCGACGCCAAATATGGACCCGGCGCGTCGCAACAATATCTGACCGGGCGGCGCTGATGGCGAATTTCTTCGATCAGTTTGACGAGCCAGCAGCGCCAGCGTCCGGAAATTATTTCGACCGGTACGATGCGCCGCCTGCGCAACCCGCCCGCGTCGGCCGCAAGGAGATTGTCTCCGAACTTGAGCGCTCGGGCGCCATCGGCCCTTATTCCTTCCTGCCCGGCGGGCAGATGCTCAATCGCGCCATTGGCAAGCCCACCATGCAGGCCGTGCAGGACGTTGCGGAAGACCCCAAGGGCGCGGGATACAATTTCACGCGCAACCTCGCCTTCGGCTTTGGCGATGAAGCAGGCGGCGTCGGCGCGGGTCTTGGATATCTGTTGCGCAATGGTCGCGACGGCGAATCCCTGCGCTATGTAGATGAGAACGGCGACATTCGTTCGCGCGACGGCATTGACGGCAATCTGCCGTCCGAAGGCTTTATGGGCTATCTCGGCGACCGGGCGGCGGACGTTTTTGCGCATGGCTACGAGAAATGGCGCGAGATCAACCGCGAAGGCAAACGCTTCACGGAAGAAAAACCGGTGGCGGGCGTTACGACGGCCATTGCGGGCGGTCTTCCCGGCGGCGCTGCCGCATACAAGGCGACAGGCCAACTCACCGCGCCGCTGGTGAAGAACGCGCCCAAGATCGTGAAGGGCATCGACACCGCCGCGCGCTCCGGCGCCATTGGCTATCTGACTGGATTCGGCTTGGGCGAGGGACTGGACGAGCGTCTCAACACCGCCAACACGGTGGGCGCAATAAGCGCAACGCTTCCGGCCGCGGCGAACGTGGCGTCCAGCATTCCGGGCTTGGTGGGGAAGACTGGGGGCTATCTGGCGTCCAAGGTCCTGCCGGGCAATTCGAAGATTGCCCAGAAGATGCGCGCCGCCTATGACGCCGCCGATCAGGCAGGCTTTCAGATCACGCGCGGCCAGGCCAAGGGCAACCCCCGCATCAAGGCGCGCGAAGATACGCTGCAAAAGACCGGTTCCGGTCAGATGCAACGCTTCGCCGACAAGCAGGCCGACGACATGGCGTCCTCGGGCATCGGCAAGGTCACGCGCGGGCAGGCACCCTTGACGGACAGCGCCGGCGATGCAGGAGATGTGATCCGGGGAGAACTGGTGGCGCGCCGTGCCGCGCTCGAAGCGCAGGCGGACGCAGCCTATTCGCAGGCCTTCGCAGCCGCCAAGAAAGAAGCCGTGCCCGCATCGGACCGCCTCGGCGTCATGGTGCGCGACGCCATGGATGAAGGATTCTTCGATGCGCCGCGCGCCGAGGGCGTGATCAAGCGCCTCGAAGGCCTGATTAAATCCGGCAAGGCCGACTTCAGCCATGTTGAGCGCGCGCGCCAGCAACTCAACACCATCGCTTCCGACGCCGCCAATGCGGGCGACAATTCCACGGCCGCCGCGGCGCGCGCAGTGCGCAACGCCCTCGACGACTGGACGCAGCAAACCATGACGACGCCGGCCGCCCGCCAGACCATGGAAGGCAGCCGTCAGGTCTTCAAGGAACTGAAACAGCTTTACAGCGCCCAAGGCCCTCGCGACGCCGGCGGCAAGGCGCTGGAACGCGTCATGGATTCGGACCTGACCGGTGAACAGGTGATCGGCAAGATCCTCGGCGCGGGCCGCCGTCCGAACGAAGCGACGCTGGGCGCCGTGAGGCGCATCAAGGAAATCGCCACCGGTACGGTGCAATCTGGCCGCAAGGCGCAGCGCGCGGGCGCAACGGCGGGCGCCAAAGCGTTCAACGATCCGGCAAAGCAACCCGCGAAGGAATTGCAAGCGGTGCGCGAGGCCTTGGTCTATCGCCTGACGGCGCCGCTGCAAGCGCGCAACGAAGGAGCGCTGATCCCGGCGCAGACCATCAAATCGAACATTGACGACCTGCTGGACGGGCCGGGCGCGGACATCTCCAAGGTGATCTTCACCCCGGATGAAATCGCAGCCCTGCGTCAATATCGCGACGTCGTGGAAATGATCATTCCGCCGCCAGGCACCTCCAAGCCGGGCACGGCGGAAACCCTGCTGCTCTCAAAGGCCAATTGGGCGGACGATCTGAAGCGCTATATTCTGGCGCATCGCTCCACGACCAAGCCGCTCTGGGCGACAGGCCCTTACAAGGCCGTCGCGTCCCGCACCGGCAAAATCACGCGCGGCATGGGCCGGGGTCTCAACACCATCGAGCGCGCCGTCGACCGGGCGGCGGGACCATCTGCCTCGACCATCTCCGCCGCAACGGTGCAGGCGGATTTTGGCGATGGCGAAGACAGCCCGATCATGTCCCGCTACGGCTTTGATGATGGACGCACAGCCCTCGATGACCTTCTGGAGGCGCAATAATGGCTGAACTGAAAACGCCAGGGCAGCGTGTGCCGTCTTATATGCTGGCGTCTGACGGCAGCATTGACTGGGACGCAAAGCCCGGCGTGCCAGCGCGCACCAAGGCGGAGCGCGAGAAAGCCCCGGCGCTCAAGCCGATGCCGCAGAATCTGCCTGCGCCGGTTATTCCTGCCCGGCAATCCTATGCGGATTACGATCGGCAACAGGCGGCGCGGTCCGAAGGGCAGGGCAAGCAATTCTTGCGCGGGTTTGGGCAGGGCGCCACCTATGGCTGGGGCGATGAAATCATGGAGCCAAGCGCGCCCGGTTATTCCGAGCGCTACGCCGAAGGCGCCAAGAAATACCCCGCCACCAATTTCGCGGGCGAACTGACCGGCAGTCTTGTGACGCCAGCAAACCGCGCCGTCAGCATGGGGCTTTGGAAATATCTGCCCTCAGGCGGCGCCCTGGGCAACGCATCGACCCGCGCAGCGATTGTCGGCGGCGCGCACGGCGTGCTGGCGGGTGCGGGGGGCTACGATCCCGCGCCGCGCTCGCTATCCGATCGCGTACTTGATGCAGGGGCGGGCGGCCTTGTCTCTGGCGGCATGAGCGCCCTGACGATTCCGGCGGCGACGGCTGTCGCGCCGCGCGTTCTGCGAACAGCGCCGGCCGGCGCCATGGATGAAGCGCTGAGCCGCGACGCTGCGACCTATCGTGCGTCCTTGCGTCCGACCCCAGACAGGCTTGAGCGCATTCCCCGCGGAACGCCGCTGGCCGCGAACACTGGCGGATCAGAAACGCGGGCCTTGATCGGCCAGGCGACGTCGACGCCCGCCGGTGCGCGCGTCATTGAGCGGGACGCCACCAAGACAGCAGCCGGCGCCGTCGGACGCACAGTTGGCGCCCTGAAGGCCGTCAATCCGCAAGGCGCCAAGCCGTCCCTTACAGACGATATGGTTAAAGCCATGTCGCGCGCATTCTTCGACGCTGATCGCGGTATTCATCAGGACTGGACATCGCGCATCTCGGGCCGCACCAAGACCAATCTGAAGGGAAAATCCACGACCTATGCACCGATGAATGCAGCCGACAAGGCGCGCATCGCGGAGCGCGTCGCCGCTGACATTCAGGCGCGGATAGAAAAGGATCCGGCCTCAGCGTCAAAAATTCTGGACAGCCTGCAGACCCCCATGATGCAGGAGCGGGTTACGGCGCTGGTTGGCAAAGGCAAATTTCGCACCCCGTCGGGATCAAGCACCGCCGCCCGCACAGGCCGCAAGCAATTGGTGGACAAGGCCAACACCGCCTATGAGCGCGAGCCACGGCAGGTTCCGCTGACCCACGCCTCCGCGGAACGTGTGGCGCGTGAGGCGATTACGCCCCGCGATTATTTGTATGTGCCTCAATCTGATCGCACAGACCCGATCACGCAGCGCACACTGCGTCCAGGCTTTATGTCGTCGGATTACACGGCTTTCTCAAAGCGCCTGCCGTTGGATGAAAGCGGACGCCCAGTGACGCTGACGAGCCCCTATTATTGGTTGACGGACATCGCCTCGATGCCTGGGGGACATTTCGGCAGGGAAGTCGTTGACACGGTAAGAGGCGCGGACGGCGTGTATCGCGACCGCGGCGGGTACTTGCGGTAAAGCTGGTCAATACACCGGCTTTCCCACGACATCTCCGCGTCGATCCGAAAAAGAATTGCGAAGATGAAAAAGCCCGCCGCTGTCGAGATCGAAAGCGCGTCAAGGCGGTTGAGCCCATAAAGCGACAGTGCGCTCAGCAACCAGAAGCCAGTCGGGATGCACGCGCCAACAGGCTCGCGCCACGTCCAGACGCGCTTGGCCGTCGTTTCGACGACACCATTCGCGAGGTCTTCGCGCCGCCGCTCTTCTCGCTCGAGGTATCCTTCGAGCACTAGATCAAGTGATGTCCGTTCTTTTCGCTTTTTCATTGCAACCTCATTCTGGGTCACACTCAATCGTTTCGGTTAAGTAACGATTAACCATACCGTCCCACATTTTTGCGGTTGACGCGTCACTTTTTCTTCTCAAGCGCCATGGCAACTAGACGACGAATCGCTTCGGCCCGGGAGGGGATAGGTTTCTGCTTCGCGCGCCAAGCGTCGATCTGGTCGAGCCACTCGTCAGAGACTCGCATTTGGAATGGGCGATCTTGCGTCATGTCATAATTGTACGTTGTGTATTGACACGACGCAAGCTGTATGTATTGTATTGACATGAGTACAGGCCGGCAAGGAGTTGCAGCTCCAAGCCGGCCCTAACCGTCAACGATGAAAGGAAGTCATCGCCATGGCTGCTGCCATTCTACACACAGATTCGCGACATAAAAACGGCGGACTATTTGATGCCGTGGCGCTTTTGCCATTCGTCCAGGTGCAAAAGACGCCGGTCGATCGCCTGGACCTCTGGGCCGTCCCTTCGTTCGGCGATTATGAGCAAGACGAGGCCTTCGGCGTGAAGTGCGCCAATGCCGCGATCGCGCATATCCGCGCGCGACGCGACATCCTTTTCCTTCAAAACGTCGTTTGCGCGATGGTTCGAAAAGGCGAATGCGGTCCAGTCGAGATCGCGTTCGTCGAGACCATCGCGCAAACCTTCACGGAGATTGTGTGATGGCGCCAAAAACCACCAACTCAGTGATCGACCTTCCACCGCTGAACATCCAGCGCATCGACGTTTCAATCGTCGGCGACTCGCCGCTGATCAGCCATGCATGGTCGAAGAAGGCGAAAGAGCAGATGCTCGCCAAGCAGATGAAGAAAGCCGCGACAGGGAAGGCCGCAAAAGATCCTTGGCTGGACTTCTGCGAAAGCCTTTACTGGCTTGACGGCATGCCGGATTATCCGACCGAGCAGGACGTGTTAAATGGCCGCTTTGGGTTTCCATCGATCGCGTTCAAGGCCGCCGCCATCACAGCCGTCACCACGATCGGCAGCCTGACAAAGGTCATGGCGCGACAATGCTTCCATGTCATGGGCGAGCACATCCAAATCCTTGGCGGCGCACCGGCGCAGCGCGAGGACATGGCGCGCGTTGGGATGGGAACGGCTGACATCCGCTTTCGCGGCGAATTCAGCCCGTGGGCGGCGATCTTGCCGATCCAATTCAACGCCAATGCTCTTTCAGCGGAACAGGTTGTCAACCTCATCCATGCCGGCGGCTTCGGCGTCGGGGTTGGCGATTGGCGCCCTGAGAAGGACGGCGTTTACGGACGCTTCCACGTCGCGAGCGCTGAAGAAATGAAAGGCTTCGTGAAATGACAACCTATCGCTGGAAGCCAGCTTCACACATCAAAATTGACGCCCAGGCGGCGGGCGAAGAACTCGACCGGATCAAGCGCGGCCATAACGGCCGGCTGGATCAGGAGGACATCGTTGCGGCCGCGCGCGACGAACAGAACCCGCTGCACGAGCACTTTGAATGGGATGACGTGGAAGCGGCGACGCAATACCGGCTTGTGCAGGCAGGCGACCTCATCCGCGGCATCGAGATCGTTTTTCAGCGGCCAGACGAAGAGCCGAAACACATTCGCGCCTTCGTCAATATTGCTCAGAATGACGAACGGTTCTACGTCGCAACAGTCGACGCGATGCAGGATCCTGAATTGCGAAGGCAGGTTGTTCGGCAAGCCTTTGCCGAACTGGAAGCATGGCGGCGACGTCATGCAGAGCTGACCGAATTCGCGAAGGTTTTCGCAGAAATCGATCAGGCTCGGGGCGCCATATAGACCCCAGAACATGGCAGGTATGGCGAGGCAAGGTTTGGTGTGGCATTGCAACGTTAGGCGCGGCAAGGCAGGCTAGGCGAGGTGAGTCGCGTCGGGGCACGGTAAGGTCCGTCCTGGCTTGTCGAGGCAGGCGTGGCTAGGCGCGGTCTGGTGCGGCAAGGCATTGCTAGGCGAGGTCCGGCACGTCAGCGCTAGGGAAGGGCGGCCTTCGGGCCGCCCTTCTTATTTTTTCACTAGCGCTTTTCAATTTCGATTCGGACGTCAGGTGGGATTTGCCCAAAAAAAACTTCAAACAATTGAGACGAACAGGAGGCGTTTGAGCGCTCCTTCGATGTTGTCAGGCTTACAACGGCGCCGCGAACCAGCCAGATTGTCGCCAATGAATTTGTGAATGCGCCGGTGCTGCAATACTGAAGGGCCTCCGCAGAGCCTCTGAATGACCTGCTGCGCGGCTTTCCAAGCAAATCAATCACATCGCTTTTCTGCATGCCGGGTTCAACTTGATCGAGCCTATCTTTTAGCGACGCCGACGACGCGGGCGATGCAAAAAGTCCGGCAACAATACACAAGGCCAATAAACGCATCGGACCCTCCCTTGTGGCGCAGCTTATTGTGCGCTGAGTGCGGCGCAAGCGCTATTCCGCTCGCATGGCCAGCCTTGTCGCATGGCCTATTACCCCCTTGTTCCGAGCACCGACAGCCGCGCCGCCAAGGGCATGACGCCCTTGAATGTGCGCAACGTTTTCGTCGAAAAACAGCCTGAAGGCGCGAACAAGCAATCCTCCTACCTCATGCGCCCGACGCCGGGGCGAGTCGAATTGATGGATCTGGGCGCCAATGTGCGGGGTCTTTTCTGCGAGCCGGGTTGTCAGAACGGCCAATTGCTGGCCGCGGCGGGCTCAAACCTTTATTCGGTGTCGACGGGGTTCACCAAGGCGAGCCTCGGTTCTCTGCCGGGCGGCGATTACGTCACCATCAGAAGCCAGCGTGACAAGGCTCTGGTCAGGGCCTATGGCGCGCTGTTTCAGCTTGATGGGACGCTGACGCAGGTCAGCAGCGTGAATGCGCCGCCATTCGCCCAGACCCTCGCCAGCGTCGGCACGCGCGGCGTTGCGGCGGAAGCGGGCGGGGATTCCTTCCGCTGGTCTTATGCAGGCGATTTCCTCACCTGGGACGCCAATGCGCAAGCGGCGGATTTCGATATGCCGGACCCCATTGTGGGTCAGGAAGAATTCAACGGCGACATCTGGAACGGAAACTCGCGTTCCACGCAAATCTGGCGCCCCGATCCGACGTCCTTGCTTGAGGATGAAGCGTTCGCGCCGATCACTGGCGTTAATATCCCCGTCGGCTGGGTCGGGCGGCACGCCGTGGCGAAGCTGAAATCCGGCCTGCATTTTATCGGCGTCGACAATATCGGCGGCCGCGGCGCTTATGCCGGGAGCGGACTATCGGTGTCGCCGGTGGTGAACCGCGACCTTGAGGAAGCGCTGCAGGCGCTGTCCGTGACCGATATGGCTGACATTCTGTGTTGGGCCTACGCGTCCGGCTCCAAGGAATTCTGGGGCGTCCGCACGTCTCAGGAGCGGGCCTTTGTGCTGGATAAGAGCGCGGGGCTCTGGCACGAGCGGACCGCCTATGGAGTGAGTCCTTTCAATGTCGGCTTTGTCGCATCGGCCTATGACCGGCTGGTCTGCGCTTCGCCGGATTCCTCCAAATTATGGGCGTGGGATTCCAGCGTTTATGACGATGCGGGGGAGCCCATAGAGCGCATCATGTCCTGCAAGGTTCCGGTGGGCGGCGGGACGAGCGTGGACAAGATCGTGATCGACGGACGCTGGTTCGATCAGCCTTTAACGGGGCAAGGCTCCGCGCCGCAAATGATGCTGGATTATTCGACGGACGGCGGGAAGACCTGGGGCTCGGATTACGGCGATATCCGCGTGCTGGACCTGCCGGGGCTCGGAGAGCATTTCCGGGTGCAGGCATTCGGCTTTGGACAGGTCGATACGCAAGAGGGTTTTCTGTTCCGGCTGATCCTGACCGACCCAATCGGCTTTGCGATTTCCGGGTGCTGGGTCAACCCGAGCGAATCCGAGGTGTCCGGCCGTGGCTAAGCTTTTGCGCCTCGCCCCCTTCGACATGGAGGGGGTGTATTTCGACGTCAAATCCGGCCAGCCGACAAGCGCCGGGCTGCAATTGCTGACCACGATCAACGCTTTGATCGAACGCTCGGGCGGCACGCACGGCTCGCTGGGCGTGGCCTGCAAGACCGTCGACATGGCGACCCTCGCCAAGCTGACCCCAGCTGGCGAAGGCTGCGTCCTGAACTGTTCCGATCTGACGGGCGGCGCCGGGCTCGTGGTCGGTCAGGCGGACGGCCATTGGTATGACGCCGCCACCAAGGCGCTCGTCGTTTAAGCCGCAAGCCGCGTTCCGCTCAGAAAACCATGCTTGACGCTCGCAAAGGAGCGTCCATGGCCGTTCGCCTCATCCCGCTTAATGATCGCGTTCTCAAAGACGACGGCGCGCCGGCCAGCGACGGCTCTTACAAATTCTATCTGGCGGGTTCGACAACGCCTGTCACGGTTTATTCCGACCGCGGACTGACCTCCAGCCTTGGATCAAGCGTCCCCATCGATGCCGAGGGATATCCAACCTATGTGAACGTCTGGGGCGCCGATGACGTTTCTTATAAGATTGGCATTCAGGCGACCGGCTATAATGACGGCGCTGAGAAGTTCTTCGATTACGCGGCCGTGGCCACAAGCGCCGTGGTTGATAATTCCGATACGACGCCCGCTTTCAAAAACCTGCTGAACAATGGCGGCCCGAGCAATTGGACCGGCGGAACCAGCTTTTCCAACATTTCCGGGTCTGCAGCAGCGGTTGA
>ERZ869921.1252-NODE-1252-length-11116-cov-74.259380_pt1 | contig 11116 bp, 17 predicted proteins | sample MGYA00579310_ERZ869921 | MGnify/ENA primary metagenome ERZ869921 (study PRJEB32216, sample SAMN09231816) | wastewater metagenome | place: USA: Maryland | collected 2016-06-21 | study: EMG produced TPA metagenomics assembly of the PRJNA472060 data set (Reclaimed...
TGCCATTTCTGTGTTTTTCCTTTCTAGTGTTCTTTTAAGTTTAAGTTAATTATTATTGACTTTTAACATGACATCTACGCCGTCCCGTGACGTCTTGGATGACGCCCCGATAAGTCTTAAATGACGTCCCGTTTTGCCTTTTTTGACGCCCCGTAGATTGTGACTCAAAGTGCCGTCACAACCTTCTGGACAATCGATTAGGATCCAGTAACGGTTTGTGATTCTGTCGAACCGATACCCGATTCCGTCATGTTGCGACATCTCAACTTCACCAAGCTCGACCAGCTTTTGTAGGTTGCGTTGAACTTGTCTAACGGAGCACCCGGACAATTTTGCTATTCGGGTTTGTGATGGATAGCAGCCTTCTTCAGGATCGTCTCCTAAATGCCACGCCAGCGCCATCAGGACGGCTCGAGCTGTGCCGGTGCTATGAGAATGGTGAAGAACCGCTGAAACGGCTTCTAGGCTCATTCTGTGCCTTTCTAGGGCTATACTGTAAATGCCCATCGTGGTTGGGTGACGCCATAAGCGTCGGGCTGTGACTTTTCTGTGGGTCACAGCCCTTTTACTTTACTTAGACTTGAGTGAATCTCCGAGAGCTTTGATGGCTTCCAAGATTTCGTTATCAACTTGTGACTTTTCAGCCGTTGAATAGATAACGCGTAGAGACTCCAGGTCTCCGTTAGCTGCGGCCGTCGAAGCTTCCTCGATCCAGTTGCGCTGAGCTGCCACAACCTTCATCATCTCTTCACGACTTGGGCGCTTACCGCCTTTGGAGCTGATTCCCAAAGTGTTTAGGACTCGACCAAGAGCGCTGGTTGACGCGTTCTCTAAGAAGTTATTGCGGTTGATGTGTGAGCTGTTGCGTGTCTCCTGGGCGAAGTCTACAGCTGTTGGCCGGTTATCTTCTTTGTCAATAAATGCCAAAGCTTTAACAACAACTTCGGTTTCATTGATCAGAACGATTTCGGTGTGTAATCTTCCGTTCGGGTATTTTGCCCAGAACTTTGTTATGCGGTCTGCTACTGGTTCGTAGCTGCTTAAATCAAATGCCATGTTTCCTCCTACTTGAATGTGATAAAGGGCTTACCGTTGCGGGCCTGTAAAGCCACAACCTTTTCACCCTGGTATAGACCATACTTGATTCCGTTCATGAAGGCTAGAACTGCCGACTTTTGTGCCTTGAACGCGTTGTCCCAGTAATCAAACTGGGCTTTGGTTGATGTCAGATTGGCCCAGAGTGCTCCGAGCTCTATTTCTCCATCTTCCAAACCTTCGGATAACTCCCGAACTGTCTCATAGGTAGAATCACTACCGTCGTAGTCTGGGGCCTTATTTGTGTCTAGGAAGCCACAGAACGCCTCTAGAGCGGTTTTCATGGTGTCCTGAAGGGAATCATCCCAAACCACCTCAAACTCCTTGTAATCGCCTCCTGCGACCGCTACGACGATACCCCGCTTCAGACCTAGAACTTGAAGGTAATGTTGAACCTGAAGGTTATAGTGCTCTGGTAGCTCATCCCAATACTGCCTGGTGAACTTGATCTCGAGGACTCCAAGCTTGCCATCTGCCCATTCGATTATGCCGTCAGGGTTAGCCTTTAGGACTGGGTTAGCTACTGATTCCCAAGTGCCAGTTTCATGTACCGTTAGCCATCCTTCGTTTTCATCCTGGAATAGCTGGCGAATAGCTGGCTCAAAAGCTGTGCCTAGCTTCATTGGCATTGATGGATCTACCTGGTCAGATACTTGACCGGTCTTTTCTGCCCAAAGGGTGAACGCTGATTTCCAGGGTGACTTGCCCATGAGTGCGCCAATGTCAGAGCCGCCAATACCTTGACGTGCTTCGTGCCATTCGGGAGAGTTAGGCTCAAAGGTGCCTAAATACCTGGCGAAGCCTAGTGCTTCGATTTTCTGTGTAATCGACATACGGTCAGCTTAGTGACCAGTCACGACTTTTGTAAAACAAAACCCCGGCCGTTTGATCTATGCCTAAGCATTACAGGGACGGTTCCGGGGTGTAAGTTTCTTTACTTGCCTTTTGGCTTGTCCTTGTTTTCCTTTTCAGCAATCTTTCCAAAGGTGCGGTTGATGTCCTCGATGTCAATCTGACCGTCAGCTAAGTATGATCGTGACAGCTCTTGAGCTACATCAATGATTCCAGCGAATGCGGCCATCGCCAAAGCTTGAGCGACTTCCAAACCGATGACTGAACCACCGACAAAGATACCGGTGACCTTAAGAATGATGACTGCGAATGTTCTTCTAGCGATGTCTAACCACATACTATTTTGCTTTCCTTACTGGTTCGTGAATAGGTGCTGGTGCGACTGGAGCTGTCTCCGGTGTCGCTTCTGTGATTGACTGTTCTAATTCCCATTGTTCAATTGTTGCTCTAACAAACTTGAGTGGGTCAACAAAGCCTTTACCGTCAGAAGTCCAACGATGAACTTTACCCTGGCAGATCTCGAAGTGAAGGTGACGTCCTGCTGAAGCTCCGGTGTTGCCCATGATTCCAAGCTTGGTTCCAGCCTTGACCTTCTCGCCTTTGACTACTCTCAGAGAGTTTTCGACCATGTGCGCGTAGCGAGTCACATACCACTTGCCATTGATCTTGGAACGGATGTCAACATACCAACCGACTCCGCCTAGAGAACCATCTGCGTTCTTGAGCTTTGAAGTTCCAGCTGCGATTACCCTGCCATCGTGCCAGGCTTCATTCCAGATTTTAGATTTTGGCCCCCAAAGGTCTACGCCGTTGTGGTGCTTCTTGATCTTCTCGATTGGGTGAACTCTCCAACCGAATGGGCTAGTCACCTTCCAGTCCTTCTTGAACTTACCGTCAAGTGGGAATTGTGGTTTAGTTCTCATTAGTTTCCAATCATGCTAAAGATAAGTCCGAGTATTGAAACAACGGCAGCGCTGAGTCCTGTGTAAGCAATCTTCTCAATCCAGGCTAAACGTGCCAGGGTGAGCTCGACGTGCCTAAGCCTGTCGGGGACATCGTCCAGGTGGTCAAGCTTCTCGAGGATTTTGATAAGGGTTTCCCCATGCTCAAGTTGCTTCTGGTAGATCGCGTTCTGTGTTATGCGGACTCCGGTTGTTTCGTCCGCCATTATTCTTCAGACTCCGAGAAGTCAACCAACTCCCAATCAAGAGCTTCTTCATTCCAAGTGTAGGTAAATCCATCGGCTGGCTTTTCTATTGGAGCAGACCATTGACAAGTTTCCTCGTCAAGTAGCCAAGAATCAAAAGGTTGTGGAGCTATAAAAGCGTCGAGTTCTTCGTCGTATTTGAAACCAACACCAGCATAGTTTTTTCTTATGTTGTTGTTATAACTTGTTCGTTTGCATACTTGATTTCTGAACTCTGAATACCAAACTTCAGGTTCCTTACCATCAATCAGTTCGGTTTCATCAATACCAACTATGACTTCGGTTACAATGTTGTTTTCATCCAAGAATGCGTAATGTGCCATTATAACCAGCTCACGTTTCCAGTACCAGCAGTTATTTCAGTTACCTTGCTTAGACCAACAGTAGAAGTTGATCCAGTCAAACCAGCGCCAATAGTAATTGTGTATGAAGAAGGGTACTTTAGAATAACAATTCCTGAACCGCCAGCAGCACCATTTCCATCTCCACCTGGCTGAGAGTTACCACCGCCACCGCCTCCACCTCGGTTAGCAGTACCTGGAGATCCGTTGTTTGTTGTAGTAGTCGAAGCTGCTCCAGCATTTCCTCCACCACCAGCGCCACCAGTTCCAGCAGTTCCACCGTTGTAAGTCGAACCACCTCCACCACCAGCGTAAGTTATAGAAGAACCAGTAATTGAAGAAGCTGTTCCAGCGCCACCATTTCCACCTGTAGTTCCAGTTGCGTTGGCTCCGTTAGCAGAAGCACCTCCACCTCCACCAGCAGGATAGTTTGGAGCAGTAGCAGAAGTTCCACCGCTATTACCCTGTGAAGGGCTTGTCGATGGAGTATTACCAGCACCACCAGTTGCGGTCGTAGTTCCGCTGACTCCGTCTGTGACACCTCCACCACCAGAACCACCAGAACCACCTTGAACGGCAGGGCCCGCTGGGGTTAGACCGGCACCAAATCCACCACCTGTCGATGTGATAGTGCTAAAAACAGAATCATTTCCTTTAGTGCCAGAAGCTGATCCTAGTACGCCACCAGTTCCTCCAGCGCCTACGGTTACTGTGTAATTGCTACCAGGTGTCAAGTTTGTCAAAGTGTTGGTTCTAAATCCTCCAGCACCACCACCAGCTCCACGTTGGAATCCTCCACCGCCACCGCCGGCAACGACTAAGTATTCAACATCGAGTAGTTCAGAAACCACCGAAGAAGCAAGTATTCCAACAGGTATCAGCATTGTTTATGCGCCTAAGTTTCCAATCAAGTAGTAAACACCAGAGCCACCGAATACAACAGAAGCTCCTGCGAATTGCTTAGCTGTCTTTAGCTTTCCGTCTGCGGAGGATAGTGTCACACCAGAACCAGCTGCGAATGTAATCTGACCAGAACCAGCCTGAATAAAGTCAATGCGGTCACCCTGCTGAGTTAGAACATTGTCAATTGTGATGGTGATAGCTGATCCAGTAGAACGGATTGTAGTTCCCAAGTCGGAAGCAACAATTGCGTAGTTAGCAGATTTATCTGACCAACCAGTAGCTTCGTCGCTCAAGTCTTGCCAGGCTGTTCCGTTGTAGAACTGAAAACGGTTTGTGTCCTGTAAATAGGACATCATTCCCTCAGTTGGGGATGTTATAGCTGATGATCTGGCGCTTGAGTTCGTGAACACCATGACCGATTGATTCATTAGGTAATCGTTCAAGTCGGACGCGTTCAGAACGCTACCGTTTGAGAATACTTTGTATGCCATTTATGCTGCTTTCCATAGTTCGAGAGTTGTGAACCAGTTATCTACATCGATGTCATGGTTGACCTTAATGATAGTGTAGTATCCCACAATGTTCAGCTGGTTCTTAGTATAGCTGACCCCAACGAGTGTCCCTGGTGTAAACACAGCGGCAGCCGTTAGGTTTCCCAACCGGTCTTTGGCTGGAGTTGAGACTTGACTGACCAGCTTTGTCGGTGCCTGCTGGTATACAGCGGTGGCCCAACGCGATAGCTCAGTAGAGTCGGTTGTATTGATTGAAACGTCAACGGCAGATTCACCGTAGAGATCAATGGAGTCCTGATCCTTGAGAACGACATACGTCTCTTCATCAGAAGTCAAAGCCACCTTGAGCGAGTTATAGACGGCGTCAGCGTCGGAGCTCACAACGATTTCAGACAAGCATAAGTGGTATGGGTCGTTGGAGTGGTTGTTGCCAATAACATAAGTTGTCGCGGTTCCAGCTTCTTCAGTTGGTCTAGGGATAACGGTTAGCTCTTCTGTATCTTGGTCAACCCAGACAACGGCTAATCCAACCTGAATAGCGTCATTGATTACATCAGGAACTAGAATGTCTGCTACATCGACGGCCGGTATCTTGCCTTCTAGTGACTGAGAGTCGGGCGATAATCCAATTCCGCTTTGAATAGCCAACAGCTCAAACACTTCATCTACGGTGGCATAGGTTCCACCAGGTAGACCTGTTGTGTCCCAGTTCTCAAGTCTTAGATTGACCAATGACTTGTAGATGTCAAAGGCCCTTATCCTGATTAGGTTCAAGCCGTCTGGATAGTAAGTCACGTTGATTGTATCGATGTAGCCAACAAATAGAACGCGGTCTAGTTCTTCAGAGTCAATGCGGACTCTAATCTTTGTGTTAGCCCTAATGTTTTTGTTTACAGTTGGGTCTAGATCGTAGCTTTGAAGAGTTAGGTCAGCTGTGGCTGGTTCTGGCTGGAAGTAGATAGCGTCTGCCACGCTTCCACCCAAGCTAAGAGTTGCATTAGAAGTTTCACAACCGACGTCCTGCCACTTGAGTCCTGAGCTCGGAGCTAGAACATTATCGCCGCCGAGTAATGAAGTTCCAATAATAAACTCACCGAAACCGCCGAGAACATCTGTGCCACCTAGTTCGCTAATGCCGAGAATAAAACTGTTGCCATCTTCATCCGGTAGTAAGAACTCAACGACTAGGTTGTCCGCGATACTGAAGTTTGGAATCACCTGAGAGCATTCCTTAGAGCTGGGCCGGTTAGAACTGGTGATCCAGTAGTCTTGGCAGACTTGTTGATTGCGTTAGCAATTTCCTTAGCTGTGACGTTGCCCTTATTGATGTTGATTGTTACTGCCTGAGCTGGTGTGCTAACTCTTCCAGGTGTGACTGGTGCGCTAGGTGCTGGTGTGCTGACTCCAGCTCCGGTAAGAGTGTTGACCACATTCCTAACACCGCCTAGTAAAGTGTCTAGCCAGTTCTCAAGTGGCTTAGTGTTGCCAAAGGCTGCGGAGATAGGTGCTAGAAGTCCTGCCAATAGGTTAGCTACGGTCTCAATTGCCCCGGCTAATGCGATCCAAAAGTTCTGGAATCCCTTAGCTTCATCGGTCTCCGTAGAACCAAATAGAGCACCAATGCTCAAACCTAGATTGCCTAAAGCACCTTGCATCCTTTTGATTGATGCGTCGACTTCTCTATTCTTTAGAGCTCCTACAAGCTTGTCTAAGAAGTTTTGGATGTCTGGTTGAACCTCGATGAACCAATCTGCCAATGACTCAAGCGCTGGAAGAAGTGCGAAACCTACTGATTCAGATACTTCTCCAATTGCTACCTGGAAGCGCTGATAAGGATCTAGTTGTGCTGCCTTCTCGGAAGCACCGGCGAATAGTCTCTCAAGCTCTGCCATTGGGTCTGAAGCGCCCTTGATAGCCGGCACTAGCCTCTCAAGTGCTCCAGTAGTTCCATCAGGCCCAACTGCCCTGGCTAAAGCTCTGGTGACTGTGTCTAAGCTCTTACCAGTTCCTGCTGCGACATCTAGAGCAATGTTCATTAGCTCAGTAGACTTCTCGACGTCTCCGGTGGCTCGAGCTAGCTGTGAGAATGCTGGGCGTAGTTCATCATCAGCAATTGCGGCTTGCCTGGAGAGTTTGGCAATTGACTTCTCAACAGACTTGATCTGTGAGTCATTAGCCTTAGTTGAATTGCGTAGAGCTTCAGCTAATAGGCCTTGACTCTTCTGATCTTCGACGGCCGCCTTTGAAGCTTCTTTGAGCTCCCTGGCGATAAATGCGAATGAGAGACCAGCTCCGATTGTGGCGAATGCCGAACCAATCTTGGAGCTTATCTTCTGAGTGGTTGCCTGTAAGCCTGTGAGTTGCTTTTGAGCGCCCTGAGTCGCTGCGGTTAGCTTCTTGAACTCACCTAAGATTTCAACATTGAGAACTAAGCTCATTCGCTAATACCATCTTCCAAAACTTCGAGGAAGGCCGCCAACTCCACCATCGTCATAGACCTGTATTCTGATGGGCTAATGTGGAAGGCTTGGCAGAACCGAGCCATCCTTTGAGCTTGCTGCTTCCTTATTCTTTTTTTGCTTGATCACCCTGAACCATAGCTAGAGCTTGGCTTAGCGTGAACTTGCTTGCTTCTTCGATTGTAAACTTCGGGTTATCCCTTTTCATTACAACCCAGACAAAGCTCTTCAGGACTTTGCCCTTTGGCTTGCCATTGGCGAATGCGTTATCAATGCTCTCACCGGTAAGGTTCTCGATTAGCTCGATTTCCTCGAGGGTTAGACTTTCAAAGTCGAAACCGTTCATTCTGTGGGTATTCCTTTCGTGGAGTGTTTAGCTATAAGTGTATCCAAAGTGCGGTAGTAATTGCGATAGACCTCATCGCGCGTAATGCCCAAAGCCTTGATGAAGAACGGCTGTGGTTTGATGTTGCGCTTGAACCAACCCCAATGGATAGGGTTGGCATAAGGGACGCTGCGGTTATTACCTGCGCTGACGGATACCCGGTTCAAAGCTTTCGAAACTCTAATGCTGTTGCGTAGAGCACCTGATCTAACGGGAGCTAGACCTCGAGCTTCACCAGCAACCAACTCACCGGCCTCGGAGCCCGCTGCCTTTATTTCATTGACAGGGACTCCGATAGCCTGGAGAGCCTTTATAGATTGCTTGTAGCCCGCTACTTTGATACCAGCTGGCTGAGCCATAATTAGGCTGTTGCGTCTACTGTCACACCGTAGAACACGTCTGAAGCTGGGTTGTGAGGTGTGTTCTTTACAGTTAGGGTAACGCTGAACTTGGCAGTCTCGTTGCTCATTAGAGATAGTGGTGGCAACTGGTCAAATACAACGGTTCCGGTGTAGTGCGGTTCGCTTGATGATGGAGTTGAGTTGCCGTTAGGCGCGATGGTGAATACTGCGGTTGATCCGAAGTTGTCCCATAGAACGCGGTAAAGGCTAGTTGAGTCTCCAGAAGTAATTCCGTCAAGCTGAAGTGACCATTGGCCACCTACGCGAACCTCGCAGAAGGTCTGGACATCGCCAGGAGCGTCATCGAGGGTTAGCTCTACCATGTTTGCGTCACACGCGTATTCAGTCGAGCCAAACTTGAAGAGAATGTTTTGGGCTTTGATTCTTGTTGAAGCAGCCATGAGCTACCTTTCTAAATTGTTATGTTGAGCTGGCAGTAGATGTTAGCTGACAGATACTCGGCGTTGTTGGTTTGTAGGTTGTAGGGCTGGTTGACCGAAGTGATCCTGGCATAAGTCAAAGGCTCGATAGCCTTCAAAGTGTCCTCGATCAACTGGTCTAGGTTCTCGGTAGCCTTCTTGTTTGTAGCTGTTGAAGCAACCACAACTAGCTCGACTCCCAAAGTCCATTCCCCAAACTCAGCAGTCTGGAGATAAGGCTGTGCTGCGTTGACAATCACAATCGGCGGGGTAATACGATCTGGCACATACTCCAGAACGTTCAACCCTGCGTCAGCTAGCTCGAGCTTGAACTCTGCCTTAGCTGCTGTGATTTCGCTCATACTGCGTAGCCCACATACTTTTGAAGTAATGGGTAAACAGCATTCATTGGGTCTTTGGCAACTCGAATGGGTGAACCATCAAAGCTGGCGAACTGAGCAACCCCATTAGGGGCAGACCTTCTGTGGAAGATTTCAGAAGCACAAGTCAAGATAGCTATTTTGTGAACGTCAGCCGGAACGGTTGCGTCACCCTGATACTGGTCAACTAAAGCGTGACCGGCATCAAGAGCTTCCTCGATGAAGTCGGAATCCTCGTCGGTTCCAACGTATGCCTTGAAGTCTGCTAGAAGGACTGCCCCTGCCATGAGATCTCCCTATTACGCGGTTACGTCTAGCTTGACAAGAGCTCCAACGCGTGGAGTAGCAATTGCTAGGTAGCCGTAGACAGATAGGTCATCGGTCAAAGTGGTCACATCGCCAGAAGTTAGTCTGACTGGTGAACCTGCTGATTCCATAGTGATAACTGCTGCTGAGTTAGCCATGTAAACAGTTCCGCTTGCTAGAGCTGGGTCAACGATTACTGGTAGACCAAATACTGATCCAGATAGACCAGGGATGTTGGCAGTTCCGATGTTGTTGACTCCGTCACCGTCAGTTCTTAGAACTGGGCGTCCGTCTCCAGCTGCGACCTTTACGATGTTTACGTAAGCGTCTGGGTCAGCAAGGATGAACTGTGGACGTAGTCCGGTGTTTTCGTAGATGTAAGCAGCACCGTTAGCAATTCCTTCTGCTAGAGAAGAAGCTGATCCGCCGTCGGCGTCGAAGGTCTTGCCGGTGTAGCTTAGAGCGGCCAAAGCTGCTACTAGAGCTGCGTTGGTTGCCTTTGCGTACTGCTGGGTTAGAGCTTCGAATACTGCGTTTACGGTGTTGATGTTTGAACGCTCAATGTACTGACGTGATACGGAAGTGTATCCACCGTAAGTCTTGATTGGAGCTGAAACGGTCTCGAAGGTCAGGTTTCCGAAGGATAGAGCTTCGTTCTCTGGGTCCTGCTGACCGACAGCTAGGGTGTTAGCGTCAATCTTTGCGTACTCAACAGTTAGACCGGCTGCTGGAAGAGCTGCGCGAGAGAATGCCTCTACTGTTGGACGGTTCTGTCTGATTAGGGTGTCGATGTATCCGTAGAATGGTGGGTAAGCTACGGTGTCTGCCGATGTTGAAGCGTCGCGGGCTAGAGCCTTTGCGTCCTCGTCACCGTCAATCATGGCCTTAACAAACTCGCCCTGTGAGCGGAACTTGTGGCTTGCTGGTGTTGCGATCTCGACTGCCTGACCTGCTTCAATGACGCGGCGTAGCTCTGCTACCTCGTCCTGGACGGTGCGAACGTCGAGCTCAATGTTTTCTGACATTGTTCTACTTTCTGTTTCGTTAGGAGTCTCATCAACTAGCTCAACCTCTTCAGGCTCAGCTTCGCTGCGGACTTCGGTTATTTTTGCCCCGTCAAAAGCCGGGAAGGGAACCACGCTGACCTCTTTGAGATCCACTAGCTCTCTAACTATCGTTTGGCCTTCTTTACGGTCTTTGACCGGGAAGAAACCAACCGAGAATCGGTTCAGGACATCATCCTGAAGTAATGTGTAAACCTCGTTGCCTCTTGGGGTGTCCGAGATCTTAGCTACAATCTCAAAACCTTCTTTGGTATCGCGGCCATCAATGACCTTACCAATTGGCTCTTCGTGACCGTAGAAAAGCTTGACGTCCTCGAGGCTCTGGATAGCTCCAGCCTCAAAGCGTTCTTTTAGGTTGTTGGTCAAGTCGATTTCCTGACCATAAGGAACAGCTAGACCGACGATAGTTCTTTCCTCGGTGTCATCTAGCCGAGCTTGGAACTCTCTAGTAATCATTTCAGACATTTAGTCCTTCTTTCGTTCTTACTTCATCGGTCGTTAGAATGCCTGCGTCAATAGCAACCTTGTAGTAGTTGTATCGAGCGGCAACATCGGCCTTGAATAGGTGCTCAAAGTCGAACTCGACTCTTGTGCCTCTTGGTAGCACGTTGGATAGTGCGTCTGTAATTGCGTCGGTGTAAGCCATCAATGTGTGACGGTAGAACACCTGGTTCTCATCTTGAAGGTTTGTGTAGGTGTCGGAAGCACCTGGCACAGAAGTCAGGAGCAGTCGCGCCGGGACACCGAAAAGTCTAGCAACGGCCTGAACCTGTTGATCCTGGACTTCGGTGA
>ERZ869921.1253-NODE-1253-length-11110-cov-4.598734_pt1 | contig 11110 bp, 12 predicted proteins | sample MGYA00579310_ERZ869921 | MGnify/ENA primary metagenome ERZ869921 (study PRJEB32216, sample SAMN09231816) | wastewater metagenome | place: USA: Maryland | collected 2016-06-21 | study: EMG produced TPA metagenomics assembly of the PRJNA472060 data set (Reclaimed...
CGTCGTCACGTCGCTGGTCAGCGCGAGCGTCCCGGTCGAGGTCGGGAGCGTCAGCGTGGGCGTCCCGGCCACGGCCGCCGGGGTGATCGTGGCCGTTCCCGAGGTGGCGCCAGCGAACTGCGCCTTCCACATGTGAAGTGTGCCAGGCGCGCTATTGCCATCGTTGCGAATGTAGACAACATAGCCCGATAGCCGGATCGCGCCGTAGGGTGGATATCCGAGGCTGAGAGCCTTGATTGTCAGATAGTCCGTCCCTCCCGTGGATGCCATGACAATCGACGCCGTCTCGCCACTTCCAAAGTCCCACGTGATCTTGGCTCCGGACTTCGTGCCGTTGTCACCCAACAGGATGCCGGCATCCGACAACGTGACTCCGCCGCCGCCAGCGTATAGCTTGCCATCGGTGTCCGCATACCACTGGGCCACCCCAGTGTTGTACCCAGCGATCAGGCCAATTCCGCCACTGTTGTAGATCTTCAACCCGGTCGTCGGGCTTGCGAAGGTGCCGGTCCCCTGGTAAATCCCGCCGGTCGCGGCAAGGGTCAGGGGCAACGTAAATTCTGCGCCGGCGCTGCTGTCAAACGTGAAAACCGCGTTGCCGCTGCTGTCGTTGATGAATAGGTTTCCGGCCGGGCTCAGGCGCACGCGAACCGCAGTCGCCTGCACTATCCGCAACCCGTTGGTCGCGTCCGCAGAAATCCACGCCGCGGTCGGATCGCCGGCAGCAAATCCATACGTGGTCCCGGCGTAGTCGTAGAGTCCCTTCAGGTTACCGACCGCCCAGCGCTCTTTGATCGCGTCGAAGGTCGAGCCCGTGCGGACGTTGCCGACAATCGTCGGGCCCTGGCGGGTCGTCGAAGTCTGCCCGTTGGCCGGGATCCCGTAGCGCGAATACAGGTCGATGAAGCCCTGTCCGCTCTGTCCGGTGTTGACCACCGCGTCGCCGGCACTCCAGGTCTGGGCGCCCGCCCCGTTGAGGTTGCGCGTCACCGAGTAGCGATAGCCGCCATTTACCGCGGTGGCCCCGGATGTCACGGCCATCCATTCGAGTTTGCCGGTCGATTCGAGGTAGAGGCGATCCCCGCTCGTGAGCACGTTCGTGGAAACGTCTATCGTCGTCGCCCCCGTCGTCATGGCCAGGATCAGCTTGGCAGAGGGAGAGACGAGGATCCTCCCGCCCGTCGTGGCGATCTTGTTTTCGGCGATCAGATTCCCGACATGCAGCTCACTGGCGTAGATCGCCCCCCACGGCGTGCCGTCTGCGCCAATGTTCCAAGAGTTGCCGGCACGGGCGTACAAATTGCCGGCAATTCGTCCGTTTCCGACGACATCCAGGGCGTAGGGGTCTGTCGGAATCTGATTGATGCCAACAAGCCCGCCCGCTGCCGGGATGAAGAGCGTGCGCGCCAGCGCGACGCTGCCGTCTGAGCCCGCCCCACTGACAGCCGCCGAAGTCGCGCCAATGTCGCGCAACCAGAAGGTGCGCAGCTTTGCGGCAAGCTCTTCAAGGGGAGTCACAGGCGGATCCCTCCCATGTCGAACGGGTCGCGCTGGCCGCGTAGGCGTGGACGCCAGCCGCGGCTCTTGGGGTCGTACTCGCTTTCCTCGATGTAGAAGAGCGTAGAGGCCCCCAATGGAGCCGCCGGGGCGCCAGCCGGAACGACGTCGCGTGGCGCCAGCCACACACCAACCGGGCAGGTTTGCGGATGTGCCGGCAGGCCGACAGCATCCGTGATCTTCCCGGAGCGATCGAGATACAGGCTGGCCACGGACGCCGGCGCTTCGGTGATCGCCACCGTTTTGTCGCGCAAGACGCGGGCCAGCATGCGCCGGCCGTTGATCGACCCAGCGTGCAACAGCATCACGATCTCGCGGAGCGCATCTGAATCACCGTCGCGGCCAGGCTCGGAGTAGATCCCGCTGGCGTCCTGGATCGTCGTCGCCCCGAGCAGCGCGCCGTAGCTGCTGATCAGCCGAGACACCTGCGAGGTCGTTTGCGCGGCCGTCTTCAGTTCGAACAGCAGTTCAACATCGGGCGCCGGCGTCGCCCAGGCCGATCCGTTGTAGACCAACGTGGCGCCCGAAATGTAACCTTTGGCGAGCGATGCGGCAAACACAACAAACGCGTACGGACTGGTAGCGCCGTTCGGATCGATAACGATCCAGTACGAAGTCGCCGGCGTGAGCGTCGCAAGATTGGTGAACGTCACCGTCAGCCAGTCAAAATCCACGCCGATATCGGCGTCCGGATCTACCGCCACCCGCTCGATCAGAGCGCTTGGCGCGCCGGCTGAATCAGTGTAGACACCTACGTAGATCGTGTGACCAACGGTGCCCATCCGAAACGCGCGCAAGCGGATCGCTCCGACCTCGAGCGAGGCGCTGCCAGCGATCTGAAATGATTGCCCGATCTTCTGTTTGTCGCTGGTCGCGCCGGCGGTCAACGTGCTTTCGCCGTGCTCGACGTGAACCTGCAGATTCAGCCCGACAAAATCCGCATCGTTAATCCAGGCCCCTCCGGATGACATTTTGAACTTGCTCTGAACCGCCGTGTACGGTCCGTTGGGCACCTTGACGCCAACCCAGTTAACCTGGTCGCCGGCCGGGTATGACGCGCTCCGAGTCAACACCGCCCAGTAGTTCTCACCCGGCAGGATCCAAATATCTGAGCCATCCACAGCGGCAAAAGTCACCCATCCAGAATCGGTTTGCGACACCGTCGATGCGTTTATGTTCGTCATCGTGCCGATGAGCGTGCCCGGAGCGCTGGCCGACTGCGTGTAGATGCTCATCGTCAACGTGCCCGCTCCCGCGCCGCCATTTTCGCGAAACAGGAACGCCGCCACTCGAGCGACCTTCATCGGCTGTTTCCCGTTCGCAGTCGACACTTTGAACTGCTGCGCCGCGGCGTAGTAGTGGGTCGGATAGTCGTACAGCGATATCCAGCCATCGCCTCGGCTTCCGTTCGTGAATCCAAACGGGTAATAGGTGGTGTCTGACCCATATGGCCCGTACTGGTTCAGCTCGGTGTATGCCTCGTCTCGGCTCGTCACCGATGCCAGGCGCCACGAGAGCGTCTGCCACCAGCCCGAGCATTCCAGGGATACAGAGACCTCAGCGGCCTCACGGGAAGCCACCTCGAGCGATGGCGAGAAGTACTTCAGGGTGGCCAGCGTTTCGTCGCGCAGATAGGCGGCCGCGGCCGCGTCCAGCATGCCGGCCCGCACGGCCACTTCTTTGACCAGGCCAAAATACGCCTGGCTGAAAGCGTCGTCAGCGTCGGCCGTCACCGCCCGCTCGGTGGTGCCGTCGGCGTTGCGCTGCTGATACACAACTCGGACCCGGTTGGCCATGGTATCCAGCGAATAGCTGATCGTGAGCGCGCCGGCCGTGATCCGGACTGCGCTGATGTAGCCCCACCAGACCGCCTCGGATCGGTGATCCCAGACCTCGACCCCGTAGCGCAGCCAGGCCGACAGCCCCCACAAGTCCGACTCGGGCCCGTCTGCGTCGATGGTAGCCTGCAGCGGGCCGCCAATGTCGCGCCAACTGTAGCGGCCCGGGGTGAACCGCAGCCCGGCTGGCGGCACGACGCGCGCCCCGCTCCGATCCGTGAACGTCGCGATCATCAGATGGCGCTCCTCCGGCGCGGCGCCGAATAGGCCGAGGCTGTGACGTTGAGCCCGATTCCGGCCGCGCCGGTCGAGTCCACCATCAGCAGCATCAGGGAGGCGTAATCGCTGGCCCCCACCAGGAGCGGCGCACCGAGGGCGGCGAACGTGGTGCGCACGGCCGCAGTCGCGATCGCGTGGACAACGTGGCTGTTCGGATCGTCGTGGAGGATCTCGGTGTTGGCCAGATACCCGCCCGGCGCGCTGTAGACCCGGTAGCCGTCAACGGGCAGGAGATGGATGGCGTCGAGATTGAGTGTGTTTGTGCCCGTGCCCAGGGCCGCGATGGTGAGGTCAAGGGCCGAGTACGACGCGCCGCCGGCTTCATACGGCGGGACCGCGATCGCGCCGATCTCGAGCAGGGCCGAGCCCGACACCGGGACGAGCTCGGACTGCGAGACGGTGAGCGTGCCGTACTTGAGCTTGGCCCGCAGGCGCGTGACGTTTCCGGGCGCGGCCGTGACCCGGGCGAAGACCCGCCAGGACCGCCCGCCCAGATACGCCAGGGACGCCGCGGCCAGCGACCACTTGATCAGCTCGGTCTCGGTCGTCCCTGACCACGAGAACGCCCGGTAGTTGCCGCCTGACGCCGTTCCGCTGCCCGTGCTCGTGCCCGTACCGGCGATGACGGTCCCGGACTCGGCCTCGAGGGTCGTGGCGGCTCCGAGCGTCGCGGCCGTGATGGCACTGCGGGCCCGGTAGAGGCCGGCGTAGATTGTGGCCAAAGACGCCGCGTTGTTGTTGGTCAGGCGCAGCCGGAGCGGCGAATAGACCGCTGCGGTGAACTGCCCCAGCGCCACGATGTTGGAGTTGCCGCCGGCATAGGTGTTGTAGGCCACCACGGCGTTGGCCAGGGTGCTCTCGGACTCGCTATAGAGCTTGGCCTCGCGCGTCCAGGCCGCGCTGAAGCGGCTCATCCCGCCCATCGACTGGCGTGTCGAAGTTTCGGAGGCCGCGTAGCCATCCTTGATCTCGGCCCGCCACCAGACCGAGTCGTTGTAGTTCTTTTGGCGCACGTAGATCGGCGCGACGCTCAGATCACTCTGGCGCCGGCGGGCGAGCTCAAACCACGACTGCAGGGCGGCGATCGCGGTCTCGGCGTTCGTGCTGGCGGTCGTTGCGGATAGGGTGACCTGCTCGGTGACGTCCTCGTTCCCGCGCGCGGCGACCCGCGTGACCTCGCCGATGATGTCCAGCCCGCCGCCGGAGGGCGCCAGATCCGTCCAGGTGGTGCCGTCGCCAATCTGGATCTGCATCTACAGCCTCCGCGCAACCTCGCGCCCAAACGCCCGCGCCACGTCGGCCAGCTCGAGCCCGTCACCGACGTTGCCGACGCTGATATCAATCTTCACGTCGCGCTCGCCTGACGCCGCCCCAGCCCCAACCCCGGCCATGGCATAGGCCGGCGGCTGGATGCGCCCCCAGTCGGGCATGCCCATCGTGTGGATGTCTTTCAGCGCGTCGCGCACACCCATGAAGGTCTGTTCCAGCGGACTGGGGGAATGGCGCTCAAGCGACTCTGGCAACTTGAATTTGGCGATGGACGCCGCCAATTCGTCGAAGATGCGCTTGACCTCTTTCAAGAGCGACCCAACGAACTCCAGGCTCTTCTGGAAGTTGCCCCACGCCCCGTCAATCAGACCCTGAATAACGGGCTTGATGGTCTCAAACGCCTTTTGAATCTCGGCCCAGGCCGGCGCCAGATTGTTCTTCAGCCACTTCCAGACCTCTTTGAGGGCGGGTTGCAGGGTGTTTTCCCACAGCGCCGCGAGCACTTCCACGGCTTTCCCGACGACAACCGACAGCAGGTTGGCCAGGCTTTCGAGGGTCGGGAACAGGTTGACTTTGAGCCAGTCCCAAGCGGTCGTGAGCGCCGGCATCAGCGTGTTATTCCAGAACCCGACCACTGCATCGATGGCGATCGGGATGTTGGTCTGTAGCCACAGCACGATGTCAGACAACACCGGAACCACTTTCGTCGCGATGAAGTTGCCGACAGACTCTAGCGCTGGCTTCAGAGTGCCCTCCCAGAACGCCGCGACGGCCGCAATTGCAATCGGGATGTTGATCTGCAGCCACGTCCAGAGCTGCTCGAGCGCCGGCTGGAGCGTCCCGGTCCATACCTGGGTCAACGTGTCACGGATCCCGCCGAAATTGGTCGCCCAGGCGGCCGCCAAGAGTCCCACGGCGGCCACGATGAGCACTACGGGCAGCGAAATGGTCGCGAGGACCGCGCCGATGGCCACAACCGCGCCGTAGATGTTGGAGGCGGCCAGAATCACCCCGATTGCCGCGAACGCGCCGCCAATGCCGGCCAAAACGCCTTCGATCGTCGCGCGATTGGCCGTAAACCATCCAAAAGCGTCCTGCACAGTCCGCGCGATGTCGTCGAATACCTTCGTCGCGTCCGGCCCGAGCGTGGTCGTGATGACTGTGCGTAGGGCTGAAATCGGCTCAATCCCCTGCTCCGTGAGCACCTGGAACAGTTTTATCGACGAAAGCGGCTTGGAAATGGCGCTTCCGATGTTTTCGAAGAACTTTACCGCCTCGGGCGACTGCAATTTGGTCACAATCCCGTCCAAAACCGGCTTAAAAGCGGTGAAAAGTGGGGTAAACACCGTCCGCAAGGCGATGTCTTTCAGGTCCTGCAGGCTCGAAAGCAGGCCGGCAAACGTCCCCGCCTGGGCCTTGGCGGCCCCGCCAAAGTCCTTCTGGACGTTCGAATTGAACGCCGCAATGAACTTTTCGGCGCTGACGGTGCCGTTTTCGACGTCTTTGAGGTTGACGCCCATCTTGGCGAGGATCTCGTTCGTCCCCACACCGGCCTCGGTGAGCTGCAGGAGCTCCCCGCCCATCACCCGGCCCTTGGCCTTCATCTGGCCCAGCGCCAGCGTGATCCGGGCCATCGTATCGCCCGACGCGCCGTTCGCCGACGCGAAATCGATGACCGACTGAGTCAGTTCCTTGGCCTGATCAGCCGTGAAACCGTAGGCCATGGCCTGTTTGAATGCGTTGGCGACGTCGGCGCGGGTGAACGGCGACTCAATGGCCAGTTTCTGCACCCAATCGAGCAGCTCCTTCACCTTGCCGGCCGCTTCGAGCTGAGCCTGGGCCATCGTCATCGTCTGGGTGGTGACCGTTTTGAAGGTCGAGACCATCGTCCCCGACTTCTTGTCCAGCGCGCCCAGCTCGGTCGACATTTCGCCGTACTTGCGACGCATCGCCTCGACTCTGTTCGTTTGGTTTTCGATTTCGGCTTTCGAGTGCTTGCCCGTTGCGATATACGTTGCGAGATGCTCTTCGGCTACCTTGATGCTGGTTTTGTAGTCGAGCATCTTGATCGTCAAATCGCTCTGGGCAAGGGCCTCTTTCTCGGTGAGACCGCGCTTAACGGCCCCGGTTGCGATGGACTCGACCTTCACCGAGTTATTCAGGATCTCTTTTGCTGTGAGGGCCGTCAGGCTCGCCCCCAGGCGCTCGTAATCGGCCACGGAGGCCACGGCCTCGCGGCCGGCACCCGCCACAGCGGTGGCCAGGCGGCTGATCCCGGTCGCGACGAGCTGGCCTGCCGCAATGGTGGCCACCCGGGTGAGGCTCTCCCCCATCCGCTCGATGCCAGAGCCCACCCCGCCCAACCCGGTCTGCAGCGAGGTGGCGTGTTGGCGCGCCTCACGGACCCGGTCGGCATACTCCGAGATGTCGGCGGTGAGTTTGACCTTGAGAGTGGATAGGAGGCCCATTGCTATTTCTGGTTCAGTCCCGCCCAGGAGCGGAACCGGTCATACAGCTCTTCTGGTGTCGGGGGCTCTTTCTCGCGCGCGATGAAGTCGGCCGGCGAGATGTCCCGGCGCTTCTTCGGATCCTGATTGACGTCATAGATCGCCTTTGCCACGATGCCGGCGTGCAGATTGTCGCGTTCCTGGCCAAACGGCTCGAGCCCGTAGTAGGCCATCCACTCGCTGAGCTCCCGCGAGTCCATCCGCGCCAGCAGTTCTCTGACCGTCATTCCGAGCGCCAGGGCCAGGCGGAACGCGAAGCGCCGGCCCGGACGCTCTTTCAGTTTTTTGCGAGCTGCTCCACATCCGCGCCCGTCAGCCCCGACAGGCGCTGCGCGACTTCGAACAGGCGAGTTACCACCGCGGCGCTCTTGGCGCCCAGCGCGTGAATGTCGGCATCGGAGAAGAGCCGTTCGCCGGCCTCGTCGCAGATCGCGCGCGAGCACAGCTTGGCCCGCACGTCTTTCATGTTGACCTCGATCTGCTTGCCGCGCTGGACGGTGAGCTCCTGCTCGAACGCATCCCGCTCGGAGGCGGTCAGAGCCCGCACAAACACATCCCCGCCCCACTCGGGGACGGTCACCTGCTCGCGAGGCAGGTCGTCCGCCGCCAGAATCTGCGCCTTATTCAGTACTGCCATTGGCCTCCTGTTAAGTGATCGTCGGTGCGCCCGACGGCTGGAAGGTGACTTCGGCCTTGTAAGCCTCATCCTGCTTGCTGATCCGCTTGATCGACTTCACGTGCGCGGCGAACTGGATCGTCTCGGCCGTGCCCGGATCGATGATCTTCATGTTGACCGTCGCGTTGGCGTCGAAAGTCGTCTTGATCGCCGCATGGGTTGCCACGCCCGGATCCCACAGCAGGGTTGCGGTGAACTCGCCGAGTTCGCGCTTGCCAGAAGCGACATAGGCTGCGTATCCACTCGTCGCCGAGTGCGCGGTGGCTTCCTCGATGGATTTCGACTGCTCCGGGAAGTCCGTATCGAGCACGTTGACGATCGACACGTATGCCGCCGTGATGTAGATCTGGAGGGTGACTCCAAAACCGCCCTGAATGGCCATAGTGCCTCCTTACGGGGTGATCGTCGGGTTCGCCGACGGCTGGAAGGTGATTTCGGCCTTGTAAGCCTCATCCTGCTTGCTGATCCGCTTCACGCTCTTCACGTGCGCGGCAAAGGCGATGATCTCGGCCCCGGCCGGGTCCTGAATCGACATGTTGACCGTGGCGTTGGCCGCCAGCACCGTCAACACCTTGGCGTGCGTGCTGTCCGCCTTATCCCACAGCAGGGTTGCGGTGAACTCGCCCAGCTCGCGCTTGCCCGAGGCGACATAGACTGCGTATCCGCCCGTCGCGGAGTGCCCGGTGGCCTCCTCCAGCATCTTCGACTGCTCCGGGAAGTCGGTGTCAAGCAGGTTGGCCGTTGTCGTCAACCCGCTCACGTCGATCTTCAGAAGGACTCCAAAACCGCCCTGAATTGCCATCGTTTCTCCTTAGCTTTCCGTGTAGAACACAGAAACGTCCAAACGGACGGTCGCGCCGTCCTCATCCGCCAGCCCGTCCTGGTCGTTGTCGACCACGATTCGGTGAACCTTCACGCCCGAGAGCGTGCCCTTGAATCCGTGCAGCCGGGCCCGAATGGCGCCGGCGAGTGCCTTGGCGCTCGCATAGCTGGCCGCCTGGCACGTGATCTGAATGACCTGCTCGGTCAAATCGCTCGAGCCTGAGTGGATTGGCTCGCGATTGGCCGAGATCGTCTGATACGCCCAGGCCGGCATTGCGGCCGTCTCAGGGATCAGCTCCGGATACCCCCGCGTACTGGCAATCGCGGTGACCGCCGCGAATGTCGTCAGATCGGTGTAGATCGCCTCTTCGAGAGTGGCCATTACCGAGACTCCAGTAGCGCGTCGAGTACGCGCTTGAACACGTCGGCTACTTTCTGCGCGATCGCGTCGTTGTGGCCCCGCACCGCATCACGCAGGAACGGCTGGGCCGGCATCGGGCCGCGATCGACGACGCTGAAGATGCCAGCCCCGAACTTGACTGCCCGCTTGTCGCTCTTGATTGGGCGCCCGCGCACCAACACAGCCCGGCCCAGCTTGTTACTCCGCTTTTGATCTATTGCCCAGCGTGTGCTGCGCTTGGAGATCATGTTGATCTCGAACGGATGCACACCGAACTCAAAGAAACGGTAGTACCAGTGATCTTTGTCCGGTCCGATCTCAAAGGACACTTCCTTGGCGTTCCACGGCTTGCCGGCCTCGACGATCACGTGCGGCCCGGGCGCGCCACGAATGGCAAAGCCCTTGATCAGGTCCCCACCCGCCTGCCCGGCCTTTGGCAGCACTTCGGTGATGCGATCGCCGGCCAGGCGCAGCTTGTGCGTGAGCTCCTCGCCGCCCTCCACCAGGACCGTCCAGGGGCGTGAGCGTGGCATCTACATCACCTCCCGGCACATCAGGTCGACCGTCTTGCCCCGCTCGTCGCGGTTGATGACGGAATCGATGTCGTAGTAGCGGCTCCCGAACTTCACGCGCCAATTCGGCGTGGGCAGCATGTCCGAGCGATACCGGATCGTGATCCGGACCGTCGCATCGACCTCGCGGGCCTTGGCCTCGACGAACTCGCGGCCGGAGAGCGGCGTAATCGACGCCCAGACCGTCGCCACCGTCGTCCACGCGGCGATCTGCTCGCCGAAGCCGTTGGTTGTCGGCGAGTTGGTCTGCAGCTCGACCTGGTTGCGCAGGTATCCGGCTTGCATGGCTAGAACTCAAACGCCCGATCGGGCATGAGGAGCGAGTCGATCCCCACTGGAAGCTGGGTCGCCGTCAGGCCGCTGCCCACCACCACCGCCTCTCGGTTCTCGTAGAGGTGGCCGATGATCAGCATCATGGCCGCGATATGCGTGCGCGGCACGGCTGCCCGGACCGTGGTCACGTTGCCTGAATCCGCCACCGCGTTGTAGACGCCAGCCAGATACGTGACCACGATCCCGCCTGCTTCGCGCAGGATGACTGATGGCCACGAGTAGCCTGTCTTCAGCCGGATACGGCCCGGCGTTGAAGACGCATCGACCACGTAGGAGCCGGACGACAGCGTTGCCACCGTCCCCGCCGAGTCGGTGTACTTCACGTGCGTCACCGACTGGAGCGGCGGATGGGGCAGCTTGATCGTGTTGCCATCCGGCCACTCGTCAAGCGTCAGCGTCTGGACGCTCGGCATGAGCGTCCGCCAGGACACATCCTCCACGTGCTTGCGCGCCGCAGCGATGTAGATCGCCAGCAGCGCGTCATCGGCCGAGCCGGTGATCCGGCAATGCGTTTTCGCATCGTCGAGCGACACCGGCTCGTAAGCCGAGGGCGTGAGGACGTTCCAGGACTCGGTCACTTTGTCTTTTTCTGAGCGTCGGGCCCTTCGTCGGCCGGCACGGCGTCGCCGCGACGGATCGCCGCCTTCGCCTCGTCGTCGCTCACGTTGGCGACGTCGCCGGCAAACCACACCGAGCCTTCGATGACCGTGTTACGGGTGACTTTGATCTTCATCCGCGCTTCCTCCCGCGCGCCGCGTGCGCCGAGGGCGGCGCTGGCGGCGCCAGCATCGTTGTCTCGGGTGCCGCGGGCGCTGTGGCCACTTCAACGGGCGGCGCGACAGCAGATCGGAAGAGCG
>ERZ869921.1255-NODE-1255-length-11107-cov-3.408795_pt1 | contig 11107 bp, 14 predicted proteins | sample MGYA00579310_ERZ869921 | MGnify/ENA primary metagenome ERZ869921 (study PRJEB32216, sample SAMN09231816) | wastewater metagenome | place: USA: Maryland | collected 2016-06-21 | study: EMG produced TPA metagenomics assembly of the PRJNA472060 data set (Reclaimed...
CACATTTAACCCGCCATTCATCCAGCAAACCCCCTAACTGTTAACCGTCCAAAACACTAAATATTGTGTTATTATTAAATTGCTATACTATATGTTGTACTTATAAACGCATTTTTTTCCATTTTCAATGACTTTTTTGTCCTATGTTCTAAGTATAGAAACTTTTTAGACATTTTGTGACATCAACTCTTTAGAATAATGTTTCATCCAATATATTGCCTTATATTCCCTTCTTGTTTTTTCATAACAGCGAGAACATAAACCTCTTGAGTAATGCTTTCTTTTTTTTGTGAATTTTTTATTGCAGGCTCTGCAATTAATGAGTGTGTTTAGTTTCATATAATATAAGTGTAGCTGGTACAATAGACTTGTCAAGTGGACAACAAAAAGCAGACTCCCTGGGTGAAGGAATCTGCTCGGTGTTTTGTAGAGCCACATTAATGTGGCTATCCCAGAATATTAAAATATTAACTGGTGGCGTTATTCTAATTCTTGATGCGATTGGTAGTAGACATTAATTACTTTCGTTATGCGCGCAATCAAGATACTTATTACTGCTAATGCTGTTGGGTCTAAATTAAACAGTCCTAAATTCTTGGATGTGAAATCAAGAATGTAGAGAACTGCGAAAACCCCGAAATTCCATGCTAACGACCTTAAGAACTTTTTGTATGGTTCCATATTATTTTATTAAATTATAAATTAAACTTATTAACTTTTGCCAAAATGATTGTGGTTCGTTCTGTGCGCTCACAGGAGCCTCTGGGACGGGCGTAACTGGCGCAGGGGTACTTATTACTATCTTAGGTTTTCCGAGGGCTGTAAGGTCGTTTTTTGACACTCCCCTACTGAGGTCTACATTCCCATTTATGCCTGGGCACACTCCCCTACTGGTATATTGATGTAAGACGAAAGGGTAGGGGATAGGGTGATACTTTCCGTCATTGACTCCGTAAGAAGCCAGCCAGAATTTTTCATCTCCCCATTTAAAGGATTTGAAAGTTGATGTGTTGATATACAGTAGTGGTCTAATTCCAGTCTTTTTTTCGCAGCGGTTTAGAAAGTCTTCGCACCATTCAACAGGATTTGATAAGTGTATCTCGTAATCTAAGACTAGAAATTCTCCCTCTAACATTTCGCCGACTTTAGAAAGGAAATGGTCAACCTCTCGGTTAACGTCTCCGCCGTCTGCGAAATGATAAGCGCCAACTAAAATATCACTATCTCTAGCATCAACTCTGTTCTTATAAAAGGTTGGGTCTAGATAGGATTTGCCTTGAGTCGCTTTAAGAATAACACAATCAATTTCTTTGGAAACCTTTAACCAGTCTTGAACTGGATTGTAGTGGCTCAAATCGAGTACTTTAATCACATATTTTGAGTTATGAATTTATCGACAAACAGACCTGCTTCTTCGCGGGTCTTAAATCCTGTTAGGTATGAACACCTGTTGGATATTTTAAATCGAGGAATAATAAACATCTCTACATCTTCAAAGTAGATGATGCTATCGTTTTCGATTGTGTAGGGGTATTCCATTGTCTTGGTTGAATGTTACTAATAATAGCAACAATAAAATATAAAAGCGTACCAAACAATACTAGGCTGTAACACAATAACATAAAAATGATATTGCTAACTTTAACCACAATATTTTCTTAATAAGGCGTGTGTTAAAATATTATGATGTAAGGGATTCTCTGGGTGAGATAATCCGCCAACATCTGAACTCTCTTCAGGGGGAAAAGGTTCAGAATTGGCTGGGGTTTTTTAACGTTGATTCCCCAGAACAACATTTTGCTAGATGAACTTTTCGATGAAACAAATTTCCATCATAGCACGAGGGCAGTTACCCTTGTTCTCACAATGAGCATATAATGCCATTTGTTTACTTTGACTTTTTGGGCGAAAGGCATGTGCTACGAGAGGGAGACCGCAATTTTTGTGGTCGCAAGTTTCTTTGAAATGTTCCATGTAATATTCCAAATCTTTTTTCTCGCGTGGCACAATATCCCGTTTCTTTTTTTTCTTTTTACACATTCTTATCCTCCTTTCGCATTTTCGGCACAGTGACTTTTTCAATTCTTCCGCTGACAAACGTAATCATGTATAGTCCATTGTGCATGTAGATGTACATGGCTCGGTCTTTCCATTCAGGATTCAGATATGTCGAATACCTAAATAGTGATTCGGTAATAATTTGTTTTTCCTGTGAATCGAGCATTGCCCAGTATTCTTCCTGCACGGTCATCAAATACTTAGGTTGGTGATAATATTTATAAAGTTGATAACCATTAAGAGAGAACAATAAAACAATTATTACGATTAAAAACTTTTCAAATTTATTCATAAATCACCTCCCCAATTTTGAAAGTTCTTCGCATAATTTAGCTGCCATTTGCATTTGTTCAGACAGAAGTCTGATACATAAACGCAGCAACTCTTCTTTTGATAAGGAACTAAGATACTTTTCTAACTCTGCCTGAATCATGGTTCACCTCCTAATTGATAAATTTATTATCTTTTAATACTTGATAAAATCCCGTCTCTAGCGCGCAGATTGTTTTGTGCGGGAGTTCTAATTCTAATTGGCTATTTATTGCTTCGATTATTTCGTGGAATAGTGTGGCTTCTTTTTGCTCTTGGCACTGCTTTCTTTCTAAAAGTATTTTTTGCTTCATCAGCCATGTTTGACCAGAATCACCAGCTACATCTGATAAATCTTCTTGTTCTAAAATGTCGTAAGTTAAACCGAGAACATTAATTTTTTTTGGAATTTTCATTGAGGTATTTATAATAATAAGCTTCAAGGTTAAACATAGCTCCGTTGATAGCCTCATCCATTCCGTCTCTACTTTTACTTCCTCTGTGTTCTAGCCACATGTCAAGTATGTGTCTCATTAAAGATTTCATACAAACATCATAGTGGTCGTCTCCAAAAAGTTTCTGCCAGTTGTCTCCGTCTCTCATAGTTCCGTCTGCAAGTTTTCTGTGTTTGTGCATATAGGCAGCTCTGGCTTCTAAAACTTGCGGACTAAAGAATGCTTCAATGTCGTACTTTCCATCTAAAGAGTTTCTGTTGGCTCCTGTTTTAAATTGCCTGTTAGATAATTTTGTCGCCATAAATTATTTTGTAATCAATTATTTCAACTGGAGTAACTTTGAATTGGTCTGATTTTTTATCTTTATGAATTGTGATGAATCCTGTTTGCCAATTTGGCATATTGCAATACTTTGGATTAAGGTCGCATAAACATCCACCTTCCCATCCTCCTTTTTGTCCATCAAAACATCTTTTATAATTTGCTCCTAATCGGTGAGTGTGTCCTTGAATTAAAGACATGCCCTTATCTTCTAAAAGATTTTTAGCTGTCATACCGCTATACTTATTTACTTTGTCAAAGTGTCCGATTAAAAGTTTTCCGTATTGGTAGTAGTTTTCTTTGGTGTGATTATTATAAACGTCTATATCTAAATCTTTTGTTCCTAATTGTTCTTCTAGGGTCAAACCTTTTAATCCGTAAAGTTCGCGCGCGTTTCGTGATAGATAACTTTGTAATCTGAATTCGTGATTTCCAAAAATATAGATTATACGTGAACTAGGTGCAGCACTTCGGATTTGTAAAAGAATATATTTTGTTTCTTCTATTTCTTCGGAAAGGTCTTTGTGTCTTTCAAGGGGCTTATCAAAACGTGATATATCTAAACAGTCTATCAGGTCGCCATTTATAAAAATATTATCAGGATTAAAATACTGTATGAATTGTAAAACTTTTTGAAATGCTTTTTTGTCTTGATAGGGAACGTGTAGGTCTCCTATGACCACACTCTTCTCTAATTTTTTCATTGGTGTTTACTTGACAGAAAACTTACTTATTGGTTGTATTAAATATGCCTAGTAGGTTGGGGTTCATGGTGTTCCCCAGCCTACGGGCGTTGGGGAATAAAAAAACACGCAAAAATTAGCGTGTCGGATAGATTGATAGGCTGACTTGGTTGGTGTTTTTAAACATGTGATTTTGTATTGATTCAATCATAACAGATACCTATTTTTTGTCAAGTAGGGCTTTGAGCAATATGAAGATAACGGGAATAACAATAGCCATCATGCAGTATGCAAAGCCTTTAGCGTAATTCCATTTTCTTTGAAGGTTGCCTATTTCATTTTTACAAGCGGCGACACTGCCGTTTGTTTTAGTGGTCTGAACTAAGATAGCATCATGCGCTTCTTTGTTTACTTCTATGGTTGTATTTATTTTTTCTTCAAAGAATTTTTTCAATCCTTCAATGCGTTCAATGAGAACAGCGGTTGTTACTTTATCCATTGGTGTTTTTTATTTATTTCTTAATTCATCTAATTTTTTAAGGATTGCTTTAAATTGAGGTGCTGTTTCTTTAACACCTTTGGCTTTTAAATTTTCAATATTTTTTTCCGTTTGTCTGATTGCTTCTTGTAATGCGTTTGGTTGTTCATAAATAGACATGCCAGCCTTTGGTTTATTAATAAACTCAGTAATTTTATCTGCAATTTTTTGTTCTTTAGGTGTTAAGTTTACTTTCTTACCGCCACCAAAAATAAAACTTTTAATAGAACTGGCTGATTCATCGGTTACCTTTCCTAATTTAGAAAGTTTCGTTAATACTTTGACAACTTGTGAACGCATTGCTGTCCCTGCTAGTAATTTTCCTCCTTGCTGACCAGCCAGGAGTCCTGCCGCTGTTCCTATTCCACCACCAATAGCTGTTCCGATAGAACCACCGACACTTGTTGCTATTAATTTTCCAACTAATCCTAATTCAGGTCTAGTTTTGGCAATATCAAGTAATTTTTTTGATTCTATTAAAGTGCCATAACCTTTATTAAACGATTTTATGTCTTGACCTGCAACTCCCAGTCCTTCAGTTATTTTCTGAATATTTTTATTTAATACTCCACCAATTTCATGTTCGATAGAATCTAAAACTTTGCTACCAGCTTTATTGTAAGCTCCTTTAAAAGTAGAACGTTTTAATTCATTCAAAGCATCAAGGGGTATTTTTCCTTTATATCTTGATTTTAACAAATCAACAAAATCACCTAATTGTTTTTCGACAGCAACTATGTCTCTATCGTTCTTATATTTGCTCGCTATGTTTTTTACTTGAGTAATAATAGCATCAGTATCTGCCTTAACTGCTGGTGCATATTTTTTAATAAAAGAAGATAATTTATCCTCAGCAGCATTATAGAGTTCTTCTACCTTTTGGTATCGTTGTGTTGGGTTTCCAGTTATGCCTTGAGTGGTTAAGAATTCAGTAACATCATCTAATTTTTTCCCAAGATTATTTTTCTGTGCTGGAGTTAGTCTTAAGCTTACCTGTTCTATTTTTTTAGCTAATGCCTTTGATGTCCCGCCAAAAGCATTACTTACTTTTCCTATCAATGTCCCTGCTACTGGGATAGCAGCACCTAATTTAGCCGACTGTTTTGTTTGTTCTGTATCTCCACCCGACTGAACTGCTGTAACCGCGCCAGTTTCGGCACCACTTATACCCATTTTTGATAATAGTTTTGTTCCACCCTTTACAATGTTTGGTAGTTTTGCAGCCTCAATTCCAGTGTCTACTATTCTCGCTCCTTTTATCGCGAGAGTTGATGGTAGAAAGAATTCTCCAATTTGCTCAACTCCTTTTCCGATTGATTGCGCTGTCCCTTCTGCTTTTGTCATATATTCAGGAAGTGTTGCATTTGGTGATTGTATTTTTTTGCCTGTAATTTTTTCAGCAATATAATTTCCAGCTTTTCCAATAGTTTTTTGACCGATTGTTTCTAAACCTTGAATAGTTGACAATACTCCTTTACCAACACCAACAGCAGCATTCATTAATGGAGTTTTTCCTTCTGATGTAAATTGTTTTTCAAGAAATCCTTTACCATCAGTATTATTTATTTTAGAATCGCCGTTTTTTTTTACGCCAGTAATAGGGTCAATCTCTCCATTTCTAATAGAAGCTGCAAGTTTTTGCGCGTCTTGATTGTCTGGATTGTTTTTTATAAAATCTAAAACAGCAGGCATATTATCTTCTGTTTGTGGGATTTGTGATTGGCTTTGGGTTTGGTCAGTCTGATTTTCCTTAGTAGAATAATCAAGTGTTCCAATTTCAATACCCATATCTTTAAGAATTTTTTGGGATTTGTCATTTAAGAATTTGAAGTCTTTTTGTTTTCCCATTCCTGTCTCATATTGGCTTTGAAGTGCATCAAGACGAGAACCCATAAGTTCAACTGCTGTGTCAATAGCTCCCTTTAATTGTTCTGGAGATTGAGAAGCATCAAGATTTGCCCTCCATTGTTTAATTTCTTGGTCTGTTGCTCCCATTCCTTTAAATACTGCTGCAAGTTCAGATTCTACGGCGGTAGCAGCATTGTTAAATTCTGTAACTCTCTTGTCTCCTGTTTCCGAAAGACCAACGTTTGCAATTTTATTCCATAAAGGAATCCCTCCATTGTTAAGTGCTTCCGCCTTTTGTTTTAATGTGTCTAGGTGTCCAACCGCTGTGTTAAGAGAACGAATATTTACAGCAGCTTTTCCTGATACGAAATCATTTTTTAATTTTAAACGTGCGTTATATTGGGTTGAATCAAAACTTGGGTCATATTGAGAGGACAATTCTAATACCTTTTGCCAGTAGGGAGTTTTAAGAGCCATGCCTGATGGAAGTGGTATTTTATATTCTGTAAGTTGTTTAACGACACTAGCGGTTCCTTTGTCAACGTTTGCTAATGCCTGTGGAAAGGTTCCATTTTCATCTGCTGCATTTGATTTTACTCCGAGATTCTTTTGTTCCTGGTCACTTAAAAGGTGACTGAAATTAGTATCAAAAGTGTCTGCTCCCTGTGGATTTGCAGAAAGGAATTCTTGTTTTTTCTGTGTATAAATATTTGGGTCAACCTTTCCATCATTTCCAACGCTAGTGACAAGACTTGATGATATTTCATCTGATTTTTGAGGGTCTATATTTGTTTCTTGTGTTTGTTGATAATCAAAAGCTCCCATATCTGTTAAATCTTTTACTGATTTTACAGCAGTCGGAACATCAACCTGACCACTCTTAAGAAGGGCGGATAAAATATCTTCTTTCTTTTTTTTGTTCTGTAACCCGTAGGAAACAACTTGGTTTAAAATATCATTTGCCATATTTTTAATCTCCAAATAAAGAAGCTACATCTAATGTACCGCTCCCGTTTGAGTTAGTTTGTTTTAGTTTATTAAATTGTGCTAATGCTGTTTGGTATTGAAGGTCAGCGTTTCTTTTAGCATCTGATACAGCCGCCTTATTGGCTTTTCTTAATCTCTTTTCCAATTCTTTATAAGAGCCACTAGTCTTTAATCCTAAGCTTCTTAGAGCATCTTTGAATGCGGATTTTTCAGCATCTTTCTTTTGGTCTTCTGCATAACCTGTTGCTTTTTGAAGTGCTGATTCAAACGAGTCAGTATAAGATATTCCAGCTTTTCCACCAGTGCTTCTAATCAATTCTTGTAGTTGCGCTCTTTCGTTTTGTGCTATTGAATATTTGTTCGCTGCATCTTCTTTTATAGATGATAGATAAGCTATATTTGCGTTTTGATTTTCTCCGAGAGCCGCAAGTTCATTGGCTGTCAAAGTTCTTGCTCTTCCTACTTGGCGACCAATTAAGTTGACAGAAGCTCCAGTTCCGCCCATTGCATTTTCGTTTTGATTTTCCAAAGCGGTGGTTGTAGTTCTGAGTGCTTGATTTGATTGATTGATAAGACCCTGACCTTCGGCTACTTTGGCTTTTGCAGCTTTAATTTCAGCGGAGTTCATAAAGGAATCATAAAGACCATAAGGGTCGCTTAAGTTAGGTGCTGTTACTGGTGCTGTTACAGCCTGCGTAATATTTGGTTCTGAGTAAACTGTCGCGGCTGTTGGGGCTTGGACTATGGATGGAGTCGCATATTTTACTTCTCCCGTTATTGGGTCTAAGGTTGCCATATGTGGATAAGTATACTTGACAGATTGTGTCAGTATGCTACTGATTAGATATAATTATTAAATTTAATTTATGAAAATGGTATTAATTGGAATAAATGTTTTATTATTATTAGTAGTAGTTTTCGTCGGAAGGAATAGTTTACGCCAACAGGAACTTATCTTAAAACAACGTCAGTTAATTTCTCTGCAAAAGGAACTTACTTCTATTCAAGAAGAAAACATATCCTTGCAAGACGAAATAATACAAATTTTGTCTAAATAATTATTTGACTAATATTGGGAGTATACAATATATCTACTGATACTTTTTCAGCATCGGAAACAATTAATCCATCTTCGGTTTTTATTACATACCAAAGATGATTATTTTCATCTACTTCTTCACCCACAATAAAACTATCTTCACCACTTACTTTTAATTGACATTTTGCAGTGTCAATATTTTCGTATTTTGATAAATCTATTTCCATATTAGTTTCCTAAAATTATATACCCAATATTAGCTGAACCCCACGTTGCCTCTCCTCCTCCATTTGCTTTATATTGTAATTTAAGTGTGTGCGTTCCTGCCGCAAATGTTCCAACTCCACTTCTAGCAGACATTGTTCCAAACAAATATCTCGAATCTACATTCCCCCTGCCATCTATATGAAAACCAAGAGTTCCTGCACAATAACCATTTACATATGCAGTGCTGGTATCAGAATCATAAATCTGTATTGCTATATCATATGGAGTTGAATCTTGTATTTGACCATATCCATAAAAAAACCAAAAAATAAATACTTTTGCAGACCTTGCTAATGTAAAAGAATTCATTGTTGTCCCTGCAACATCTACGAAAGAAGTGCTTGTAGTACTTCCTCCTCCATTAGATAAAATGCTTGAACCGATGAAATTTGTTGTGCTTGTAAGACCAATATCATCAATCACTACTGTTCCTGTTTGATTCTTAATAACCGCTCCCGTGATAGTCATACCGTCAATAGAATTTGCTGCCAGTTCATTTGCGGTTATTGCATCTGCGGCGATATTATCGGCAGTTACAAGTTGTCCACTTCCTCCTTTACCTCCAAAAACCTGAAACGTAGCACCTTTAGTGGCATCTCCAACGTCTTGAGCAACAGCTATAAGAATTTTATTACCTCCAACTGACGTTGCGACTATAGTTGTGGTTTGCAGAACTGTCAATGAAACTGCCTTATCAAAATAAATATAAGTTACGGCTGCCATGTTTCCAGTATTGCCAGCATCAATAGTGAAAGTAGTACCATCAGTAAGAATAATTGAACCTGATGTCCAGGCGACTGTATTGTTGTCGGTGGCTGAAAATGTCAGATTTGAAGTCCATCCTTGAATTGATAAAAGGCTGCTCGTCCCTAATCCCTTAATTGAAACTCCATCAAGACTTCCTCCGTTTTGAGTTACAGATAAAGACTGACCAACTGAAAGTTCTTTGGTATTTTTAAGATACTGTCCCGTAAGGGGCAAATCCATTGCTAGTGGTAATTCTTTTAAAATAAACTCTGACATTATTGAAAACTTATATATTTAACTTTTGGGAGTGAAGTTCCGTTTGGTGTGAGGGTCAATTTAACCTGAGTTGTATATCCGTCTGTTACTCCGCCATTAAATCCAACCTCTCTTTTTATAGTGTCGATTATTTCCGTTTGGGCAACATAAGCCGCGCCATTAATAGAAGTTTCAATTCCTATTCACTCTGGGTAAATATCATATCCAACTTTTATAATAGAAATTTGGGCTTGTATTTCTGGGCTTTCGATTGTCGCTGTCGCGTAGGTAGTTCCAATTTTATCAATCCCAGTTCCTCTTGAAACTAAGAGTTGTTGCCCTTGTACAAGTAAAGAAGCAACTGTACCTGTAGCGGTGTATTCTCCACAAAAAGCAAAGTTTAAAGCGTTATCTTCTTTGTGGATTGAATAAATTTTTGTCGCGTTAGCGAATAGGCATTTACCATTATAGACGGCTTGCATTTGTTCGCCTGCTGAGGTCGTAATTCCTCTAATCTTTCCAAAGTAATTCATTTTTGAACCTGTCCAGTAATAGAATCTTCCAGTAGTTCCGCATTGAGCCAAAATCACGTTATCAAGTTGCAGAAAACAATTTACTCCTATTTCAAAAACTTCATCTTCGTATGTGTAAGAAGTATCAACTTTATTCCATAGAAAAACTTTGCAGTAAGATACTGTTGAGGCTACTGTTGTACCAATTAAAACATCATCTCCTAAATCTTTAAGACAAGTGGCGTTGTATTGAGCTGGCAAAACTAACTCTTGAGCCGAAAAAACATTGGCTGCATCAACTCTCGCTATGTATCTGCCATTAGCGATTAAAAGCGTATTTGAACTCTCTATTCCCTCTTTAAAATTAGTACCTGTGGCAAATGAATCAACCCAAGTAGCATTGAGGTCAAAGTTTCCTAATTTAGTAGCTGTCCAATACCAAAGGTAGCCATTGAAATATCGACATCCTGTATGCACGGTATTGGCATTGGTGTGAACTAAAGAATATGTTGAATCTACGATTGCTCTTTTCCAAATCTTTCCTGTAGTCTTTGAACAAAAGTAAACATCTCCGTTAGGTGCGATAGCAGAAAAACATGCCTCGTTAGGTGTTGTGGATTCACTGACAAGAGCGAGATTTGGATATACCAAACCAGTTTCTGAATGGATGTTACAGTTATCTAAATTCATCCATTTATTTTGTTGCATCTTTCCGAGACTTGATAGTCCGTTTTGAAATGCTCCGAGTTTTAGGGGTTCTTTTAACATTTTATTGTATTGGATTTAAGCTGCTTCAAAAATTAAACCGACCTGCCAAATAAGACCATTAGTAAATGGTGTTGTTCCGTCATATTTCCTTAAATCTATTCTTGTTGTTGTTCCAAGTGTTGCAGAACCACTACAACCAACAGCTTGAGTTTCAACACATGCTCCAGTAGAAGAAGTATCTCGTGCTGTTAAACTTCCTGGCATTGTCATTCTTAATGTTCCTGTTGCACTTCCTCTATCAGTGACTGTAAGTTGTATTCTTGCAATTACAGTTTTACCAATTCTTGTGTAATACCCATTGGCTGTTCCTATTGTTGTTG
>ERZ869921.1256-NODE-1256-length-11095-cov-10.926902_pt1 | contig 11095 bp, 10 predicted proteins | sample MGYA00579310_ERZ869921 | MGnify/ENA primary metagenome ERZ869921 (study PRJEB32216, sample SAMN09231816) | wastewater metagenome | place: USA: Maryland | collected 2016-06-21 | study: EMG produced TPA metagenomics assembly of the PRJNA472060 data set (Reclaimed...
CGCTGGTCATGCCAGCCGCGTGGCTGTTTGCGCTGAAATCGATGCCTTTGCCAGCAGTGCCGATTACGACGTTGCCAGTGGATGCCGTGATGTTGCCCGCAGAGGAAATACGCATCTGCTCAGTTAGTGTCGTACCAGACGATGTATGGAAAGCTAATGCACTTCCGTAGCCGCCGCCAGATTGTACTCCGACAGCTTTCAAGTTGATGACAGAAACGCCGACGCCGCCAGGGTATGTTCCATCTACAGCAAGTCCAGATGCAAAGCTGGAACTTGCGCTGGCAGTATTGACGAATAGCGACGATCCGGCTGTGCCTTGGGTTCCGATAGTCACCAGACCAGAAGATGTGCCGCCAGCAGACCAAGTAAAGGCGGTTGTGCCTGCAACGCTAAAGCCTGATATTGGCGCAGCGCCAACACCGACATTTCCTGCGTTATCAATAGTCATGCGCGTTGAAAGCGTAGTGCCACCGTTGGCTGTTGTTGCAAATGTAAGCTGTGCGCCTTGAGCCGTATCTGTCCACGATTCAGTAGCAACCATAGCGATCTGTGCGCGGTTGCCTGAACTGTACCCAGTAGCGCCATATCCGCGTGCGCCAATGGTGAATAGCGTGTTGCTGGCAATAGCCGAAGGTGACGCTAGTGTACCGTTTGATCTGCGTCCGATAACGCTTACGGTGTTAAAGGCGTCAAATAAAATGGTGTTCGCAGTGGCGTCAGCGCCAACAAGCCAGAAGTTTGTCCCCGCAACCGTTCCTGATGGAAGCCCCGTGTTTACAGTCGCGTTAATTCCGGATGCTGGGGCTGCAACACCTACGCCTAAACCAGACATGGTTACAGCACGGCCAGCCGTAAGGTTAGCCACCGACACTTGATCGGTTGTGCCGCCCTGTACAATCGGCAAAACTTCACTGCCTGCAAGTGGTGTAGTAGCTGCTGGGAGCGCAGAGATTTTCTTATCGGCCATTTTATAACTCCGTAACTAAATTGCTGTGCGTCATAGCGCAACCCAACCTGTATTGCCCGTGCCAGTATCTTTCTTGTACAGGCCATTACCAAACCAAGAAGCGATAGAGCCAACAGGCGCAACAACTGAGCCTTCAGGATCGTTAACACTTACAAATGCGTTGGCTGCTGTACTATAGTAAATATCGGCTGCATCGCCACCCTGAACCGCTACCGCAGGAGTCAGGTTAACTACGCTGCCAATATACAATCCAGCAGACGCACCAGCGCCAGACGTATACACTATGGATGTTAAATCTGGTGTGCGCGTATCTTGGTGAACGATCTGGTCAATGTGTAGATAGCCAACATTGGTTGCGCCTTTAGACAGCAGAACTGCATAGCTTGCTCCCAAAGGAACACCAATATTCAGCAAGTCTAATTTTCCGATTTTTACGTCAGTATATAGTGATGCTGTCGATCCTAGTTCTCGCGCCCACAAAGCTAGTCCAGCCGTTCGTGCGCGATAATAATCAATAGTTACTTGTCCTGATCTGACTTCAAAACCAACACCTTGTGTTGCGGTAATCTGAAGACTATCAAAAGTACATACTGGACGGTCAGTACCTACCGTTGAAATCAGCATTAGCGCGGTGTTAACGTCTACAGTCGCTCCACTAATGGTGCATTTTTGTACGTTTAGTCGAGCCGCGTAAAATATGTTTGCTTGAGGGCATACTGCGGTGATGCCGCTGACATTCCACTCGTCTATGTTTAAAGTCAAAGCATATTGGGTGTACCATGCTGTTGTTGAGCGAGGCACGATAACGCAATCCCATTTCCCTATGGAAACTATCACGTTGTTTGCAGCCGATTCGGTTATGCCTGCGGTAAAATCATTGCCTGCGCCTTTTGTGTACAGGTAATTAATTGTGCCGCGATTTGCGATAGTAGGCAAAGCGTCAGGCTCAACATCAAAACAGTTACCGTCTGTTCCATCTGGCGAGCCACCATAAATGGCAGCGCCGCCGTTTACGTTGTTTAATGACGCGGAGCCTATATTAACATTGTCAAATGCCTGCCATACAAGATTTTTGCGGCCAGCAGTTTCTGCAACAATGCGCCCAATATAGCCGTCGCATGATCCGCGAGTGTTATCTGTTCCGCCTATGTAGACGTTATCGCCGCGTGCGTTGATACTTTTGATTGCGTCAAAATGGAAATTTGTCGCATTAAAAAGGAAAACACCGTGCATATGTTCGTTATTTGGCGTGCTGATGTTGGCGACGTTTGCATCAACAATCATCTCACCAAAAACTTTTACGTTATCCGCGTTGCCAAATTGCATTACGCGGCACCAGCTTTTCAGGCCGTTAGCGCCTTTAATTATTGAGCCTTCGTCAAAAATCATAGTGGCGTTGTCAGGGACTTGTATACACCAGCCAAACAATCCAGGGCCAATGCCGCCGCTGTTTTCAGACGCTGGATCAGGGCCAACTATGTAAGTTCCTGGGGAAAAACGAAGTGGCAGGCCACTTGCTAAAGCAGTGCGGATGGCAGGGCCAGAATCCGTTGTTCCGTCTGGAATAGCGCCAAAATCGTCTACCGAAACATATTGCTCCAGCTTGGTCTGAACGGTCTGCTGAATAGCGCCAGCGGCTGTCAGTGTATAAGTGATAGCAGTTGCATTGCCAGAGTTGATGACACCCGTTTCGTTCGTCATTATCTCAATGCTAGAATTTAGCGGTGGAGCGATTGAGAACGTGATGACGTTACCAGAAAGCGTGTAGCTGTCCTTCTCCTGATAAACGCCATTGATGAAAACGTTGGTAGCTAGAATAGTGCTAGGTGCAGAGGAAAGCGTAAAGTCAACCTCAACGCCATCACCAACAAAGTCGTTTTTGACAACAGACGCAGATACAGCGGCAGGATCGAAGCCATAGCCTACAGGACTGTAGAGAACGAACTCTTGGCGCTTGTTGCGGATGGTAATGGAGAACTCGCCAGCCGTGTAAAGCAGTGCTGGCGTGCCGTTACGATAGGCATAGCCGTTGCTTGTGCGGATTGGCTGCGTAGCTGGAATGGTTAGGTTGCTATCCCAAAATACCTGAATCGGATTCTGTTCAGGGTCTTGGTTAATCTCACCGATATACAGGTAGCCGTCATCCAGCGGCGTGCCGTCTAGATCGGTGAATATTGGGTAAGGGCCAGTAACTTGAGTAAGTGCCATTAGAACTTAATCCCTTGCGTCTTTGGGCTTATAGCCGAAATTATGTTGTGTGGAAAGGTCATTGTGGCATTGCTACAGTTGGTGGACCGGATGGTGATTCAGGCTGTTGCTGACCATCCATTTGTGGAGCTGCTGCGCTCAATGTAGAATTCAACCAAACCTTTGGATCATCGCTGATTCCAAATGCTTTTGCGTATGAACGGAAGCGCTGGTTCATTGATAATTTATTTACAGCAGCTTTAGATGGAGCGCCTTGTGATGCGCTTTGCTCTAAGGCGTCCAAAAATGCTGGGTCTTTAAAGAGCTGTTGCGCGGCATCTAATTTATTTTTACCAAGCTTGCTCATAGATTCAATGATGTCTGGAAGTAACAAATCCACGCCAGGAATTTTTGAAGCAGTAAACGCAACGGCGCGTTTTGCCATACTTGAATTGAGGAAGTTTTGCAGCTTTCCTTGCGCCGCAAGTGACTTACGCAACTCAGCTTGTGTCGTTGCTCCAGTTCTCAAGCCTGATACCGATCTAGCTTCGGTCATTCTTTTCGAAACGGTCAACAATGAATTCATGGCCTTTACCCAGTCAGGCCCCATCTCTTTGGCAATCTGCCCAAAGACTTCAGGGTTGGCTCGTAATGCAGGGTAAAAATCACGGAACTCTGCAAAGCCAAATCCTTGCGATGCCTTAGAGCGTGTTGCTGATGCAATCGCAGTAGCCAAAGCTTCCTTGCGATATTCCTCAGGAACAGTTTTCATCAATTTATTGAATTTGCGTGCGCCACCCGTTTTGGATTCTTTTATCGCACCAAGAAGCAGTGAATTTAAATCGCCCTCAAGGTCACGCCCAAAAGCCGAAACCATACGTTTGCCCAATGCTGATTGCTTTGCATACAATAAGTTTGCAGCACGTAGATTGCGGCGTGTTTCTTCGCCTGCAATACGCTCAACATTGTCCAACTGATCCTTTGCAAGAGCGCCCTCAAGACGCGTCAATGAGGCCTCATCCAGTGAACCATAAGGGCTTTCTTTACCTTCTTTGGCTCTTCGAATAAGGTTCTTTTCTCGTATCAATCGACCATAGGTAATGTCGCCTGCACCAGCCTCACCTGTTTGGAAAAGATCAAGCAGCTTTTTTTCCTGCTGATTCAAACCACCTTCGCCAACTTCTGCCACAACATCTTGCAATGTTGTAAACAAATTATCGAGATTAACAGGGACGTTTGCAGAAACGCCTTCATCAACCTTTTTATACAACGCTGAAGCTTGGCTCTTCAAAGCATTTTTAGATTGCTCAAGACCAGTTTTGATTTTCTGAGAAACCGCTCCAGTTGCTGGGACTCCCTCAATAAACAAAGCATCAAACTGCTGCGAAATATTATCAGCGTTATCAATGGCGTTGCGAAGCGTAACATCCCATTCGCCTTGGGCGGGGGTTCCAAATTGCGAACGCTCCAAGCCAAGTGCGGCCCTGATTTGAGGATTATCAGCATACACATCGATCGGAAGCTCAAAGCCTAAGCTTTCAGCAGCAGCTTTAGCTTCAGGATTGATTTCAGCTAATTCAATGATTTTTTGCTGCGCTGCCTTACCCTGAGCACCTTTTTTCGTCGCTGTAGAAATAAGGTTATCAAGCTCTTCTGTAGGAATAAAGCGAGATGGCGCAGCGGCTTGAGTAACAACTTCTTCTGCAACTCCAGCTACTGGTGCTGCCATTGATGCAGCTTGTGTAGGCATGATAGGAGCTTCAGGGACTATTGCAGCAGGAGAGGGCATTCCCATGCCAGTTGGCACTTCTGGAGCCGATGGAACAGGTATAGGTTCTGGCAATGCTCCGGCTGGGCCTCTACGCAAATTGCGAACACCAGAAACAACAAGAGGAATAGCTTCTGCAAGAAGTTGACCGCCAGCACCACCAGCACCAGCAAGAGCAACTTCGCTTGGATTAAATGTGCCACCAGTAGCAGCTTGCGTTGCCTCAATACCAGCTTGCGTTAATGCAGCACCACCAGCAGCACCTGCAACTGTCCTAGCGGCCCCAGCAGGCGTAAATGCAAAAATGCCACCAGCAGCACGAGGAACATCGCTAAAGCGAAAGCCTGGCTTAATTCCGTACTCTTTACCATTTTGCGATCGAAGGATGTAGTTACCCTTGGCATCCTGACGCACTTCAACACCAGGATAATTGGCTTGAATAATCTTAACGGATTCTTCTGGGCTTGTGAACATTGTACCAAGAGCAGTTCCCGCACTAGCAAGAGAAAGCTCATTTAGCTCAGGCATGGTTGTCCAGTCAGGAGCAGCCTCAATCTCAGGCGTGCTGCGTTCTGAGCCAGTTATCGTTTCAGCAACGCCTTCAAAAAAGCCCATGTCTTTTGTGACATCTTCCATTGGGGCGAGGTATGGAACGAACTGTAGTTGACGTTTGGTATCTTCTTGGAGTGCTTTAATAGTTTCAGGCGTTAATGCTGAACCGACATTTCTCATTGAAATGGCGCTTAGTTCTTCAATGGATTTACCGCTTTGCCACGCCGCCTGCAATTCTCTTGCATTTTGAAGATCTCTGTCCGAAACAACACGTTCACCAGGACGCGCTGCCGCTAAACCAGCTACAGGAGTCTCAGCCGCACCCGCTGCGGGTGGAATGATTGGATTTCCCTGAGCATCAATGAAGCCAAGGCTCTGCAAATTCTTATTAGCCTGCTCAAGACCATAAGGGCCAGCCGCACTACCAAGTCCAAGTATGCTTAAATCCCGCTGCCTTTTAAGCGTTTCCCGCTCTTTTGCATCAGCACCTGCACCAGGAAAAAAGATAGATATTTGGTTTGTAATTTCTTCAGGCGTAATTGCTGCACCACTTTCACGACGCAATGTCGCCATGGCAAAATTCTTTGCAGCCGAACGATAAAGGCGACGATCAGTATCGGAAAATCTATTAGCTAAGCTAGGAGGAAGAACCTCTTGAGTAGCAAGTGCAATAAGATCATCAGGAGCTAGATTTAAACGCTCAAGTTCAATCTGCGAACTGCGTGCGCGTTGATAAAAATCAAGAGCCTTAGATTGACCTTCCGTCAGCTCTGCGGATGACTTTTTGAATTTTTCTTCTTCGCGTTCTTCTGAGCGCTTTTTGATAAGAAGTTCTTCCGCCTGACGCTCTTCTTCAGCTATTTCCGCTCGTGACTTGGGTATAACTACCCCTCTAGGCGCACTAGGTGTGCCTTGTGGAGAAGCAACAGGAAGTTCCCAAGGATTAGTTTGCGCCATATTAATTTCCAATCACAACGTGCCAGTGAGGGCCAGTAGCAAATCTTGATGGGTTTTTCACCTCATCACGTGCCTCAATAATTTTATAACCAGCATTTTTGATGCCAGAGATGTATTCATTAAACGTCATGCCAGGTATAGGAGCAATGTCTACTGCTCCCTTAGTCCGAGCATGATATGACCTTGGATTCTTTTTCGACAGCGGATCACTTGGCCCTCGATAGCCAGATGTTATCCTTGCATTAGGAAACAGTTCACCAATCACAGCACGGCCATCAGCGAAAGCCACCAGACGGAGCGCCCGTCTGACCTCCTTTTGGCTTTCTCCAGCTATCTGGGCTTCCAGTTACTGGCCCACCTACATATTCTTGACCGTTTACAATATCGCCAACCTTTAAATCAGCAGGGATGGCAGTGACATTACTGAACACACGAGGTTTACCAGAAGGTGCAGGCTGACCGCCACCTTCTGTCGTACCGTAACGTGCAAGATAGTCCTGAAGCGTGCCAGTATATAACTCACCATCTGGAGTTTTTGCACCAGTTAAAAGAATTTGCCCTGCTTTGTAGGCAATGTTCCCAAGAAGTTCACGCCCCTTGGCGCTATATGGATCAATTCCAGCGCCACGCATTGCAGCAGCAGCATCACCAAAGCCTGTCATCTTATTAGCTGCGTCTGGGTCAACAGCGCGAACCTGAAGGTCAATAATGCCTTGAGCCAAACGAGGATCGGCATTGGGATTGCCAACCATTGTAGCTAGGTCACGCAACTGCTTTTCTAAAACTGTGTCACCACTTTCTTTAGCAGCATCAGCGCGGGTATTAAGTTCTGAAACTGCGTTTTGAACATTGACTACCCCATTTGCATCTGGAGAAAGTCCGTAATATGCTTTGCGTGCAGTTTCGAGAAAGAAATTTCTTCGACCTTCGTCGAGGCCTTTCCAATATGTTTGGATGGCATTAACATCGTCAGGTAGCTCTTGAATAGCTAAGTTACGCTGCTCAATGGTTGCTCCTGGGCCAAGAAGCGTTTTAAAGATATTGGCTTTCTTTGTAGCCTTATCAATTTCTGCCTGCACCTTTTCACGCTGCGCCTGCGCCTGTAATCGCTGCGCCTCGACCTGCTGTTGCTGCTGGCCTAGTTGGACGGCTTTAAAAAACGTTTCTCCAGGAGATGGCGTTTTCAGAGTATAATCATAAGGTTGTACCATAAGTTACCTCAAAATCCTCTGCCGATTGCCAAGCCAGCGAACTGTGCTGGTAGCGATAGCGATTGCTGCCATGCGTTAGCAGCGCCTAGTTTTGCGCCAGCCCGTGCCGCTCCACCTTGAGCTAAAAGGTCTGCAATAGAACCAGCCGATTGCATACCAGCAGTTCCTACGCCAGCCGCTGATTGCTGACCAAGGGCTGTCAGCCCACCCAATCGACCATACTGTTGCTCAAGAAACTGATTCAGCAATGCTGGACGAAACTGAGCTAGTGCGCCTTGAACGTTGCCGCCACGAAGCCCACCAGTTGCCGATGCGTTCTGTAAAAGAGCTTCCTCTTGCTGCCGCGCCAAAGCTTGAAACGCTGGGCTTTGCTCTTGCTGCGCTACATATGCTTGCTGCGCCTCTGGGCCAGCAAGTCCTAATGCTGCCATCTGTGCTTGAAGGGCGGGGCCACCAGCAGCTACATACGGCTGCAACAAGCCACGCATTTCTTCACGAGCAGCCCTTGTTTCAGCGACACCAGCTTGACTAGCTTCATACTGAAGCTGACCAGCGCTCTTTGCGGCTTTAGAACCCATGGCACTGCTTGCTAAAGATGTGCCACCAACAATAAGTGCTGAGACTGGATCAGGCATCAGACATTTCCTTCATATATTCATCAAGGCTTTCGCCATAAAGTTTTAACACAACGTGACCTATTTCCATTGCTGCCTGTGTGCCGTGAACCAACTGCACTGTAGCAAGAACAATATCATAATATCCAGCACGCCAAACAAAACTAGTAGCGCACGCATTTCCAGATAGCTCAACAGTGTCAGATGCCTTCCACTTTAGGATTGCAGTGCTGACAAGGGGAAGCAATACTAAAGCGTGGGCTTGATAAAAAGGATTAGCTGGCAATCCTACTAAAGCAGCCCAAATCGCCATGTCAGCATCGTCACGGTCTATCTTGTCGCCATCAACAATGTCATCGAAAAGCTGAACAACTTGCCATAGGTCAATTAGCCACTCAACGGCATCTTCGGGCAAAGCTAATGCTTCCACAAAGTTCCGACGCAACCAGTATTCAGGCGTTCCGCTTTTAAGCATATTAGGCTTTCATGCTACTGAGCCACCGGCTGCTCGTAAACGCTCGGTGTATAAGCCATAACACAATTTGTTTGCTTATGGCAATAAAGTATCTTATTATCATAACGCAGCTTACCTGACGGGGGACAGGCGACTCATCATCGCTTGCTGTGATTTTCCTGATGCAACACTGTGATGAGGTGTTTTATGATTACTCAAGAACGTTTGCGTGAGCTTGTTCGCTATTGCCCTGAGACTGGCATATTTACTCACCTCGAAAGCAATCGTCGCAAAAAAGCTGGAATGCAAGCCGGATCGTTGCGAAGGGATGGCTATGTTTACATTATGATTGGTGGTCATAGGGCTTTGGCTCATAGATTTGCATGGCTTTATATGACTGGTGAATGGCCTGTTGCCGATATTGATCACATAGACGGAAACAAATCAAACAACTCATTCAACAATCTTCGTGACGTTTCTCGAAGTGTAAATGTTCAAAATCAAAACAGGGCGAAGCGAACAAGCAAAACTGGATACTTAGGCGTTCGTTATCATGGGCCTAATAAATTTGTTGCAGCTATCTCTCTTAATGGCAAAAGCACCTACCTAGGTGTTTTCAGCGATGCATTAAATGCCCACAATGCGTATTTAAAAGCAAAGCGAGAAATGCATGAAGGCTGCGTGACTTAATCCTCCTCCTCACGTTCTTCCCAGGCCTGACACGCTCTCATGTCGTGGCAGATGAAAGAGAATTTTTCACAGTACCCACGATAGCCCGCGTCTACATCCCATTCGTTCCAAGGAATTTTGTCCATCTTTGCTTGCATGAGCGTTGAGTTAATAAAATACTCACAGTTAGAGCAGCGGCGGCGACGAGCTTCTTCTTCGTCTACTTGCCACGCATTAGCTAGTGCTGACCAGTATTCAGGGTTAGCGTCACGCTCATTGCTGGGATTCTCAGGGCCAAGCATCCAGTCATCAATGACCATCTTGGTGTTCTTCTTGTTCTCAGAAGTCGTGATGAATGGTTCGCTTTCACGAAGCCCACCGAAACCTTCGATAATAAATGCTGGCTTTTTCATTATGATATTTCCCGACCAGATGCGCGGATGTTGATGGCTGTAGCCGTTCCCGCAATAGTTGAAATAAATCCACCAGACGCAAGTACCTGACCGACCAGTTCAGGGAACGTATAGGTTTCCGATGGCTGAAGCGTTTTGGTCTTGACGATCAGGTTGTCATTACCTGCGCTACCAGATACCGTAACAAGGTTGACGCTAATCGTCGCAGCCGTTGCGCTGTAATTAGTCGCCGTAAACTTGTCGATGACCGTTGTAACGCTCACCGCAGTGTATTGCGTTGTCTGCGCGTTCTCCGCAGTCTTTGCTGGAATCAGAACTCTTGTTGCAACTGCCATATTACGTCTCCAAAGAACTTATATTATCTGTTACCGTCAAAATGACTGACGGAACGGAAGGGTGTACGGCAGACGCCGCTTCAGCTAACAAAATAACAGAAGTATCGTCTACTTCCCACATTAATTCAATATAGTCTCCAGCGTTTAGTTGGATGACGTAATTCCATGCAGCCAAAATTTCAGAGTCATTACCCTGTATGCGTATCTGTCCTGCGCTGTCAGGGACGTTGACGCCGTTCTTGCGTAGCCATATCCACACCAACCCAACGCCGCCGGACGTTTTATCTACCTGCGCCGAAAACTGCACATTGTACACGTTAGGGCGGTCTACGTAAATGCGTGATGTGGGCGTGCCGCGAGTGACACCTACCGACAAATCAACAGTGTTGAACGTCATGGCGTAGGCTGTGTTGATAGCCGCCGCTGTCTGTGATGTCGTGTCGTAAAACGAACCATAGCGAGGCGATCGAAACTCTTTTGGTGGTGGCATCTGTTGCAATGCCGTAATCTGTTCCTGCAACGATGCGACCTGTTCTTGCGATGCCGATGCTGGCGCTCGATCAAGATACTCCAATAAAGACTTCATTACCTCAATAGAGGATAGTGCTTCGTTTGCGGATGCCACTGCGTCTCCAGCCAAGATAGTAGCTTCCGTAACGCTAAAGGGAGCCACCTCATTGCTGACAACTTGAAACAGCAATTCAAACTGCTTAATCTGTTCATGATCTTGCAAGAACGATGCCAGTTGGTCGCGGGTAAGATTGAGCCTCTGAACCATATTAGTAGGCTAACGGCTCGATTGCCGCCTCTAGTCTAGCAAACGACATATGCGCGTCTGACGTTCCTTGGAATCGCTGTATGCGCCAGTTACGCATCCAACCCTGCTGGAACCACACCAAACGCTTTGCACGCTGTCCTGTAGTGCCAGCCTTAATGAACTTCTGCTGGCTCCACGTTTCGCCATCAGT
>ERZ869921.1257-NODE-1257-length-11093-cov-5.411306_pt1 | contig 11093 bp, 21 predicted proteins | sample MGYA00579310_ERZ869921 | MGnify/ENA primary metagenome ERZ869921 (study PRJEB32216, sample SAMN09231816) | wastewater metagenome | place: USA: Maryland | collected 2016-06-21 | study: EMG produced TPA metagenomics assembly of the PRJNA472060 data set (Reclaimed...
TAATTTTAATTTTTAATATTAGCTCTTAGCTAGGTGATTTAATGCAGTAGATTCCTTATTTAACTTCTCATATCATCTCCTACTAATCAATGTAGGGCTTCAGTAACAGAAGCTTATCTAATTTACACTCCTTTAAACCATGTTTCAATGGATTATTAGTCCTTTTACTATCTTACAGGGAGTTGTTTGATTTTATTCATGGAAATCTTGACTTTAGTCTGATTAATCCCTCACCAGCAGTTTGGCACATAGAAGTACTGAGTTTATACTAATATTTATACTTCAATTTGAATTATTTTATCTTCACTTTCAAAAGGCTGTTCATCTGGATATAACTCACTAATAATTTCTCCTCTAGTAGATTTTTGACTTAAAATTTGTTTAGCTTCCTCTTCTGAAGAAGCTTCAATATTATATAAAACAATTTGTTCTACAACTCTTTTCTCTGATCTTTTTATCCAATATTCTTTTAATTCACTCATTTTTCAAAATATTTATTAAATTCATTTACATTAACATTGGTTCAAAAATAGGTAATTTACCTTTTAATACAACTCCACATCCAACAATAGATTTTTTAAGTTGATCTTTAGCATAAAAGGCAGCATAAGATTTATCATCTAAAGCTCCTCCAACTTGCATGCCCCAAACCAAATCTATTTTACTTGCAGAATATTGTATTCCAGCAGAACTATGAATATGTCCAATAACAGTATTTTGCCTATGTCTTGTAGCTACTCTAAGTGCAGCATCAGCACCGCTTAAACCTGTACCATGTGTATATAAAACTCCATTATATTCCCAATGATCTGCCCATTTCCATCCTTTTGGTGCTTCCCAGGCATCTTCATAAGATTTCATAAATTTCTTTGGTATTCCATTTGATTTAGCCATTCTAAATGGCCTTGCTGTATGATTTCCAATACAAACACTAACTTCTGGAAATACTTGATACCAAACTTTCATTTTTTCTTGAGCTAAAGCAGCTTCTGTTCCTGCACTAAAACCATCAGGATCTTTCTCCCATTGACTTACAGCACAGAGATCCACCTCGTCACCAATCCCCACAACTCTTGAACATTTATATTTTTCTTGCATCTCCCTACAATGCTCTAAAATACCCTCTTTCTCAAATGGAAAGTGAGTGTCTGGAATTACAAGAACATTATCTTTATCTCCCTTCAAATAAGGTTTCAACTTCACATTTTTACTCATTTCTTATATAACTAAAACTCTTTATTATTTGATTAATAAAGTACCCAATATATTTTAACTTTTTCATTTAATTCTCATCAAATAGTAAATAACCAACTAATAATCCCAATAAAAACATTTCCATTACTTCTTTTTATTAAAATAATAATCTTCTTTTACACCTTCTTTTTGTTCATTAATCATCAATCCTTGTGTATTAAAAATAATAGCACTAAGATGATCTTCACTTCTATCCCCATTAAGATATTGAGCTAAATGTCTATCAACAGATTCTAAATAACTATCTGTAGGAAGACCTTTTTCCCAATTTTTATCTCCATGAGCTTTTGCACCTAAATTCATGTGAAAACCAAATCTAAGCCTTGTATATCCTTTAATAGAATGTACATAAGGCTTATTAGATTTCTCTTCACGTTTAGCACCAGATTTAAACTTTTTTATTTTCTTCATTAACTTGATCTTTCAATGCTTTTAAAACTTCAATAACTGAATCTATATTTTCTACAGGTATTTCCATAAATAAATGAGAAGTAGTATCATTCATTCTAGGATTAATACTTTGAACTACAATAACTTCTTTTGAATACCAACCATCTTTTTCATAAGTTAATTCTAAACCTTTTTGTTTAGGAGATTTGCTCATAGCAGCAGATCTAATTATTCTATTATATTCTACTCTCATATTTTTTTATTTTCTACTTAAATGACATTCTTGAACAAAATTAATATGTCCAATATAAGAATTATCAAATGGATGCAGAACAGAAACATTATAATTAGGAGAATATTTACCATTAAATATAATAGAACTAATTTCAACTTTTAATTTTCCACCTTGTCCTTTTAAAAATATTTTTTCATTAACATTAAATAATGAGCAAAGATTATTCACAACTCTAATAGATTTCTTTTTAAAACTAACTTTTTTATAAGTTTTAGTTCTACCTTTAGTATTCTTTTGTATATTAAATTTTTCTTTCATATTATAAAATATAAAAGAATCCACGACTTGAGCTTTGGACTCTTAATGTTTAAACGACATATAGATTACCTTCTTAAGGAATGTTACCACTAGTGTAAACATCTATTTTTAAAATGGCTTTAAACAGCTACCTGGAATTAGTTGTACATCTATCCAGGGAACTCAGAACTGGCGCACTTAAAATAAGTGTTTCTGGTACAGTAATAATAGTATGGTGGTCTGATCCAAAAGTCTCATCAGTTTAACACACCTTGAGTTGAGGCTTTCATACTAATTTTAATCCCACCAACACTGTTGATATTCTTGATATAATTTATTATACAATTTCCAATCTCTAACTTCAATTAAATTAGCATACTTGGATTTCTTATTATATGTTCTCATATCACTAGATATCTTCCGAGTAGAATCTAATTGACTTGTATAATCATCAACAGGAACAAACTTTAAATCTTGATCTATTAAATAATAATAAGTAGAATCATACCAATAATTGACCCTTCTTTCTAATATAGCAATACATAACTTTAAAGCATGAGCTTCTTTTTTATGATATTTCCAATCAATGATAGGATATTTCTTTAATACAAGATAATCATATTGTTTTTTTAGTTTAAACAAGATTAATTTATCAATATACCAATGATCATAATTTCTATCAGACCAGATAATAGGAAAATAATCTATTAATCTTTTAATATTACTAAAAAATTGTTTAATCTTCCACATTTATTTTATCTATATTAGCTAGAATATATTTAACTTTAGCTTTATTCTCTTTAAACCATTTCTTTAACTTTGGAGTTCTATAATTAGTATTATCATTATTCCACTCCATATTATCCCAAATAGCATTGTTAATATTATTTTCTATTGCATCTGATTCAAATTCCCAAATGCATCCATCATCACTCTTAAAAGCATTCACTTTTTCAACTTTCATTTTATATATTATTTAATTTTCTATCTTTCATAATCTTTACTAGTATAGGTTTAAATTGAATAAATTCTTCATAAGTAAACCTATTAGATTTTAATCTATTACATTCCCAACAACATAAAACTACATTGTCTATTGAATATCCTTTATTATTATCTTTTCTATCTAAATGACTAGCTCTAGACAAAGGTTTACCATTATCATCTCTAGTATGTTTATTGAAAATTAAATCATCCTCACAATAATGACATTCAGGAATTTTAATTAAATCTACAAATTGTTCAAGAGTAATAGAACATTCTCTATTCTTTCTTTCACATGTTTTCTTTAACTCACCTATAATATGAGCATAAGGTTCTCCTTTTTGAGCACAGATATAACATAATCCAGTTGCATTTTTAAAATGTCCAGATTGAGCCTTAAATTCTCTACCACAATTTGATCTACACATAAAAATATAAGTATAAAATAGTTTTCCATTTTTATCTCTTTTACTTTCTACTCTGATAGAATCTTCTTTTTTAACCATTACTTTATAGGACAACTTCCGTTATCACAATCCTCCACACTAAAATCACTCTCTTTAATCTCTATAGAAGCAATAGGTTTAACTATTTTAATTAATTGATCGTATTTTTCTTTACTTATAGTCTCATAGGGAGCTTGTTTAAAACCATGACCATGATAAAGTAAGAAAGATAAAGTCTTAAAATTATCTTTATAATTCTTAATTAAATATTTCTTAATATCTTCTAAATCTTCTTTTTTATAATAAACAGTACAACTTACAGAATTATCACTCCAATCAGTTTGTAATTGTTTAATAATTTCTAACTGCTCTTTCCAACCAAAGTTATCTGCAATAGGTGTATTCTTAGGAACCTTACAAGGAAATTCAACAACCATTGTAGAATTATCTTCAGATCCATCAAAATTAATCTGTGGTTCCACATGATAACCATGTTGCTTACAAACCTGTATCAAAGAACTATTAGAAGCAATTCTAATTCTTCTTATATAATGAGGACCAGCAGGACTAGGATGTATTCCTGGGGTTACACCTGCCAACAAAGAAAGTGTACCACTTGGTTTAACCGTAGTTAATTTAATACTAACTGGAAAATTATTTTTCTTAGAATATTTAACATCATATTCTCTAAGCCAAATATAAGAATCTTTTAACCAAGAAATCTGTTCTTTGGAAGATTGTAAAATTCCAGTAACTCCAATTCCCATTCTCATATTTTTATGAACTACTTCTTCTGTTTCTTTTAATTTACAGTCTAAAGCTAAACTATGTTTATTAACTCTATATGTTAAAGCTAATATATCTAATAATTCTTCTTTAGATTCTATATTAGGTAAATATAATTCACTTAAACAACAAGTTTCATAATTGTTTAAAGATTGTTCAGCACAAGGATTGAAAATTACAACATCATTATCTGGATATTGTGTTTCCCCTATTCTTCCTATTGATTTACTTAACTTAAAATTAATTAAACCATAAGGTTCTCCTTGTTTATATGTATCCCAAAATTCAACTGGTAATTTAGTTATATCATCACAAGCAACAGAATTATTAGACATAGCTCTCCAATTAGGAATTTGTCCTAAATCCCATCTTTTAGCTTGTAGATATTCTATATCATCACAATCTCCCACAGCAATTTGAGCAGATCTTCTAACATTGCCACTTACAACAATAAAACCTATAATATTCATTATATCTAAACAATCAATAGGTCTTAACTTTTGACCACTTCTGTTGTTCAATAATTTATGAATCTCATTAATTCCCCAACATAATTCTTCTGGTCCACTAGCTTGACCACCAAAAGACTTAATTAAAGCCCCTTTAGAACGTATTAATTGAGTAGAATAAGTGAAACCTTCACCAGAGTAAAAATGAGCCTTTAAAAGCTTTCCCAATAGTTTTACCCACCCTTCTCTTGTATCAGGAACTATGAAATCAGCATCTTCAGAATCTAATCTTTCTACTTTGATCTTCTTTTTAAGTTTTGGTAGTTGGTATACATACTCTTTTTGAATATTATATCCCACACCTGATCCCAGCATCAACATTTCAAAAGTCCATGTAAATGGTCTTATTGGACTATCTACCACTACTCCAGCACAATTCTGTAAACTAGGAAGACCTAATTTATCAACAGTTTTTGTACCTAATTGCCACATAAACCTTCCTGCAACAGACCATTTAAGTTGCATTCTTGTTTTATAATATAATTGTTTCTCCTCTTCAGTAAAATTTATTCCAAGTTGTTTTTCACAAGAATATAATTCTCTTTCAACAACATCTTTTAATTCTTCAGTAGGAGAATTGATATCATTCTCTTTAAGTCTCCTTGCATAGGTTCTTTTAAAGGTTATATAACCTATTTCACCCCAAGGAGTAATAATCTCACTCTCCTTTCCCTTCATACTTCTCCTTCAACTCTTTTATACTCAAATAACTCTCTTCCTCTATATTCACTCTATCAAACACTTCAGCATCTTCAGGTAAATTAATACCCAATCTCCTACCAATAGCAATTCTTTTATCATTTGTAGGAGTAATAGCCTCAAAAACAGTTACTTTATGTGCAGTTTTACTAAATCCAATTCTCTCACCTTTTTCATTTATCTCAAACAATGGATGAACACCTCTTCCATATATTTTAGTCAATATCTCCTTATATTTATCTGAAAACTTTGAATATTTACCTTCTAAGAATAATCTATAATCTTTTATAAACTCTTTAGGTATCTTCATAGAAACAATAACTTCTTTATTATCATCATCATACCAACTATCTTCATAACAATGATGATTAGTTAACTTATAAATCTGAGTTAATAAAGAATCTTCATCTATATTATCAAAAATAAATATTATTCTAGGTTCTTTAAGATCATCTTTTATATTTACAGATATTAAATAATCTGTATAAAAAGCTTTTCCCCAACCATAAAAAGGTAATAAAAAGTGAGTGGCTTTAGTAGATTTCCCACCATAAAGTTTGTTATCTTTAATAATCTTCCTCCTTGTACTCATCAACTTCACTGAATTTATGAGGATTTGGTATTTTTAAATCCCTCCACTCATCTAATATCTTAAGACTTTTATAATTTTTATAAAACTCTTCTATTCCTTTTTGTTCTCCAAAATGATTTAAATATTCTCTAAATACTTCAACTTCATAATGTAAACAATTTTTATCACAATTGGTAATAAAATTTTCTGCATATTTAATTCCTTTTCCAGGAATTCCTTTCCATTCCTTAATATTCATGTATTTATCAAATAATTACTTTGATTGAATATTCTCACATTTCTATGAGGATTGGACTATATCTTAGACTTTCTCACAAATTTTTTTGGTAAATTAATTTTGTCACTTTTTATAAAACTAAAATAAAACCCTTTATAAGTTTTAGCTTTTCCAGTACAACATTTAGAAATTCCTTTATAAGAAAACCCAACGGCAGCTCTAGCAGAAACATAAGAACAAATATAATTTCCACTTAAATCATACTTATAAACAATTTTAGTAGTAAGATTTTTTCTATAAGGATTTATTTTCTCTATTTTAAAATATCTCCATTGATATCCTGCACATTGTTTTCTTTTTCCTGTACAAGCATAACTAATATTGCCAGAATCTACTTTTAAAGTATCTGCTGCTAATGTCATACTTTGCCAAGATTGAATAAAATTTCCATAAAGATCATATTGATAAACAACAATAGATTTTCTATCGGAAATACTTTTAGAATAAACTTCATCATTATTGTAAATTGTATTGAAAAGTTCTCCAATATTAGAATAATAACTTATCCAATATTCTTCTCTAGCAGAGGAGATACTTTCGTCAACTTCTTCAATTAAATGAATTTCTGGTATTTTATTCTCTTTTAAGAGATTTTTAATCCAATCTTGTTTCTTATATGAAAAAATTCTTTTCCTATATACAAACTCTTGTATATGTTCAGCTAATCTTTCATAAAGTTCTCTTTTAGTTTTACCTATATATTTTACATCCTTAGTAATAGGATCAATTAATTTGTATATTTTACACATATTCATAGTTTTTATACTACAATATACGAAATATATTTGACATTTGCAAGAAAATCTCCAACTTTTTCCATAAAAGTTATTAACTTTTAATGTACTCCTCTTCACAAGGATAGTCTCTACACCTTCAATTGATTGATTATCAATAGCTTGGCTCGGTATTGCCTATAAATTTCTTTATTAAGGTTTCACCGAATTTAATTGGTTTGGGCAAAAGTTTACCCCATCTGAAGCATCTCCAGTAATCAAACTTTGATTAAAATATATCTCAGCTTGTCTATAATCCATGTTAACAAACTTATGATTCTTATAATTGTAATTAACTCCTTCAAGATTTAACATATCTTTATCAGGACTTGCTATAATCACATTATAATCATCTTTAAACTGTTTTTTAGCAATTGCACATAAATCATCAGCCTCTAACTCTTCATTATAGATAAATCCCCACTTAGCTCTCATATGTTCTTTAACTTCCATATAAAATGGCAATTTAGTTTTATAAACTCTATTAGCTTTATATTGAGGATTTATCTTGTATCTAAAACACTTACCTTGTGTTAAACAACCTATATAATATTGACCCTTAGTTCTTATAAGAATTTGTCTTATAAAATCATCTGTTGCTTCTAAAGTTTCTTCTAAAGATTTCTCTTCTTCACCATCTTTAGTATAAGCAGTACAAAATATTATAAAATCAGCATCTATAATAGTAAGATTATCTTTTACTTTTAACTCTTTTGACAATTTTCTTTCCTCCCAACTCTTTATCTACCATTTTAATTAAATCACAAACAGTACATCCACAACCTTTAATAGGCTTTCCTGTGAATTCTGTTTTAAGTAAAGTATATAATTCTTCACTTATAATCCTATCTTTTGAAGGATTAATTACTATCACATTTTTATTTTTAACCACTTTTCTTTTTCCTATCATATATAAATTTTATAACCTTTGAAATAACTGATATATTTCCAATAATTAATTTTTCCTTCTTTGAATATAAGATTTCCACTCTTATCTCTTATTGGCCAACCATCTTTACCTTTACTCCAACTTTTTATAATTTCTGATTTATATTCTATTTCATCTCCAATTATAACCTTATAGATCTTAAACCATTTACAAGAAAATACAATAAATTCATTTGTATTAAAATTAGATTTAGATAAATAATTAGGTTTACCTTTAACTATCTTTATCATATTTAATATGTTTATACTTCCAAATAAATCCTCCTATATTCTTATGTTTTCCTTTACAACAATTAGCAACATTAGAATGATAAAAACCAAGAACTTTTTCTATTTCATTAGCACTAGACCACTCCTTAATAAAATTTCCTTGAAGATCATATTGTTCAATAATTTTACGAGTAAATTTTCCATAATCAATAATAGCCTTTAAAGAGTTTTTATGAGGAATTCTAAGAGACATTACATAACTTAGTTTCTCGTTTATTTTCTTAGTTTGTTCTTCGGTTCTATTTTGTCTACCTAACTTAAGCATATCTTTTGTATGCTGAGTCATTTTCCGACCTAAATTATATTTATTCCCTTTATGAAGTTCTTTAGTTTTTCTAATATTTTCTATAGATTTTTTACAATTTAACTTGAAATAATCATTTCCTTCACCTCCTTTGGCTAAATTAGTTAATCTAAAACCCCAAACTTTAAACTGAGCTATCCAATATCTTTCACATTCTCTCCAATTTTCTAAATCAGTTTCTTCTAATTCTTCAATAACAGGAATCAAACTCTCTTTTAAAAGAGATTTAACCCAATTACTTCTATAACCTTTATCTTTTGCTTTTAAATGTAATTTTAATCTAGAATTTAAACTTAATTTAGTTTTGCCAATATATCTAATTTCTTTAGTAATAGGATGAGATAATGTATATATTAAAACTTTATAATTCTTCACTTTATCTACTTCACACACTTAAACTTTATTTTCTTAACTTTCATAATATATATACTATCTTCTTCACTATATCCAATATTTAATAAAAAACGATAATAGTCTCCTCCTTTAAAATATTTATCCTGCCACTTTTTCTTAAATTTTATACAATCTTTCCAGTGTTTAAAACTTAGATACTTTTTACCATTATAGAATCCAAATAAATTATTTCTAACTCTACAATTATAACTCTTAAGACTACCAGTTTCAAGGATACATTGAGCTAATACAATATCAGGATATTTAATCTTCTGTCTTAAAAGTTCCTTATAAACATTATCTAAACTTAAAGTATCAGTATAAACATAATACTTAGGATATATCTTAATATTTTTATCTGATTTTTTAGTTATATTTTCATATAATTTATAACAAACAAGAATAAATAATATACTAAAAATAAATACTATTATAATATTAAATATTTTATTCAATAAGTTTTTCATATTCTTGTATTAAGTTATCAATTAGTTTATAATCAATTGCTAAAATCCAATGAGTTTTAAAAAGTTCAGTTAATTCTTCTTCAGAATAAATTGCTCTATTTAAACTCTCATAGGAATTAAGATCAGTGACTTGATACACACCATCAAGTAATCTGATCATAAAAGGAGAAGAATTACTTTTAGTACAAACCACTAATCCATCATAATTCATGATTATTTAATTAAAATATGATTATAAAATAAATTAAAAGAAAAATTCCAATTAAGTCCATAAACAATAAAATAAACCCAATTATAATAATTAGGAACATAGCAAACAACTGCTCCAATTAAACTAAATATCATAATAGTTTTAAAACAATGCCAAGCATCACTTAAACTATCTGGTATATACTTCTTCCAATTAGTTTGTTTATCATAAACATATTTATTCTTCCAACTTTCATTTGGATTCCACCATTGCTGATTTAACCTACTAAATATACTAACTGGAAAATGATCTTTTAAAGTATCACAAACTGCATTACAAATAGCAGCAATTATAATTAATATTAAACTTATCATGATGATTCTCCTTTTTGTAATTTTTTATAAGTCCTATAACATAATCCTGTTAAAAATGATACTGTAACTAATATTATTGAAGGAGCAACTATATCTCCCATCCAAAATAGACTAAAAGATACTCCAAACATAAATGTTAGTGAATAAGCATATTTCTGCCAAAATAACCAGTTTATAAATGACTTACCATCTGTAAAATCTTCTTTTTTCATAATAACTGTTCTAAATTATCAATAAACTCATCTACTACTTTTAAATCTATATTTTTATGTGAATATAATAATTCTAATTTATCTTCAGAAAAAGATAAAGTCATTTTATGTTTATTCTCATCTACATAACTACAAAAATATCTGTTATTGACTATTTCAACAATTTCAGCTTCATTTTTTCCATTTAAAAATGTAATCTTACCTTGCCAACTATAACCTTTTTTATAAATTTCTTCAAATTCTTTAATATCCTTATAAGTAAAATCACCATGTTTTACCATATCTGTTCTACCTTTAAACCTAATAATATCACCTATATAAAATTCCATTAAACAAATTGTTTTAATTTATCAATAACTTCTCTACATTTGACCATTTTCCTTAAATTTAGTCAATTTCACTATAACATCTCTACAATCCTGCTGATTCCTAGGCATTAAATAAGGCCAATTTAAACCTTTATCCACTAAATATTTCTTAATAAGTTTTAATCTTATTGGGAAACTATCATTTTGTCTACCTTTTGTCTCAACTATAACAGTTTTCCCATCAATATATACTAAAAAATCTGGTAAATTAGTTATTTCTCTAACTTTTTCACCAAGATATTCAAATTTTTCAAATATTACAAGTTTATGCTTTTCATACTCAAAGTTAAAACCAGCATCTTTTAATTGTTGATACATATATCTT
>ERZ869921.1258-NODE-1258-length-11092-cov-4.636314_pt1 | contig 11092 bp, 27 predicted proteins | sample MGYA00579310_ERZ869921 | MGnify/ENA primary metagenome ERZ869921 (study PRJEB32216, sample SAMN09231816) | wastewater metagenome | place: USA: Maryland | collected 2016-06-21 | study: EMG produced TPA metagenomics assembly of the PRJNA472060 data set (Reclaimed...
CATACTCTTTATTGGTTTGATTGGTTAGACTGACTCAAAAAATCGCTAAAATCCTTTGCCACCATTTCATACAACATACTTGGTGGTTCGCTAAACTTTCCATTAGGATTGGCTTTTTTATAAGCGTACTCTGCTATAAAGCAAGCTATTTCGTGCTCTGATTTATCTTTTAGGTTTCCACCAACCTCGTTAATGATATCTTGAGGGCAACCAAGAAGGATGAATTTATCCCTCTTATCAGTCATTAGTGATTCTGGTATTTCGTTTCCTATGTAAAGGATTCTGTCTAACATTGATTTTTCTACTGTTTTCATACTCTAGGTTTGTTTATTGATTAAGCTCGTATTGGTTTTTTATAACTTCTTCACTATCTACCCAGCCACCAAAAGCAGTCATATATTCTTCTTTCCCGCAGCCTGTATCTTTTGAATACGGAGACTCACAGACTCTTACCATTTTTCCAGTAGAGTACTTCCAAATGTGTTTGTGCTTTTCACTCATACTCTTACTTTTTAGAGTCTTTGATTAAATTTCCTTCATGTTTTTTTATAAAGTTCTTCATCCACTGTATCTTGTGTTTCAGCCTTAGTTCTGAATTATCTTTATAAAAGTTTTTGATAAATCCTCTATTAACTTTATATGAGCACGACCTTTTATTAGCTCTTGAACCACAGAATTTTTGTCTGCTGGAATTTGGCTTGTATCGCTTTCCGCATTTCTCACATTGCTTAACTTTATATTTAGCCATATTACTTAGAGTCTTTTATTAGGTTGATTACTTGGTCTAGTGCTTCATTGAAGTTTATCCTTTCAAGGTGCTTTTTCTCAGATGCCATGTACTGTGCATAACCTTCCTTTTTCAATCCTTCCACCTTCTCAACCAGTTCTTTATTGTGAGAGGAGATTGCTAGGGAGATTTCTTCACTCATAAACTGTAAGATTTCTTCTCTGAATAGGTGGCCGTCTTCTCTCATTCGCTCGTTCCAAAGCTTTGTAAACCTTTCTTCCATTGTCTCTGGTGTATCTTTGTGGCATTGGCAGTCTATCTTGCAGTTTTCTGTTATCTTTCCACAGCAAGAGTCGTGGTTACACTCTCCATCACAGCAGTACTTTTCACATTTTGTCTCCTTCATAAGATTAGAGGTTTACTTGTTACGTTCTTGGTCTACCTCTTTCAGAAAACCACCTACAGACTTAGCTACATTTACCTTTGGGGCTTGTTCCAGTGCTTTAAAAAAGAAATGCATAGAAACAAAGAATAGGATTACCAGAATTAGGATTACTCCTCCGATTGTTTTTTCTGTATTAGTCATATTCACTTACTTAGATTGTTGATTAGACTTGAGCCTCATTACGAGAATGTCATCTTGGGACTCTTCTGTTGCCCTGCTTATGTATTCAACTGTTATATCGGATTTGCAAAGATATTCTTCAACTATTCTATCGGCCATTTTGTAGAGCTTTTTTCTTAGCTCATCACTTATGTAAGTAAAACCTTCTCGTTCATAATATAGCTTTAGCGTTGTGTTGAGTTCCTCTGGCTGTTGCATATATATTCTTGTTATTGTGAGTGCTTAAATGTTTTTGCGAGTTGTGACCTATCGAAGTGATTACTGTCTATCTTTTCATCCACTAATCCTTTTTCGGCCATTATTTCGTCTACTGTTTTGTAAGTCATTGATGGAGGTGAGCCTTGAGTGCTTTGATCCCCATAAGAGGTTAAGTCGTCATTCCAGCTTTCGTTATTCAGGAAGGTCGTTGGTTGTTTCACGAATCCTTTTTTCCACCTATCTGTTCGTTTTGCTTTTTCAATGAAGGCGAGGATTTCAGGGAGGTGTTTGTCTAGTTTCTTCCGTTTCCAGATTTCCAGTGATTTTTTCTTGAGTTCCTTTTTAGGGTAAGAGTTCCAAAAAGTATCAAATTGCGATGGTGCGTCTGATTTTTCAGACATCTCTTCTTCTTTCTTTCTTTCTTTCTTTAATTCATTAGTTGTGTTCACTGGCTGTTCACTGGCTGTTCGCTTGTTGTTCACTTGTTGTTCACTTTGCTGTTCAGGCACTTGATATTTATCGTATTTTAAGACTGTTATAAGCCGAAACTTCGTTGTTTTTTGTTGTTTAATTTGTTGTTCACTTTCAAACAATTTTAAGGTTCGTTCTATCTTACTTTCTGAAATTCCTGTTTCTTCGCTTATTTTCTTTCTACCAGTCAAAAATTGCCCCCTTTTTATCTTTATAATCTCGTTATTGAAGAGCTTTTCCTTCTCTATGTAGTTAGCCTTAAAGAGAATATATATCCATAAATGGACTATCTGGGAGTCTTGCCACCAGCCCTTTTCCATCATTTGTCTGTGTATTTTGATCCAGCCTTCCATACTCTTATAGTTCTATTTTTGATATATATTCAGCTTGCTTTATATTCCAATCATCATAATCAGCCTTATTATCTAAAACTCTTATAGCCCATTTTTTTTCTTGTTTAATAAGATTTTTAAGTATTTTTATAAGCTTTGTCTCTGCTTCTTTGTATGTCTTAAAATCATCTGAAAAAATATCTCCAGCTATATAACCTTCGTGTTCTACCCAGTAAACAACCTCATCTCCGTATCTAAAGTCTTTAACTATTTTAAAGTGGCAATCTCTGTCTTTGTGATGATCCATTGAGACATACTCATACCAGATTTTGCTTAGCCTTAGTATTTCTTCCATACTCTTAAAAAAATATAATCCCTAAAATTAACGCTATAAACGGAGCTGTAACGGCTATAATTATTCTGTAAGGTCTCATAATTCGTTTAGTAGTCTTTTCTGACTTTTTTTAATTTTCCTCAAAAATAAACAAAAAATTACTTCTCCTTCTCGTTCTTTTAAAATAATTCGCCACTTACCATTTGTTTTTTTCTTTATGTAGATTTTCATTGCTTTGGTCTTAGGTCTATTACTCTTGGGCCACACTCATCATTGAATCCTGTGCGAAATTGAGCTCGATCAGTATGATTTTCAAGACGTATCACTCCATTAGGTTTGGAGTTTTTCCAAATTCCACCATTTATTCTGTATTGAGCGTATTTTTTTGGTAGGTGTAAATCAAATTGCTTTTTCATAGCTCTTGCATATAAAGGCTACTTAGCTCTGGGGAATCTTCGATTACTATTCCATGCTTGGCGGCTTCCATTTTGCACTTCTCTACATATTCAGTGAAAGGCTTTTTTTTGAGGACTGCAGTTGAACCTACTACTACCTCACCATTAGGGAGTCTTCGTCTTAGAAATTTAGTTTTTAAATAATCATGTACGTCTTCTTCGTCCCACCCGAGGTCTATGCTCCACTTCTTTACTATGGCGTCATATACACAGCCCCAGAGGTATCTATTTTGCTTTGTACTGCGTTTATCAGAGAGTTCCAGTAGTGTGTATCTTTTGCCGTCATTTTTCCCTAGGAAGTCTTCAAAGAGAGCAATTCCTGCTACTGGTACAAGTTCTCCGTTTTTTATTTGTAGAGTTATTTGCATACTTTTATTTTGATAGCTCTCTAAATACTTCCTGAGCCGAGTCTTTAAGTTTCTTTATTTTCCACTTGAGGTTAGGGTCTAGTTGTACTTCTACTTCAAAGTTACTTTTTTCTTTTAGCATTTCTAGGAAGTCTTCTAGGTCTAGCACTATGAATGTTTGTTGAAATTCTGGCTTTTTTGGATTTCTGATTGCGAGTATTCCGAGATTTCCTCCAGTTGTCTGTCTTTCTAGCTGTTCAAAGTCTTTACAGAGGTTTACTTGGTTAGCATTTTTAGCTTCTATTTCTATGTCGTATTGAGGTACTCGAATATCGTTTTTATCAAGACCAGCTCCTGATCCGCCAGTCTTCATAGCTTTTGTATCTACCTCTCTGAATCTTTCTACTAGGTAGTTTTCAAAGCGGTTTCCTTTGTCTTTTGCTGATTTTGCTTTCATTTCTTTATTTTAGGTTTCTTTTTTTGAATCTTTGTCCAGTACCATCTAGCAAGTATTCTTATAAATGGATTTCTACTTTTCTCCGCACTTCCCTGATTTATGTGAAAGTTCTTGAGTTGTAAGTAAAGGTTCTTAATTGTGGTTGCGTACTTTTCTGATTCTTCTCTCTCGTATCTCTGAAAGTCTCCATCTACTCGACACTGTACCCTCCATAGAAAGTCTTTTTTGCTTCTGACGTTGAATGTTATTTTAAAAGTTCCATCTGGTTGTACGGTGTGGTGGTCTATCATATACTGCCAAAGACCTCTTTTATAGAAGTCATCACGCTTAACAATCGTTTCAGCCAAAGACCTTTCAGCTCCTAATAGCATTACTCGATGGACTTCGTATTCGTATCTTTCTTCTTCTTTTGACATATTTTTGTTTAATCACTATCAGTTACCCCTATAAAGAGGCAACTTGGCAGGGATTAAAAACTAGCTTCTTCTTTCTTTCCACCAACCTTACTCCCCATTTGCATTGATTCTCCTACAATTTCAGTTATCTTTTTTTCAGTTCCGTCTTTAGCTGTGTACTCCCTTGTTTGTAGGCGACCTTCTACATATACTTCTTGACCCTTTAGGAGGTATTGACCAGCTATTTCAGCGAGTTTTCCCCATAGCACTATGCTGTGAAATTCTGTCTTTTCTTGCTTTTGTTTGTTCTTATCTGTCCAAAATGAGTTAGTGGCTACACTTAGCTTTGCGACATCATTTCCATTGTCTGTTGAGTTAAGTTCTGGGTCTCTTGTTAGGCGACCTACGATAATTACTTTATTGACGTTCATATTATTTCTTTGCTTTAATAGTTGGGATATTACTTGAGTCTACTTTTACTGGGTAAGGTATTGCGTCTAGCTCGTCTATAATCTTTTGATCTGATTCTAAGATTTCACTTGGTGGACAGGCTGGCTTTTGACCTGGAAAAGAGTTTTTACCTAGACAATGGAGTTGGCCCTTCTTATCTCCTTTGACGTATTCGACCATTTTCTCTCCACAGTCTGCGCAGTAAGTTGGTATGTCGTTCCCTCTTGTTGGTTGCTCTACATAGCTTTCGTCCATTTCTTCTGCTGTTGTTGATTCGTACCCTGCTTGCTTCATAAGCCAGCCCAGAAGCATTCTATAAGCCTTTCCGATAGCTCGTGTCTGTGCCATTGAAGCTACTGCGTATTCATCGAAGGTTCTTTTCTTTGCTTCTTTGTTTGAGCACATGGCAAACCCTGATGAAACAATCTTTTCTCCTGAATATATGTCTACCCACGACTCATAGGCCATTTCTTTTAGAGTCACATCATTACCTCCTTTATCTTTAAAAGTGAAATCTTCGTTCCTATCTAGCTTGCTACACGTTCTAACTACTGCTACTAGTCCAAGCGATCCGCCAGCAAACATCCAGCCTTCAACTTCTACATAGTTTTTTCCTTGGATGTTGACATATAGCTTTTGAGTTACAATAAAGTTCTTCAGCTCTTTAGAGAACGTCTTTAGTGATTCTAAGTTTGTTAAACTTGGTTGCATTACTTCTTTAGTCATACTCTTTAAATCATCTTTGAGTTAATAATTTCCTTTCCATACCAGCTTGCGTTTAGACTTGATAGTAGGCCATCAGTATAAGTGTTCATTAGTTTTCTATTTACACTTTCAACTGATTCAAGCTTCACCAAATCATCTTCAACTGCTAGCACTACCATTGTCGGATTAGTAAGAAAACCAAGGTTTCCTTTAATCTTTAGTTCATCTCCGACCTTCATAAAATCTTTGGGTTATATAATTTAGGTGCTACCTCATCGAGATAGGCTTCTCTTTCTTTGAAGGCGTTTTCAGTGGACTCGTACCATTTAGAGATACTTCTTATACGCTCCATTGGTATAAGCTGACCACGCTGTAAAGTCTCCTCTTGAGTCATAGATACGTTTTGCATACTCGATATTCTTTTTGGGGTCTTTTAGGGTTTCACAGTCAGGGCGACCTTCTAGGATTCGTACTTGGAAAATTCCACAACTCATTCCCATTAGTTTCCCGTCCTTTTCAAATGTGATGTGCAGGTCTCCTACTGCTTCTGGGTTCATCTGACTTTCTGCTTTGGCTATGGCTATCGCGATCTCCGCTTTATCTCCAAACACTTCTTTGATAAGTGTTTCTGGGGAAGACTCTGCTGTTAGGCTGTCCTCTCCTCCCGTACTCTTTTCCACTGCTCCGGTGTTTCCCGTAACTTGACGCTCTGTGGCGGTATCTTCGGGGGCGTGTCGAGAGTAGTAGACCGTCTGAAACCTTACTCCTTCTATAAACCGATTAGTTGTAATAATGGCTAGTGCTGTAAATACTGTTAATGCGAGTGCTTTTTGTTTTTTGTTCATAATTGCGTAGTGGTTCACCCTCCCACGCTGTTAAATTAGTTGACTTTGTACTCCTGCTACTTCAAAACAAGTTGCCATTCCTTCGTTTACTCTCCATTCCTTTTCAAGTCTCTGGCCTTTTTCATCGTTCGGGATAATGTCTTGTATTCTCCGATTGATGTTTATAGCCATTTGAGCTTGCTCTGGAGTGATTCCAATCATTTGACTGATGGCGAGGTACTTTTTACTTCTGGCTTTGAGGTCTGGGTGTTTCTCTAGGTACTCCGAGACCTCTTGTTTTGTGATGGTCATACTCTTACTTACCAGAGATTATTCTTAGCACTTGAGAGACTGTCCTAAAAATTGCCTTGTTTGTGTTTAGATCAAAATTTGCTGTTGGAAGTAATTTTTGAACCTCTAAAGCTATTTCTTTTTCTCTTTGTCGGACAGCTTGTGATATTTTTCTATCCATACTCTTACCAGTGACGTTGTTCGTTTTTCTCTGCAAGGAGTTCGGCCTTCTCCTTGTCTGCCTGGATGATGTCTTGGTGTTCGCACCAGACAAATGCTCCACACTTCGGGCAACCATCTTCTACTTCTTCTTCGAGGCTTTCAGATAGGAGCATGTTCTCTGCGTCTCCTACTGTTATGCGTGAGCCTTTGTAGGCTTCTTCTGGCAACATGGCCAGGAAAGTGATTCGTCGGTTTGCACTTAGGCAATCCAATACGTCTGCGTGTGTCATACTCTTTTGAGGTAATTGCGGTGGAGGGAATTACTACTCCCACCGCCACAACTACCTATAATTCCTGCCCTGTTAAAAGTCGGGCTTATACTTGAGGTTTACTTTGCGTTCCGGCACTAAATATATTTGGCCGAGGGTTTCAACCTTTACCCCCAACACTGGCCGTTTAAATCAGTGTTAGAAGTTGAATGAGGTTTCCAATGTCCATTTCCAAGCATTGGAGGTAAAAGAAAAAACCATACCTTGCGATATGGTTCGTGAAATATTTGGATTGTCTATCTAGTTACATAATGCGACATAGTAGACTTTCCGAGATACCCACGAACCGCTAGTTGTTAACTTACTACCCTACATAAGACAGTATAGCAAATTATACGAACCGTGTCAACACCCTAAGATTGCTTTACCTCAGCCTCTAATTGTCGTGTCCTTTTCAAGACTTCTGAAACAGTGGATTTTTTTAGATCATATTCTTCCATGAGCATAGCCAAAGTATACCCATTCTTTCGTTTGGCAAGCATTTCAGCATTTCTTTCAGATAGTATTGGTCTTCCACGTTTTTTCATAGTTTCATTATCGCACAATATTTCCAGTTTGTCAAAATGATTTTGCCATATTTTAGCGTAGGGACGGCAAGAAAAACAGTATTCCCCTGTTCTCTTAAATGAGGGACAAAAAAGGTCTAAGAGTCGGTATTCCCTGTATCCGCACTTCTTACAATGCCTCTCAGCCTCAATATAATGCTTCCAGGAGTGCTTAAAACCTCTCTCCCATAGGGTAAGGTCGTGGATGTGAAATCTAAACATAAAACTGACCCCGTAGGTCTAGTACAGGGTCAGTGCATTAAGTATACACCTAAAGCACCTTTTCTGCGTCTAGACCACGCAAATTAAAGGTAACAGTTAGGTATATGCCTATTGTTTTATTTTGTCAAGATAGAATACCCCACTACGCCTGAGTAGAATTTACGCTTCCCGTCCCATGGGTCTGCTACCCAAAATTTGTTCATAAATGGCACTCGATAGATTCCAAGTACCCAGTGAGCACCGCGATCAACATTTAAAAGACAAGTCTTCTTTGGATTCTTTAAAGCTTCGTCAATTTTAGCTGGTTCATACTTATACCCCCTCCAGAGAAATTTAAGCCCTACGTTTTTGACTGACTCCCATAAAAGAAGCCCTCCAGTTGTGTAGTTTAATTTATCTACCATGATTCCAGGGATTATCTCCTGTCCGAAGTAAGAGGCTGACATTGAGACATCAGTAGTGACACACCCCTTCTGACCGAGAGTCCAAGGAGATTTTCCTATTTTCTTCCACCTCCAGAGGGGGTCGTTTTGGCTGTATAGTTGCATATTATTTTCTTAATTGTGAACGAGTTAAAACCTTTTCCCCACAGTTAGCAAGTTTGCAGTAGTTTTGAGCGTCTAAGCCTCGGTAATGAGTACAGAACACGAGCATTGGTTTATTACAGTCTTGGCATTTATTATTGTTTATTCTTTCGTGTTTGCACTTTGCCATACGTCTTTTCCGTTAGTAGAGTTGCTTATATATCCTTTCTTTTTTATTTCCTCCTTTAGAGCCTTTTTGTAGAGTTCGTGGGCTTCGTCTTCTCTTCCCTCTGCCATGAGTTCATTTACTTTATCCTCTATTTCAAGTGGTAGGCTCATAGGCGTATTTGGTCTAATTTAGTAAATAATTCTTCTTTATCTTTAGCGTGGATTTCTTCACATTGAATCTCGTCTATCTCTCTTTCGGTGGCGTGGTGGTCGTCTGATTCAAGGCCTTCTCGGATTACTTTGTAGAGCTTGCCTCCTACTCTGTTTATAGCCTCCTGTTCATTTAAAAAGCGGACATCATCTGTGATAATTACATCTGAGTTACTTGCTTTGATTTTAGCTTCCCATTTCTTGACCCAATAGTCGGTGTCTTCGAGCCTTCGCATGAGTCCGAAGTCCTGCATGAGTTTCCGCATTCCTCCTGGCTTTTCCTTAAAAAGAGTGTCTGTGTCCATTTCGTACATGGCACCTATAAATTCAAGTGTGCCTGGAAAATACTCTTTCATTTCCTCTACAATAGAGTCTTTCATATTGATTCTTTCTACCTTGATAGGTGTATCACTTTCAGAGAGAAAGCGTCGCATGAGGTAGTTAGAGGCGGTTGTTTTTCCGTTTAGCTTTTTGCCAGTGAAGGCGATTACTTTTTTCATACTCTTTATTTACTCATAAAATCTTTTAAAAAGTCAGGAAGGTCGTCACTCTCTTTCTTTGGAGCGTAGGGGCACCATTCTTGGTGAGGGTCTTTTTCTAAATCTCGGAAACACTTTTCGCAATACTTCATACTCTTTTTATTATGAAATTACCTAAGAACCATTTACCGCAGTCTGTACATTGGTGACGTTTTCTTGTTTTTCCTCCTTCAGTTACTGATGTTCCCCTGCTTTGAGTTTCTGGCGATCCGCAGTGAGGGCAAGGGACTCGGTTATCCCATGTAGACTTATCCCGATTTATCCAAGGAATGAATCTTTCAAAAAACTTATACCCTTCTACTACATCTGTTTCGTTGTACGCTCGGAGTCCTTTTTGAGCCTCCTTATCCCCTGCTACTGATTTGATATAGAGTCGGTATCCTTCGTGAGAGAGCTTTCCTTCTCCTCCGTATTTAGGCGAGAGGTAGCCGAGTTTTCGAGTAGGTTCATTTAGATACTTTCCAGCGAGTTTTAGGGTGTCGTACGTCTTAGGCTCTTTTGGTGGCTCTAAGTTGTAGTACATACACTCAGAGTTGATTTTTTTAATGTCGTAGTTATCGGAGTTGTGGCCTATAATTACGTCTGCTTCATTTAGGAGTTCACGCATAAAAATAGCCAGTTCCTTTTGGGCTTTTTCTGTCCACTTTCCTTTATAGGAAGGCATATCCCAGATACCTTTAAACTTGAGCTTTCCTCCGTTATCAAGCCAAGAGATACAAGCCACCTTTTCTCTTTCTACTTCATCAAGAATCACAGGGTCGTGGTGCTTCCCATACATCAAGACAGTGGCCGGAGTAACTTCAATATCTATGTAGCGGTAGAGTGTTTTCATAGCTTGTCAAAAAAGATAAGTGAGAAGTGGTCGGCTAGGTTTTCTTCCTCTTCTTCCAGTTCTTTCTTTGAGGTGTATCGGTTTTCTGCCAACTGTCCAAAGCGCCAATGTAGTATATGGAAGGCTTCGTGCAGTAGTATCATTTTAAGGAGCTTTTTATCATTTTTTGCTATCTCAATGGCTCTATTGGATATCTGAAAAGTAATATCTTTGTACGGGTAATTTACAGAGACGGATAGTGTTTGGTCACCTACTTCATAACCTTTTTCTCCCTCAACCACTACTCTTAGATGTACTGGTGCAAGTTCTAGTTTATTTAGTACAGTAGAAAACTCACTTGCTATGTGTTTGACCCACTTGTTTACTTTCTGTTTTTTCATACTCTTGAAAAGGATTAGGTTTTGATTTAGGCTCGATATTTGCTACCACCTTGCCGACACAAAATAGAAAAGTCCCAGCCAGTACAAGGCACAGGAAGAAGATAATAGTGATAATACGACCCCATTTTTTAGACGTTCTTTTGTAGTCATTTATAAGCTATGAGTTAGAAAGTTAGCCGCCTAGAGTCTAGGTCTTTAAATCGCCCTCCCCCCAGCTACTTCTACATTTCACTGGGGAGATTTGAGCCATTACGCTCTGGGTCTCCGGAGTTTCACCGCAGGTCGCTTCAGATAAGAAGCCCGTAATTACCAGCCGTCGAGACGAGACGTCCCAATGACCAGATTCAGCCTTGAGTTCTCGATGTAGTCAAGAAAACTAGCTAATATTTGAATTTGATTTTTTATATTCAGAGTTCCCTCTTTCTAAGGGGCAATAGTGGGAAGAGTATGAAACCCAGCGTATTGCCAGCCCTAGAAAGAAGGGGCGATTTAACGACTTACTTCACCTCCTTTCTTAATGTACTGACTATCAGGCCCAAAGATAGGGAGGCCCGATAAGTCAATGCACTA
>ERZ869921.1259-NODE-1259-length-11063-cov-4.387900_pt1 | contig 11063 bp, 21 predicted proteins | sample MGYA00579310_ERZ869921 | MGnify/ENA primary metagenome ERZ869921 (study PRJEB32216, sample SAMN09231816) | wastewater metagenome | place: USA: Maryland | collected 2016-06-21 | study: EMG produced TPA metagenomics assembly of the PRJNA472060 data set (Reclaimed...
TCTTTTAATGATTCAGTCGTTATAATTCTACTTACCCTATCTCTTGCAAAGTTTTCAACTTTTGAACCTGATAAATTGCGTTTAAGTATTTCAGAAACCTTGTTGTTAATTTTTGATTCAATAATTGCATCTACATCCATTGTAGATAATTTTTCATCTATTGAGTTTTTTATAAACACTTCAATAGCTTTGTCTTGAATTTCAATTGTTGCTTTCATTTTATATATTTTAAAATTGTTTGTTAAAAAAGAACTTCTGCTAACATCGGTTTTGTGCAAGTGGGGCTGAATTGCTAAATTCAACAGCAGTAATTCTAATCGGCTTTTGTGCTGAATTGAAACTTTTGGTTTTCAAATCCCCACAGCCAAGCCACTAACAATGGTTTTGCGTTCATAAAGATAAACCCCTTACAAAACAGGGGCTTAACATTATGGTAAAGTTCACAGATATGTTATAGCCAATTAAAAGAAACTTTGAATATTACCTTCCATTGTTCTTCTTTGTTTTTACATAAAACCTGAAAAATATTACTTTTTGTATATTGGAAGTAATAACCAAATTTAAATAAACTCCATTTACATTCTTGCATAATTTTTTATCATTTAATTGCTTTGTTTCTGAATTATTTGTATTCTCCTAATATACATAACATAGTATGATTGTCTATTAGAATTGGCCTTCTATCAAGCCCACGTGCGTGATTAAGCTCATATATAGTTAGAGCCTTTCCATTAAATTTTGGTTTTTCTCGTTGATTAACAACTATAACCCAAACATTATTTTCTGCAGCAATTTTCTCTAATAAAGATGTAGTTCCAGTTTGCCTATTACTTAATAAAAATGATAATAAATTATCTAAAATTCTTCTAATTTTCATCCTATATTATTTAAATGCGTTTTAGGATTGATACTTACAATTTCACTATATGCATCTTCATATTCTTTTGTAAGATATTCATCCATAGGTTTCCTGCTAGTAATGTATGCCATGCAAGCATTAATGCCAGTCCAACCGTGTTTTTTAAAAATTGGCAATATCCAATCTAAATCTGAATCTTCAATTAATATAGAATACGCAGTTGAATAATTGAAAAAATCACTGGAATTTAATATTACGCCAATTGATCCTTTAATTAATTTTCTTAATAATATATAATTTTCAGATTTATCTTCCACTGTGCTATATTTTATGATCCAATTCCAAAAGGACTTCTTTGTGTTCCTTTGTTTTTATTTTCGTTACCAAACGCCATTTCGATAATTTCTGAGTCTGACCTGCACTTATCATCAAATAGTATTTCTATTTCTCGCCCTGTTAATGAGTTAATATCCCGGTTTGGTACACCAATTATTTTAGTAGTAGCATCCAAGATTCCTTGTTTATAATCTATTGTAAGACTATCCCACCATTTTAATGCCTCTTGTCGTTTAGTCATATTCTTTAAATTTTACATAAAGGTAAATATGATCTTTCAATTAACCAAATATATTAAAACATATCTTTAAATTCTTCATATTGTTCTTTGGTAATCTCGCAAGTATTTACCACCACAAAACTATTATATGTTCTACTTCCCTGTTCCTCTATTTTTGAAATTCTTTTAATGAAATGCATTGGACTTACATTTATAACTTGATTCCACATAGAATCAGTTCCTTGCTTATTGGTTGCTTGATACGTGATAAAATAATATTTCATACCTTTAAAATCTTTATTTTATTATTTGTTATTTTAGGTCGTTGTATATATGGTTTACCTTCCAGTTCTTCGCATTCACAATAAGTTGTATGACCACAATAACATTTAGTTTCCAATTCAATTTCTATATCCCATTCGGTTTTAGGTTGTAATGATTGGATAATATCATTATCATTATATTTATTTTCCCAGCCATATCTAGAAATTCCTACATAACCTGAACCATCTTCTCCTCTAAAAGTGTGTTCACCATCTGTAATATCTCTAGCCATTTCAACAGCTTTCAATAGTTGCTTTTCCGTATATAATTTATCTTTATTAAGTTCTAAACATTTATTGAACCCGGCAATAAATCCATAATACATTCGTAAATCATTCTTAATTTTACTACTACCATTAATAATTGGATCCACTTCAAGTTTTTCGAATTCCATAGCCATTTTTTCAATATTAAAATCGCCAATACTTTCTTCCAATGCATTAAAATTAATATCAGGCAATTCAAATATAAATGTGGATGCTATTATTTTGGAAGTAGGAAAACTCCATAATGTATGGTTTAAAATAGGAGTTTTTAATCCATTGTAGCCATATTCTAAATAAGTTTTTTCTGATTTCAATATACCTTTAATAGAATAATATAAGTCATTTCCCTTTATTTTTTCGTTTGATACAATTATATATCCTTCTTTTAGTTTAATTAGCTTATAGTTATTCATTTTGAATTTTTTAATACTTCACCTATGGCAATGTGTAAATTTTTCAAATCTTGTCTAGTCATTAGAGGCACCATTATTCTATTAAATTGTAAATCTCTTCTTTTAGCCCTACTATCACTATCTGGATATAAATTATTGTCTTCAATAGAAATATCACCTATATCTCCTATTAAACCTATAGAAATAATATGCCCATTACTATATGTTTGTCTTTGTGTTAATTTACTCATTTTATAATTGCTTATAGTAATTCTTCAGTTAAGATAGTTAAATATGCGTCTCCAATTTGATATCCAGGTAAATCAAAAAAATTATGATATCGTTCTAATTCTTCTTTTATTAACAGTTCATCACTTTGTATGTTTGCAAAGCATTTATTAATAAATGTTAAATTAGAAGAAGCTTCACCTTTATCCTTGTAGAAAATTTTAAAAATTGTATTCCCGTTATCTGCTCTTCCTGTATTATATTGATAAACAGGTAAATTTATACAGTATCTAATATTCATAGTGTATCTTTTTTAATACATTTTATACAATCGGGATAATGAAAATATCTTTTATGTGATATATATCCGGTAACATTTATGTACATACTATAATATTCATGTCCATCACTACCTAATGATATAATATATTCCTCTTCATCCACTTTAAATGTTTTGAGGTATATAGATCTAGTTGTGTCGCCTTTTAATTTCCAGTATTCTCCTTTACTTATTGTTATATTATCATTACTACAACTAAACATAGTTGTGAAAAGTAAAATAATTGCTAGTATTTTATTCATCTTCTAATTGTTTTAAAAATTTAGTAAGTTGGTCTTTTATTGAGTCCTGATTTACCTTAATTGTAATAGAGCTAACTAATTGTTTTGGGTTAACAGTTTCTTCTTTTCTTATCCAATCTTTTGCCAACTCTACTTTTGCATTTGTTATAATCTCATTAGTATAATCTTCTAATACTTGTTTAAATTCTTCTAAAGTAAATACGTAAGCTTCTGTACCCGTGACCATTGTACCATTTGGAAAAATTATACAGTTATTATTAATCGTACAACCATTTTTAGGTATATAAACTAATTTTTTATTATTCATCCTAAAATTGTTTTAATTCTCATTAAACTTGATTAAAAATTCTTCAAACCAATCTTCCCAATTTTTACTATTATCTGATAAATCCGTCTCATCACGAATATATAAAGCTGAGCATATAATTTTTACCATATTTACGATTTAATGTATCTAGGAGGAGATGGATTATTATCATTAAATCCTTGATTTTCAAAGTACTTTAAAGGAACATTACTTATTCCAGCATATGAATTTTTTGGATTTTTATATTGATAGTAATTATGTTCGAGGTTCATTAATATACGTGCCAAATTATTAATAATTTTATATCTCAATTGGTCTGTTAATAGCGATGGATCTATACCTGCCTTATGTAGATAAATATCTTGACTTTGTGTACTAGCTACAATATCATTATATTTAAAGTTAATGCATAATATGGCATCCTCATTATTTATATTTTTTCTCTTAAAAAATACCTCGATAAAGTCCCCAATTGGAATGTCGTTATCTTTATTATCTTTAATGATCCAAATCATAAATAATGATAAAAAATATGTAAATTCGCTAGAATCTTTATCAAATACTATAACAACCTTTTTGCTCATAAACTACACCTTTAATATTATTAATATTTTTTAATTAGAGCTCCTATACCAATAGATCTTTGTTATTGGCTTATATTATATTTAAATTCACCATGCACCTTGTAAATCAAAGGAAATCGCGTTAAATAAAATAGGCACTATAGATAACTTTTTACCTACTAGTGCCAATTATTGAAATTAAAACCATAATATCTTACCAACCCATTACGCGCGGCCTAAAGTAGGATTTCACTTTACCATCCTTATCTCTTACCCATATAATAGCCCAATTTAAACGCTTAAATGTTTCCAAGTAAACATATGAATCAGGAATATTCCTCATATCAGCTAAATTACCATTAACAGGACTCTTATTAACTATATATAGAGGCATTTCAGGTATGGTTACATTTCGAACCATAAAACTATGAACCTCATAATTCTTATATAGAAACTCAATTGTATTCTTTAAAGAGTCAACTGGTAGTTTAACAAAATATGGAGCGATAATCCCATTCGTAGATGTATATCCCAATACATATTTCTTTTCATATCCAACGCTAATATCTAAATTATCTGGAGACAATTGACCTTTAAAGGCAAAGAACACTTCAAGTATTCCATCGACAGAATCTCCATATGAAAATACGGAAATTATTGAGTCATTATGAACACCTGCCAAATTTAAAAGATCCCTTACATACTTAGGATTTTTAAAACTATCAACTGGTTGAGTTACTGTTTGTCCATTTAAGGATAAATTTGGAAAACCACGAAATTTAAAATTACCACCTCTAAAATGCCCGGTAGTAAAGCTTTGGGCTGAAATGCCGAATGATAAAATAAGCATTACAAGAATGCTAATAAAATTAATTCTTTTCATGAGATCTTTGTTTTTAATTATTAACTTTTTTCGAAAGATTTTTTGTACTTCTGTGATTAGCATGGTAATCTTCCCAGGCCAACTTTCGATCCTCGACAGAAAGTTTTAAATTTCTAAGACATCTACCCAATGCCAATTGACGACCAACCAATTTATTATAGTGGTCCTTTGGGTTGGTTTTAGATATACCAATAGCCAAGACCTTTCTATCTTTTGGATCTACACTTTGGTCAGATTCTTGCGCAAGGGCATGCACGGTTTTTTGTTCCGAGTCATATCGAAACTTAATCATTACATTTGAATTTCTTAATTTCATAATTATTAATTTGATTTTAAACTTAAAATAATTTATATCCTTGAGTATATAGCCAGTATAGAGCTTCTGCATTTCCTTTAGCATCGTCTACTGGATTATGAGTATGGCTGGTTTTTCTATGTTTTTTCCATTTGTAATATGGATCATTAAAAAAACCACAAAATAAATCTCCAATTCTCCTAGAACTCCATCCAAATGGATTTAACCCTAGAAATTTATGGCAATAATAATTCATGTACATTCCATCAAATTGATTATTGTCTGAGTATAGCACTTTAGAACCTGGAATTGAATTTAACCAATTACTAAAATCCGACATTGTTGTTCTTGGATGTGGGAACTTTAAATGTTGATCCCTTGATATTCCACTTACAGCTAATGCCTCTGGATTAAAATTATTACTTATCGGAGCAGTTTCTCCATAAAACGTTTTATCAAATTTTCCAGCTTTATCAACAATTACAGCTCCAAAACATACCATTGAATTAAATCCTGGTACTTGGCCATCTGACTCAACGTCAACTATTATAATTTGTTTCATATTTGCAAATTAATCTAATGAGGCCATCCACACTTTAAACTCACTTAGAATGTCATCCAGTTCCTTTTTATCTACTGATATTTGGTTTTCTAGTAAAAATACTAGTCCATCATATATCAAATAATCTTGTTCAGATCCGGCTTCGTCTATAATCACCAACATTGGAATCTTCTGTGGATATGGAACCATTTCTGATTCTACTACTACTTTCTTAAATTTCAACCTTGCTTTTTTAGATTTAACGACAGGGTGTGTGACTTTTGTGTGTATAGCATCTAAATATTTACCGCTTTCACTAGAAGCTGTGGAAACCATTGCGGTTAATGAATCAATGGAGCTGTTAATTCGATGGAAACTATTACTATTATTCAATAGTTGGTTTTGCACACATTCTATTGCGTTAACTATTATATTTGTTTGCTTAGTACTTACTATTATCATGAATAATGCTAGTAATGTAATTGAAACTAATAACATTCCACCTAATGTGAAATAGACTTCTTGAATTGATTGTTGTTGCATTTTATTTTTTTTACGTGTTAAACCATTTTATTTGCACGGTATTTGGTCCAGTAGACACAAATAATAAATCTATTATAGTATCACCAGCTGGTAATTCTTTGCCGTTAACTATACCCTCAACTTGATAAAATCTATGGGTATGAGATGGACCTCCTTGATCTAATACTATTTCCCGCCTTTGTGGAAACGTTCTATTTAAAGCTGCCAAATGTTCTGGCTGCATTAATATGTGATTTGGAATTTTAAATCTTGCCATATTCTTATAATTCAAATGATTCGTTTGGACCAATCCACAATTTAATTGTATGAGTTTCCTGATCCTCTTTTTTTAATTTTAAATATATTTTTTTATTCACTGGATTTAATCGTTCTAAGTGGACATATCCTGTGCGGTTTTGTATTAATACATTTCCTCTTAATTCGACTCGTCCACAATGACCACATGGTTTATTTGATCCACATTCACTATTTCCGCATGGAAAACCATTATAATGTTGCTCGGACCAATTTTCGTCCAATGATCCTTTACGCTTGCTCATCTTGGTTTTCTAATTGTTCACTAAATAACTTATCAAAATATGATTCGTCCATTTGCTCAATTCCTAACCCTGTATTTTCTTTAAGGATTTCCATGAACTCAAGTTCTTTAGTATGTCGAAGTTCATCGTATACTACACCTTTCTTCTCGTCCATGTTATAATACAACTTAACCTTTTCCCGACCCTTACGATTTTTTTCGAAAATCATATATCTTCTCCCATGCTCCTTTGGATCCCATAACAACTGTAAAAACGCTGTTGTCATATGCTCTAACCTTTTAGATCCTACATATTGCCCACTTTTATTTTTTTGTTGGATTACTAAAAAGCTAGTATATAAATTCAATCTATTGAACCCTGCGTTATGTTTATTCATCAGGTCCAACATCCATTTTTCTCCCCGTTTAAAAGAACTTATATCTAAATCTTCTTGGATCATAGATTGTATTTCAAATAAAGAATCCAACACTACAATATCCCAACCTTTTTCCAAAGAGGCTAATAATGCTTGAAAAGGTTTAAATTCGGAATTAGGATCGGTTAAATACTCACCCAGAAATAAGAAATTAATGGTATCCAAGCCAGGATAAAATTGAAGGAACTCACGCATATCGTTTCTATTCATTTCTGCGGAAATGTATAAGACCCTTTTGCTTGAATCTGTTTCGTGTATTCCAATTAATATATCCATCATATTGGACGATTTACCAATCCCAGGATCTCCAGTAATCATTACATTTGTACCAGGTAGTATTCCATTAGATCGTGACCAAAACTTATCCAAATATTTTCCAGTTTTAATTGGTACGAATAATCTCGGATCATATTGTATATCCTTTAACTGTACTTCGTGGATCTTATCAATAATATCTTCCAATACAACTGGCAAATCAATATCTGTATTTACCTCTTCTGCTATATGCAATTTGCGAATGTTTCCCTCCAATCTTCCCTGATCCTCATTAAGATCAATTTTATAATAAAACCCTGAAGCTGGATCTTTGGCTTTAACCTCATTCCAAATTCTTGGGTTAACAAATAACTCTAAATTAGAGTCCAATTGTTTAAACATTAACTTTCCATTTTTATGGATTTCAAAACTTCCAATTAAATCGATTGGAAATAATTCTCCTGCAGAATTTCGTGCGGTTTTGCACTTTTCAATAATCTCGGAGTGATTGAACTCTGCCTTAAGGTAAATTGGTAATTTAATTTCTTGCATATTATATGGTTGTTTTAATTTCATCATAAAGATAATATATAATGTACCAAATTACCAAGTATTTTTTGATATTTTTTTATTTATTATATATAACCTATTGATTATCATTTATTTAATATTAAAAATAATTAATGAAAAATTCTAACAACACCCTGTTCTATGCATGTATTACACCTACATGGAGGCGGAGATTCTTTTGTATGATCCACAGGATCTCGGGCTTTCCATCTCCATCTATCATTCGCTCCCATTAAACATCTATATTTAGGATCATTTTCATGTAAATCTTCGTATCTACTTACATATTCCGCAAACGATTCTAGAATATCTTCATTTGATAGGTGATAATTAAGAGATGAATGAGAAAACCATCCACAAGTCCAAGTTTCATATTCAAAAAATGTAATTGTTCCGGAATTAAATTCTATATCTAACTCAGCATATTTTTCCGAATAATCAGATTTGTATTTAACAATTAATTCATCAATTTCAGTTTCAGTTAATTCTTGTTTAAACATTCTTTCAAACGAAGAATAATTATCAACGCGTTGGTTCGTTTTTGGATCCAATTGAGTCCATCTAAATGACATTTTATAAATTGGATATGCCTGAAATCTTCCGATAAACATAATTTAAATATTTAAATAAAAAAAAATATCCTAGCCGAAACTAGGATATCCTTACAAGAAAACTATTTGAGTAGAAAAAATACTACATTACATTTGCTCTTACTAAATCATATCGATTACTTCTATATAAAGATAGTAAAGGAGTATAAACATCCATTATATCCATATCTTTAAAGTTCGTTAAAAACTGCTCAATCTGGGCTGGATTTGGAGGCAAGTACATAAAATTCTCAATTCCAGAAAATGTTTTTACTGATTGGCTAGTATTATATGCCACGTCAATTGCTATTACATATGGTTTAAAACCAAAGTACTTTACACATTTTGCAAAGAAATCATTTAATGATGAACTAGCTGATCCTAAATTATTAAAATTACCGTCACTGATCAAGGTCCAAACTGGATATTGTTGTAACATTTCTAATTTGACAGAATCGCCACCCACCCATTGATGTAATGATTCAGGTATCGATGAAATATTAGTACCATTGCCTGTTGTCTTAGCATCTAAAAATTTCTTAAATGTTTTCAAATTATCCAAAAAGTGATCTTCAGGATTAATTAATGGTTTATTTACCGATTTAACTTTTGAAGTCATTAATGAATTTGCTGATGTTCCAATACTATCAATATTACCAAACATCCTACAAGTATTTGAAAATAACCCAACCAAATTTCTAGCTTGATCGTCTGGATTCTTGCTTAGACATATAGTGGCAATAAATGCTGCAAATTGTCTAGGAGAAAATCCAATCGATTGTAGTGTATTCATCGAACCGGAATCATCAACAAATACTAAAGTATTATACGCTAACGATATCTTATCTAAAAATGGTTGTAGTTTAATTTTATCCACAGTACCATTAACAATTTCCTTGAATAAACTAACAAAGTTATTTGCACCAACAGTAACCTTTGCATCTTTTTTAGCTTGCACCAATTGAACCTTATCATCTTCACTAGCTATTCCTTGTCGCACTTTTTCTTCAAGAACCCTTTGAGTAGATTGTGCTTCTACTTTAAATGTTTCCCACTTTTGAAACCATTTGGCTTGTTTTAGCCATTTTTCAATAATCTGTCCTTTGGCATCAAATAGTCTTCTCTTAACACGGTATCTAGCTCCAGCTGGTTGTTTTCCTAGCCAATTTAAAAATTCTTGTTCATCAAGATCTTTAATTTTTCCACTTGAAAATAAAACTGACTCTAAATCCTGGTTGTAATCTTTTCTCCATTCATAATAACCTTTAAAGTCCATATACTTTCCGTGGTTAATATATGGCCAATCCATAAGGTCCGATACCGTTTGAATTAATAGCGCTTTGAGATGTGAGGATTCTTTTGTTTGAGCTAATAATTGTTTATGACCAGATCGCTTAGAAGTTCTAGGTCTAGTTAAAAACTTTGCAACCAACATTTTATCAAATGGAGATTTGCCCTTAATTAGGGTAACTAGAAATTTAGCTAAGTGGTCAATATCTGCCTGCTCATAAGATTTAATATGCTTAACCACTTTATTAGTCTTAGGCTTAGTATTAACCCGATTAGCTAATAGTGTGTCTAAACAATTAAACTCGTTAAATAACTTGGCATTTAGAAACTTAAGATATTGTTTACGATCGGTTTTTTTCATCCAATCAACAATTAATCTGAAGTTGTCTCGCATACCATTCCCACCAGAGTCAACCTTATTTTTACCAAAAATGTTATGGTGTCGACCTGTAATATCACCAATGGAAAATAATAAGGAGTAAAACATTTCTCGTTTCTCCTTGGTTTTGCATTCAGCGAAAGCACTTGAAATCACTGATTGATTAACTACAACCGACTTACTTAAGGATTGCTGCAATTCCAATGTCTTAGGCATTCCATAGAATGGATTGGAATTTTCTTTAGATAATTTTACTTGTAACATTTTCATAAAAATACTTTTTAAGTTTGAGAAAAAATCAAATTGTATTAAGATTTTGTAAGTATCTTATAGTGGGGAGTGTGGGAATCGAACCTCACGTTAAATAAATCCAATTTTATTTAAAATTTTACTTTATTGTACCTATCCTTATGATTAGGATAGCATTAACCAACATTTTAAACTCCCCAAATTTAAAAAAATCACTTTTATTTTGACAGTTTATAAGACCGTTGCTCTACCATTGAGCGAATTACCCCAACGGGTAATATTGGAATCGAACCAATATTATTGTGTTTTGTAAGTGACTTTAAATCTTTAAAAAAAGCTACTTATTTTAGAGCTCTAATCAATTGAGCTATATACGCTTTCGCAGCGGAATTGCAATTTTTATAAGTAGCTTGTTTATATATTGTAAGTTTATAGCA
>ERZ869921.1260-NODE-1260-length-11057-cov-11.262225_pt1 | contig 11057 bp, 10 predicted proteins | sample MGYA00579310_ERZ869921 | MGnify/ENA primary metagenome ERZ869921 (study PRJEB32216, sample SAMN09231816) | wastewater metagenome | place: USA: Maryland | collected 2016-06-21 | study: EMG produced TPA metagenomics assembly of the PRJNA472060 data set (Reclaimed...
CCTCACCATAAGACACAGTTAACCCGACGTCACAGGCAGACATAAACCCAGCCAATACTTCCTGCGGATACCCAACCCGTAACGTATTCGGGTCGGGCATAATAACCGATTCAGCATCCAACCCGACAGCCTTCAACAGACGCGGGATAACGAACCCGCCAAACGCATTCGACGCCTCCATGTGCAAATACAGTACCGCGTCAGGATGAGTTTTCTTGAATAAACTAAAGGCTAACAAGTTTTCAGCGACGGCCTTACGGTGAAGGATGCCGTTCGCTTTGTTCGCGGCAAAGACCCCGACCAAAAACTGGTCATCCCTAACTCCAAGATACTCACGAACCGGCCGCCCATACACCACATCAGTCGGCTTAAAAACCTTCGTGTCAATCCCATGAGGAATATACGTCGACTCAACCCCAGCCCCCTCCAACTGGCGCTGCCCATGAAGCGACATCGTAACCGGCGTCACATTACGCCGCAACAGAAACTTCAACACGCCCGGAGGAATCGTCACATGATCCAACGGAACCCACGAAATAATATCCCCATCATATTGAAGCGAATCATAAATCCACACATCATACAAAGTCATCAACGCGGACGGTAAATCTTTCACATCCGGCTTCGACTGGAAATGTTGCATCCACGCCGGAATAACATCCTGCGAATACTGAGCAAACCCCTTCGGATAGTGAAGATACTTCCCGTGTTTCGTTTTCTCCTCACGAATCTCACCCTCAAGACCGTAATTACTCAACGCGGCAACCTTCAGCCCATGCCTCAACATGCGCTCCACAAGATACTGCCCCTGCACGCCGTAACCCGTCGAAACCCCTGGCGAGTTCGACGCTAACGCTACGGCCCCTCTCAACTTCTCAATAGCCATAAAAACACCCTACACCAAAAGGAAATCCCCCCGCCATACGACGAGGGGAAAACCTTTAGTGCGTTAGAACCTAGCTTGTGGTCAGGTACTTAACGTGTGCGCTGTGCGACAGGTTGCCATCGAAGCGGTATGTCCAGCGGTAAACCGTAACATCCTTTTCGAACTGTGCATCCGTCGAGACAGCAACATCAAGACCAGTCGTTGCAATCTTGTAAGAAGGCAGGTGACCGAAGATGACTGACTTGACGCCGGAGCCAACAGCTGACATTGCTGGATTCTCGAAAATCGGGTATCCGAGGAATGTGTCAGGGCCGCCAGTTACAGCGTTGAAGAGGTACGATCCGTCACCGTCCTTGAGCTTACGCATAGCTCCGAGGGTAGCGGAGTTCACCATCCAGCCGACACCGGGAAGGCGACGTGCAGCACCGTCAAGGCTGTAAGCGAGCGAGATGAGGTCATCTGCTGCGAGAGCCGTAGCGGTAGAAGCAACACCTGAACCGGCAGCGGTTACGATACCGTTAGGCTGAGTTGAGCCGGTTCCAACGGTAGCGAGGTTGTTGACCTGGGTTCCAATGCTATTACCCATAGCATCAGCAATGGTTCCTTCAAGATCGAAACCAGCATCAGCAATCAGTTCGTTAGCAATCGGAACAATACCGGCCTGCTTGTATGGGCTGAGAAGGATAGAGCTGAAGGTTGGTTCAGCGTCAGCAATGGTTGAACCGGCAGCATACTGTGCAGCCGTACCATAGGCCGTCAATACTGGAATCCGCAAAGACTCTCCTGACGTTCTCTGGATTACCTCAGAGGTTTCCAGCATTGGGCCAACAAGACGAGCGAGCGAGTAGACACGATCCAGGAATGCAACCGGAACAGTGTTCACCGAAGGCACGAGCGTAGCGCGTGATTCGAAGTTGAACTGGTGGTTGCGAACCTCACCGCGAGCCATAGCGCGGAAAACATCGCCAGCGCCACGCTCCTCAGTAGCAGGAACAAAACCGCGTGCAGCAGTCTCAGCCTCAGCCTTACGCTCTTCGTTACGCTTAGCGATAGCAAGGGCATCGTCTACGCGTCGAATATCAGCCTCGATACGATCAATTTTTTCCTTTTCCTCAGCAAGAAGGCCACGCTTCTCCGACTCAGCCGCGTCGATAACTTCGCGCACCTGAGAAATCAGATTAGCTCTGGTTTCTTCCTGAGATTTAATGAACTCAGACATGAATTAACTCCAAAGGTTAAATGAACAGGATAACGGTGGCGAATGACGCTCAACCTGAGCATGACCGGAGCTGACTCTACAGGGCACGCCTATATTCAGTATAAGTCAAAGTGACTATTAGTGGTGTTATTCAGCGTTCAGTGCATCCGTAATATCATCAATGGAATCTTTACCGCAAACGCAATCTTCGCACTTGCAGGCACGCTTCAACAGTCGTTCCACCTCATCACGCGAAACCACTAGCTGTTCTCCAACAGTTCAAGCTTCTTCTTCTTCAGTGCGAGCAGTCCGAGGTCACCAACGGTTTCTTCAACTTCAGCGACTTCCTCCGGCGCGAGCTTGTCCAGCACGCTTGATAGAAGGTCACGTTCAGCGGCAGTAATATCCTCACCGGCCTCAACCTTTTCCAACGCGGCAGACAGAGCGTCAGCGTCAACCTGTGCGCGTTCTGCGACACGATCAAGATTCCTGACCGATGTCGTACCAGCCGTACCCGTATACGCCGGGAAAGCCACAATAGAAACCTCGTGCAGACGAACAGATTTCAAAGTACGCTCCGACCCGTCAGACGACCACGCGTCTTTAATAACCGTGAACCCAAAAGACATAGCATCAACATCGCCACGCTTCAACAGTTCCGCAGCGTCACGGCCAGCCGTCGTATTCGGAAGAATACCGCGCACCTTCAAACCCCGGTCATCCTCAACCAGCGTCAAAGTCTTTGCACGAGTCGAACCCAACACCTGCGAAGTATCATGATTCCACAACAGTTTAATGTCATTGCGTGAACGGAGCGAACGCGAGAAAGCGCCACGCTCAATCTTCTCCACAAACGGCAACGGTTCCGAAGGCGAATTGAACACGGCAGCGTAACCCTCAAAGGTCATCCCGTCACCATCTTCACGAACCTCAATATGACCCTGCATCGTGCGAGTCTCACGCTCTTTCTTAGAACGCTCACCATCCATTATCGGCAACTCATCAACTTTCTCCAGCGCCTCAATCATCACAACCTCAACAGTCTCAGTTGGAATCCACTGACCTTGTTCCTCATCATAAACACGCACATCGACACGTTCATTATCAACAGCGATAACCTCACCATGATTCACATCATCACCAGAAATCCAGCGCACAATATCGCCAACTTCGAGCGAACCAACCTCAGCACGAGCTTCACGTTCCCCCTCAAACGGTTCATCGTCAGAAAGTGAAATGGCAATAGCCTGATCAATCGCGGCTTGCTTCGTAGTGTGGCATCCGAAAATATCGCCGCCATCATCTGTTACCGCCCAGCCGGAACATTCAGGGTTATCTTTTTCGATGTAATAAGGCACTATGAAATCCGTTCGTCAACGTCTTTACCCATTATAGCGAAACGGTCACTAATCGCCGGTAGATACCGTTCACGCAACTCAGATACCAGCTTTTGAATCTCATCATTATGCACACGTTGCGCACTCGAAGGTGATAAAAACTGTTTATACAACATTTTCGGAATATGCTTCCACTTCGTAACCAACGCGGTACGCACAATCAAATCATAGTCATCCGCGATCTGTAACGTCGCATCATGCCCACCCAATTCACGATAAACCGACGCTCGCCACGCACGAACATGATTCGGAACCGAAACAATATGCTGCAACGTCACCTCATCAATAGTCGGAACGCTCAACGCCCAAACCTGTTCCTCATCGCACCAATAGTCACGACCATACCCGAAGGCCCAACCGTCAGGATATTTACCAGACATGCCGTCAGGTAGAATCTCGCACCAATCCGAAAACACAAACCCGATAGACTCATCCCTGAAAGCGTTATCAATCTCTGCCAGAGCGTTCGGCGTTAAAACATCATCGTGATCCAACTCAACAAGAATATCGCCCTGCGCAATCATAAACCCATTGCGTTTTGTTTCGCCAATAATGCCGGAGTGAATATGCGAACGATACACCTTCAAGCGGTAACGTTCATCCGCCGCGAATCCGTACAGTTGCGCCCACGTTTCCGTCCGTGTGGAATCATCCCAAACAATCCATTCCCAGTCAGTGAATGTTTGCGCTTTGAGGGATGCCCATGTTCGCGCCAACACTTGCGGATCAGTGTTGAATGTTGGAGTAATAACAGAAATCATCCGAGGCCACGAGAGGTATTCACAAACAGCCAAGTGTCTGTCGCTCTTTTGAACAGAATGCCGGTGGAGTATTGACCTTCTAGTTTTAGTAGTGAGCCTAAAGCGTGGACTGTCACCCCGGATGTTCCGGCAATGGTTACTGCACCGGTGTTTATGTTGCTTAGGTAAATGATTGTTCCGGTTGCAAATGGTACTGAACTGTTGAGTGGAATTGTTATGGTTGTTGCCCCGGTGGATGACATCGTGACAAGATCACCGGCATCCCCAGCCACGAGCGTGTAACTTGTTGTTTGTGCGTTTATTCCGTTAAGTTGTACTGGACCGGCTGGACCTTGTGGACCGGTTGCGCCTTGAGGTCCTGTTGCACCTTGAGGACCCGTTGCTCCTTGCGGTCCGGTTGCGCCCTGCGCACCCGTCGCGCCTTGAGGTCCGGTTGCGCCTTGCGAACCAGTCGCGCCTTGCGCACCCGTCAGACCTTGAGGGCCTTGCGGACCCGTCGCTCCTTGAGGCCCTGTTGCGCCCTGAGCACCAGTTGCTCCCTGCGGGCCAGCCACTCCTTGCGGACCAGTAGCTCCTTGAGCGCCGCGTAACCCTTGCGGACCTTGAGGGCCTTGAGTTCCCTGTGGACCTTGAGGGCCTTGTGAGCCAGTAGCTCCTTGAGGCCCGGTCGCGCCTTGTGGCCCGATGTCACCCTGCGGGCCAGCCACTCCTTGCGGACCAGTAGCTCCTTGAGCGCCGTCGGCCCCTTGTGGCCCAGTAGCACCTTGTGCACCCATCGCGCCTTGAGGGCCATCTGCGCCTTGTGGTCCGATGTCACCCTGCGGACCTGTTGCACCTTGAGGACCCATGTCACCTTGAGGCCCCGTAGCGCCTTGTGCACCAGTAGTACCCTGAGCACCTATATCGCCTTGTGGTCCTTGAGGTCCGGTCGCCCCCTGAGCACCAATATCACCTTGAGGCCCCTGTGGTCCATCTGCACCTTGAGCACCAGTAGCTCCTTGAGCGCCGGTTGCACCTTGCGCTCCATCCGCGCCCTGCGGTCCAGTCGCGCCTTGAGCACCATCTGCCCCTTGAGGTCCAATAGCACCTTGTGGCCCGATGTCACCTTGAGGTCCGGTTGCGCCCTGTGACCCCGTTGCACCAACATCACCTTGAGGCCCCTGCGGACCTTGAGGGCCTTGAGCACCCTGAGCACCGGTCGCGCCTTGAGCACCGGTCGCTCCCTGCGCACCAATATCACCCTGAGGCCCCTGCGGACCTGTTGCACCTTGAGCACCCGTAGCACCCTGCGGGCCTATATCACCCTGAGCGCCAGTAGCACCCTGAGCGCCAGCCGCTCCCTGCGCTCCAACATTGCCTTGTGAACCCGTCGCACCTTGTGGACCCGCCGAACCTTGCGCCCCAACACTGCCCTGTGGCCCCTGCGGCCCTGTTGCACCCTGAGCACCCGTCGCACCAACATCACCTTGAGGCCCAATAGGACCTTGTGCACCCGTCGCTCCAACATCGCCCTGCGGACCCTGCGGACCAACCAAACTACCTAACGCAGCATTAACCCAAACACCCGAAGCCGAATCATACTGCAACACATCCTCATCAACAGGATTACTAATCTGCACGTTCGAATCCGTGCCGCCCAGCTCAGAACCGGCAGACACGTTTACAAAGATAGAACCGTTGGACTGTTGTTTGCGGATACAGAAACCGATGAGTACTTTGCGATTAGGTGCAGCAGGTTTCGTTGCCGTCATGCCGCCAGGTTCAGTAGGTGACAACCAAACCGGTTCGCCCTCAACAAGATGATTCGTATTAATACCGCGCACAAGACCAAACGTCGTACACAAGCCACTATTGCCACCCGTGACAGTCTCCGTCATAATGCCCAACGTCTCGAATGAGTCACCGTTAGCCGCCGTCGGATATGTTACACGCTTATTGATACCGTCCGAAGAATTGAACGCAACAACCTTACCCTCAACGAGACCGGCATTTGTCGCCGATTTAACACGAACGTACTGCTCCATTCCAACTTGTTGGGTGACCTGCCCACCCTTCATGTAAATATCGAGCGTGCCGTCCGTATCATTCCACGCTAAACGGCCCGGAGCGCCAGTCACAACCGCGCTTGTATTCATTTGAATCCAAGACGGATCGCCGATAGTGTCCACCTGTTGTAATGCTGACGTGATAGTAGCCCGCTCAGTGTAGACCGTAGCGGTAGCCGCACCAACCGCTTCAACCGTTGCAGATGTTGGTGATGTTGCGACAACTACAGCGGTCGAAACTGAAACTGTTACATCCGTCATCGTGTCACTTCAGGGTAAATCAGTACGCGACCCTCCACGAGACGGGTCACGATGTTAGCGGGCGAAATCAATTCAAGATCGTAAACGTATTGTTGCGGCCCGGGGGGTTGCGCTGATATAGCCGCCGTCTGTGCAGCCGTAGCCTCAAGAATAATCGTGCCAGCCGTACCGCCCAACGTAATCCCAGTACCCGCGACAAGCGACAGCACAGCCGTAGATGATGCGTGCGTTTCACGAACCTGCATCCGCGCGTTATAGTTCGTCAAATTAACCGGAGTGCCGCCCGTCTGCCACGTCAACGTGTAATCCCACGATGCACCCTGATACATATTCAAATCAAGCAAACCTGGAGCCTGCATTATTCCACCTCATAAGTAACATCAGCATCAGGCATAACCTGAACCGGCTGCAATGTGACCGGAGCAACACCGCTATGTTCAATCTGATCCATACCTAAAGCGGCCAACGCCTCACTAGGAATGAATCCAGAACGTATCAAAATACCAAGCATGTTCACGCGCTTTTCGTCAGCAATCAAATCAGCCGCGTCAATGTTCACGTTAGCCAACGGTACGCGCACGAGATCAGCCGCCGGATCATCGATAGGTCGCAAATCCTCCAACCGGCGCACATCATTAATCGTCAAATATCCAGCCTGTAAACCATTCGCATAAGCCGCCGTGCGAGACGTAATATCAGCACGAAGAAGCCCGTCAAGATTGAACTTGATAAACGCATTCTCGCCGCCAGGAGTACGCGACATGAGAGGCGAAATAGCGCCCTCAATCTTCTGAATAATCGGCCGCAACCCGTGAGTCACCCACGCCAGGTTCGTCTGCTCAACCGAAGCATACGAGGAGCTGCCTTCAGTAATAGCCAATAGATGAGGAGGCACGTTGAACGCACGACAAATATCCAACACAGCCTGATTCCGTGACTCGATAATTGTCGACTTTTCCGGATCAATCTGAGTCTGCTTCCACGTTGCACCACCGCTCAGAACTCCCGTCTTGTGGCCACGCCGCCACCCAGAATGAGCCTTATCAAAACCATTCCGCAACTGCTCCGACTGCTCTTGGGTGATATTCCCAGGAACCTCAATCACACCCGAAAGGTTAGTGCCCGATCCAAAGAAGGTAGACGCAAACTTTTCCATCGCCAACGCGAGACCAAAGTTTTCCTTCAACGCCTCGATACGGGAAACGCCACGCACCTCACCCGGCTTCACCACGTCAGGAATAAACAGAATCTCCTCAGTGGAAAGTGGACGATCCTCACCCTGAACCTTGAAGCGAAGCTTTCCAATCGCGGTACGCTTCACCTCAACAGTGGTCGGATTCAGCACCGTCATGTTCACAATCTGGCCTGACCCGTTCGAGAAGATACGGACGAAAGCGTTACCGTCCAACAGGAGCGAAACGATCAGCGAGTTATAAAACGCTTCCTTCGGCAAATCCACATCAGGCTTTTGAACCCAATCCGGGGCAGGCCGAAACGGAAACCTTGCACCATCCCGACGAATAAAAACATCAATCGGCAAAGTACTAATGGTATCGGCAATAAGCGACACAGCCGAGAAAACGGCGTTGACCTGAAACACGTTATCAGCGGTCACATTCGTATTCGACAAATTGCCAAACTCAACATCACCACCAGTCGCAAACAACGTCTGATAGTTAATGGCCCGAGACTCAAATAAACGTTCGAACATTATTTACGCACCGCCAACCCAATCAGAATGGCGAACGCGCCAGCAACAATCAACGCTGCCGGCCATGAGATGAAAGCTACACCCGCCACCACAAGGGCAGACCCGAGAAGCTGTAACGCTGTAGACATGAACCTGCCTTAATAGAAAAACTGTGGAACCACTTCTTCCATGATACCGAAAGTAGCGCGGTCGTGCGCCATAATAGCAGACACCGCCGCGTCAATCTTGCGAGGCGAATTGCGTGAATCCTTTTTCACATGCGGGCCGGCAGGCGTCATCTTCACAATCGCATTATCAAAATGTCGTGCAAGTGTAGGATTCCCGTCATGCGTCAAACCGTCATTCGTTACCGCGTCAAACAGTTTCGCACACGCCTTAATCATGCGAGACGGGGATTGGGGATACTCCACCACCGGAAGGCCGTGATCATCCAACGCCTGCATCGTCCTAGCCCAACGGAACGGGTCAAACACAATCTCACGCACACGATGAGACGCACAAAACTCCAACACCGTAGCCTCAACATCCGCAATATCCACACGCCAATCGTCACCGTCAAAATCTAAATCCTTCTCCCACGCCCTCACCAGAAAAACGTGCGGCAGTTCATCACCATCCGGCACAGTACACCCGACAATCACTGTAGAGTCACCGCTAAACGACCCATCAACAGCCAGGATAATTTCACGCTCAGACCAATCAAACGCTTCCTCACGGGCCGCCCAAGCACCAGTCGGCAACCAAGCCTCAGCCGACGACACCCACTGATTTAGCCGCTTCGTGCGAAACTCAGGTTCCGGGGTGCGCCGCACCGCAGACTCATAATCTTCTCGTGCGCAAATATCATCAAATCCTGGTGAGGCAATAGCCCATGTTTCAGGATTACGGTAATCACTATCTTTCGGAGCTTCCCACCACGCCATAAAAAACGCCGGATCCATCACTTCCTGAGAAGCTATTTTTTGCCCATATTGATACAGAGTATATGCGATAGAATCTTTACCCGTAGAATCCGACTTCACGCCAGCCGTCGTAATGGCGACCAAATGCGCTTTATTCCCGCGCGCCCCCATACTGAGCTGCATGACATCAAAAAGTTCACGATTCTTCTGAGCATGCAATTCGTCCATCCAGACAGCCGTCGCAGACAAACCTTCTTTGCTAAAACTCTCAGCAGACAAAACACGATAAACACTATTTGTAGAAGGAATCTCAATCGCATCACGATACAACTTCGCACGCGAACTCAAATCCGAATTAGCCTCAATCATGCGCTTAGCATCCGCAAACACAATCCTAGCCTGCTCTTTTTCAGCAGCAACCGAATAAACTTCTGCGCCATTGCCGCCAAAATAAGTGTCAAAAACTGCAAGGCTTGAAGCAATCGCAGACTTGCCTTGTTTCCGGGGCATACCCACCAGACTCACGCGATTACGGAAACCACCGCGCCCATCATCTGCATATAGATAGCGGATTAGTTCCTTCTGCCAATCACGCAAACGCAAAGCCTCGCCAGCCCTCCCTGCAACAGAATCCTTAGTAATAATCCCTAAACGTTCAACAAACTCGATAGCAGTTTGACCTCGAACACTCGACAATAATTCATCGGGAATAGGCGTGAGCCAAGTGGGAGGCCACGCATCAACCATCAGACATCCTAGACATCAATTCATCAACAACGCTCAAACGCTTCACCTCAGCAACGCCAAGCTTCATCCGATCAGTCGGAGTAAAACCTAAAAGCGATAAATTGGAACGAATAGATTTCTCAAGCTCACGCAACGCGGCACGCTCATGCCATGCCTCCATATTTTCCAAAACATAGTCACGCAACATATCGCGCTCATCAACTTGCTCACAAACAATCAACAGCAACTCAATATCGGAACGAGGTGAAATCCATCCCTCACCCATCCCCCAAACACGCCGCCACAATTCAAGACCCGACGCATCAAGACGACGCATCGGCTCGGGCACGCCATCAACACGCTCCAGCTCAATAACCGAATCGGCTGGCTTATAATTGCGCGAACCAATACGCCTTTTTTCTTCAGCCGGCTTCCCAGGATTAGGCATCATGCACCTCTAATTTGTCAGACTTACGAACATTACAAATCCAATGAGCAAGCTTCACGTTATCCTCACAATCTAAACCACCCTTAGCAATCGGAATCACATGATCCAAAGTTGCTCCCATATGCGACCGCCGAGGCAAAGACATATCAACAGCATCCCCACAAATGTGACAAACATATCCGTCACGCTCAGCAATCGTCTCATGCAAAATAGTTTTTTGAGTCTTAGCACCTTGACGCTTCACAGACTTCTTTCGATTCTTCGCACGAGTAGCCTGCACCTTACAGTGATCATGATATTTGCGATTACCACTTAGCGAAATCGGCACAACCACCGGCTGCTCACACCACGCGCAAATCCATTCCTTAAATTGCGGACGTGTCGCTTTCCGTTCAACCCATTTACGTTTCCCGTATTCCCTAATGCGCTCACGCTGACACTCAGGCGAACACGCAAACGATTTCGGATTACGAGTCACAAACTCAACTAAACAAACCTCACACTTGCGCACGATGTCAGGTCGAGAAGCAAGCTGCCTCCGACGTTCCTTCTCATTTTTACAAGGAATCGAACACACAAGCCTAGGCCGCCCAGTAGTGCGGCACTCATACTCGGCACCACAAATATCACACGCACGGACAGGCATGTTTTCAGTATATCCACAAAATACTAGATGTAGTGATTTTCTTGTTTGATGCATGCACAGAGCTAAATGATAGATC
>ERZ869921.1261-NODE-1261-length-11055-cov-16.785545_pt1 | contig 11055 bp, 20 predicted proteins | sample MGYA00579310_ERZ869921 | MGnify/ENA primary metagenome ERZ869921 (study PRJEB32216, sample SAMN09231816) | wastewater metagenome | place: USA: Maryland | collected 2016-06-21 | study: EMG produced TPA metagenomics assembly of the PRJNA472060 data set (Reclaimed...
ATGATACACGGTGTTAGTGCAACACCTAAAATGATTGTGTTGATTAGTTTCATGTTGTTTCCTTTAATCTGTAATTTCTACGGTATAACTAATTAGTGCTTGATAAACGCGTGGGTCAAGCTCATTTTTCCATTTTTCTGCGAGAGACTTTATATGCAATTCTTTAGCTTCTTTATACACAGCAAAGGCTTCTTCAACTGTTGTAAAATAGCCCCTCCATACATGCTCACCATTCTCAGTATACTGGCAAGAAGGCTTGCCTGTGTTATCTATTACAACACCAATAGGGCAATCTCCTCTCTCAGCCTTTCTTTTTGTAAGCGTTGTGTTTATATGTGCTGGAACAAGGCAACACACATCCGGCCCATAAACCCTGTTACCCTTTATTAAGATGTCTTTGTCTAGATGCCAACCACTTTTCTCTGCACCAATTTGCTTACAATACCACTCCGCAAAATTCTGATAATTCTTCCACCCCTCACATACGGTACAATCTGTATACGCCACACTTCTTTTATTACGGTTTCCACAACGTCTTTTCATTTGTGTCCAAATTTTATAACTTTTTGCATGGGAATCAAAATTTCCAATTCCGAAAAAGAATCCATCTTTATCCGGTATTAGAGGGTTTTTAACTTCCCCTCTCTTTACACTCCTGCTTTCTGTACGTATGCGGCAAGTATATGGTGCATCAAATTCGATTATAACATTATAGGCGTTATGATATTCTACAACAGTGTAATATCCGTATGCTTTTGATTTCCACCTACTGCCTATTGGAGGTATTTTGTAATCATCCTTATGAGCTACAGCTCCTTTCTTGATGTTACCCATTTCAACCACTTTCGTAAAGCCATCGTCAAATTGTACAGTTACCTTGTGTGCGTTTTCATAATCTACGATTGTTATATTTCTACCAAAATTTGTCTTATATTTTTCACCCAGCCTATTCACAATGCTACTCCTTGTTTTCATGGAAAATTATATGATAGCATAAGGTAAGTAATTGTCAATAGTTATTAAGCCACGGTGATTTTATTATGATCCGCCATCATAGGCTGTGCACCGGATTAGCCAACACAACTTCCCAAGTATCTTCATCTACACTGAACTCATCAGCTACGCCTAGAATTCCCCAAGGACGATTCTTCAGTACAGTAAGGCGCACGTTGCCCCGGCTACGGTCAGGCATAATTTGAGGCTCCAATCCTAGTACAATGAAGGCGAGCTGTTCAAGCGCCGCACTGCCTCGCATCTGCTCTTTAGAAATTGTTACCCAAAATGGCTCATCTTCCTTGCCTTTAGGCGGCTTAAACTGTTCTGCTGCTGTCCGATTAATATGGCTTACGGCAATAATACACACATCGTTTGCTGCACAAAATGCCGCCAGCTCAGTCATGACAATGTCAAGTTCCTTACGCTCATTTTCAATATGTGACCCACTAATAACAACAGATAAATGGTCTAGGACAATATGTGAGCATCCTTCAACCAAGTGCATATGCCGAATCTTATTCATAAGCTCACTGATTGGCAAGCTACCAAAATGACCTAGCATAATAAGCTTATCATCCTTGGCAATTTCATCGTAGGCTTTTCGAATCTCTTCTTTTGATGCACAAGCTAATGGTGCATTCTTAAACTTATTGTAATTCACTTTAAGCTTTGATGCAACAGCTCGCTGTAGTGTTTGTTTGTTTGTCTCTTCTAGGAAGATCATCCCAACGCGCTCACCAGCTTCAATAAAGGCGTTAGCAAACATGGCACATACGGTTGACTTACCAACATTTGACGGGCTTGTCAACACAACTAATTCTCGTGTACGGAATCCGTGAATCTTACGATTGAGTTCTGGGAAACAGTCTACATAAATACCCTCTGGCTGTGGTGCAATCAAATCGTCAAAGTCAATATCACTGGCACGAACAATTTTCTCTGCTGTATAGGCTTTCTTGCCAAACTGTACAATCTTAGCTAGAGCGTCGCCTTCGCCGTCCTGTAGCATATCACTAGCGTCTTTGTACTTAGCTGGCAGCTCAATGGTACATAAAGTAATACCAGTACCTACAAGAGCACTTGCTACGGCCTCTGTGGCCTCTTTACCACGTAAGATGCCCTTCTTCTTTTCCGCCTCAGTTGCTTCGTCGCCATCAAACATTAGGGATAGCGAATCAAATGAGCGAATGAAATCTTCATTATGTAGTGTAGCTTCAACAGCATTAGCCGTTCCACAGCTCACACTAACAACAAATGGCTCCATGCTTTCCCATTTAGTACCTTTTACTTGTTCCTTCATGGCTTGATAAGTTGATAGCTGGTCAATTTCGCCCTCAACATACACTAAGTTTTTACGCTTTTGTTCAATGTTTTCTGCTACGGTTTGCCCAAACAACTTACAGTCAACACCAACTTTGCCAATAGTTGTAAAGTGGAACTTCTCATGCTTGTCTAGTGTTAAGTCACGTTTCTTATAGCCCGATAGCTTACCTTTACTGTCATGGTATGGGAAGTAGTATGCTGTCGGTGTTTTGCCATCTTCCTCGCTGATAGTCATACGTACACCAAACTTCTTACAAGTCTCTTTTGTAATCTTTCGATCTGGCATTACTGCAATTGGATATTCTAGTACGTCCTTAATTGTTTCTTTTACCACTTTTCTCTCCTGTTGAATTTCATTGTTGCTCTTTTTCCAATATCCCATCAACTCCCCCAATGAATCATTGCATCAAACATACCTTCAGTTTGCATCTCACGCCAGCCATCGAATGTATAGCCAAGCATACACAATTCAGCCTTAAACTTATCTCTTGCAGCTTCACTCTCTTTACTCATGAATATAACTTACTATGCCCATTCTCAATAGCCACTCCTTGTAACAATTCGAATGATCGTACAAGCTCTTCATACTCTGGCCTAGCATTCTCTAGACTCTGTGCAAGGGCTTCTTTAGCTGTAATCATTTTATCTCCTTATTTTACAAGCCCAGCGGCATATTCAATCAAGTAGATTTTAGGCGCAATCCAGATTTTAAGCCATGTCCAATTATTTAGAACCATTGCCAATCCTGCAAGCGACCCAATAAAAGAATAAAAAATCGCTACGTAACCTTTAGGGGATGGCTCTAGTGTTCCCCAAGGATTTTTACAAACTAGGGTACTCTCTTTTTTACTAGAAAACGCAGATACAACTTTATATAATAGTATCGTAGATGTTGTCAGTAGAAATACTCCAATAATCAAAGTGATAAAGCTACTCACAGCCTTCCACATCAACAGTTGATGGATAACATCTGGTAATTGTGCAGATAGAAAGCTAGTAGTAGTATCAATACCTTGCAATGATTTCTCAATAATCTTGGCTACAGCTTGCTGCAGTACATCGTTGTTTGCAACTTCTTTTACAGCATCAGTCATAAATCCTCCGTTCGCTATTCATGAATTAAGAATACATATTAACATAAGAAGAAAGCCCTTGCAAGCATTTTGCAAGGGCTTAAGCATGTTAGCCCAAGATGAGCCAAACAAGGAAGTGTGTAATGAATGGTGAACCAATTACAACAAAGCGTTTAGCCTTAGACTCAACATCATTCCCTGTGTAATGTGGCTTGAACATGGCCATGAACAAGCTGATACCTGCTGCCTGCCAATAACTAATCGTAGGAATCATAGCTACTGGAGCAATTGCTAGGTTGAACACATATTGTACAACATACCACCAATATGCAATGTATGCCCCTAAGATTCCTAATACTGAAACTGACAACAGCAATACAGTTAGGAATGCTACAATAGGGCTTTTATTCTCAATATTAATTTTCATACATTATCCTTTTCTAAGTATTGACGCAGAATAATCTTCTGTAATGTTTCATCCATTCGTGAGTAGATATCTGGGATATCTAACACAACAATTTTATCTTTAAAGCTTTCTGCTGACAAATATTGTGAACGTACAATATTATCCATCAATGTTTCAAATGTTTCTTCGTTTACACAGACAATCTCATCAGCCCATTTCAGTAACACTTCTGTCACAGGGATAAGGGCATAGTCTGTTACTCCTGCTGCACGAGTGTTATAACCTAGTTCTTTCTGTAATACAAACGCTGCTGTAGGGCTTCGTAGTAGTCCGGCGGAGCACAGGCATAGGACACGCTTCTCAGTGCCTTGGTGTGGATTATTAGCGTTATGCAGAGAGTTCATTGTACTCTTTTGAATCAATTACTTTCTCCTTTCATTTCAGTATAATACTCAAGTGCGCACTCGCAGCCTTCCCAATTATCTACTCCAGCTCTTTCTAAAGCAAGCTCCCACAGCTCACTTTCCAGTAGATCATTGTAACGTTCTTCTGTAATTGTAATCATCTTTTGTTCAGACATTGTTTTCTCCTTTTACGAATTTAAAGCTTCCATTGAATATGGGAAGTGTTCATATAAAATATCACCAAGCTTATGTGCAAACTCCTGAGTACCTGTAATTTGAGCATGGCTATCAGCTCGTTGCTGGTATACTCGATTGAAGGCTAACAATGAGCCTGTCCAAATCCAGCTTACCATCATATTCAATGGCAGAACAATACGGGCTTCTTCTGGAGCTACTTTAGCTTCAACTAGGGCTTCATACAAATCAACTTGCTGGTTTGTATACTTTTCAATCAACTCGAAAGCTGTTTTGTTTTCACCATTGAATTCAATCAAGCCCGTATGTAGCTCACTGCTGGCCCCTTGCTTTGCATGATCTGGGGCTTTATGTATGTAAGCAGGAATAAACAGATCTACATCTTTAACAATGTAGCGACGTGATTCCTCATTAATAACCAAGCCAACGACATGTTTGTGTAATTGCCGGGCACAAAATGCTGGAACTGTCACACGGACACTCATTGTTGCATGACAGAATGGGGTAAAATGTGTATGAGCCTTAGCTCGCTTTTCCCAATCATCACGCTCTGCTTTAGGAAGCCCTGTTGCTAAGTACTTTAGCAAACCTTTATCTGCTTCTGTAATTTCTTCAGAATTATCCCACTTTGAGAAGCTTACACGAGCTGCATTACAGATACGCTTGTCACTTCCCATCTTATCAATAAATTCTACTTCAATATCTGCTGACCTATTCATTCTCCCTCCTTTGCAGTTACGCTAACAGACTTATACCCAAGCTCCCAGATTGTATCTTTAATCTCGCCAATTAGCAGATTTTTTGTAGCTGGAAGGAAATCACGATATGGCAGATACGCTTCAATTACAATTTCTAATTTAACTTTCACTATTTAATCTCCACATCTATAACGCTACCTTCTAAGCCTTCAGCTAATTCTTGAAGACTGTCTTCAATATATTTGCAAGTATTCTCAAAAGACCTATATTGTACGTAAATATCTGGGACACTAATCTCAACGAACAACTTTAACTCAGCCATCAATTATCCTCCAACATATCTTTAAAATACTCAGCATCAAGCGTTACAACAATATAACGTGATTGCTCATCAAACTTATGCCCAAGTTTACACCATGAATTGCCTTCATGTAAATTATAAGCATTCTTGGCAGCCCCTTGACTTGTCCAAGCAATCTTACTGCCAAATTTTAGAAACTGGCTCATATGCGTATCATAGATGGCATATAGATTTGTTTGTAGTGTTGCTCTCATGACATGTCCTTTTTAGAACGAATTGCAATGTACCCTTTAGCAATCCAATCTTCAGGAACCAGTGGTGTGTGTTGTTCTGTCATTTTATTCTCCATCATGTACTGTACCATGTCTTTCAGTATATCCAGCCCCTTGAGCGTTAAGCTCAAGAATCATCTTTTCTCTATACTCGCAAGCGATGCGAAAAGCCTCGTCGTAACCGTATTTGTTAGTAGAATAGCATTTAGATTTCACTTTACTATTTAAATCCCTCCACTGAGCTACCCAATAGGTGTAAGGCTTGCCGTTATTTTCAATACAAGTTTTAAGACTTACCCCTGTAACACCTGACTTGTTTGTATTAAGTCTGGTAACATTCCTTGCATTCAAGATAGGATGTATTAATCTCAAATTCTCAATACTGTTATTAAGACCATTTCCATCTATATGATCTATGAACATATTATCATCAATACAGTCATTGTGTATGTAATAAACTATTCTGTGAACTAGGGTGTTCTTACCGTTAAGCTGAACTCGCCAATACTCTTTACCGCCTGTCTTATGTAGAAAACCTGCGTCACTTCCTTTAGATACCAGTAATCTATTATTATCTTTACCTGTAAAAATATCAACCTTCCATTTCAGAAAGGACTTACTATATTCATCATAATAAAAATAACTTTTCCACTCATCCCTCAAGACATATCCCTTCCTGATCTGATATTTATAAATCTAGGAAATCTCGGGAGATTCTTAACACCTTTATCCATACTTGCGTATGTAATGATTTGTCCGATGATTTCTTGTGGGTTATTGAAGTAATAAACCCTGTCACAATGCTTCATTTTACCCATCCCTACCTTAAATTTCAACCCTGTTTCTAAATCTTTACAGATTAGACCACCTAACATCCCTTTATTTGTTAAATTTTCTTTATTTGAACTTCGTTTTAAATACCCAAGCTCGTTCATAACAGCTTCGTTTTCATTAGCCATTGCCTCATAAATAGAAATAACTTGTGCCTCTTTTGTACTCTGTAATTTCGCTCGTAGGAAATCATTCTCTTTTAGTGTGCTACGTCCTGACTTATGCTTACCACGAGGATTACGGTATACAGCTCCTTCATATCCATCATCCAATGCACGTTGATAGAATGCTTCAGCTTCCTCTTTAGAATGAATCCACTCAAACGGAATAATACGGATACCATGATTGTGCATTACTTCAAGATTCTTATCAATGTAACGTTCAAGGGCTAGATAACGATCATAGAATGTTAAATTGATGACGCAGTCATCTACCCAATCAAACAAGTTCCAAACAATCTCACCTTCCCACTTATGCTTGCGTGTAGCTGAAGATGTACGATTCAGTGTTTCTTCTTCGTTTGGCTTACCAACAGTAAGCTCTCCGTCGAAGCCCGAAAACATAATGTCAGAGTACTTATTCGTGATGAACACATTTTCATGCGGTTCGTTAGATCGTGCTAGAGCCTGTCCATCCTTATTCCACATACGACAGTTGTGTACTAGAACTCCATTAGCAAAATAATTATGATTATCTTTTATTTCAAGATCGTAGGCAGTAAATTTCTGATTACACTCTCCGCCAACTTTTGTACCAACTGCTTTCAACTTCAATGACTCCGGATTTGGCGGAATAGTCCCAAGTTGCATTGTTTTTGGGAATTTTCTAGGCATCATTCCAGAGGCTATAACTGCCATTCTCCATAATAGAAATACAGAATCATTTGTCTTAAACGACAACTTCTTACCTACACCACCTTTATACTCAGAATATGTAGGAGTTACAGAATACTTAGATTTAAATACTTTAATAAAATTCTTGCAGGACTCTTCAGAATATCTAGATACATCCAGAAATATCCTAGGTGTCAATTCATTACCATTGTTATAACCAATACTTCCATCGTCAAAATACCAAATGGCTAATGATAAGTCATTAAAATTCACTAAGTCAGACGTTTCAATTACTTGTTTTCTTTTACCAATTTTATCACTATCTAAAGATGTTGTGTGTAACTTCCATAAACAATCTCCAAGGATGTTTAATTTACCAGTTGTAAAACTGACTGCCTCTTTTTCAAAACCAGAAATATACTCTTTTTTTGATACTTTGCAAAGATTAGCCAGCAACTTAGCCTTCATATCTCCATATTGCACATCATTTTTGCTTGTTGCCCATTTTAATCTCACGCCACCAAAGCCACCAGTCCTCTTTTCTACTGCAAGGTGTGAATCCCCTAGTAGCATTCCAGTAATAAAACCTGCAACTTCTTTATTATCCAACACAGAACTTTGAACGGATTCTGAAGCAGATATCCAAGACTCACCGTCATACATTTTATGATTTTCTGTTATCTTGCTTCCTCGAAAATTCAAACCCTGCTTAATACCGTTATTAAACCAATTAATAATAGGTTTTTCTTCAATCTCTCTCGTAATCTCATTATAAGATAGGACTTTCAGTTTTAATTTATTTTCAACAATATCCTTGATTGGTATTTCACCAATAGATGTCATAATTTTAGTGTCTCCACTAAAACAACCATCAAATTTGTAGAAACCCATCAATGGATAGATAGCTTTATCAAAATCAATATCTACAGCTAACTGTGTTTTTGTTGCTTTCATCTTCCCTCCTAGTAAAACAAATGCTTGCCAATCTTGGCCTTAACCCTCATCTTCTTAGCCCATGAGGGCTTAACGTTTCTGTTGTGGAAATACCTAGCTTCATGGACAACAGGAAGCATCTTAGCAACAAACCTGTAACGTGTCAACTGTTGTTTTGTAGCTTTAATCTCTGATGTATCCCAACTAAATTGTCCCGGCTCTTTGATGATTTGGCAAGCTGTCTTATGTTTATCTTTCATTCTTTGTTGTATAACGTCTCTTACAGCAACTTCCCCAAATAAGCCCTCTCCAGACGCTTCCTTATGTATTGCTAGGGCCATACAAGCTGTGTCATTAGCAAGGGCTTGGAGAGGGCTTAAAATGCAAATAAAGGCTATTAGTAATTTATTCATCTAGTTTAAGTTTGTAAGAAAAGCCATGTTCTGCAAACCCTGTAAGGCAGAGTGCAACAAACAGTCCAATAAAATTCATCAAAGAGAGTACAGTGGTAAAGAATACCACCATTCCCATTGCTTCCCTGTCCATCTTCCCTTTACCGCGAAAGTCAGCATTAAACATTCCAAAATTTACAATGAAGAATGACATCAGAAATAATGCAATAATATAAATATTAAGCATTGATAAACTCCTTCAGCTCCTGCTCCGTCATAACTCCTGTTTTTGAAGTGTATTGCATTGTAGCCGAGTCAAATACAATAGTGGCAGGAACAGAACGAATTTTACAAATTTTTGCCATTTCTGCTCCACTATCCGTTGTAACATCTTCTTCATACCAGCAATGTTCAGGAAACTCCTTAGCCACTTTCTTGAATGTTGGAGCATAAGCCCGGCATGGAACACAATTTGTCATACTTAGTTTATAGATTGTTAGCATTGTTTACCTTTCATTAATCTGTAATTTCAACAGTATAATTCATAAGAGCATCATACACTCTGATATCTACATCAGGCTTCCACCTGTTAGCTACGTCTTTTATGTAACGTTCTTTTTCATGCTTATACGCAACGAAGGCATCTTGCGGATTGCTGTAATTTCCTATATGGTGTAATTTACTGTGTTGACACATATGTGCTGTAAATGCCTTATCGCGCTTATTAAAATAAACACCTATCGGATACTTACCTCTTGAGTTGTTGTTTCCATTGAGTAAGGTATTTACCTCAGCTGGAATAAATACACAAGTGTTTTCGGAATACAACTTATTTCCTTTGATAAGTATATCTTTATCAAGATGCCAATTCTCCATTTCATAGCCTATCTGCTTGGAAGACCATTCGGCAAAGAATTGAAAATCTTTAAAGTTTTCGGACGTAAAACACCCAGTATATCTTGGGTAATTTCTTTGTTCTGCCCCTCCAACCAAGCACCTTTTGTGCATACTTTTATACTTGGCATAGCTCCAAGTCTCATATTGTATACTCTTATTACGAAGTGTTTTAACCCAAACTCCATCTCTGTATTTTACGTCAAATCCCAGTATCATGTTGCTTCCCAGCGGACTCTCCAGCCAATGCAGCGTATGCTGCTGCATCTACATAGTCATCTAGCTTAAAACACCCCCCATAACTACGTGCAAGTTTCAGCATAAGCATGAAGTTCCAACCATCGACTTCACTTAGCTCGTGCCCTGTAAGGGCATTAAACGCTGTTACAGCAGCTCGCATACTACGTTCGCCACCTTCCTTGTCACGCTCTACAGCACGAGCTGTAAGGCACTCTGCAGCCTCTTGTAGAATGTCTGTAGCTGTGGCAGCTTCTGGAGCTTGTTCTACAAGTTTCTTAAAATTACTGTTTAGTTCCTCGTAAGAATATGCTTCTGGCTTACTATTATCTTCAGTCGGAATAACACAATAAGCTACGATATCTTTAGGATGTTTAGAGTGTGTCCAATCGTATGCCCCCTGACGGTCTTCCCCAGCAACAGCATAAGTTATTTCTCCATTACGGTATTCTACGTTAATAGCAGTCCCCTTCGGAACAGGCATATCACCTTTACCATCCCATTTAGTCCATTTTGTTTCTGTAACCTTGTTTTCCACAGGTTCAACTTCCTCGTTAGTGAAATACAGGGTGTTGAAGTCCCCCACACTCATACGTAATCTGCAAGTCAACGCCTGATTCATCTACACCTACTACAAAACACTCTTGACCTGTAAAGTCTTCAGAATAGCCCCTATCACTCTTTACAATGCGCACTTTATCGCCAACTTTATATTTACTCATATTACCTCCTTAATATTTAACATACACTAACGGCTCATCGTCCAAATCTTGCTCTCTGTATGATGCAGCCCTTACTAACAGTTCAGAATATATCTCACTCTCCAGTTGGCTGTCAATAGGAATATTTACACTTTGTTCACCATCATCTGTAAGAATAACAGTGTCAATGATATTGTATTCCAGCTCTGTGTACCCCGTAAAATCTAGGTCTGATGGGCAATCATACGGGTTACCTCTCCAAGCTGGGACGTGCATATAATGTGTCACTTCTACACGTATTTCTACGTCCTGTACAACTCCATCAATCTCCATCTGTTTATATAGTGATCCCATTACAACAAATCCTTCTGATGTTTGAAATATTCAATATCATCTTTAGCTTTCTGAGCTTCTGCGCTCTTTAGACGTTGGATGGCGAGTGATAAGGCATTACGTGCAGCCATACATTCTGAGCCTTTTATGTATTTACTCATGATAGTTTCACTAAGCAAATCTTCTACAATTTCAATTGCTTGTTTCATTGTTTCCTCCATGAACAGGGCAGT